>OBLU010005017.1_pt1 | contig 11924 bp, 18 predicted proteins | sample 1518681 | NCBI WGS metagenome assembly OBLU01 (sample SAMEA3539304, study PRJEB22396) | soil metagenome | biome: tundra; feature: field; material: soil | place: USA | collected 2010-05 | depth 0.15 m | reverse complement strand
GCGAACCACTGGCACTGGAAACGGCCAGTCTTGCTCGCCCACGGCAAACGTCACGTAATCGGGGTTAGCGGGGTCCTGCTCGATTTGAAGCTTTTCGTGCGCCGAACGCGCAAACTCCGCCCGTGATTCTTTGTCTTCAACCGGGTCCCCGGATTCGAGAATGTCTTTTCCGTCCGGTCCGAACAATTGGAGCAGAGCCGCGGCGTCGTTGTGGTCGGCTGCATCAATGATTGCCTGAATAGCTTCCTGCGGCGTCGCAAAAGTCCGCTGGCTCACGCGCGGAGCAGCTGCGAGCAGCGCTGCCGCAACCGCCAGGCTGACGGCCAGCAATCGATAAATAGAGTTCATCCTTGCCATGGTTTTTCTTCGCTCCTATCGGTGGCCGCCGCCGCCGTGGCCTCCGCCACCACCGCCTGCGTGGCCTCCGCCGCCTCCGCTGAATCCTCCACCGCGTGAGGACCCTCCGCTGCGGGCTGGTCCAAGGCTCGAATTTCCGTGGTCGCTATGCGCTCGCGCTGCGCCGCCGTCCCGAACACCGCCGAAAGCGCTTCGGTTCGCGCGGGAGGTGCTCGGCGCAATTTGCCGATTGCCCATTCGTTCCGTTCCCGGTGAGGATGTAACACTTCGAGATTGCGCCTGTCCCGCAGCCGCACGGGATTGCAAGTTTTGGCGCGCGGCGCCTCCGTAACGGCTGGACACTGCAGAGTTGGAATAGGGGACGCCTGCGCGATGCGCGGCATTGTGGGACCATGCGGTACTTCCGCTCAGGCTGCGGCTCCCGCCTGCGTTGAAATTGTTCCGGTGAATGAAGCTGTTATTGACGAAGACGCTGTGATTGCCCCAGCCCGGACTCCAACCATATCCGCCCCAACCACCCCAGCCTCCTCCGAAATAAAATCCCATGTTGATCCCAAGTCCAAATCCGAAGTACGCGCCTCCATAGAACGGTGGGTAAAACCAACTCGCGTACGGATAATAAAGAGGCGGGCCCCAGATGGAGACAGGATTGTAATATGGCAGGTACATCATATTCGGATCGGCCGGCTCGATGTCGATGATGGGCGGTCCGGAGCTGTTCGTGGTGATTACCCTTTGCTGACTCGTCGAGTTCAATTTCCCGGCTTGCTGCGCTTTGAACCGCATTCGCTGGACTGCGTCCATTACGTCAGACTGCTGAGCGAGAAAAGCGTTTCCAAGATTTGTCGTCCAGGTGATGTCTTGGTTCAAGCGTTTGACGAGGTCCGGAAAAACGACCAGCGCCTGGATGCTGGGGTCCCAGTTCTGTTGTTGCGCCGCTTGGGTGAGAGCAGGGCCTGTGAGCCCGGGGTTCCGCTGGAGCCACTGCGAGGCTTGCACCAGTTCGAGCGGATACGTCGAGGCCACCAATATTTGGCTCAGTAACGGATCCGGATAGAGTGCGATCGGCGCGACTAGGCCGTCGAGTTGATCGGTCCCGAGCGATTGTCCGGGAGGCGGCGCTTGTGGCGCTGGCTGGCCGAGCATCACGTTTCCAGGTATCAGTAGCAATAAGGTGTAGAAAATTTTTGGAGTGAATGCTTGAATCTTCTTCATGACGTTATTAGGGCCCGCAACTCCTCCAACTGCCGAAAGCACTTCGGTGGCCGACCGGCGGACCTCGGTATTGCTGGACGAGACTTGTCCGAGATTGCTCCGCGAGCGACCTCCTGTAGTCACGTGGCCAAATACGGTCAGCTGCCGAGGGGTCCCGAGATCGGATAGCCGGAGGCAACCTGCCCTTTCATTTGCTCGGGACTATGAGCAATTGTGAACAGATTGAGAACGAGCGAGTCCCTGATAATGGCTGCGGATCAAGCCTGACGACCCGAGACCGCAGATAGCCGCCCCTCTCGTCAAACCCCGTCATGACCACAAGGAGCCAAAAGTGCAATGAGGAATCCGAAGTTGTTCTCAGTCATTGGTGCATCGAAAATCACTGCCAATGACCACTCAGGAGGCTCGTCATGAGTAGCGCAGCAATTCGCCACGATGATTTCGACGCTCAAGTTGTATCCGAACTGCAAACCTTGTGGGAAGGTGAGCAGAGTTTAGGACGTCTCTATCCGCAGTTGGGAAAGAAACCACAATTGCGTGAACTCTTCTTGTCCGAACTCGCCAACGTTCAGCAGCGCGCTGAGCACCTTCAGGCTATTCTGAAAGCGCCGAAGCGACCCGCAAGGGTCTGAAGCCGCACCCACTGATGGGAGGGGAAATGACGACGGAAGAATACGGCAGTGCCTACATGAAGGGTTATGTGCTGACAGCGCGGCTTCTTGTTACGCGCGGCCTGTCCTGGGACGGCGCCCAGGAGACGGCTCAGGCGGCATGGGCCAGGGGGTGGGAGAAACGTGGTCAATTGCGCGATGCAAATACGCTTATGAAATGGATAAACACTATCGCGTTGAACATGTATCGCAGTAGTCTTCGACGCGAACCTTTCTTGCAGGACATTCCCGAAATCGCCGCACCGCCCGAAGGACATCTGGCAGCTATTGATGTCCAACTTATACTACAGACCTGTAAGAAGAAAGACAGAATCGTTTTAGAGAGTTACTATCTGGAAGATTCTAAGCCTGAGGAAATCGCGCGCGCTCAGGGTTCAACCGTAACGGCTATCCGTCTCCGATTGCTTCGTGCGCGGCGTGGGCTGGCCAAAACGCTAACCGTCGTCTCTCGGTCGACGACGAAGTTAGCATTGGCAAAGTCCGCAAGTGCTTAATTCAGGAGCCGCAGTTCTCGCCGGCCCGCCGCGAGATTGACTCTGGGTTTCCGTCGCGTTTTATTTCGCCGTGTCCCTCTGGCGCGTGGCTTTGACGGCGCTCAAAATCCCGGCGCCCAAAAGCACTACGGCCCCCACCACAATCCAATGCAAAGGCAGATGCATAATGGTGGCGCCGTAAATGAGACCGCCGATCAGGATCAGGAATCCAACGATGTAGATTACGAAAGACACGGTCGTTCCTCCTTCATGCTGTGCCTCGGCGCCCGCTCACCAGGTTAATAACGAAAACCACGAGCGCCACCACCAGCAGCAAGTGGATCAGAGCTCCTCCTATGTGCAGGCTGAAGCCTAGCAGCCATAGGATCAAAAAGACCGCGAATATTGTCCAAAGCATTGTCTTAACCTCTTCTGCTCGTTCGAGCATTTCTAAAATTCCCAAGCGCCGGCCACCGAAGACAGCAAATGATTTGCTGCTCTAGTAACGATATGTGGTCATGTGACCGTGCATGGTCACATGAGACTCCTTTCGATGTAGGCCGCCTACCTAGCTTGCAATTAACCAGCCAAGTCTGGTGAAGCAAGCATTGCCAACAACTCCCAGGGCAGATTCTCGAAGATTTACCCGTTGATGTGACTTCCCGCACTGTGGAAGTCACATTGCTCTATTTGAGGCCGAAGAGGAGAAACTGAAGATGAGTAAAACACTCGTAGCTATGTTTGCAATTGCCGGTACCATGGGTATCGTCGCGTTCGCGGCGGACCGGGAAGTCAAGGTCGACGACAGGCTGGACGCTTCAGCTGATGCGCTGACCGATGCGATGAGGGCCGCCGATAAAGGCATCCCCCAGGATCTGCTCGATAAGGCGAAGTGCGTCGTTGTCATTCCGGGTATGAAAAAGGCCGGATTCATCTTCGGCGCCAAGTATGGCCGCGGTTTCGCAGCATGCCGCCGAACCGGTGGGTCGGGCTGGAGCGCTCCGGCTGGGATGCGTTCGGAAGGCGGTAGTTTCGGGTTTCAGATTGGTCTTTCGGACACCGATGTTGTGTTGCTCGTGATGAACGACGGCGGAATGAAACACCTGCTATCCGACAAATTTACGCTCGGCGGAGAGGCGACAGTGGCTGCGGGCCCAATCGGCCGCGACGCGAGCGCTGAGACGGACGCCATGTTGAACGCGGAAATGTTATCGTATTCCCGCTCGCACGGGCTGTTCGCAGGCATCTCGCTGGAAGGCGCGACGCTTCGTCCGGATTCGGAAACCAACCACGAACTCTACGGTCACGACTCATCCAATCGTGAAATTCTGACCGGCGACTTCAAGACGCCGGAAGTCGCGAGAAAGTTTGAACGGGCCCTGCGTAGGGACTCGGCCGACCGCAACTAGTAAGACACGGTTTGGAGATTCGGACAGTTCCAAGTGCGCTAAAACTGGGACTGTCCGTCTATCCCGAACCCTTCCATTACGAGGAGAACCCACCATGCACGACGACGCACACAGGAAAGCCGCAGAACAGCATGAACTTGCGGCGCGCTCACATCGCACTGCCGCGGAACATAACGAAAAAGGGGATTACTCAGCGGCAATCTGGCATTCGGAGCGAGCGCTGGAATACTCCGATAGCGCTTACAAGCTTGCCAAGGAAGCCCACACCAAGTCAGCACAGATGGTTACTCTTTAAATATATGTCCACTCGTCAAAACAACGGATCGCATTTCGAGAACCACCAGCGAGCCGCCGAACTACACGACGGCGCCGCACACGCACATCGTGTTGCCGAACAGCAGGGAAACGCAGACCACCTAACCGCGCACGAGCAGTCACGGCAGGCTCTTGAACACTCCTCGGACCTGCACCAGCATGCTCAGGCAGCGGCTGGACATGGCATCGCAGCGTTCGGACATGCTGAGATCGCAGCCCTCGCTTATGAACTCTGGCAAGCGCGGGGCCGTCCCAACGGATCATCGCAGGAAGATTGGTTCCAGGCCGCGGAAGAATTGCGATCTCGCTCTTATTCCCGTTGATCCCGCGCTCAGGCGGGTCAAGATTCCTAACAAAGTGAACGGCCACGAATCTGCACATCAACAGGCTGAACGCAACTGAAGTTGCTCAACTTTGTCTTCAAAGGAGAAATAAAATGCTTGGCTTAGGATTGCTCGGAACCATTATTGTCGTTCTGGTAATTGTCTGGCTCATCCGCAGGGTGTGAACGACAACGGCTTGAAATGCTCTCACAGCGGTTTCGGCCTCGTGTGTCTCCTGTTCACGTAACCACCTTACGTAACCAGGAGCGCCAAAGCCGCTGCGCTCATCAAGGCCGCGCAGATCCATCCCAACACCATCGCGACGCGTGAATTGGTGCGGTTGCCCATTACTTTCTTGTCGCTAGTAAGCAGCACCACCAACACCACTAGTGGTGGCGCCAGCACACCATTTACAACAGCGGACCAGAACAGCATCTTCACCGCATTCAATCCTGCAAAATCAAGGGCCAGCCCCACCAGCATCGCGCCCGCCATTACGGCGTAGAATTGCGGCGCACGGCCCGGCTTCTGGCTTAGCGACGCGCCTTTCCACGCCGCCGCTTCTGAAATCGCATAAGCGCAAGATCCTGCCAGTACCGGGACACCCAACATGCCGGTCCCGATCAATCCTAATGTGAACAGCCAATACGCACCCTCGCCTGCCAACGGCCGCAGTGCTTCAGAGGCCTGTTTGGCCGTTTCGATGTTCTTCAAACCATGCGCGTGCAGCGTGGCCGCGGTTGTGAGAATGATAAAGAACATCACCAGATTGGAAAAGAACATTCCCGTGAACACGTCGCCGGCCGCTCCGCTCAGTTCCAGATTCGTGGAGCCGCGGCGCTTGGCCACAGTGGTCTTCCCATGCTTCCGGTCCTCCTCCACTTCCTGCGACGCTTGCCAGAAAAACAGATAAGGAGAGATCGTCGTCCCCAGAATCCCCACCAGCACGGACATGTAGGATCGTGTCCACTCCACGTGCGGCGCAAAAGTTCCGTGGAAAACAGCGATCCAGTCCGGCCGCGCCAGGAACGCTGTGATCACGTAAGCGAACAGCACCAGCGTCAGCCACGTGAAGACGCGCGCAATGAGATTGTAGGAGGTCCAGATCAACAGGCTTGTGATTAGCAATGCAAAGAAAGGCGTCCAGTAATAGGACGGGATTCCCGTTCCCATCTCCATCGCACTGGCCATGCCGCCCAGATCGGCGCCGATATTGAACACGTTGGCGACAATCAGCAGCACGCATGCCGGCCACAGCACCCAGCGTGAATACCGCATGCGAATTGCTCCGCCCAGTCCGCGCCCCGTCACCATTCCCAGCCGTGCACACATCAGTTGCACAGCCGCCATCAGCGGAAAGGAAAGGAGGGCCGTCCAGAGGAAGGAATATCCGAAAACCGCGCCTGCTACCGAGTAAGTGGATATCCCCGAAGGATCGTCGTCAGCCGCGCCCGTAACTAGTCCCGGCCCGAGGTTGGCAAAGAAGCGCCCTACTAACCCGCGCCGGTTCGGCTCAGTAAACAGTGCTGGCATGCTTCACTCTTAAGAGACTCCGTCCATGACGTGCGCCAATCACATTCTACGACGGGCGAGGCACGCGAGCGGGAACGTCGATACCTCGCGGTCCTTGCGTTGCTGATAGCAAGATAGGAGTCAATAATGAAATTTCTGTTTGGAGTTGTAGCTGGGCTGCTTATCCTCCCCGCTTTCGCTTACTTTTATCTCCGGCTCGGATATGCGCCGGTGGCGACTGGGGCGCCTCCGCTTCCACTCGAGAAGACAATCACAGGAATGGCGCTGAACGCGAGGGTTGCGAAAGAAGCGCCCACTCAGGTCCCTGTTCCCGCCACCGAACCGAATCTAATGGCTGGCGCAAAAAGCTACCGCCGGTATTGCTCCGAATGCCACGGTCTGAGCGGTGAACCACCCAGCGCTGCCGCCAAAGGAATGTTTCCCAAGCCGCCGCAGCTATTCGATGGTAAGGGAGTGACAGACGACCCGGTTGGCGAGACCTACTGGAAGGTCTCGAATGGCATCCGCCTTACCGGTATGCCCGCATTTTTGGGATCGTTGACCGACGAACAACTTTGGCAGGTGAGTCAGTTGTTGGCCAATGCCAAGAAGCTTCCCTCCGGAGTTGGCGACTTCATGGCTAGCCCCCCGGCCGCGCCAATAGCACCTTAGATGACCAGATGCGGTCAAGTGACCTTATGTGGTCTTTACCTTTGCGAACCTTAAAGTAGCTCCGCCTTCAGTAGCCTCTCCGCGTCGGGGGTGTGGAGCTGCCGCTACTGAAGGCAGAAGTGTTCAGACGAATCAATGTGATCGAGGCTACCGGATATCAATCTTGAGCAGGGCGTCGGAATGTTCATGGCGCCAGCCCCAGTATGCCTGTTGGTCGTTGTCGTTGAGCTTGGAAAACTCCCGATTTTTGCGATGGTTCTCTTTTGCATACATGCGGTACGCCTGATCTTCATGAGCATTCCATTCATGATCGTCATTGTGTTTTTTGTCATGGTAGGTGCGAGCGGTTTTGTTATCTTCGGCTCGCAATGTCATTGGCGCCATTGCTAGTGGGGCTAAAAGGGCGGTGCCCAGCAGGGCCGCACTGCAGAAACGGGGCATGATTATTCTCATGTCGGTGACAAGAGCAATCGTCGTGCCAAGCATTCGCTGCTCGCGCCAGAATGAGGTGTTCGTTAAGGCCGCAAAATTGCTTTTAATTTGGTACGCCTATACAAAACCGACAAACGCAGACGCTGGCCGGCTTAGCCTTCCGATGAGATGGTGATGATGAAGATTCTTGCTACTGTACTGTTGCCCCTGCTGGTGTGGCCAAGTCATTCGCCCGGCCAGGTTTCCGCGGTATTAGATAGGCCTGATGCAAGCCGCGCACAGTCAGCGGCTGGCACCACACTTGTGCATTTTGGGCAAGTGGACGATGGCGTCTATAAAGGATCGAGACCGAAAACCAATGCCGACTTCGAGTTTCTTCAGTCGCGGCACGTCAAGTACATCGTGGATTTGCAGTTTCTTCCCTTTCTGCATTGGTCGGAGCAGAAAAAAGCCAAACGGTACGGCATTGAGTTCATACCGGCTCGGATGAATGCCTCTCCCGTCTCGCCTTCTCAAAAGCATGTCGAAGCCATAATGGCCATCCTTCGAGACAAACGTTACCAACCCGTCTATTTTCACTGCGCCCTCGGCCGCGACAGAACCAGCGTCATCGCGGCATTGTACAAGATGTATTTTCTCGGGATGTCCCAGCAAGACGCCGGGCGATATATGCTTGAGTCCGGTTATAAGGTTAGCTGGGTCCGCAGCGGATTGGCGAGATATCTTAAGAAACACCCTACTCCTTCAGCAGCTTTGAGTTCGTCGCCCTAAAGAGGAGAAACCGAGTGCACATATGACGCGAACTTACGCCAGAATTTCGACTGCGGTCATTGCGCTGTTTTTGTTTGCGAATCGCGCTCGCCCACAAGAAGCCGCAAAGCCCGAGGTAGCGATTGAAATGCAGATGCGGAACGTCAATATGCATCTCGATCAAGCGATTGTTATCGAGATCCGGGATCTGCGGGGTCAAACGGTACCAACCAGCAGCACCAAGCCAGTGACACTCGACGACGTCAACTCGTTCCTGACCCGCATTGACTCCGGCGAGATCGCACTCAGCGCGAAGAGTCTCGCGGACCTTCTAAACGGGTACGTGTTCGCCTATCCTGGCGCTCCTTTGAAGAAGATGGCAATCACCATGGAACGAGGCCGGCTCAAGCAAAAAGGTGTGATGCATAAGGGCATTGACATTCCATTTGAAATCGAAGGAAAGCTGGACGTGACGGCGGACGGTGAGATCCGATTTCACGTGGACAAGGTGAGCTCCGCTCACATCCCGTTCAAGGGTCTTATGCATTTGTTTGGGGAGGATCTTTCCAAGCTCATCAACCTTAAGCGCGATCGTGGCGTAAAGTTGGACGGTGACGATATTCTTTTGAATCCAGGCCGCATGCTGCCGCCTCCACGAATTGAGGGCCGCGTGACCGCGGTGCGGATTGAAGGCGATCGAATTGTGCAGACGTTCGGGTCTAAGAATACGAAAGCGCTTGCGCTCCCCTATAAAGCTCGGAACTATATCTATTACAGAGGTGGTGTGCTGCGATTTGGAAAACTCACCATGACCGATGCCGACCTTGAGATCGTCGATCAATCGCCCAGCACCCCGTTCGATTTCAGCTTGCCGGATTACAATCGTCAGCTGGTTGCCGGATACTCCAAGAACACTCCTACAAACGGCCTCATCGTCTTCATGCCGGATTTCGCCACTCTCTTGAAGCCCAGCCGGTGACAGTGCGTCTTTGAGAAATACTATCTCGCCCGCTTCACCGCTTCTGCCAGGCCAGGATACGGATTAATGGCCTTCCCCTTCCACCACACCTTTTCCGGGCCCAACTCGAAGATCGCGAAATGCAAGTGCGGCGCGCGCGGATCTGCATTTCCCGTCGATCCCACAAAACCGATGACCTGCCCACGCTCGACGTGCATTCCCTCATGCAACCCATCCACGTACCGGTCCAAATGTGCGTAATAGTAGCAATACACTTCCATTTCGTCGAACTGATATATCGTGTTGCCGCCCGGTTTGCTGAGGAACAGTTTGCGAACGGTTCCGGAGATTACCGCAAGCACGGGTGTCCCTCTCGGCTCCGCGATGTCGATGGCCTCATGCGGATGTCCGTTGTGAACTTCAGCGAACGTGTCGCGCAGATCAGCGAGCGAGAGTCCGCGAATGGGCGGGCTCATCTCGAACACAGAAAAGGCCGCGCCAACAGCGAGAACCACGGAGAACAGCCCGGTAATGCAAACGCGGAGCTTCAACGCTATTCCTCCAGGATGATCGGTGTGCCCCGGCGAACCATGTGCGACAGATTATCCACATCCCAGTTCGTCAGCCTAATACACCCGGCCGATTCGCCGTGCCGGACATGTCCCGGGTCCGGCGTCCCATGGATTCCATAATGTTCTTTCGAGAGGCCGATCCACGCTGCGCCGGCGGGGTTTCTGGGGCCGGGCGGAAGTATGGCTGTCGCTTTCTTCGGGTCGGCGTTCCAAAAGAGGTCCGGGTCATAGTTGAACCACGGATAATGGATCACACTCGTGATGGTCCAGTTGCCTATCGGCAGCGGATCGTGCGTGCCGCCGATCGTGGCGGGATACTGCGCCAGTTCCTTGCCGCCGGCGCCGTACGCGATTACAGTGCGCTTGGATTTCGACACCACCAGGCGTAACGCCAGCCGGGCCGCGGCGTGACGCACGTTCGGGACGATGATCTGCTCCCCCGCTGTATCCAGTTTTTCGCCGGGATTCAACTCGGCCAGTAATTTCGGCGAGCAATGGAACCTCTCGCCCAGTTCTTCTCCGGGCGTTTCGAAGCCCAGCCACTTCATCTTCGCCTTTTCCTGGATGTCGGTGGGTTCTGGTTGGAACGGACCTTTCTCGTCCGCTTTGGTAATCGTGTAGGTCACCAGGAGGGGGCCGGCATCGCTATCGAGCAGGCGCCACATCTCCCCATCAATTGTGCCGGTCGGCTTCAAACCATGGTTTTCCTGATATCCCTTGACCGCAATCCCGAAATCGTCGCCGTAGACGCCGTCAATTTGGCCCGGCGAAAACCTGGCACGGTCCAGCAGAATCTGCGCCCGCACCACACTTGGCCCCGTCGCGCCCGCCCTCACCGCGCCAGTCTTGGTTGAATCCTCTATTTCATTTCCAGAGAGACTACGAGCGGCCGGCGCGCCAGTTAGCGTCAGAATCGAAACACTCACCGCTACCAGACAAGTTAGGCGCATAGCCTACAAGCCGCACTTTGCGGGCCGTTTGCCGCGTTGCCGCCTTCCGGAACGGCTCCGCGCGTGCTCTAGCACAACCGTATCCACTGGAAGGAAATCATGAGGACATATTCAACAACTACAATTACCGGAGTCGCCTTCGCGACCCTGCTCTGCGCTTTCTCCGCCTTCGCGCGAGACCACAGCGCGCTCAATGGCACCTGGACCCTGGTACCCGCCAAGAGCGATTTTGCCGGCCAGCCGGTCGTTCAAACCGGCACGGTGACGATTGCCGATCGGGAGGGCATCATTATCGTCTCTCGCAGTTTCGTGTATGAAGGCGCCACCGAGACGTTTTACTACAACGACGTCACCGACAGCGAGCACAACGCCACTATCCACACCGGCAAAGACCTCAAGAGCAAGACCAGCTGGGATCACGACGTCTTGAAGGTGACCACCACTCAATCCGGTGCGGTTACTATCGAACGCTACAGCCTGGCCCCGGATGGCGCCATGATCGTTAGCGTCGAAAGGCCCGAGCGAAAGCCGATCAGCTTGGTCTTCCAGCGCCAATAACGCAACTGTCCATAACCAAATATGGTCACTTGACCCGGCGCGGTCAGTTTTCTCTTACGGCGAATATACGTTCGCCTCTACCTTGCCGCGTCCTTTGGCATTCCTGTAACGGCCACAGCCGTGCACTTCAAGAGATCCGAGCGGAGCCGCCGCGAACAAGAGTTTTGTAAAACACAATTGGAGGAAACGAATGAATCTAACAGACACGGCAACTAGAGCGGGCGCAACTCTGTCTCGCGCCCAGGAGCGAGTGAAGGATTTTGGCCTCGCCGCCGCTGAAAAGTTGGATGAAGCCCGAGAGGGAACAGCCGAGGCGCTCGAAAACGCGGCTTGCTCGGTTCGAACCACCGGACGCGCGGGGGCCAAGACGATAGAGACTATGTCGGAGAACGCGGCCGGCAACCTGGATTCCACCGCTGCATATATGCGCGATCACGACCTGGGAGGCATGCTCAGTAACCTCCGGCAGGTGATTGTCAGGAATCCAACCGCGTTCCTGGTTTTGGCCGCTGGCATAGGATTCTTGGCCGGTTCCGGGTTCCGGCGAAACAATTCACAGGACGGGCGGTACCCGGCCTAGGATTCAAAAGAAAAGGAGAACGATATGCTGATACTGATTATCATTTTGGTACTGCTCTTTGGCGCCGGTGGAGGATACTACGGCCATAGCCGCTGGGGTCCCGGTGGCGGGGCTGGTATAGGACTGGGGACGGTTCTAATAATTCTCCTCATCGCCTACATGCTTGGCCTGCTCTGA
>OBLU010005016.1_pt1 | contig 11926 bp, 9 predicted proteins | sample 1518681 | NCBI WGS metagenome assembly OBLU01 (sample SAMEA3539304, study PRJEB22396) | soil metagenome | biome: tundra; feature: field; material: soil | place: USA | collected 2010-05 | depth 0.15 m | reverse complement strand
CTGTAACCCTCACTACTTTGATCGGCGGGTTGATCCTGCTCAATCTCGGAATTCTCGGTGTCTATGTGGGACGAATCTACGATCAAACCAAACGGCGTCCGCTCTATGTCATCGACCGCATTGTCTGCCAGGCGGCAGCCATGAGGCAGATGCCCTCGACATCGCTACTTAGCAAGGAAAATGGATATACTTAATGCCTGAACTTTCACAAATTACGATCGACTCCAGCGAGGCCATGTCCATAAGATACAACACCATGGTCTATGAGTTGAAGCAGAGTGGGAAGAAGGTCTTGGTCATGAGCCTCGGGGAAGCTTACTTCGATATACCGTTGTTTCCCATGGACGACCTTCCTTATCCGGAAGTCAATCACTATTCCCATTCGCGCGGCCTACTGGAGCTCCGCATCAAGTTGGCCGAATACTTCGCCTCCGAGTACGACGTCGCTTTCGATGTGGATAGGGAAATTATTATTACCGCGGGTTCCAAGGCCGCGATACACATGACCCTGATGTCGATTCTGAACCCTGGCGACGAAGTCCTGTACTCGGAACCAGCTTGGGTCAGTTATCCGGAGCAGGTCAAGCTCTGCTATGCCACGCCAGTCGGCATCCCGTACCAGAAATCGGTTTACGACTACGAAGCTTACGTTACTCCGAAGACGAAGGCCATCGTCATCAACAACCCGCACAATCCGCGCGGCTACGTATTTGGGGAATCTGAACTCGAACACCTTCTGGCAATAGGCAGAAAACACAACCTGTGGATATTGTCCGATGAAGCTTACAGCGATTTTCTGTTAGATGGCCCGTTCGTCTCACTGGGCCGTCTGGACAAAGAAAAGTCCAACGCGGTGATCTTCAATTCGATGTCCAAGAACTACGGGATCTCGGGTTGGCGAATCGGGTACGTGATCGCGAACGAACGGCTCATCCAAAACGTTCTGAAGGTCAATCAGCACTTGATCACTTGCCCGGCCACTATCCTTGAGTGGTATCTCGCCCGTCACTTTCACGAACTGCTGGAGATCACCAAGCCGCAGATCCGCGAGGTTGTGTGCAAGCGAAAGGAACTGGCCAAGTACATGGACCAGATCGGACTCGAATATTTGCCCGGCGCCGCAACCTTCTACTTCTTCGTCTCCCTTGTTCCTTCCAGGCTGAGTTCGGAGGAGTTCTGCACGCGCCTATTGAAAGAGGAACTGATCAGTATCGTTCCCGGCGCAGGCTACGGGGCATCCTGCGACGGCTTTGTTCGGGTTTCGATCGGCACCGCGAGCCTGGAAGAGAATCAATTCGGACTGCGGAGAATCAAAGCGCTGATCGAAAAAACGTCCTAAAGCAGGAATGCCGCAATGTCCCTTCCGAAGACAGTCCACGTTCTGGGCGGCGGCCAGTGGCAAGTGCCTACGATTCGGTTGGCCAAGTCGCTCGGATATCGCGTCCTGGTGACCGACATCTATCGGGACCGGCCTGGCTATGCCCTCGCTGACGAGCACGCAGTGATGGATATTGCGGACCGGGAGGGTACGCTACGCATCGCCGCGCAGCACCACATCGATGGCATCGCCTGCGACACAACAGACGTAGGCGTCCCCACTATGGCGTACGTCGCGGAACGACTTGGCCTCCCTGGCATTGGCTACGAGACCGCCCTGAACTTCACCAACAAGCATCGGATGCGCGAGATCACGTCTCGGGCGGGCGTGCCGAACCCACCCTTCCGCCTCGTACGTCGCCTCGACGAAGCGCGCCGGGCGCTGTTTGATCTGGGTCTTCCGGCTGTGCTCAAACCGATCGATAACCAGTCCAGCCGCGGTGTCCACATCATTCGCGACTGCGACCAACTCGAACTTGCCTATGCCGACGCGGGGCAGTTCGCTCGTACCGGCGACCTGCTCGTCGAGGGCTTCCTTGATGGCACCGAAGTGACGGTCGAGAGTTTCTGTGTGAGCGGCGAGGTTTTCACGGTCGGCATCTCCGATAAGGACCACTTCCCGCAACGGCCCGAGGTAGCCAACCGCCTCACCTACCCCGCCGACTTTCCGCCAGCGATTCTCGCCCGCATCCGGCAGGTCAACGAACTCGTCCTTCGGACCCTGGGAATGCGTACTGGCGTCGCCCACGCCGAGTACATGGTCGTCCGTGGAGAAGTCTACCTGGTGGAAATTGCTGCCCGAGGCGCCGGCAGCTTTGTCTACTCGCATATCGTGCCGTATCTGGCGGGCGCGGACGTGCCGCGCGCGTATCTCGAATTTCTCACGGGAGGGAGCATGGGCATCCGCCCCGACAATCAGCCCCGGTCGGCAAACCTGGCTTTTTTCTCCTTCCCTTCGGGCAAAGTTCGAAGCGTCACCGGGGTCGAAGAAGCCAGGCGGCTTCCGGGCGTGCAGAAAATCCTACTAGAGTTCGGCCCAGGCGATGAGCTCAAGCCCCCTGCCGATGACCGCTCTCGTCCCGGCTTAGCCGTGATCTTCGGAAGAACGCGCGCCGAAGTTCTCGCGGTTACCGATCAAGTGTTTCAGTCAGTTCAGGTGCACGTGGAATGATTGTCGATTGCCATACTCACATTTACGAGAGTGGGCGCGACGGTCCCTTTCAACTCCCATGCAACGCCGGCGACCTGGTCCGCGATATGGACGAAGCCGGCGTCGACGTTTCCATCGTCCTGCCGCTGCCGGGTGTCGCGCGCAACGAATTCGTGCAGGAGGAATGCGCCCGTTTTCCCGGAAGGCTCGTCGGCTTGTACAATCCGGAATTTGACGTCCCGCGCGAAACCGTTCGAAGAATGGACACGTTTTTTGCTGATTGCTCCCCGCCGGGACTAAAGATTCATCCACGTAAGCAGGGTGTGTCCCTAACTGACGCTGTGGTAATCGACGTCCTGCGTTGGGCGGACCAGCGAGCGCTTCCGGTGCTCTTCGATGTCTTCCCGTTCGGTGAGTCGCTCGCCGACGCCGCTCTGCACCCTCTTGCCTACCACTCGGTCGCTCAACGGATTCCCGGGCTCAAGATGATACTGGCCCACGCCGGCGGGTACAGGCTCCTCGAAGCGTTCATGGTGGCGAAGTCCAATCCCAACGTCTTCCTGGACCTTTCTTTTACACCGGTGTACTTCAAGGGTTCGTCCCTGGTGGGCGACTGCGGGTTCCTGTGCCGGCGCCTCGGCGCCGGGCGGGTATTGTATGGCAGCGACTTTCCATTCGTCCGTTTGGGAGAGAGCCTGGAGTTCGCTCGTGAGTTCGCCGCCAACTTGGACTCCGCCGTCACGTCGCAGTTTTTCGGAGATGCGGCCGCCCAACTGTTCTCCATAGCGGCAGCAAGGTGACACCTATGTGGGATCAGGATCGCACGAACTTATTGGAGCGCTACCGCAAGCGGTGGCAGGAATACGGGTACGACCCCCGCACGCTCGGTTGGAACAAGGACTGCCAGTGGGTACGCTTCGAAGCGCTATTCGAGGGGATTCGCGAGGACGAGTGCGGCAGCCTCATCGATCTCGGCTGCGGCTTTGCCGACCTGCTCGGATATTTGCGTCGGCGGGGTTGGAACGGCCGGTACACCGGCGTTGAGTTAGTCGAAGAGCTGATCTCGGAGGCCCGCCGCCGGTACGCGGGCGATTGCGCGGCTGAGTTCGTCACCTGCGATGTTCAGAGCTTTGCGCCTTCCTCCAAGAGCGACATGGCCGTGGCGCTCGGCATCTTCAATCACCGTCTCCATCAGGACAACGTCGAATTCATCCGGCAAACATTGGATCGCATGTGGACAATTACCAGCAAAGTAGTGGCCTGTGATTTTCTGAGTACAGCCTCTGACCCCGATCGCCGCAAGAAAGACTTGTATTACGCCGATCCCCGGGAAATCTACGCCATCGGAGTCAACTACAGCCGGCGAATGCTGATCCATCATGCATACATGCCATTCGAATTTCAGGTCAAGATCTGGCATGAAGACTCGTTTGAGATTGCTGTCCCCGTATTCCCGCCTTACCGGCATTTGGCATCCGCGCAGACAGCGTTGCGATCCAGCCCCGCCGAATCTGGAAATCGGCCAGAGCCCACAGAATGAACGCACGCGTTGACATGAGTCGGCCAAGGCTCAGCCGAAAAGGAGGCGTCCATTGAAAGTCTGCATCTTTTGTGGACGAGGCTTCGCATGGGAACCGTGGAATTGTCCGCACTGTGGCAAGACTCCGTACCAGATGGAAGGCTATTTCGCCTTTGCGCCGGCACTGGCTCGCCAATGCGATGGTTTCGCGCCGGAATATTTCCCTCGCTTGGTGGAACTGGAGTCGGGCCACTTCTGGTTCGAAGCGCGGAATCGCCTGATTCTATGGGCCATGCAGGAATACCTTCCGAAGGCCGAGTCTTTTCTGGAGATTGGATGCGGCACGGGTTTTGTGCTTTCGATGGTCCGCCGAAGCTTCCCCGCTACGCGCCTGTGCGGCAGCGAGGTCTTTATTGACGGACTCCTGTTTGCCGCGGCCCGCCTGCCCGGAGTCGACCTGTTTCAAATGGATGCCCGGTCCATTCCTTTTGATTCCGAGTTCGACGGCCTCGGAGCCTTCGATGTACTCGAACACATCGAGGAAGACCAATTGGTGTTGGGACAGATCTGGCGTGCGCTCAAGCCCGGGGGAGCAGCCTTGATCACCGTTCCTCAGCATCCGATGCTCTGGAGCGCCATCGACGAGCACTCGTTTCACAAACGGCGTTACACCGCAAAAGAGCTGAGGGTCAAACTTCAGGATGCTGGCTTCGACGTTCTTCATATGACCTCGTTTGTGAGCCTCCTCCTGCCTTTCATGATGCTGTCCCGGTTGCGACGTGGGCGTTACAATAAGACGATCGCCCCTGGCGCTGAACTGGAAATAAGCTCCATGCTGAACCGGGTCTTTTCGAACGTTCTTGGCTGGGAAAGGTGGCTGATCCAGCACGGCTGTAGGCTGCCTGCCGGGGGATCTTTGTTCGCAGTGGCACGTCGCCCCGCGGCATCGAGGTAGGACATTGACCAGAATCCCTTTCAATAAACCGGGAGTCATCGGCAGGGAGATTGAATACGTCCAGGAAGCCATCGCCCGGATGCACATCTCTGGAGACGGGCACTTCACTAAGCGTGTGAACTCCATGCTTGAGGAGATCCTTGCGGCGCCAAAGGTTCTTCTGACCACCTCCTGCACGCACGCCCTCGAGATGGCCGCACTTCTTCTGAACCTCAATTCCGGTGACGAATTCATCGTGCCCTCCTTCACGTTCGTTTCTACAGCGAATGCGTTCGTCTTACGGAACGCGCGACCGGTTTTTGCCGATATCAGGCCCGACACGCTAAACCTCGACGAGTCCCGCCTCGAGCCGCTGATCGGCAGCCGGACGCGGGCCATCGTGGTCGTCCATTATGCCGGAGTAGGCTGTGAAATGGAGCCGATCCTTCGCATCGCTGCCCGGCACGGCGTGCCCGTGATCGAGGACAACGCGCATGGTCTGATGGGGCGCTATTGGGGAACGTTCCTGGGCAAGTTTGGCTGCCTTTCTACGTTGAGCTTTCACGAAACCAAGAACTTTTCTTGCGGCGAAGGCGGAGCCCTGGTAATCAATGACCCTTCACTGATCGAGCGGGCCGAAATCCTGCGCGAGAAGGGTACGGACCGTAGCCGCTTCTTCCGCGGCCTGGTGGACAAGTACAGTTGGATTGACATCGGATCCAGCTATCTGCCATCCGACATGCTGGCAGCTTTTTTATATGCTCAATTGGAATGCCGCGACCAGATCCAAAGGTGTCGCCAGCGCGCTTGGGACTTTTACCGGCAGGAGTTGTCTGCTTGGGCCGCCGATCGTGGGATTGGCTTGCCCTGCGTGCCTGCCCATTGCGATCAGGCGTTTCACATGTTCTATCTGATTCTTCCGTCACTGGAAGATCGTCAGGCCCTGATCGCTCATTTGGCAGCCCATAGTATATGTAGCGTTTTTCACTACCTGCCGCTGCATCTTTCCAAGATGGGTATCAAATACGGCGGCAAGGCTGGCGACTGCCCTGTTACGGAGAGTATAAGTGACCGGCTGCTTCGCTTACCCTTCTACAGCAGCATTACTGAGGCAGAACAAAGCTCGGTGGTGGGCGCGCTGAAGGCATTCGCTGGCCAGGCCCAGTACCGAGGGACCGCGATTTGACTCCCGGCGCTACCTGGTATGTCCGGCTCCTGCATCGACTCGTCGCCCGTCCGGCGGTGTACGATGCTGTCCAGAAAGTCGCTGGAATGGAAAGAACGCGGCAACGGCTGCGGCCCCTGCTCCAGAGGACTGCTGGCTTGGTTCTCGACGTAGGTGCGGGAACCGGGAACTATGTCGACCTGCTGCCGTTGCCGCGGCGCTATATCTGGTTCGACAACGATCCCGTGAAGCTCGAAGGCTTCCGCAAGAAACATCCGGCGGCTTTGGCCATGTTGGGGGACGCGAGCCGCATGCCGGTTCGGGACAAACACGTGGAATTCGTCCTGTGCGTTGCCGTATCGCACCACTTGACTGATGGCGAATTGGAGAACTTCCTGGCCGATATTGCACGGACCTGCAGACGCGGCCTCATCTTTGTTGACGCCGTCAGTCATCCACGTTCCCTCCTGAGCCGGATGCTCTGGAAGTATGACAGGGGCAGCAACCCGCGAAGGGTCGAGCAGTTGCGCGGCATGATCGGGCAGCACTTCAACATTGAATACGAAGAGTGCTACCGAACATTGCACCGGTATTTCCTCTGTGCGGCGAGCCCCAGAGACCGGCTCAGCGGACAACCCATCTCGTAGGCCATCGACGAAGGCTCGTGCAGTTCATTTCCGGATCTCAATGGCGTTGATAGTAGGATATCCAATAAGCGCTCTGAGGGTAATGTTTATCAGCCCGTTGCTGACGGTCACCGGATAGGCCAGGTCGATCGCCTTGTCGATGCCACCAGCAGCCGAAAACACGTCCAAACGTCTGTACGCCGTCTTTCCATTCAGCTCTATGTCGAAGACCCTCCGACCGGGCGACGTGTAATAGATCTCAGCAAACTTCAATGTCACTGTGTAAGTGCCGTTCGGTACAACGAACCGATAATCCCAAATAGGCCCGGCGCTGAAGCTCTCCGTTTGGTACAACACAGGGTCGGGGCTTCCAGTGATCGGAGCAGTCGTCGCGAACGTACGGCCCTCCGCGGAGCCGGTATCCTTTGACCAGACCTGCCCCAGCGAGTCCGTGTAAGTCCCACCCCCGGCATTCACGCGGATGGGCAGCACAATTGTGGGCGGCGCGAGCCGGAAAAACGTCATTTCATAACCGACTCCGCCGCGGGCGATCCTGCTCTGTGCCATTACCTCGGCCCGCATGCCAAGCGGCAACAAGATGCCATTTGCCTGTTCCAGGGCATTAGGCTGAGCCGAAAGAATGACGCCGGATGTGCCAAGCCGTGCTAGCGGCCCTACAGCCGGAAATTCGGGACTGATAAGGCTGAAGCCCGAAAGATATATTGCGGCCAGCGATGTGAACTCCCAGCCCGCCGGCTCTTTCGCGTTGTACCAGAATAGGACACGACCATGCTCGTCCTCCATATGCGACCACACGATCTTCTCTGCATCCACCATCCGCAGAAATGTATCCCGATTATGAGGATTGGGGCGCGCCAAACCCGAATAGCCAAGCTGGTACAGCCACAGTCCTGCCAGGGCGGCGAGTATGACCTGCCGTTGCTTCCGAAAGACAACTGTCGCCATAAGCCCCAATACGGCGCATAGGACCAGAACGGCAACTCCCGCCTGTTGCAGTTTGTATGTGAGCGCGGTCTCACAGAAATGCAAACCAAAAATAAACAATCCAGCCGTACACACGACCAACATCCAGTAGGCCCGCGGCGTCCATTCATCCATTGCCGTACCCAGCATGCATCCGATCGCCAGGAACATCAAGGGTAGAAGATAGCTTACATAGTAGACCAATTGAAGCCCACCGCCGCCCCAAATATGCCAGGCGATCAATACACCGAATTCAAAAAGAAACAAAGCTGCAAAAATAACGCCGTAAGCGTCCCTGGGAGTCAATCGCCGCCGCAATCGCAACGCCAGGTAGAAGATACTGCATACGCCAGTCGCGAAAGGTATGCCGAGCCAATATGCCGTTCGCAGCCAAACGTATCCCTCAGGACGCCACTGGTTGTGATGCGAAACCAACGCAAGAGCTGCCCCGATGGAGGGGTTGTAGAACAGAAAGTGACCGTCGATACCATAGTTAATGATACCGAGCACGATCGTGATCGCAAGGACGCCAGCTCCGAACCAAAGGACAGAAGCGAACAGCAATCGCAGTCTATCCTCCTCGGTTGCTCTGTACCGAAGGAACAAGTACAACAAGAGCAGGCAAGGCATGAAAGAGATCAGGAATAGGTTGGTATAGAACATCGCCATTGCGGCGGCGCCGCCAAGCACGATCCAAGGCGCGGGCCGCCGTGCGGATGCAGCTCGCGCCATACAGGCCAAGCCCAAAAGATCATAAGTCACGCCGGCGCCGTCCATATAGTCCCAACCAATAGCGAAGAGAAACGCTGAGTGAGTGCCAAAGAGAATCGCGCCAATCAAAGCAGTCCGCGGACCTACAGCTCGTTTGAGCAAAAAGTACATTGGGAACACAGCCAGGTAATAAAAGCCAAAGTGCAGCGCATACTTGGCTGTCATAACCTCCAAAAAATGATGCACAACATAGCCAGGCAGAATCCACGGAAGCCGGGTGCCATAATAGAGGTACGGAAAGAAATCGGCTTTGAATGGCAGCAAATGGAGGAAATAACCGAAATAGACTCAGGGATCGAGATATCCTATGCCAGAATAGATCCAATTGGAGTTAGCAGCCACAAGAGCAAATGGAAAAGGTAACAGCAGTAAAAAGGCCGGATTTGGCGCATACTTCCCGAAAATTGATCGAATATGAGGCGAGGCGGTGCTCGGCTTGATGGGTTCTCTGCGTGAAGGAGAATCCGCGGGAATCTCGTTATGCAAGAGTATGCTCGCGAACGCTCTGCGAGCCAATGGTAGACGCGACATCATAGTCAAAAACACCGACATGTTCAAATGACTTCCCAGAGCACAACATCGAGAATAATGGCCTTAGAAGCAATCCCGGTGCTGGCCGCATTCCGAAAGCTGACGTCTCCCTCCTGCAGACCCGCCGGAATTCGAACAAAGACGTCTTCCGTGACGCCTTCCCCCCCCATCAACACCTTTTCGCGGTTGTCTTTGCTGTTGCGATCCACCACCTCCACGGACATTTTTCCGCTCTGCATTTGCGCCTTTACTTCCAGGTAGAAAAGGCCATTTGAGCGCCTCTTCAAAGAAAGCGGAATGGATGCCGCACCGGAGCCGGCTTTCACCGTCCATTGAATGGTTGTCGGCCGACCGCGGTTCACCGAAACGCCGGTGGACGCAGCAATTATGCGTGACGGTTCAAGGTCTGTCACTTTGCGGCCCGCCAGCGCGAGATCGATTGAATCCAGCACCACTTCGGCCGGTCCACCCCCGCCGCCGTTGCGAACCATGACCATACTGACATTGTCCGAGACATCGAAAGGAAGCGACAACTCCGTTTCCTGAAATGGGCCATCGACAAATTGCTCCGTAGCAAACTGGCCGGACCGATTCAGCAGGCCGAAACCGACTTTGCCCCTGACCATGCGACCGCGAATTCGTATCGTGCTGGACCGCGCTGTCTTGACCGTCGGGAGCGTCACGCTAGCCGCATAAGCCCACTGTTGGGCGGCCGTGACTACTCTCCATCTGCGACCCACTTTTTCCAGTTCAGCCTTTGCGTATGCCAATTGAAGACCATCGGCGAGTGGCACTCGAATGGCATCGGACACGGCCCCGGTCCCGGGTTCTTCCGTCGGGTTCACGACTTCAGTAAATGTGAGCCAATACGACAAGTTGTCGCGGGATACGAGTTGCTGGCCGGTCAGACGCAGAGGCATGCCCATGTCCGCCATGGCGCTCCGTGCGCGCTCAAATACATCGTGGCGATCCGTTATGAGAACGATTGGCGTACCTGCAGGGTACTCGGCGGGCAAAGAAGCCACACCCACGTCTATTTTAGGATAGTGCCACATTGACACGTTATGAGACAGAAATGCGCACATAATTGCGCGATATTCGTTAGAATATTGACTGGTGAAGTTATCCATCCAGAAGACTGGATACTTGTCATACGGCAGGGATGATTCAATTCGCTTTATAGCGTCACCAATACGTATGGACGCACTGAGGCCATTGTAATTATCCACCCATGCTACGGATGCAGATTGGGGTACCAGCCCAAAGCTGGCCCCTGCCAGGCATACCACCGAAACCACCCACGCCAATCGACGGGCCGAGAACAATGGCAGCATGGCTCCCACCACCGCGATCACGCAGTGTACCCACAGACGATGTGGCAATCCGAAGATATAGAGTCCAGCCTTCCATAAAGAAAGGGTAGAGAGGAGGAACGCTATGGCGAGAACTGCGCAGAACAGCCACCCCGCAAGGCGCTTTGGCGCGGGCAGCGCCGTCACCCCCAAGGCCAGGAAGAGAAGCGGGATCAGCATGCTGTCGCAGTAGCTGAATTCCAGGGCCCGATTTTTCTGCACCGTCAAGAACACAAGGGTGACAAATGAGTAGACATAAGTCCATAGGGCACCTAAACTCGCGCGATTCAGTCGTCGGCGGCCGTTGTGATGCAGAAAGAGTCCAACGAGGCAGATGACAAAAGTGACTTCAGGGAAAACGAGAGACGAGTTGGAAGTGATCCATGCATAGCCGGGCTTGGCAAGTGTGTTGTTAGCGTTTTCGAAAGCAAGCGCAAAGGCAATATTGAAGCGGAAGAAGAACCCATGGCCCATTCCGTAAATTAATAGGTGAACGGTCTGTAGTCCCGCAGTAGCCAGTAGCGTGCCGCCGACAAACTGACCGGCCGCGATCAGGTGGCGCAGGGGCAAGAAACCCACGAGTCGCTGGCGGTCCGCATCGGACTCCGCCGTAAGGCCTAGATAGAATATCGCGCAGCAAGGGGTCAAGACGATCCAGAGGATATAGGTATACACCAACGCAGCCCAGCAGGCGCCGGCGGCGATGAGCCAGACAGCCTTACGCGACGCCGAGAGGCTGCGCATCAAGCATACGAACGCCAGGAGCAGATACAGGATGCAACCGCTATCAAGGTACGTGCAACCATTGGCGGCAATAAACATCGGGTGGCTCCCCATCAGGACTGCCGCTAGAAGCGCTGTAGCATCGTTCGTAAGACGGCGGACCAGGTAGTACAACGAAAACAGCGAAATCCAATAGCAGCAAAAGTGCAGCGCCAGTTCCGCGTACGCAGGTTGAAAGATCCTGTTCAAAAGAATTCCGGGAAGAAGCCACGGGAGACGCTCCCCCGCGTAGGTCGGGTGGAGCTGCTGGTAGTGCGGGAAATGGATGAAGTGCCCGAAATAGTACCAGGGATCCATGTCGCCCAGTCCTTGGAAGGGCCAATTGGCGTTAATGAGGAGTAGTAGCCAGGGAATGATCAACAGTACTAGATGGTGTGGGCGAGCTCGGAGCCAGACCTCGTTAAGAGTTGCCGCTGCAATTGGCTGCGGTGGTCGGACACTGGTGGAAGCGTTGGGATTATCGATCTGCGACATAGTCGGCTCAAGGTGACTGAGCTGGTCTCCAACCGGCGGAGTGGCCCGCGGCCAAGAAACAGTTGAATACGTCTCCTGCGGCGTGTTCCAAGATGAAGAGCTTTCGGTAATCCAACTGTTTCCCGGGTTCTGAGCGCCCAATCATGGGGAACAAGACGACAGTATATCAGCATGTGTTCGCGGAGGGTGCTGGCTCGGCGCCGGCTGTCAACGCAAAGTAGAAAGTTCCTAATTCCAGCAAAGTAGAATGTTCCTATTCG
>OBLU010005015.1_pt1 | contig 11926 bp, 10 predicted proteins | sample 1518681 | NCBI WGS metagenome assembly OBLU01 (sample SAMEA3539304, study PRJEB22396) | soil metagenome | biome: tundra; feature: field; material: soil | place: USA | collected 2010-05 | depth 0.15 m | reverse complement strand
TATGAGTTGGGACACACGAACGAGGACTTCACCTGTGCGCTCTATCCGATCTATTTTCGGGGCCGGGCTTATCTCGCAGCGAAGAATGCCGCCGCCGCCGCAGGGGAATTTCAGAAAATTCTCGATAACTTGAGCGTTGTTGGAAATGAACCGATTGGCGCGCTGGCATACTTGGGTCTCGGCCGCGCGCATGGCCTGACCGGCGATTCGGCGAAAGCTAAAAGTGCCTATCAGCATTTTTTCGACCTCTGGAAAAATGCCGACCCGGATCTTCCGGTTCTAAAGCAAGCCAGGCTTGAGTACGCAAAGCTGCCTTGAATCCTATGCCATCTCAATCATCAGACGTGAAATTGGAGATAGGCCACGTCTTGTTCATCGACATCGTTGGCTACTCCAAATTGCTCATCAACGAGCAGAGCGAGCAGATTCAAAGACTTAAAGAGATTGTGCGCGGGACGGAGCAGGTTCGCCTGGCTGAGGCCGAAGGAAAATTGCTGCGGCTACCGACTGGAGACGGTGGCGCGCTTGTGTTTCGCAACAATCCGGAAGCGCCAGTTCTATGCGCATTGGAAATTAGCAAAGAGCTCAAGAAACATCCCGAGCTTCGCGTTCGAATGGGGATTCACAGTGGTCCGGTCAACGAGATCAGTGATCTAAACGAACAAGCGAACATCGCCGGCGCCGGAATCAACATTGCACAACGGGTAATGGATTGCGGCGACGCCGGCCACATCCTTCTTTCCAAACGGGTCGCTGATGACTTGGAGCAATATTCGCAATGGCGTTCGCAATTACACGACCTCGGCGAATGTGAGGTCAAACACGGCATGCGACTTCACGTCGTCAACCTTTACCGGGATGAACTCGGAAATCCCAACCTGCCGGATAAATTCAGAAGCGCGGCGCAAACTAGTCAGGCCAGACGCAAACTTTCCTTCGTGGGAATTATCGCAGTTGTTTTACTCATCGGGCTGGCAATCGTCGCGATGATCTTTGCCCCGGCGATTTTGCGATCACGCGAAAAAGGGCAGAAGAACAATCCGGCGTCAGCTAATGAGACGTCGGTAGTCGCAATTCCGGAGAAGAGCATCGCGGTGCTGCCGTTTGAAAACCGGAGCGAAGACAAAGCGAACGCTTATTTTGCCGACGGCATTCAGGACGAAATCCTGACGCGCTTATCCAAGATCGCCGATCTAAAGGTGATCTCGCGGACGTCGACCCAGCATTACAAAAGCGCGCCGGAAAATCTGCGCGAGATCGCCAGCCAGCTTGGGGTTGCCCACATCGTCGAAGGGAGCGTGCAGAAGAGCGGCGACACCGTGCGGGTGAACGTGCAACTAATCAAAGCCGCCAATGATTCCCATCTTTGGGCTGACACCTTTGATCGAAAGCTGACTGACGTTTTTGCCGTCGAAAGCGAAATCGCAAAATCCATCGCCGACACACTGAAAGCGAAGCTCACCGGTTCTGAGGAGCACGCCATTTCCGCGCGACCGACGGAGAACACCGAAGCGCATCAGTTTTATCTGAAGGGTCGATACTTTTGGAACAAGCGCACCGGTCCCGATCTCCAAACGGCGATCGACTACTTCAAACAAGCGATCGAGCAGGACTCGAATTACGCTTTGGCTTACGCCGGGCTGGCTGACTCCTACGTTCTCTTGCCCTACTTCGGGGCGGGGACCCTGCAGCAATCCATCCCACCAGCGAAAGCGGCGGCACAAAAGGCACTCGAGCTGGATCCCACGCTGGCCGAACCGCACTCGACGCTCGGTGAAATACTCTTTTACGATTTCGATTTTTCCCAATCGAAGAAGGAATTCGAACGCGCGATTGCACTCGACCCGAACGACGCCACGGCTCATCAGTGGTTCGGGAATGGGCCCCTTATCGTTACGGGCGAGTTCGATCGAGCCATCGCCGAGGGCAAACGCGCGGTTGAGCTCGATCCGCTGTCGCTGGTCATCAATACTGACCTTGCCGTGAGCTACACAATGGCGCGGCGCTATTCCGAAGTCATCGAGCAGTTCAATAAGATCCTGGCAATGGATCCGCGATTTTACTATGCGCGTTGGACTTTCGGCTTGGCGCTGCAATGCAATGGGCAGCTGCCCGAGGCGATCGCGCAATACAAGAAGGCGGCGGAGTTGACCGACGATCCATTAGTGCTGGCGTGGCTGGCGCAAGGATACGCGAAAGCCGGGCAACGGGACGAGGCGCTCAAGCTGCTTGCTCAAATGGAGGAGCTTGCAACCAAACGATACGTCGGAGCATGGAGTTTTGCGATCGTGCACCTTGCCCTCGGCGAAAAAGGAAAAGCGATCGACGAGCTCGAGCGCGCTATTCGCGAACGCAGCGATCCCTTCGTCACTTTCATCAAAGTCAGTCCGCTCTTTGATCCCTTGCGCGGCGATCCACGTTTCCAGGCCCTGCTTGCAAAAGCTTTCTCTCCCGGGAAAAAATGAAAACAAGGAGGTCACCGATCACGACAAGGCTTGGTCGCGATTTCGATTCGCTCCGGAATATCCACGACCTTGCGAGGGGCGATTGTCGCTCTTATATTTTGATGGCGTCAACTAACACGAAGGAATCCTATGCCAACGACAATTGCAGCTCTAAAAAAAGCTCTCGCAATAGAAGCTGATTTTCTTCCCCTCCAGGGAACCGATTACATCGAGTTTTATGTAGGCAACGCCAAACAGGCGGCGCACTTCTACAAAACGGCTTTTGGTTTTCAATCACTCGCCTATTCCGGGCCGGAAACGGGAACGAAAGACAGAGTCAGTTATGCGATCCGTCAGAACAAGCTGACCTTCCTTCTCACGACTCCACTGCGACCGGACCATCCGATTGCCGATCACATTGCCAAACACGGCGACGGGGTAAAGGTGATCGCGTTGAAAGTGGAAGACGCAACTTCGGCCTGGAATGAAACGACGAAGCGCGGTGGCAAAAGTTTTCTGAAACCGACGACGCTCAAGGACGATGCCGGACAGTTGGTCATGAGCGGCATCCACACTTACGGCGAGACTGTTCATCTGTTTATCGAAAGAGAGAACTACAACGGCCCGTTCATGCCGGGCTTCCGGAAGTGGGAATCCGCCTACAATCCGACTGACGCCGGTCTGCTCTATTGCGACCATTGCGTCGGCAACGTCGGCTGGAACCAAATGAACCCGTGGGTGAAATTTTATGAGGATGTAATGGGTTTCCGCAACATCCTCACGTTCGACGACAAAGACATCTCCACTGAATACTCCGCTTTGATGAGCAAGGTGATGAGCAACGGAAATGGTTTCGTGAAGTTTCCGATCAACGAGCCGGCGGAAGGGAAGAAAAAGTCGCAGGTCGAAGAGTACCTTGAGTTTTACAACGGCGAAGGCGTGCAGCACGTCGCGATCGCGACCAAGGATATCGTCAAGACCGTGACCGAGTTGCAAAAGCGCGGCATCGAGTTCTTGAATATCCCAACAAGTTATTACGACACGCTGCCGGACCGCGTGGGTCACATTGATGAAGATCTGGAGCCGTTAAAGCGGTTAGGAATTCTGGTCGATCGCGACAACGAAGGTTATCTGCTGCAAATCTTCACCAAGCCAGTGGAAGATCGGCCGACCCTCTTTTTTGAAATTATTCAACGCAAGGGAGCGAAGAGTTTTGGCAAGGGTAATTTCAAGGCGCTGTTTGAAGCGCTGGAGAAAGAGCAGGACGCGCGAGGCAATTTGTAACAGGAGGTAGGATCGATGCCGCAATATCAAAGACTCGGACAGATCCCGCGGAAACATCACATCTGGTTTCACCGCAATGGCGCGACGCCGTCTTACAAGAACGAAGGCATCGCCTACGAGCACGTTATCACTACGCAAGGGTTCGATGAGACCTACTCGATCATGTATCATCTGCGTCCGCCCACGCGGGTGCGCAACGTCGAGTTGATCAAACATTGGGAACCGAAAAAAGTTACGGACAGTCCATTGCGACATCACCACCTAAAGACGGCGGACATTCCGCGCCGCGGCGACCTTTACACCAGCCGCATCCCGATGCTGTTCAACGAGGACATGATCGCGTATCGGGCGCGGCCGGCGAAGACCTACGACAAATTTGAGTATTATAAGAACGGAGGCGCGGACGAGATTATCTTCGTCTTTAAAGGCGGAGGCGTTGTCGAGACTCTCTTTGGCAAACTGCCTTATCGCGCGGAAGATTATATTGTCATCCCACGCGGGATCACTTACCGCCTCGTGCCCGATAAAGTTGAGGAAGAAGATTATCTCATTCTCGAATCAGTCGGGCCGGTCCGAATTCCTGCGCGCTATCTTAATCACGACGGTCAGATCAAAATGGGCGCGCCCTATTCGGAGCGCGATTTTCACGGGCCGACCGAAATCATCACCATCGACAAAGAGGAAGATGTCGATGTTCTGGTCAAAGACGGCGGGCGTTTCACCCGCGTGACTTTGGCGCATCATCCGTTCGATGTGCTGGGCTGGGACGGCTATTTGTATCCGTTTACATTTAACGCACAGGATTTCGAACCGATCACCGGCACGGTGCATCAGCCGCCGCCGATCCATCAAACATTTGAAATCCGCGGCTACGTCGTTTGTACATTCGCGCCGCGCTTTTTGGACACCCATCCCGAGGCTGTGAAAATTCCGTGGGTGCACGACAACGTCGAAGCCGACGAAGTTTTATTTTACGTGCGCGGAAATTTTGGGTCGCGGCGCGGAATTGAACCGGCCTCGATCACATTGCATCCGCGCGGAATTCCACATGGACCGCATCCCGGCACGATCATGGCGAGTAAGAACGCGACCCGCACCGAGGAGCTCGCCGTCATGTTCGACACGCAACACACGCTCGAGCTCACCGAAGAAGCGCTTAAGCTCGACGACGAAAAATACCCGCTGAGCTGGCTCGATTAGCCGCCACGTCATTGTGCAGAACCACGAGACTGAGCTGGAAGCAGCCGAGCGCCGCATTCGAAACCTGCCTCGTTGCGGAGCGGCGAAGCTCGCCAGCATGGAGCAGTCATATCTCGAATTGCTCCAGGCCATTGGCGAAGATCCACAGCGCGAAGGGCTGCTAAAAACGCCGTCGCGCGCGGCTCGCGCCTTCGAGTTTCTGACCAACGGCTATCGTCAAAGTCTGGATGACGTCGTGAACGGCGCGATTTTCGAATCGGATACGAGTGAAATTATTCTCGTAAAAGACATCGAGCTCTACTCCATGTGCGAACATCACCTGCTGCCTTTTATCGGCCGGGCTCACGTGGCTTATATTCCGCAAGGAAAGGTCATTGGCCTTTCCAAGGTGGCGCGACTAGTCGATGTCTTTGCCCGGCGTCTGCAGATCCAGGAAAATCTTACGATGCAAATTGCCGACGCTTTAATGAAGACGTTGCATCCGGCCGGCGTCGGAGTGGTGGTGGAGGCAAAGCATCTTTGCATGATGATGCGCGGAGTGGAAAAGCAGAATTCGAGCATGACAACTTCCTGTTTGCTTGGCTCGTTCAAGGAAGACGCGCGTACCCGATCGGAATTCTTTTCCCTCCTCAAGGAATAACCGCCGTCATGTTTCTGACGGTCAGCAAGCGATTAGAATTCTCGGCATCGCGACGCTTGTTCGTTCCGCGCTGGACTGACAGCGAGAACCTGGTCGCGTTCGGGCCGGAAACGAAAGCTGTTCACGGGACCGGTCGTAATTACGTCGCGCATTTTGTTTTCACCGGGCCGGTTGATCCGACCACCGGAATGCTGATCAACATCAGCGAGATCAAGGAACGCGCCGGCAAGGTTCTGGGCGCAGGGTTCGATCACAAGTTTCTGAACGCGGATAATCCGAAGTTTAGAAAGTTGCCGCCCACGGCTGAGAATGTCGCTCGACAACTCTACCTCGATCTTGCGCCGCTTTTTTCCGACGTGGATGCCAAGCTCACCGCTTGTCATTTGATCGAATCCCCCGAACGCAGCGCAACGTTTTATTCCGATGGCGCGTGCGAAGGAAACTATTGGTTCGAATTTTCGGCCGCTCGCCAGACGATGTCGCCGCACTTGGGCAGGGCAATGAACAGACGGCTCTTCGGTGAAGCTTCGTCAATTCATGGCCACAATTATCGGGTCCGTCTCACTCTTCGAAGCGAAACGAAGCTAGGCGAAACGCCGCTGGTTCGTCACGATAAGATAGACAAATGTATTCGCTCGCTGCGGGCCGAGCTGGATCATCGTTATCTAAATAAGGACGTCCCCGAACTGAAGAATCGTCCGATGACCACCGAGAGCCTGGCCGGATATATTTACGAACGGGTCAACGCGTTCGTGCCGCTTCATCGCCTGCGCTTGCACGAGCGCGACGATTTCTTCGCCGAGATTTCAGATGACGACAACGTCTTTCTTGGGATACGGATGCCATTTTACGCGGCCCATCGTTTGCATGCCGCCGGTTTATCAAAGACAAAAAACGCAGCGCTGTTCGGGAAATGCAATAACTTGCGCGGGCACGGCCATCGTTATCTCACGGAGACAACCATTGGCGGCGAATACGACGGAAAAAGCGGAACACTCTATGATTTTGCCGCGCTGCAAGCCGCGATCCGAGAGTCTCTCGCGCCCTGGCAAGATCGGCATCTTGATCTGGAGACCGATGATTTTCGTGACATGACGTCCACGGGAGAGAACATCGTGCGAGTCCTTTGGCCCAAGATCGATAGTCGCTTGAACGCGCGACTCGTTCGCTTGCGACTTTGGGAAACGGCAAACAATCGTTTTACGCTGCGACGAACTTTGTAGCGGCGCTGAAATTTTTGGAGGGACGCGCTCCGTCGCGTCCTCTAGATTGGACAGGACGGAGCCTGTCCCTCCATTTGTTGTTATGAAACGTTACCTCATCACCGGCGCCAGTCGCGGAATCGGCCGCGCCATCGCGGAAGAGCTGGCCGCACCCGACGTCACTCTGATGTTGCACGGGCGCGACACCGTCGCGCTTGCGCAAACTCGCAAATCGGTTGAATCGCGTTGCGCGCGCGTCATTCCGCTCATCCACGATCTCGCGGTGACATCGGGCGTTTCCAACCTGATCGCTCAAGTCGGAAGCGATCCTCTCGATCTTCTGGTAAACAACGCCGGTATTGCCGTCGTGAAACCGTTTGAGGAAATTACCATGATCGAATGGGAGCAAACCTTGGGGGTGAACATCACTGCGCCGTTCATGTTGATGCAACACTTCGCTCCGCAGATGCCGCCCGGTTCAAGCATCGTTAACATTCTCTCCGTTGCCGCCAAGACCGGCTTCACCAATTGGAGCAGTTATTGCATGAGCAAATTCGCGCTCGAAGGCTTATCGCAATCCATTCGCGAGGAGCTGCGCGATCACAGGATTCGCGTCATCAATATTTATCCGGCAGCGACCGACACCGATATCTGGAACAATGTCGATGGTAATTGGCCACGCGATAAGATGATCTCGGCAGAGGAAGTTGCGGGCGCTGTGGCTTACGCGCTTTCGCGGCCGGCGGACGTTATGCTGGAAAATATCACGCTCGGGAATTTGAGCGGCAGCTTATAAGCTGTTTAGTTCCCTAGGCGAAAAAGCTTTTCATCAATGCCTCGCCGCCGAGGAGACGTGTATGATCAAAGGTCTTGAAAGCGATATTACGGTGAATGTGATCGCCTCAATCATTGCGTCGCTTGTCCTGCTGGCCGCAGGTTTTCTTTGGGGAAAATACAAGGAGCGCCGAAAGTTCGGCAGGAATCTCGAGGAATACGATTTCTATCCGTTTACAATCAATCGGGACAATATCCCTGAGTTTAGTCTCAAAGATTTCCGGCTCGGAATGCATTATTTCCTGAAGAACAGCGATCACACCGCGGCGCGGCAATTGATTTTTATCGGCGAGCAAAACAGTGTGCGTAGTCAGCTTGAACCGGTCGAACAGAGAGTTTACGCGCAACTGTTCGAGAAATACGACGGAAAGAAGATCGCCGACGACACCAACGAGTATTTGGAAAATTATGCGCGGGTCGTTCGCCTGATCGGCAAATCATTTCCAAACACAGGGATGGAAATATTGCTCCACAACCTTGCCGATCCCGCCCATTCGCTCATTAGCCTTGAAAACGATGTTACCGGAAGACATTTGCGCGACGGAACTACCAATCTGTTGATCGATCTCAAGAAGCGACAACTTCTCCATGAAGATAAGCTGAACTACGAACTGACGATCGGCGCCCGGAAATTCAAATGCACAACGATTCCGATCATTCGTAAGGAGTTTGGAATCGTAGGGGCAATCTGCATCAATCTCGACGTGAACTATCTGACCGACGAGGTGATGCCGAGTAAGGAACGAATCGAAACGTGGTTCAAATCTTTTTGCCGCGCCGACATGCAGCTCGACGAAAATATCTTAAGCAAAGACGAGTATGCGAAAGCGATGAAGGGCAAGCGTCACTTTAGAGACGAAAGTGTTTGAGCAGCTTTGTCGGCGCAATGACAGCGCGTCATTCCGCATGGGCGGGCGCGGCCTGGACGCCTTGCCTGTGATATTTCACCAGCCGGAAGCCCCACTCGATTAATACTGATTTGTCTTTGTCGCTCGCGCGTTTCTCGTTGAGGAACTTGTCGATCTTGCGTCTTAAGTCCGGTTGCTGTTCGATCTCGTCGAGGATTTCGAAAATCTCCATCGACAGCAGCCAATCATCAGAGTGTTCCGCCTGCTGGGTTTCCCAAATCTCGCCGAGCCGCTCGTAACCGGTCTTGCTCTCGCGAATCTTGCGCACCTGCGCGTACAGGTTCTCTAGTCGTTTGCGCTTTGCGTCGGATGGAACTTTGATCGTGCGTTCTTTCGGAATAAGCGCGACCTGGTTGTAAGCATCCTTGTCCGCCGCGCCGTTGAAGACGGAGGTAACGCGCGCGCCGACCGCCATGTCGTACGTTCCCCACGCCGGCTCAAAGAGAATTCGGTCGCCGTAATTTGCCGTGCAATCAGAGAAGCTAATCAGGACCAACTTGCCATCGCGTCTCGTAATCTTATCGATCTTTCCCGCGACTGTTACGCCGCTGACAAATTCGAGTGTGGCTTTCTTCCCTTCGATAACTCCCAATTTGCGCAGTTCGTCGTCAGTCAACAAATCAGGAGATGTCGATGTTTGCTTCCACGCGCCGATTGGAGAGCCAAAACCTTCCTTATGATAATCGCGCCCATGGCCGGATAATTCTCTGTTCGCGTAGGCGAGTGCGGACGGCCCCGTCGTTCGCAAATAGATCGGCGCCTTCCCCTGTGCGATCACTTCCGCAAACGTTCCGCTTACTTGGAGACCCGACGAGTACTCGCATGTCGCAGTGTTGTTGCATTCGATCCCTTTATTAATGCCTTCAAGTCCGCCAACCATGAATGCCATTTTGCTTGCGAATTCCTCGAGCACGTCGGCGAGTTGTTTGAAATCGCGCGTGACAAAAAGCTGCGGCTGTTTCGTGGTGATATCGAACGGCGTATTCGCGGCCTCGATGGAGTAGGGGATTTTCTTTACCCCCGCTTCAAGACAACTGACCGACTCGCCGATCGATGAAAGCAATCCGGCGCCGTAAATCTTTGGGCTCTCCACCGTGCCGATCAGCCCGTACTCGACCGTCCACCAATGCAATCGAGAGAGCAGCCCCATTTCCGATGGTTCGCCCAAGTTCTTTTGCCGATCTTCGACCAGCTTGGTCGCTTCTTCTGTTTCTTTCGGATCGCTGTCCGGCTGTTCCTTCAAAATCGACAAATGTCGGATCGCCTGATAGAGCTCGAAATCTTTTTTCGACGACATCGCTTTCGCGCCGACTTCGCCGAAACGCTGCAGGTAATCCGAATACTCACGGTCGACAATGATCGGCGCGTGACCGGCCGCTTCGTGCACGATGTCCGGCGCGGGCGTGTATTCGATGTGATGGATCTGGCGCATGTCGCACGCGATCACCAGCACCTTGTAAGCTTGAAATTCCATGAACGCCGCCGGCGGAATAAATCCGTCCACTGCCACTGCGCCCCAGCCGATCTTGGCCAGGATGTCGTTCATTTCCTGAATGCGCGGGATGCGCTCGAACGAAATGCCGGTGTCGAGCAAACCCTGGAAATAAACTTTGTGCGCGTACTCCTTCAGGAAGAAAGTGTTTTGGCGCATGATGAAGCGCCAGACCGCGTGATCGACCGGTGTGTAATCGTCATAGCGCTGGTCCACCGCGAACTGCAACAGATGTTTCGGCAACGCCGCAACCGCCGCGTTATTCAGGCTGACCCCGTTGTTGGATTTCATCGGCATCCTGTTGTCAGGTAAAATATGTCCGTTTGGGAACCGAGCAAGAATCATTCAACGAATAATCACGGTAGCAGCGTGGGCCGCCAGCCGCTGCTATGGCTGAATGTTCTTTGCCTCGACGCACCACTTATTGCGATTGGCTGGAAATGGTTATTTGCTCGGGAGTTTAGCGTCTTGTTGTCAGCATCCGCCACCCAATCGCTCTTTCTAACCGCATGGCTAATCTATGCTCTGGACCGATTTTCGGACTCTCTTTCGCTCGGGCCGAACGTTCCAAGATCCCTGCGTCACGAATTCTGTCTGCGCCACAAGAACGTTTGGCTCGCGCTGATCTTCGTAATTGCCGGGCTTGATGCGAGCACTGTGTTCAGGCGTCTCGAACATGAACTTTTGCTGATCGGATTAATTCTGGGTGGGCTGGCTGCGGTTTATCTCCTGATCAACTACAAGTTCGACAAATTATGGCAAACCGTACCGCTCAAAGAAGTCATGATCGGGTTCCTGTTTGCCGCCGGCACGCTCTTTGCCCCGGCTGCCCGCCTTTCCTCCGCTACATCGACATTGGCAAAATCGACATTCGCTTTCATGGCGGTTCTCTTTGCGATTCTCTGCTCGCTCAATTGCATGAGCATCGCCGTATGGGAACGCGATCTCGACCGGACGCAGGGGAAATACTCGATCGCGACCCAATGGCCGGCCGCGAAACTTTATACGCGCGTTGCGCTGCTTGTCCTGACAGTGATTTGTATTGCGTTTGCATTTTTTGACCGCGGTCTCCGGACATTTACAGTGTGTCTCGGGCTCAGCAGCGCTCTCTTGAGCGCGCTTTACTTCCTGCCATTATTAACCGATGAGCGGGTCGCGCTGGCCGATCTGGTTATGTTGACTCCACTCGCCTTGCTCCTCGGGCAAGTGCTTTTGTGAACTTCGACCGCGTCGCGGACCATTACTATTGGCTGGAAACGCTTGCCTTTGGTTCGGCGCTGCAACGTGCGCGCATCTATTGGCTCGAGAAACTTCCCCAACCAAGCCGAGCGCTGATTGTGGGCGAGGGGAACGGCCGTTTTCTTTGCGAACTTCTTCGGGTGCATCCGGAGATCGAGGTCGATTGTGTTGACGCGAGTGCGCGAATGCTGCAACTGGCGAAGGAACGGCTTCGACAGAAAGCGCCGGTCACTTTGCCGCAAGTTCAATTTCTGCACGAGGATGTCAGGACATGGTCCGGACCCATTTCTACTTACGATCTCGTAGTCTCGCACTTTTTCCTCGATTGCTACGAAGAGATTGAAATCTCTCCGATTGTTGAGAAACTCGCGGCGATGGCGACCAATAACGCGGCATGGCTCATCGCCGATTTTTTCCTTCCGCCAAAATGGGTGGCGCGAGCGCATGCCAGATTGTGGCTCTGGACCATGTACAGATTCTTTCGAAGCTTTACCAGAATTCCCAGTCGGCGACTTGTCGATCCGTCGCCATTCCTGCGAGCTAACCGATTTGAACTGGTGAACTTCTGCCTTTCGCGCTTCGGAATGGTGAAATCAGAAGTCTGGCGCAAAACTGGTTGACCCTAATGGCGATCAATAGATCTCGACAACGTTCCCGACGCTCACGAGGTCTTTAACGCGCGC
>OBLU010005012.1_pt1 | contig 11927 bp, 11 predicted proteins | sample 1518681 | NCBI WGS metagenome assembly OBLU01 (sample SAMEA3539304, study PRJEB22396) | soil metagenome | biome: tundra; feature: field; material: soil | place: USA | collected 2010-05 | depth 0.15 m | reverse complement strand
GTCGTTCCTCACCGTTCAACGGTAGGGGGTATCCCAACTGCCGGGTAAATCACTGTTCGACGTTCGGCGGAGGGGGAACTGACGATCCAATTTGCGTATTCTCGCCTGCGCTTGTGAAGCCTGTCGAAACCGATCCTACGGATCGCCCGTGGAACATTCCCGAAAATCGTCGCCGCGAGCAGCGTGGCAAACCCTCGCACTGTAAACCGAAGAACAAAGACACCATAATAAGCAACGCATGCGGCGGCCGTCGCGCAAAAGAGAGAACCAAAGCGGTAGATCCATGGTAGCCTAGGTATCCATTGAACTGACTCGTCTCTCGGATTCTGACCTATCTGCGGCGGGTTCATGCACGAAGGAGTGTAATGAATTTGAACTAACAAATTCGAAAAATCCTCTGGCATTCCAAGGATCTCATCATTTCCCTCTGCATAGATCTCGACTTTCCGACCGAAGTGGCAGAGTGCAACAAAAGGGCGACATTTGCAAATGCCTTTCTGGCCGCAACGCGCCAGTTCTCGCTATCGATAACGTATTTCAAATCCCCATAGTTTCGACCGGTTTCCTTGAGACAGTCGTACGGCCGCGTTGTAAAGCTTCCGTTTGTGTCACCTCGGAGGCTTTGGCCTGGCGGTACTCTGCGTCGCTTACTGCCGATCGATATATACCTCAAAACCGACACACTGGGATAACGTCAGTCGCGGTCAACTCGCTCCGCCAGAGCAGACGCAATAAGCGGAAGATATTTGCGCACCTGCTCGCGGTCACTCTCCCTCTCCTGATCGCCGAGCTCTGCGTATTTCATATCGATCTGCTTTTCCCAACGCGCTACCAGATCGGCCGGTAGGAGCAATGAACCGTCAGGTTGGCGAACGCACTTGCTATGTAAGTACCGCTGCCAATGAGACCAGCGCTCGTGCTCAACGGCCGCCAGTTGTTCTATTATGGCGCCCAGCAGATCTTCTATGTCTTGGTGTTCCATAAAAAGGCTCGTTATAACAATCCGTTTGCGATCAATTTTCGGTAGTGCTCTCCTAAGACGGTAAGTTCGCACGACTTGCTTTGCATGGCGGCATGCCACATGTGCGGAGCACCTACTGGCCGTACTAGATTAACCTTCACGTACTTCTGCAGAATGGCAAAAACGGCAGTTTTCTCAGGATCCGGAGGTGGCATCTTTGCATCGTTTTGCTGCTCTTGAGACCGCTCTGGTTCGTATGCCGGATCCAGTTTAAAGTTGTAGCCGGCATGCGGGAAATGCTTTGCGAGAGCTTGAAGATCCGTTAGCGAAATTGGAGGGGTAGCCTTCCGGAGAGACACGAAAGTCTTCACATTTGTTTTGAATACAGGGCGTTGTGCCCAAGGCCCAAGCGACTGATCGATGTGGGCGTATACGCTTCCCGGTGTGACATCCCCGACCAAGTTCGCAGCAGCGCCGCCGAGGGCATCTACGAACAGAGTGGTAAAAACGCCAGCCCCGCCACCCGGAACTTCCATTGCATACTGTTCCGCCGTTGAGGCTGTGAGAATGGTCATCCCCTCGTTGATTTCCGCGGACCCCTGAGCCACTGGTCGATCACCTGCGATGCCGCTGTGGCAGCTATCTAAGATAATGACTTTGTTTCTTGCGTTCGATTTACTCGCTAGAGTCATTAGCTCCGCAAGAGAAAAGCCGTCATCACCTATCTTGCAGTCGCCCGCGCAGAGGAATCCGCCTGTATCCTCGATGTAACCATGTCCAGCGAAGTATAAGAGGGCAATCTCTGCATCGCCTGCGAATAGTTCCCGAACGGCGTCTTTAAGCTCGCTTCTTTTGACAATGTCAGTGGGTCCGGTTCCGGTGAGTATGCGCGGTGTCACAAAGTTGACTGTGCCATCCGCGTGGCGTTCGAGGATCGCTTTCACCGCGTGAGCATCATTCACACATCCACTTAGTGCGTTCAGATGCGTATAGTGGTCAATTCCGACAATGAGCGCTTTACGCATGTATCACCTACAGCGAATCGATGAAATCGCTGATGTTTTTGTCGCTCCAAACAAAAGTACTTACTCCCTCTACATCAGGTCGATCGTCTGTGTAAGCCCATATTCCCCGAATACGCTTTTTCTCTTCTTTGGCGCACGTTATTTCCCATTTCTGGCCGCTTGACTTTAGCGAGCTTTTGCTCACGAGGGCGATAACGCCGTCCGAACGCTTGATTCGAGTACGAACTCGATCTTTCCAATCATTATCGTATGGCTCCTTGACAGACATATCGATGAATTCATAAGGTGCCCTAGAATGAAGCGACTGCCCTTTTAGAAAATCGCGCTGCGTTTCGTCCTCGATGGCAAAAGCAATGAAAACCACTTTCTTGTCAGCCACAGGTTCCTCCTCGGACCGCAAACAACTCATCCTGGCCCGTTCGTGTTGCCGAAAAATCCGTTCTGGCGCGAGAATACCACAAACCGTCCGACGCCGGATTATCGTCAGGGTGTGTCTCTTGCAGCAAGGTGACTGCCCGCGCCTCGGGCTGCCTAAGTCGATCTGTGTCCGAACTTCGAAGTTGGTGGTCGACCCGAGAACAATTCGTTCCAGCTGATTTTTGATTGTCGTACAGTGGGCATGTCGGAAAGCGAGTCGAATCGGTACCCGAAGTCGGCATGGCGCCACAGTCCCAAGGATCAGATGGATACTGGGTGACCTGCTCTCCAGAAATTAGTCCAGCGGAAATGTGACTTCTCCATGTAGGATGACCCGCTCAGGGCCAGAGAGGAGGAGCCGTGCGCAAGAGTCGGTTTAACGAAGAACAGATGATCGCCGTGCTGAAGGAGGCGGGGGCTGGAATAGCACCCGACGAACTGTGCCGGCGGCACGGGATCACACGCGGGAGCCTGTACCGCTGGAAGGCGAAGTACGGCGGGGTGGAAGTGAGCGAGGCGCGGCGCCTGCGGCAACTACAGGAGGAAAACCGGCAGCTGAAGCACGCCGTGGCCGAACTGCTGCTGGACAAACGAGCGTTGCAGACGCTGGTCACAAAAAAGTGGTAGGCCCGCAGATGCAGAGGCAGGCGGTGGAAGTGATGCGCTCGGAAGCAGGGGTTTCGGAGCGACGCGCCTGCCGGCTCGTGAAGCTACATCGGGCGACATGCCGATATCAACGGCGCAGGGTGGAAGGTCCGCGGTTGCGAGAACGGCTGCGCGAACTGGCCGCGACCCGGCGACGGTTCGGCTACCGACGGCTGAAGATCCTGCTGCGACGCGAGGGTTTCGCGGTGAATCAACCTGGCGCGGCCGCATTCGGCGCTCGGGTATCTCACCCCGGAGGAGTTCGCGAACTCGTGGGCGGCGACGGGCTGTCGAAAAGACGCGGGCGGAGCCCGCTTGGAAAACGCTTCGCGTTTCCCACCTTCCCACAGCCCCGACGGCGGCAAGATAGTCGCTACAGGTGTAAAGTTGGAGAACCCAAAACCGGAGAAAGTCTCATTAGCCGTGGACTAAAGATGGGGGGCGGGTCATGGGAATTCACATTTTTCATGGACGTATTCCGGTAGCTATCATCATCCGACCTAAACGGCCGGGCAAACGCAGAACAGATTCGATCGACTCCAACAGGTTACGTTTTCCGAACAGTTACCATTTTATTCTCGGATTGAGGCCAAGTTGTGATAGAAAGCTTCGTTTCTGAAACATCTGGTCGGCGTTATGCCAGTTTAGGTGAGGGTCTCCCTCAACTTCACCTTTGGAGTCAGCCGTGGAACTCGAAACCGTTATCGTCGGTCACACTCAAATTCAGAAAGCCATTGGAGGCGCGCGGCACGAAAGCGTTCTTCAAAAGACCCAATCGGAATTCACTGCGGCTGCCGGCGGAGACCAACTCCGAGCCGCAAGGATGATGATCGCGTTTTCTGGCGCGTTGAAAGCGCTACAGAAGGCGGAGACCAGCCCGACTGTCCTGTCGTCTCCGAAACATCAGATCGGATCCCTTCTTCAAAGCAAGATCGCTGAGGAAGCTCTCGCGGCCGGGAAAACTCAACCGCTACCGGCCGGCCTTGGCCTAGAGGTCCGATTCGATGAGGATGACTGGCTGGGTTGGGCCGGAAGTTTTTTCATATGGGCCGAGCGCCTTAAGGGGAAGTTTCAACCTCCCCCAGTTCAGCCGATCAGAACGATACGTAATGAGTTTTCGCTTGCCTTGCTTGCTGACTGGGGTACGGGTTTATACGGCGCTCCCAAAGCCGCGCTGTCTATCGCTAAAGACAATTACCAGATACTGATGCATTTAGGAGACGTCTATTACGCCGGTACCAGTTCGGAGGAAAAGGCCCGGTTTCTTAAGTATTGGCCGACCTTGCCGGGAGTGCAGAATTATGCACTGAATTCGAACCACGAGATGTATACCGGCGGGCACGGCTACATCGAAACCTTGCTAACAGATAATCGCTTTTCGCCCTGGCAGACTAGCAACTATTTTGCTCTCCAAAACGAAAACTTCTTGCTCATCGGCCTCGATACTGCTTATGAAGAGCACAGCTTAACGGCAGCGGAGAAGATTTGGCTGGAGAGTGTGGTTCAAAATGCGGGAAACAGAAAAATTGTTCTGTTCTCTCACCACCAGCCCTTTTCAATTGTTGACAGCGACAATGAGGCCGGCGAAAACCTGTTATCTCTCGTAGCACCATTATTGACTAAGAAACAAATATTTGCATGGTATTGGGGACACGAGCACCGGTGCATCCTTTACAACCAACACCCTAATTTCGGTCTCTTTGGGCGTTGCCTCGGGCATGGCGGCTATCCCCAATTCCGGAAGCAAAATCCAGACATACCGACCGAGTGTCCCAGCAAGAGCACCCTTATCAAACTAAAGGGACACGGCGGGCCAGATGCGCTGTTTCTAGACGGACCAAATCCGTATATCACTGATCAAGAAACGGAATATGCCCCCAACGGATTCATGACGCTTTCCTTTGCCGGGGGCAAGATTCACGAAACAGTCTGTGACCCTGACGGTACGGTTCTGTGGGAGAACGATCTAACATGACCGGGACGTCCGATCGGTACAAACTGCTTGCCCAACGTGTGCGGGAAACTTTTGGGAACACGCCCCTTTCTCAAGCGTTTCAAGATCGCAAAGCGATTATCGGGCCGGGTAATTTTCCCGGCACCGACGAGGGTAAACTCGCGCAAGATGCTCTGACAGCAATGGAAGATAACCAAGACCCCGATCCTCGCGGTTTAGCCGCCCTCGAATTGATGATCAAGATCATGAGACCGGCAGCCTTGATTCAAGAGGGTAAGCTCGAGGCTCTCGACAACCAGGTTGGCGAGGCATTTCCTGATTGGCCCACTTTTGCGAATGCGTTGAAGCCCATTGAATTCAGCATCGGCCGTATTGATGACGTTTCGGGGAACGGCCTAGGAACGGGGTTCCTCGTGAGTGACCACGCAGTAGTGACCAACGCACATGTCGTATCGTTCCTCTCTCGAGGCACGATGCTATTAACCGAAGGTCAGGCAACGATCAATTTTCGAAGAGAATACAAAGAATTCGTGCAAGATGTCTGCAAGATCCTGGCCGTCATCAAGGTTCACCAGGATTACGACTTGGCGCTGCTTCGAATTCAGCCACTAGACCAGTACGGCCACCCTTCTTTGACATTTGCTGGTGCAGGCACGGAAGCTAATGCAGCTGTCGTCGTTGTGGGCTATCCTTTCGATGATCAGGTCAGGAATCCCCTTTTCATATCCGGGATCTACAAGGGAATTTTCGGCGTAAAGCGGGCAGCCCCGGGTAGAGTCGTCTCGGTATCACCGGGAGAAGTTACGCATGATTGTTCGACCCTGGGCGGCAATTCCGGATCTCCTTTGCTTGACATGAAAACTGCTGAAGTGGCGGGCGTTCATAGCGAAGGAATGTTTATGTACACGAACCGAGCGATTTCGGTAGATGTTTTGAAGACCTTTTGCGAAGCATATGCCAACTGATATCCGTTCCTTGGTGATAGCAATCGAACAGTATTCCTCAGCGGAGGGTCTGTCAGCCAGGCTGGAGGGAACCTCATCTGCCGCCTTTGATTTCATTGAATGGATACGCAAAGTCAAAGGTGTTTCTGCCAGTGAAATCTGGCTCTGTGCGGATCCAGGCCTCACGGTACCCGGGGTGAACCGGTTTGGCACTCAGCGACGCGATGTAAGAAAAGCACTCGTCTCCTTGGCGTCAGCCGCCATCAATCAAACGAGGCAACTCTACCTGCTCATTTCGGGTCACGGATTCTGTTTTCAATCGAGCGCTTCGGCCGATCCAGCCGATATGTTGGTTTGTTCCGATTACGAAGATCTTGCTACTGGGGGAGATGCTTGTGTCGGGATTCCTGAATTGCAGCGTTATCTCTCCTACTGGATTGGGGGGACGGATCACTTCTATTTTGTGGATTGTTGCAGAAACATCATCGATCAGACCAAGATCAGCCCAACCACATTAGCGCTGCAGCTTCCAGGTGCGGGAGACAGACCCTTTGTTCACACGCTCTATTCCACCAATCCTGGTGCGCAGGCGTTTACCACCAGTGGTTTTGGCCAATATCTTCTCGAAGGATTGAATGGAAAAGGCAGGGCAAAGGGCTGGACGGCCGATAATCGGCGCATGCAGGTGCGGTATGACTTGTTAAAAAAATATGTCAAAGAAAAAGTTACCAACCAACTTGTAGCAGGGGAACCTGGGGACGGTGATGGCGTGATCTTCGATCTTCCAACAATTCCGATCAACGAATGTACAATCTCGATCTCCAATGCGGGGGCAGGGGATGTCTTTCGTGTACAGCTCAGGTTGAGAGGGCAACCATATGGTCGATCCGTCCAGTTTCAGGGGACAACGGGCAAAATCTCAGGGCAACCGGACGCATATACACTGCAGCTGACACACCCGACTGCTACTGTAGTACAGGTTCGGCCGTCCGCGGCTGACCCCATAGATCTCTACGATGCGGCCGACGCGCAGTTTGAACTGCGTGGTACTCCTCCGGCCGCACGTGGCCCCGTCGCAAGCCCACCGCCTCCGATTTCCGACATTTCGATTGCAGCTCCTGTGCACACGACAATTGAGCTAACGAATTTAAGTACAAATCAGACAAGTACAGCGCGCGGCGGAAATCTTCAAGAAAAGGTCGAACCGGGAATTTACCGTGCGAGAGTGCTCGAAGACAATGTTGCGATTCGGGAACACTCATTCTCCATTGGCCCAGGAGAAAGTCAATTTGCAGACCTTCTGGCGTTGCCCAGTAGCGTTGCACGAGACTCGATATCGAAACTTATCGGGTCGTCGTTAGCGAGTGGCGTAATCGACTTTTCGGAGACTCTGGGTCCAACCTCTAACAGCGACATGGGCCTTTGGTTGTCCATTCTTGGTGCCTCAAAGATTATTGATCGCCCCGAGGTATGGTCGAAGTTGAGGCTGATACCGGCGGCAACCTTTGAGGACGTTCCGCCTAATGCGGCAGCTATCTTCCTTCTCGCGGCGTTTGAATCTCACGCTGAGCCCGTGCGAGTCGGGATACACACAGGGCATCGACTCGAATGGCACTCTGCCAAAGAATTAGAGACAGTGCCTGGAGTGCAGCAATTCAAAATCCCGGTGGACTCTCCCGGACCGGGATTGCTTTCGATCGCAATCGGCGACCATCCTACCTCCACTTTCGTCATCCACACGGCGCGTAATCGCGTAACATTACTCACGCTTTCGCAGGAGGCTCGCCCCGACGTGACTGAAGTACACGAAGCTCGGGGGCTTCGCCACCTGCGGCGGTATCAGTACCTGCTTCCCCTCGGAAGGTTGATGCAATTCGAAGATCCCCAGCTCGAAAGTTTGACAGAGCTACACACCGACCTGCGAAGCATCCGGGCGATGTTTACGATCCAGCAGAGATTCTGTGCAGAAAGAGCCGTTCTGGCTCCGGGCATATCAGACGTGGCGAATCTGTGGCAGGACGCTATGTACGGAAAATGGCTTGATCCCATGATGTCTGTGATCATGTGCTATGAGCTCATCCGTCGCGGCCAAGGCCGGCAGATGGCAAACCAAATTCGAATCGTTGCTAACAATCTCTGGAGATATTTCGGATTGCCAGACAGTCAAGCTGTTCTCAACCTGATCGGAGAGCCGGATCGCATCCCGAACACTGCACCTTTATTCGTGGACGGTGTCATTCCTTACTCCGAAATGCCCTCGCTATTACCATTTCCCGCATCCAAAATAGACTACAGAAGCCCGTGGACGACGTGGCGCGAAGTGGTTACCCTCAACGATACCGAGACGAATGAGGGGGGATCTGCGCGGCGCGCGCCGCGTAACCGAGCCGCAACCGCCTAACGAGTCAAGCTGTTGGTGAGAGGTACGTGGGCACGAAAATGGGATACGACCTGGTCTGTAATCAGCCAACCTCTCCCTCTGACGCGCTGACGTCAAACCTGTTACGTTCAGCCCTGGTTCGGCAATTCCGGCACCCAACTACCCAACTGGCACACACCGGGATCAGTATTCGCACCGGTACCTAGCCACTGATCGGTCGTCAGGCATACCGAGTTCGCTGCTTGGGGCTATGGCGACTGAGCCGACTGGCGCGCCGATCAAGTTTCGGCCATGAGCCGCTCGGCCGTTGGATCGTTTTTCGCGTGGGCGCGTGGGCACTCCAAGCTAGGTGGGCGAGGGCAGGCCGGGGGCACAGCGCGGATTCCCCGCCGCGGGGACAGAAATGGGGGTCCGATTTGTGCCGGGCTGAAGCACTCCCGGAATATACTTTCTGCGGAGGGCGGCGAGGCACCCTCCGAAAAGAGGCCTCGATGGACAAATCGCCAAATAATCCGGCCGGAAATAAGCTTGGCCCCAGCGTCAATGAGTCCAACTTAGTCCGCGCGATCCAAAGCTCCGGATATCCACTCCAGGGGGTCATTGCGGGTAAGCTAAAGGAAGGTTTCGGCGTTACGGAAGAATGGGGATACATTGATCGGGAGACGAAGGAACATCGCAGCCTCGACATCTTTGCATTCAAGATGATGCCTGCGGATGGCAATGTCCAAGCTGCCCTCGTTCTCCTCATCGAATGCAAACGCTCAATCAATCCGTACGTCTTTTTTAGGAACGTGACAGATCGCGAAATACCGGGCTTCCCCAAGATAGGCGGACTGACCGCCAACTCGATGTTCTTGAGCGCTTTAAACGGTAATAGATTACTTCAGACATCGGGCGCCGTACTGCTAGGATTACCGGAACTCCCTTTCGTGCGGCCAGGGCCCCCGCACTGTTCAGCGTTCGGAATGGCGACCGCCCAAGGGGATAAGGTCCATATGTCTGGAGAGGATCCCTATAAATCCCTGATCCTGCCGCTGACCAAGGCAATAGACCATGCGGCATCGCTCTACCAAGCGCGAGAGAAACCGAGCTTCCTAGTGGCGACGCTGATCCTTGGCATTGGTGTACTCGATGCCCCGATCTTGGTAGTAAATAATCCGCGCGAGCCAACCCCCTTATTGACGCCGTGGGTTCGGGTGCCAAGGCAAGAGGCACGCCCCGACCGTTCTTGGGGTCAGCACGTCTATTACGTCATTGAGGTGGTCCACTCCGACTTCTTCGATGCATTCGTCTTGGACCATCTAGTCCCCTTTTTCAACGAATTCGCAGCGCGAGTTAAAAGGCAGTCGTCTGTCCTTCTTAGAGGCGGAACCGTTGGAAACATTGATAAGTGGCGCTGGGACGAAGTCAAACCAAAATCCTGACGGGCGGCCGAGTCGGCTGGCACGCTGATCAATTTCGGCCACGGGGGGGGATTTTCAGCGGTCAATCTTGTCGTTTGCCAGACAACAGCCAGCAAGGTTCTGCCAGGGAACCTCGCGTTTGTTCTTTAGGATCGCAGTGAAGTCCCTGATTAACATTCTTTCAATGGCCACCCGGTAGGGTGCAAGCGCCTCAGGAAGTACGTTGTATCGAAAAAAGTCCCATTCCAGGATTGAAATGTGTGGTTGTAACAGCCGTTTCACAAGGTTTTCCGCTTCTCCCAAGTAGACGAGCTTGGACTTACTGTCATACAGCATGTAAACGACGTTGGTAGCCCCGAGTTCGTATTCAAGTTCATGGCGCGGTTTCCAGTCTTGTTTGTGGATGCGGTTCTCTGCTTTATTTTGCACCTCGTCCTCTATTCGGCGTAAAGCGGGAGAGCCCACGAGGCGCTTAAATAAATTTGGGAAACTGGGTCGCACTGTGTAATACGCAACGAATCGGAATGCAAGGTTCTGGGAATCGAACTCAATGTCTAGAAACTCCCAGAAGGAAATTTGCTGCTCCGGGTCACAACTGCTCTGGAGCGATCCTTCAAGCGACCGCATGTAGCTCATCACAAAAGCACCCTTCAGTTCGTATGACAGTGCTTTGTCGTACCACAATCGAAAGGCAGGGTTGCGTCGTCCGTGAGGAGCTGTTGTGACCCATGCCTCATAAGTTTTCCTCCGAAAGTGACCGAAGCGCGTGATCTGGAGTCCTTTACGCTCGTCACCTTTCCATAAAGCTGCTTGAGTCCCCACATGCGACAAGCCCACTCGGGAACGGTGGTTCCACTGTGTTCAAATAGCGACTTGTCTACCTTCTTCCGCCAAATCGCGAACTCGACATTCGATCTTTCTAATTTCATGGACGAAATGATCAGACGCTTGGGTTAGAGGATCCTGCTCTTGCGTAAGAAATGCTAACACTCATTAAAGAGAATGTGCCGAAAACTCCAGCAATCGCGCCAGCGTCTGCCAATGCCTCGGATGCGGGCGGCGTCGGCCTGCGCGGTTGTCCGTTCCTACTTTAGTCGGAGCCACTGTGCAACGGTGCGGGGATCTTACAGGCGCACGAAAAATGGGGTCAAAGCAATTGGGGGGTGAGAACAGGACGGGACGGAATATGCACCCCTCGCGCTGCTCAGCGAACGCTTTGAATCAATGCGCCCACGAGGACGGCCACTACGCCAAATACTATCCGGAAGGTTAAACCGACCAGGGGTACTACCACGAGGATGGCAAGTCTATATCTCGCTGTAGGAGGGCTCGGTCTAGTGTCCCCTAGTCCCTGAACGCGATAACCCAAAGCACCGAAGAGATCTTCAGGAAGATAAAATACATAGAGAATGAACGTCCAAGCAGAAAGAATCCAAAATGGCAATGCCCATAGCAGATGCGGGAGTCCCCCGCTGTACCAGTCCCCCGGGCTAATCGCAAATGGCACCAAACATGACATTAGCAGTTGTGGATAGAACCCATACGCACCATCGAGATAGAGGAACACTTTCGACGCTTTTTTTCTCTTATCCTTCGATAAATCTTCTCTTCTGACACTGAGGCTTCCTACGATGTACGCGGTTGCTGTAAGGATAAACGGAATCAGGAGTGGGGCGGACAACTCCGAAAGTTTCTCGGTTGTGGACTGAGGCGTGCTTTGCTCGAACAGCAGCCACTTGAGTCCGGCGTACGTCGTGCCAGGAAGGGCAGCGATTGTGCTCTCAGCTAGGTTAAAACTCCAAGCACCCATAAAACCCTGCTGTCGAAGCTGAGCGGTCGAATAATCATAGAGTGGAAGCTTGTTCAGGATTGCGGCTCTCGTTTTCGAGAACTTCTTCACCTTGCGGAGAAACTCCAAGGGCTCAAAAATGGTGGATGGTCCATCAGGTTCTCCCGGATCAGAGACTGATTTCGCCTCCGATCTTAATGGCCCGTGTTGTTCACCTTGCTCGTCCATACGGGGTTCTGGCGTGCGGTTTCTGAAAATGTCAAACTCTGGCGCTTTGGATTGTCGCCAGGTCAACCAGAGAGAACTTGTTTATTGCACTCCTTAAAGAGCGGACGCGTCCAGACAAGCCCCTAGCAGCCCGTGGTAGAACAGCTCAAGAATCGCGGGCGGTGATCCGGTGTGCGGCAAG
>OBLU010005011.1_pt1 | contig 11929 bp, 13 predicted proteins | sample 1518681 | NCBI WGS metagenome assembly OBLU01 (sample SAMEA3539304, study PRJEB22396) | soil metagenome | biome: tundra; feature: field; material: soil | place: USA | collected 2010-05 | depth 0.15 m | reverse complement strand
TCAGCCACCGGTGCTCGTAGCCGGTCTGGTCCGCCAGCGCGATGGCGATCTCCCCGAGATCAAGGCTGCTCAGCTCAAGCACCAGACCACCGTATTCCCCTGCAAGCTAGGTCGGCCGACCTTAATCCCAGGACGGGCAGCGCCAGGCCGTGTGGCCATTGCTCGGGTTCCCGTCGGCCCGAGGGCGGTCAGTGTCGTGTTCTCGTTATGCCGTGGTCTGTTCTAGATCATAGCGACTGGCGGCGGCTCGAGGGGCCAGCGAGGGGACGGCGTGCTCCGCCTCGCGATCCTAGTGGTGGAGTCGGGCCTGTTGTGCGATGACCCGTCGGCGGCAGCCTGTTCGCGCACCATGTCCGTGCGTGCAGGGCAAACTGTGCGCCCAGTCTCCACTCTTTTACGTGCTACACTTTTTCACGTGGAGGTGGGCATGGGTAATCGGAACATCACGCTGTCGCTTCCTGAGGAAGACCTGCAGCGAGCCAAGATCATAGCTATTCAGCGCGGCACCTCGCTGTCGCAGCTACTGACAAGAATGATCAAGGACCTAGCAGACCAGGAGACCGGCTACCGTCACGCAAAAGCGCGGAGCCTAGCACTGCTGGAAGAGGGGCGAGACCTAGGCACCGATGGTCAGGCCCGGTGGAGCCGGGACGACCTGCATGAGCGGTAACCGCAGTTTCGTGGACACCAATATCCTCGTGTACGCGCACGACGAGACCGCCGGAGAGAAGCATCATCGAGCACGATTTCTGCTGGCGGAATTGTGGGAGTCCGGCGACGGGTGCCTCAGCGTCCAGGTGCTGCAGGAGTTCTTCGTCACCGTGACCCGCAAGGTTCCCAAGCCGCTCGATGCCCTCGCCGCAGCGGCCATCATCGCTGACCTCTCGCACTGGCGCGTGCATTCGCCGGGCTCAGAGGACGTGCTAAACGCGATAGACAGCCACCGGCGGTACGACATTTCGTTCTGGGACGCAATGATCATCTGTAGTGCGGCCAGCCTGGGCTGTGAGACGCTGTTCTCTGAGGATCTCAACGCGGAACAACGATACGACGGCGTCCGAGTGCAGAATCCCCTCCGGGCCTGATGAATGCGCCTCTCGGGCTAACCCGAGGGTGACCGGACGACCGGCTCCCGACCGGGCGTTGCCCGGTCAGCGTTAGGCGCCGGCCCGTGCCGCGGTCAGGTTCCGGGGGATGGCAGCGTCAGCCAGGCCGGCCGTGCCCGATGTGCGGGCCTCGACACCGGCAAGCGGGTGACCGCGGTAAGGCCAGTTTCGCAGCCAGGGCGCCGTCAGCGTCGCCGCGATCGTGCCCGTGCCGGAAACGGTGACCAACAGCGCGCCGACCAGGTTGGTGAGCAGGCCCGCCGCCACGATCTGGCGGGCCCCGGCGCCGATCGGCGGAGCTGAGCCCCCTGCGGTGTGGCGCCGGCAGGCCTCGGCCCCGGCCGCCACCGGGGCGAAAAGCATCAGGATCCATGCGAGTACCATGAGCGGGTCGATATAGGGCGGGGATAATGTGCGTGTTTGCGTACGCCCGGTACATTTCGACGGTGTGCGGATCGCGGCCACTCAGGCCGGACAGGACGCGAGCCAGTAATTCACCGCTTCGGCAACGGAGTATGCCGTTGCTCTGGTAGTCATGCCGTCTTCGTAGTCGCGCTTAATCTCTCTGAGCTTGTCTTTAGCCTCAGTCTTTGTCTTGCCGCTGGCTTTGCGCGTGATGCGTTTGCCGCGGCCGTCGTAGCCGATGGTCACGGTGGCTATCCAGCGCTGGCGGCCTTCGTCCAGTGAAGGCCGCCGTCTCCTTTGCTGCGCCAGACCCGCAGCGCCAGGAGGTGCCTTCCCCCGGTCGGCCTTGGCATCCTTGCGGTAGCTGAAACGCCAGTTGGCGGCTGGTCCGCTGCGGGCGTCCCGAGTTGCGGCTGATGCATCTGGCCCCGCATACCGGGCGTTACCGGGTCATAAGACCGGCGTCGAGGCTAACCTGATGGCTGTCCTAGCTCACGGGCCGGTGGGCCTGCGCGGCACCAGGGACGCCGCGCCGCGGGCCGCGCATTGAGGGGAGCCAAGTGGCCAGCACGTCGTGGGATCGCCGGGGCGAGGCGCGGGCAGCGCTGCGCGCGGTGGTGTCTGATCCTGATTACGGGGTGGCGGCGTTGTCGAGCCCGCAGGTGTTGTCCGGCCTGCTCAAGGACCTGCTGCCGGATGCCCCCCGGGAGGCGGCCGTGCTGGTTGCCGCCGCAGAGGCGCGGCTGGCCGACTTGCTGGCTGGTCACCGGGCGCAGGGGATGGATGCGGGGACCGCCTGTGCGCTGGCGGAGCAGACTTTAGCGGCCCGGACGGCATTCACGCCGGAGGCATGCAGCTGGGTGGTCCGCGAGCTGGCGGCAGCGGTCGGCTTCGACACGGAGGGGGCGGTCCTGGGGGCCGCCCCGGCTGATAGTCCGCGGGCCGATAGTCTGCCGGCCGCACCGCTTGCGGCAGCCGCGTCGCCGTCTGCGGCGGCCGCCCCGCCGGGAACCGCCCGAGCGGGAACCGCACCGTCTGGGACCGAGCTGCCCCGTCACTGGCAGCAGACGATGACAGCCGCGGGCGCAGCGGCCGACCTCGGGCGCAATCGCGCGTCCGGCCGGAGGAAGGCTCTGAAGCTGGGCGCAGTGGGCGTCGTGGCGGTGGCGGTGGCTGCGCTGATCTGGTATTCCGCCGCGTCTGCGCACCAGGCCAATTCTGCTGCGTCTGCAGGCCCGGCCCAGTCCGCCGTGTCTGGGCCGGAGGGCACCGTTCACACGGGTGACAGGTACGGCTTCAAAACCCCCTCCGCGATCACCGTCGCCGGCGGCCATGTCTGGGTCGCCAATTCCGGCTCGGTGATCGAGGTGGACGCCAGCAACGGCCGCTGGATGCAGACCGGGAGGTACGGCGAGTACGGCATCACTAGCAACGCTGCGATCACCTCCGACGGCACCGATGTGTGGCAGGCCAACGCCAATGCCGACCAGGTGACCGAGCTGGATGCCAGCACCGGCCGCTGGATGCGGACCCTGTCGGGCGGGAGCTACGGCTTCGACAACCCGACTGCGATCGCTGTCGGCGGCGGTCACGTATGGGTCGCCAACACCATGGCCGACTCGGTGACCGAGCTGGATGCCAGCACCGGCCGCTGGGTGCAGACCCTGTCGGGCGGGAGTTACGGTTTCGCTGGCCCGACCGGGATCGCCGTTGACGGCGGCCACATCTGGGTCAGCAACGCCGCCGCCAGCGTCGCTCACGGCGGTTCGGTGACCGAGCTGGATGCCAGCACCGGCCGCTGGATGCGGACCCTGTCGGGCGGAAGTTACGGCTTCAACCGCCCAAACGCGATCGCGGTCGGCGACGGTGACATTTGGGTCGCCAGCATCACGGGCTACTCGGTGACGGAGCTGGATGCCAGCACCGGGCACTGGGTGCGGACCCTGACCCTGGGCGCAGGCGACCTGACACCGGTCGCACTCGCCGTTGACGGTCCCGACGTGTGGGTCCTGAACGGCGACAACGGTGTCGGGGCAGGCTCGGTGACGGAGCTGGATGCCAGCACCGCCCGCCTGGTGCGGACCCTGAGGGGTAAGGGGTATAGCACTCCTTCTGCCATCGCCGTCGATGGCAGAAGCCTCTGGGTCGCCAGCTTGTCCTACAAGGAGAACGCCAAAGGCAGCTCAGCGACGGCGGTGCCGACCCTGACGCAGGTGCGGGCCGGATGACGGCCGCGCCCGCGGGCGGTGCTGAGACGTCCCCGATACTGATGCCGGGGGGCGGGGTGGCCAGGCGGCCGCTGCACTTCATCGTGATGGCCGACTGTTCTGGCTCGATGAAGGGCGAGAAGATGCAGGCGCTCAATTACGCGCTGCGCTCGATGCTCCCCCATCTCGCCTCGTGGGAGGGCGACCAGCTCCAGGCGCAGCTGCTGATCCGGGTCCTGGCCTTCGCGACCAGGCCGGGATGGCATGTGCCGGGTCCGACGTCCGTGGCTGACCTGAGCGCGCAATGGCGAGATCTGGAGTTTGCCCATCAGGGACTGACGAACATGGGGCCCGCTTTCCGGGCCGTCGCCGAGGTACTTGGGCCGGACCAGCTGGAGCGGCGCGCGCTGCGCCCGGCCATCCTGCTGATCACCGACGGGCAGCCCACCGATCCTCCCGGGAGTTTCGAGTTCGGGCTGGCCGCGCTCCTGGGCTCGGCGGCGGGGCGTTCGTCCCTGCGGCTGGCCGTGGCCGTGGGGCGGGATGCCAATTCTGCGCCCCTCAACCGGTTCCGCAGCCCGGACGCGCCGGTCCTGGTCGCGGAGAGCATTGATGACATCGTGGACCGGCTGGTGACCGCGTCCATCGCGCTTTCCCGCATGTCTGAGGTGGGAGCCGACCGCGGCGCCGTCGCGCAGCGGCTCTTGCGGGCCGGCTCTGATCCCGGAGTCGGCTTCCTCGACGATTCGATCCTGTGATGTCCATCGCGTGACTACTCGCCCCCTCGAAGCGCGGGACCAGCCGGGTGGCTGGCGCGTCCTGACGGCTACCGAGCGCGGAGCGGCCCACGTCGCCGCGGGGCTGCCGAACCAGGATGCGGTGGCGGCCTACCCGATCGGGTCATACGGCGCAGTGGCGGCCGTCGCCGACGGGCACGGCCACCGGCGTCACTTCCGGAGTTCGCGCGGCTCCCGGCTGGCGGTGGCCGTCGCGTGTGAGGCGGCGCAGGACCTGCCGGGCCGCATCGATCGCTGCCCGGCGGCCGGCCAGGTCGAGGACGAAACGCGGGCGGTCCTCGTGCCAGCCATTACCGGACGCTGGCGCGCGGCCGTTTCCCACGATCTCGACGGAGAGCCGTTCACGCCCGCGCAGGAGGCTTCGCGGGCCGCCATCGGGGACGATGCCGTGATCGCCTACGGATCGACGCTGCTGCTCGCGGTCGTGTGGCGGCAGTGGCTCGTGCTCGCGCAGATCGGCGACGGCGACATTGTCGCCGTCCAGCCCGATGGAGGCGTGCTGCTGCCCGTGCCGGATGATCCTTCGCTCGACGGCTGGCAGACGACGAGCTTGTGCGAGCCCCGCGCCGTGGACGAATTCCGCGCCGGCGTCGTGGATCTGTCCAGCACCGCCTTGCTGGGCGTAATGCTCGCCACCGACGGGTACGGCAACGCCCAGCTAGCTGACCAGTGGACCGAAGTGTTCAGCCAGGACCTGGCTGAACTGGTCGCAACCTGCGACCCGGAGTCGCTGGCTGACCAGCTCCCGGTCTGGGTCGCCCGCTGCGCGTCGGGCGAAGGGAGCGGCGACGACACCACCATCGCGCTCTTGCTCGCCCCGGACAGGACCGAGCTGCATCGAGATCAGCAGCAGGCAACGGAGCCGCCGCGATGAGCGGCCAGCGGTTGTCCTTGCAAGGCCGTCAGCTCCGCATGGCCAGGGCCAGTACGGTCGTGCTGGTCGGCGAGCGTCTCGGCGAAGGCGGCCAGGGGGTTGTCCATGAGGCATCGATGGGCAGCGTCCCCTGCGTCGTCAAGTGGTACCGATCCAACCCGCCCGCTGACCTGCGACTCGCGATAGCAAGGCTGGCCGAGCGCGAGCGCCCGCATCCGGCCTTCATCTGGCCGATCGATCTGGTGGTGAGCGATGAGATGCCGGGGTTCGGCTATGTCATGCCGCGGCTTGAGCCAGGTTTCGGCTCGTTCGCGCAACTGCTAGCCCGCCCGGAGCAGCCGCCGTTCCGCGTGATCATCACCATCGGCCGTCAGCTGGTGAGCGCGTTCGAGGCGCTGCACGCCTCGGGGCTGTGCTATCGCGACATCAATTTCGGGAACCTGCTGGTCGATCCGGCGCGATCCCGGGTCGCCATCATTGACAACGACAACGTCGGGCTGGACAGCGGTGAGGTGTTCGTCTGGGGGACCCTCCGCTTCATGGCTCCCGAGGTGGTCCGCCGCGAGGCGCCTCCGTCCAGCCTCACGGACCTTCATTCGCTGGCCGTCTTTCTTTTCTACCTGTTCATGCATGGCCATCCGCTCGAAGGGATGACGACCGATGCGAGCTACTCCTGGGCGCCTTCAGGTCATCAGTCGGAGAGCCGTCTCGCCCTGCGGCACTTCGGCCAGGAGCCAGTCTTCGTCTTCGACAGCCGCTACCACTCCAACCGGCCGCGGCCCGGTGACCCGATGCTCACCTGGTGGCCGATCTACCCCCGCTTCTTCCGTGCCCTCTTCGAGCAGGCGTTCACGGCCGGCCTTCACCCGGGGCTCGGCCGGGTCGCTGAAGGGCTCTGGCGGCGTGGTCTGCTCCGGCTGGCGGACTGCGTGTCAGAGTGCGCCTGCACGGCATCGGTCTTCTACGACCCCGACGATGCCGGTTTGCGGTGCTGGAACTGCGGCCAGATTCCGCCCCGGCCGCCGCTGCTGCAGTTGCCGGGGTGCACCGTCGCGCTGTCGCCGGGCGCCGCCATCACTTCCCATCACCTGAGCCGCGACCGCGACCATGACACGGTCATCGCGGTGGTCGAGGATCATCCCGCCAGGCCAGGGGCGCGAGTGCTGAGAAACGTGGGGAAGCGCGCCTGGACGATGAGCCCTGCCGGTGAGACTGCTAAGACAGTGGACTCAGGGAGACGGCTTGGCGTCCGTCCGATGGTGATCGACTTCGGCTCTGCCCAGGGCCGGATCCTCGGCGAGACAACCGATCCCCCAAGAGCTGAGCGCGGGGTGTGAACGGTCTCGCAAGGTCCTGGTGGCGCAGGATTACGTAAGATTTCGGCGGTTTCCATGCCTCCTCGCGCCGGGACAGCCGCATCCACGCGGCTAGTCGCGTGATCAGGAGGAAAACAAACCGCAGGCACATGACCGGTGAGCATCACGGGCAGAGCGCCGGGCGAGCACCGTGCTGGTCAGAGCCGTGGATGAGATCTCGGCACCGCACGGGTTCAGGGTCGAGGTCATCCTTACTCCCCGGGGCACGTCATGGGACATGATCCGAAACCTGCGTCGTGCTGTCCAGGCAAGCTCCGGGACCGTGGACGCCACACGGACAGAACGCGGCTTTCATGCGGCGAGCAATGGAGTATCCGCAGGTAAGCGTTCATCCTGATGGGTAAATGGGCGTTCTGTATAACCGCTCGCGCTGGCGGCGTCGGTGATCATGAAGTGGGAGCCCGAATGGGAGCGTGTTTTGCTCGGCCAGGCTCCCTCGAGCTTTGTTGTGCTCGGTCCTGCTACGTGTGACCTGGGGTGATGGGACTTGCCGCAGGCGGGGGAGTGGTGGTGGCAATCCTTACAAGCGAGGGGTCGCTGGTTCGAACCCAGCTGTGCCCACGAAAAGGACCAGGTCGAGATATAGGTCTGGGTCTGTCGGGGCGAGTGCTCATTCAGCCACCAGGGAGGCAGTCCCAGGGCGTCCGCGACTCGCCTGGCCTCTTCCATGACGATTCCGTGCGGCAGGAACCTCGCATCGACATCGCGGGTGACGCGGGAGGCGTCGTAAGCCAGTGCCATGGCAGCACCGCCCACAACAAACACATCAGCGACAACGCCCTGCGGGCAAGGCGCTCACCCAGGGCGGTTAAAGGCACGCTCAAGTTCTGCCCGGCCGAGGAGGACATCATCAGCCTCACTCACGCAGCCTCCAGGTCTCTGGCAGACAGGTAAACGCCATGCTTACGGAAGGCAGCCGGCGCCCAGACCAAGGCGTCGGCCCGCTGGATCTCCAGTTCCGCCGGGAACCATGGACGCTGCAGCACACGGAGTTCAGCCCAATCCGGCGGGGCCAGGTCGTGCTGCGCGGCGAGATGCTCAGCCAGTGCCGCCAGAAGCGTGTCCCATCGCTCATCACCGACCGGGGATGGCTCATCATGCAGCAGCGACGGCTGGACGTCTTCCGGTTCCCACCGGTACTCCTCCAGGAACTCCCACACGAGCTTCCACCGCATCTTGCCATCGGCGGCCCGCGCCAAGCGGCCAGCAAGATCGGCCAGCGTCATGGGATGGTAGCCGGTCACGCAAACCTCCCATTGCCGGCGAGTCCTTGGTCCGAGCATACGGTGCCCGCATTCTCCCCACCCAGGACCGCGCGGGACCCGGGCTGTGGGCTCGTGCCCTATGCCGCCGACAGGAGCATGCCTCGTCCCGCTCTTTCAACGGGTCGAGCTTTCGCCCCAGGCGTTGGTGTCAGGCTCAGCAGCAGCGCGTCCTTGGACGGCGAACTGATACAGCAGCCCGGGCTCGGTGACCCTCGGCGCCTCGGCGACGGTTACCAGTGAGGCAGCGCGGTACCCGACTTCCGAGAATTGCTGCTCGGCTGCGAGCAGGGATCGCCGCGCGCGTGATGGCGGCCAGACCGCGCAACGCCTGCAAAAGTGTGACCGTTTCCAACATCCGGGTCTAAGCAAATCTGTAAATATAGAGCCGCGGGTGGCTGTCACTGTCACGCGAACTCAATGCGGAGAAAATAATGAGCCTTTCAATCAATGCAGACGACCGGGCGTGTGATGAGAACCCGCTCGCCGGGATCACAGCGGCGGGCAGTTAACGCGGTGCGCGAACACCCCGATCCCGGCGCGGCTGCCCGGCTGGCTGACCTGGCCTGGCCTGACGTAGCCGAGCGCGCCCAGGCTGGGGCGCTGCTCGCCGTGCCGCTCGGATCGACTGAGCAGCACGGGCCGCACCTGCCGTTGTCGACCGATACCGACATCGCGGTCGCTTTGTGCGAACGGCTCGCGGCAGCGCGGGGCGACGTGCTGATCGCGCCGCCGGTGACCTACGGGTCCAGCGGGGAGCACGCGGATTTTCCCGGCACCCTCTCGATCGGGCAGGCCGCGCTGGAATCGCTCATCGTGGAACTCGGCCGGTCCGCGGCGCGGACGTTCACCCGGCTGCTCCTGGTCTCGGCGCACGGCGGCAACGCCGGACCAGTGACCCGCGCGGCCGGGCGGCTGCGGGCCGAGTCCCGCGACGTGCACGTGTACATGCCCCGGTGGGAGGGCGACCCGCACGCCGGCCGTCCCGAGACGTCCATGATGCTGGCCCTGGCGCCCGCACGGGTGCGGATGCATCTCGCCGTGCCCGGCGACATGCGCCCGCTGGCGCAGATCTGGCCGCTGCTGCGGGCGGAAGGGGTGCGCGCGGTCAACGCAGCCGGGATCCTCGGGGACCCCACTGGCGCCAGCCGCCGGGAAGGGGCAGCCCTGCTCGGCACGCTCGCTGAGCAGCTGTTCCGCGAGGTGGATGCGTGGCATCCGGTGGCGCCGGCGGCCCGCGCGTGACCAGGGCGGGGCGGGTTGCCGTGGTCACCGGGGCGGCGCGGGGGATCGGTGCCGCGACCGTGCTCGCCCTGGCCGCAGAGGGCTGGTCGGTCCTCGCGATCGACCGGGCCGCTGACGATCCCGCCCTGCCCTACCCGCTGGCGTCGGCTGCCGACCTGGCCGGTGTGGTCAGCGAGGCTAACCGGCGGGGTGGCTCGCCGGATCGGGTGCGTCCTTTCGTGGCCGATGTGCGCGACCTGGCCGCGGTCGAGTCCGCGGTGGCCGAGGCTGACGCATGCTGGGGCGGTCTGGATGCCGCGATCGCCTGCGCCGGGGTGATCGCCGGGGGAGTGCCGCTCTGGCAGGTGCCGCTCGCCCATGAGCAAGCTGTCCTGGACATCGACCTGGGCGGCGTGCTTGCCCTGGCCCGGGCCGCGATCCCGGCACTGCTGCGCCGCCCGCAGCCGCGCAGCGGCCGGTTCCTGGCCGTGGCGTCGGCCGCGGCTACCCGGGGACTGCCGATGCTCGCGGCTTACTGCGCGGCAAAGGCCGGCGTCGCCGGGCTGATCCGCGCGCTGGGCAGCGAGCTGGCGGACACCGGTGTCACCGCGAATGCTGTCAGTCCTGGCTCGACCGCCACCCGGATGCTGGAGGAGAGCGCGCGGCTCTATCAGCTGCCCGCCGCGGAATCATTCGCCGCCCAGCAGCCGATGAACCGATTGCTCGAGCCTGGCGAGGTCGCCGCGGTGCTGGCGTTCCTGGCTGGTCCCGCGAGCGGGGCCATGACAGGCGCTGTGGTGCCGGTCGATGGAGGGCTGTCGCTATGAGAACGCGATTGCCCCGGGGCTTCTGCTGCCCCGGTCCACCGGCGTCCGGCATGAGGGCACGGCCGACACGAAGAGAGTTCATCTGATGGGCAACGCCTGGTTTGAGTCAGTCGCGGAGGCACAGCGCCGCGCCAGGAAGCGGCTGCCGAAGTCGGTATACGGGGCACTGATCGCCGGCACCGAACAGGGACTGACCGTCGCCGACAACATCGCGGCGTTCAGCGAGCTTGGCTTCGCGCCGCACGTTGCGGGACTGCCAGCGCACCGGGACCTGGCGACGACCCTGATGGGCCAGCCAATCGCGCTCCCGGTGATCATCTCCCCGACCGGGGTGCAGGCCGTCCACCCCGACGGCGAGGTGGCTGTCGCGCGCGCCGCAGCGGCGCGCGGCACGGCCATCGGGCTCAGCTCCTTCGCCAGCAAACCGGTCGAGGACGTCGTCGCAGCGAACCCGCAGACCTTCTTCCAGATCTACTGGGCTGGCCCCCGCGATCAGCTACTGCAGCGGATAGAACGGGCCCGCGCCGCGGGCGTGACCGGCCTGATCCTCACCCTCGACTGGTCATTCGCCCATAGCCGGGACTGGGGGAGCCCGTCCATCCCGGAGCGGCTCGACCTGAATACGATGGCCCGGCATGCGCCCGAGGCCCTCGCCCGGCCGCGCTGGCTGACCGCCTTCGCCAGGACGGGCCGGCTACCCAGCCTGACGGTGCCGAACATGGCAGCACCGGGCGGGCCCGCGCCCGCCTTTTTCGGCGCGTACGGCGAATGGATGCAGACGCCCCCGCCTGCCTGGGAAGAGGTGCGGTGGCTGCGTGAGCAGTGGGACGGCCCGTTCATGCTCAAGGGCATTACCCGGATCGATGACGCCAGGCGCGCGGCCGACGCGGGAGTGACCGCGATCTCCGTGTCCAACCACGGCGGGAACAACCTGGATGGCACGCCCGCGGCGATCCGCGCGCTGCCCGCCGTCGCCGACGCGGTGGGTGAGCACATCGAGGTCGTGCTCGATGGGGGAATCCGCCGCGGCAGCGACGTGGTCAAGGCACTCGCGCTCGGCGCACGGGCCGTCATGATCGGGCGGGCATACCTCTGGGGCCTGGCCGCGGGCGGCCAGGCCGGGGTCGAGAACGTGCTCGACATCCTGCGGGCCGGCCTGGATTCCGCACTCCTGGCACTCGGCCGCGCTTCCGTTCACGACCTGACGCCGGACGACCTGGTGATCCCGGCCGGTTTCACCCGCGCGCTCGGTACCTCCGCCCCTGATATCAAGGTGACGTAACGGTGCCAAGGGTGACCGGGCCCAGGGTCACCCGGCCGGACGAGCTGGGTATCCGGGCTGGCGCGGGCATGCCGCCGGGCATCGCGATCGACATCGACCCAGATACCAGGCAGATCGCCGGCGATGTGCTGTTCGGCGGGTCCCCGGCCCGGGTACTGCGGCTGAATACGGTCGGCGTGCGGGCGCTGGCCGAACTGCGCGCGGGCCCCGTCGCGTCTGCCGCCGGGGCCGCGCTCGCACGCCGTCTCACCGACACGGGCCTGGCCCATCCCCGCCCCGGGCGCGGGTCGTCCACGGTGGAGGTGACCATCGCGGTGCCCGTCCGCGACCGTGCCGCGGAACTCGACCGATGCCTCGCCGCAACGGGCACCCGTGACCCCGTGCTGGTCGTCGACGACGGCTCCGCCGATCCAGCCGCAGTGGCCGCGGTGTGCGCGGCCCGCGGGGCGCGGCTGGTGCGCCGCAGCGTCAACGGCGGCCCCGGCCGGGCGCGCAACACCGCGATGCGCATGATTGGCACCGAATTCGTCGCGTTCCTCGACAGCGACTGCGTCCCGCCGCCCGCCTGG
>OBLU010005009.1_pt1 | contig 11930 bp, 11 predicted proteins | sample 1518681 | NCBI WGS metagenome assembly OBLU01 (sample SAMEA3539304, study PRJEB22396) | soil metagenome | biome: tundra; feature: field; material: soil | place: USA | collected 2010-05 | depth 0.15 m | reverse complement strand
CATAGGGCGCGGCTTCAGGCGCCGCGCTCGCCGAGTTCACGGGGGGACGCGGCCGCGAGCGCGTCGACGAGGGCGATGCCCCGGCGCGCCCAGCGGGCCTCGTGCCGGGCTCGCTCGGCCAGCCCACGGTAGACGTGGACTTTATAGGCGACCAGCGCCTCGTGCAGTTCGTCCGGCATGACCTCGAGCCGCCGCTGCATGAGCGCCGTGCTGCGCTGCTCGAGCGTCTGCGCGTGGACTTCCCAGCGCCGGCGCAGTTCCTCGTGGTAGTCGAGGTGGGCCTCGAACTGGCGGCGTGCGTTGGCGAACGAGCCGTACTCGAGGTAAGTCGCCTTGAGATGGAAGGCGTCGCGTTCGGGTGCCGGTGGCGTGAGTTCGTCGACCCACTCGGCGAGAACGTCGAGGCCCGCGTCGGTGATGGAGTAGGTCCGCTTGATGCCGTGGTCGCCGCGTGCCACTGACTCCGCCGTGACGAGCCCTGCGCTCTCGAGCTTGCGAAGCTCGGGGTAGATCTGGGAGTGCGGGGCGTGCCAGACGTTGGCGGCCGACCGGTCGAAGTGCTTGGTGAGGTCGTAGCCGGTCATCGGCTCCACCGCGAGGATCGCGAGCAGGGCGTGGCGCAGGGACATCAGGTACGGCCTCCTACGGGTGGACATCGGCCGGGCCGCCACGGATGGGTGTGCGCGAGCATGCCCGTCGCAGGGTAGCCGAACACGTCCATGAGTACTGGCTCAGCCCGGGCCGACCGCCTCCGCCCGCATCGTCTCCGTAAAGAGTCTTGCGGCGGAGAATGCCAGTATGTACAGTCCCCCACTAGGTATCAACATACCTATTGACGGCAGTGATGCCCACAGTGGTGTGGGCTCGCCGCGACATGGGCGGAGACGATGGCACGACTCCCGATCACGCTCGCTTGCGGCGACTACGACCGCACCCGCGCGCTCGCGGACGGGCGGGTCGGGGTCGAGGGCGTCGACCTCACGATGCTCACCCTCTCCCCGGAGGAGACCTTCTTCAGGATGGTCCGCTTCGAGGAGTTCGACGTCGCCGAGCTGTCCCTGTCCACCTTCGTGCTCACGATCCAGCAGGACGCGCCGTTCGTCGCGATCCCCGTCTTTCCCTCCAGGGCCTTCCGGCACAACGGGATCTACGTCCACTCGGGTGCGGGCATCGAGTCGCCGGGGCAGCTCGTGGGGCGCCGCGTCGGCATCGCCGAGTACCAGCTGACCGCCAACGTCTGGATCCGGGGCATCCTCGCCGATTTCCACAACGTTCCGGTGAACTCGGTCCGCTACATTACCGGCGGCCTCCACCAGCCGGGCCGGGAAGAGAAGACGGCGATTCCCGTCCTGCCCGAGGGCATCGAGATCGCCGGCTGTCCGGAAGGCCGGACGCTCTCGGAAATGCTGGTCAGCGGCGAGATCGATGCCCTCTACACACCGAGGGTTCCCCGCCCTTTCCTCGATCATGACCCGCACGTGCGGCGGCTCTTCCCGGACGTGCGCGAGGTCGAGGAGAACTACTACCGGCTGACTCAGATCTTCCCGATCATGCACGTGATCGTCATCCGGCGCGAGGTCTACCAGCGCAACCGCTGGCTGGCCAGCTCGCTCGCCAAGGCCTTCGCGCAGGCACGCGACCTCGCGTTCCGGGGGCTCGACGAAACGGCCTCGCTGCCGTTCGTCCTGCCGTGGGTGTACGACGAGATCGGCCGCGTCCAGGCGCTGATGGGCGAGGACTACTGGTCCTACGGCCTGAACGACGCCAACGTCCTAGCGCTGACCACCTTCCTCCGTTACGCACGTGAGCAGGGGCTCGCCAGGGACGAGATCGAGCCGAGGGACCTCTTCGCCCCCGAGACGCTCGCCTCGCTGACGATCTGAGATGAGCGAGTCGATCGGGTCGGCGGCCCGAGGTCAGCGAACCATTTCCAGCGCGTGCCGCGTCCGGGGACCCGGACCACCAGCGATTTGAGGAGTTGTTATGTCACGAGTGAAACACCGCGTGCGGTGGGCAGTGGCGCCCGGTGCGCGGCTCGCGCTCGCCGGGGGGGCGTCGGACTTGCCCTGACTGCCTGTGCCGGGAGCTCTCCGTCTGCGGGCGGCTCGTCCTCAACCTCAACGGGCGGGTCATCCGCGCTGGAGATCGCCGCGTTCAGCCCGTTCACCGGGCCCAACGCGCCCTACGGCTATTTCCAGTACACCGGCTGCGTCTCCGCCGTGCATGCCATCAACGCCGGTGGCGGTGTGATGGGCCACCACCTGACGTGCACCATCGTGGACAATCGCGGCGAGCCCGCCGACGCCGTCCCGGCCGCGAACAACATGCTGGCCGGCTCTCCCCACCTGGTCGGGATCGTGGACGGTGACAGCGGCCTGATGTCGGCGACGGTCCCGCTGTTCAACCAGGCGCACGTGCCGGACCTGTCCGCCGGCGGGGACGTGCAGTTCGACACGAACACCTATCCCTACTTCTGGCGGACGACGCCCGGTGACGACGTGGCCGGGTACACGCTCGCCGCCTACGTCAAGTTCGGCACGGGCTACACCCGGGTCGCGGCAGTATTCGGCAACGACCAGGCCGCGCAGGGCAACGTCCCTGGTCTCGTCTCGGGCGCGAAGCACCTCGGCCTGAAGATCGTCAGCAACGAGGCTATCGCGCTCGATCAGACCACCTACGAGACCGAGGTGCAGAAGATCCTCGCCTCGCACCCCCAGGTGATCGTCACCGAGTCCGACCCGCAGAGCGCGGGCGTGCTGCTCGGGAACTTGAAGCAGGCGGGCTGGACCGGGCCGGTAGTCGGCACGTCGGGAACCCTCGGTGTCGACTACGACAAGGCCGCGATCGCCGCGCTCGGTAAGGCGAATTACGAGGCGCACTTCGTGCGGGTCATCTCGTACGCGCAGCAGTCAGGTACCGCCTGGGAGACGTGGAAGGGCGCGCTGCTCGCGTCGGGAAGCCTCGTGAAGAACCCGGCGAGCGACGAGACCGCGATTTACGCGGAACTGCCGTACGACCATACGACGATGATCGCGCTGGCGATGCTCGCGGCGCACAGCGTCGACCCGGTCACGTTCAACCCCTACATCGAGAAGATCACGCAGGGTACGACCATGGTCAAAACCTTCGCCCAGGGCAAGGCCGCGCTCGCCGCGGGCAAGACCATTGACTACGTGGGGGTGACGGGGCAGGTCTCCTTCGACAAGTACCACAACTCAGGTGGGCTGTGGGCAGCGGAGAACCCGGTAACGAACCTGCCCGTCAAGCTGGTCTCGGCTGCGGACATCGCCACCGCCGAGGGGCACTAGCTAGTGGCCGGCTCCGCGCGCCCCGGGGTCCGTCGCGAGCCGGGAGGACTGCTGCCGTGACGCTCCTGCTCGGCATCGTCATCTTCGGCGTCTACAGCGCGGCCCTGCTCGCGATCGGCGGAGTCGGGTTCACGCTGCAGTTCGGCGTGACCAACGTGCTGAACCTCGCGTTCGGGTCGATCCTCACGGCGTGCATCTTCGCCGAATACGGCCTGACGGGCCGCAGCTCGAACATCTGGGTCGCGATGGCCGTCGGCGCCGCGAGCGGCGCGGTGATCTCACTGCTGCTCGGCCATGTCGTGGTCGGGGCGTTCCTCCGGCGCGGCGCCACCGGATTCGGGATTGCGATGGTGACCATCGCGATCAGCCTCATGGTGCAGTTTGGTCTCGAGGCGATCCAGGGACCGTTCATCCTCGCGTACACCGCGAGTACCCAGAGCACCATGAACATCGGGGGCGTGGTCCTCAGCAGCGGCCAGCTGACGACGATCATCGTCGCCGTCGTGGTGATGGTGGCGGTCCACCTGCTGCTGCGGACGACCAAGCTCGGCCTCGCGATGCGGGCCACGGCGGCGGACGTCTCGCTCACCCGGGGCTGCGGCGTCTCCCCGGCGCGGACACGGGCGGTCGCCTGGCTGCTCTCGGGTGCGCTCTGCGGCGTGTGCGGGGTGCTCCTCGGCATCGGCGAGGGCTCGTTCTCCTCGTCGACCGGAAGCGATTTCTTCATCACGCTCGCGGCCGCGGCGGTGCTCGGCGGGATCGGCAAGCCCTACGGCGCGATGATCGGCGCGCTGCTCATCGGCATCATGAGCCAGGCCGCGGCGGCGGTGATCTCACCGTCCTACAAGACGATCGCCGCCTGGATCATCCTGATCGCCGTGCTCGTGCTGCGACCGCAGGGCATCCTGGCGGAGTTCGCCTCGGAACGGGAGCTGGTCGCGTGAGTTCTGGCCTGGTCTACTACCTCAGCGGCCTGGCGATCCTGCTCGGCATCAACCTCATCGCCATCTGGGGCCTCGACCTGCAGTTCGGCCTGGCGGGCATCAACAACTTCGCCTACGTCGTATTCCAGGCGGCAGGTGGCTACGCGGCGGCGCTCTTCGCGTTGAAGCCGGCCAAGTCGTACGGGAGCTTCGAGACCTACATTGGCGGGTTCAACCTGCCGTTTCCGCTGCCGCTCCTGGGCGCGGCGGTGGTCGGCGGCCTGCTGGCCGTGCCGATCGGGCTGATCGCCATCCGGCGGCTGCGGGCCGACTACCAGGCGATGGCGATGCTCGTCCTGTCGCTCATCGCCACCGGCCTGGCCGAGGCGCAGACGGGGCTCGTCAACGGCCCGACGGGGCTCGCGCTGATCCCGCAGCCGCTGGTCGGCGTGTTCCACGTCTCGCCCCGCGGCTACAACTGGGTCTTCCTCGGCCTCACCGCCGTGTGCTGCGCCGTCGCGTGGTGGGTGGCTCGCGGGATCTCCCGCTCACCGTACGGCCGCTTGCTCCGCGCGGTGCGCGACAGCGAGAGCGCGGTCGCGGCGCTCGGCCGGAACCCGAACGCGCTCCGGATGACCGTCCTGATCGCCGGTGGCGCGATGGCCGGCCTGAGCGGCGGGCTGCTCGTCGAGTACGTGACCGCGTGGGGGCCCGCGAGCTGGCTGTACCCCGAGACGTTCCTGTTCTTCACCGCGCTGATCGTGGGCGGCAAGGGCAACCTCGCGGGCGGCGCGCTCGGCGCGCTCATCGTCCCCATCGGGATCATCGAGGTGACGCGGCACCTCCCGGCCTTCGGCTACCCAGGGCTCATCGACGCCCTTGACTGGGTCGCCATCGGAGCTTTCCTGCTCGTATTCCTGTGGTTCCGGCCGAACGGCCTCCTTCCCGAGCGCAAGCGGGTCTTCGGCCCCGCGGGTGAGGAAGGAGGCGGGGCGCGGCTGCGCGTGCCGCTCACCCCGTGGCGGGCCGGGCCGCGATGACGGCGGAGTCCCCGGCCGTGACCCAGCCGCCGGCCACGCTGCTCCGTGTCGAGGGCCTGGCCTGCCACTTCGGCGGCGTGCTCGCCGTGCAGGACGCGACCTTCGACGTGCGCCGGGGCACGATCACGGGCCTGATCGGGCCGAACGGGGCCGGCAAGTCGACGGTGATCAACCTGATCAGCGGGGTCGCGAGCCCGACGCGGGGATCGGTCCGTTTCGACGGGCGGGAGATCGTCGGCCAGCGGCCGCACGTGGTCGCCCGGCATGGCATCGTGCGGACCTTCCAGCAGGCCAACGTGTTCGGCGGCCTGACGGTCCTCGAGAACCTCCTGGTCGGCGCGGCGCCATGGCGGGGTGAGCGCATCACCGCCGCCCTCGGCCGTAAGCGTGCCTGGTCGGGCCCGCAGACCGAGCTGATAGACCTCGCCTGGGACGTCCTGCGCCGCTTCGGGCTCGAGGACATCGCGAACGACTACGCCCGGGCCTTGAGCGGTGGTCAGCGGCGGCTCGTCGAGCTCATGCGGGCCCTGATGTCCCAGCCGAAGCTGCTGCTGCTGGACGAGCCGATGGCCGGCGTCAGCCCGTCGCTCGCGCTGTCGATCGCCGACCGGCTCATGGAACTGCGGGCCGCGGGGATGACGATGCTCATGGTCGAGCACGAGCTCCGCCTGGTCGAGAAGCTCTGCGACCCCGTGGTCGTGATGGCGCGCGGCACGGTGCTCGCCGAGGGCTCCATGGCGGAGCTCCAGTCCAACCAGGAGGTCGTCGATGCCTACCTCGGAGGTGGAGGTGGCTAGGGACCGGCCGGACCCGCTGGTCCAGGCCGAGTCGATCGTCGCCGGCTACGGGCCGTCCGTTGTCGTCAGGGATGTGAGTTTTTCTGCCGGGGCCGGCGAGATCGTGACGGTCGTCGGCCCGAACGGGTCGGGCAAGAGCACGCTGCTGAAGACCCTGGCGGGCCTGGTGGCAGCGCGCGGCGGGCACATCTGGCATGGCGGCGTGGACGTGGCCGCGCTGCCCGCCGAGGCCCGGGCGCGGCGCGGGATCGCGTACCTTCCCCAGGAACGCGAGGTGTTCGCGTCGCTCACGGTCCGGGAGAACCTCCTCATGGGTGGCTACGCGCTCAACCGCCGTGCCCTCAAGGCCGCGCTCGAACGCGTCCACGCGACCTACCCGATTCTCGGAAGCCTCGGCCGCACGCCGGCCGGCCGGCTGAGCGGCGGCGAGCGCAAAACGGTCGCCATGGCACGGGTGATGATGTCCTCGCCGTCGGTGGTGCTGCTCGACGAGCCGACCGCGAACCTGGCGCCCATGCCGACCGCGCAACTGCTCGAGCAGGACGTGCCCGCGCTCGCCGCCGCGGGCGTGGCGGTGGTCCTGGTCGAGCAGCGGGCGGTGCAGGCGATCGCCATCTCGGACTGGGTGTACGTCCTCGTCGGCGGGGCGGTGGAGCTGCAGGGGCCGGCGGCCGACATCGCCGCGCGGGGTGACATCGGAGCGGTGTTCCTCGGTGCGCGCGGTCAACCGGAGGAGACAACGCCATGACCGTTTCCCATGCGGCCGAGCGGAGGCTCGTCGCGCTCGCGTGCCGGGTGCTCGCGATCGAGGGGCTCGTCGAGACGACCCTCGGCCACGTCAGCCTGCGCGTCGACGACAGGCACCTCCTCGTGCGTGCGCGCCGCGCGAGCGAGCACGGCCTGCTGTTCACGACTCCGGAGGACATCGCGCTCGTGGATCTCGACGGGAACCTGCACCCCGACGATCCGCCGATATCGCTGCCCTCGGAACTGCCGATCCACACGGCACTGCTGGCCTCGCGCCCGGACTGCGCGGCCGTGGTGCATGCCCACTCGCCCGCGGTCGTGGCGTGCACCGTGGCCGGCGTGCCGCTGCGGCCGATCGTCGGCGCGTATGACATCCCGGCGATGCGGCTCGCGGCCGGCGGTATCCCCACCTACCGCTTCGCCGGCCTCATCCGCAACGCGGAGCGCGCCGCCGGACTACTTGAGGCCATCGGGGAGCGCCCGGTCTGCCTGCTGCAAGGCCACGGCCTGGCGACGGCCGGCCAGTCCCTGGCCGCGGCGATGCTCGCCGCCATCGACGTCCACGTCCTCGCGCGCCTCACCGTCACCTGCTGGCAGATGCAGCGGCCGCTCATCGAGGTCGACCCCGACGACTACCGGGATCTCCCGGTCTTCGGCCCGGACTATGACGACCAGGTGTGGCGGTTCTACACGGCCAAGGCGGAGAGGATACCGGTCTGATGCCTGAGACGCTCGACGTGATGCTGGGCGAGGGTGCCGGGGCGTTTCCCGGCGTGTCCGCCGCGCCCGCCGGCTCGCCGGCCGGCGGGATTGTGGTGCTCCAGGAGGCATTCGGGCTGACTGGCCATATCCGCAACGTCTGCGGCCGGCTCGCGGACGCCGGCTACCTTGCCGTTGCGCCGGCCCTGTTTCACCGGCAGGGTGCGCCCGTCCTCGGTTACGACGAGTTCTCCAGCGCGCAGCCGTTGATGGGCCGCCTGCGCGCGGCGGAAATCATGAGCGACGTCACGGCCGCGCTCGGCTATCTCCGGCATCAGGGGATGCCGGCCGACCGCTGCGCCGCCGTCGGCTTCTGCATGGGCGGGTCGGTCGCCTTCATCATGGCCACCGAATTCGAACTCGGTGCGGCCGTCACCTTCTACGGTGGCGGTGTCGCCGAGGGCCGCTTCGGGTTCCCGGCTCTCGCGGATGCGGCACCGTCGCTCCGGGCACCGTGGCTCGGCCTGTACGGGGACCAGGACCACACGATCCCCGTGGAGCAGGTGGAGACCCTCAGGGATCAGGCGGCCCGGTCGCCGGTCGCGACCGAGGTCGTCCGGTACCCGGACGCGGGTCACGGGTTCAATTGCGACGATCGGGGGGCCTTTGCCCCCGACGCCGCCGCGGATGCCTGGTCGCGGATGCTCGACTGGCTCGGCGCCCGCCTCACCGGGCGATAGCGGGCTGCCGTAGTCCCGCTCGCCCGTCCAGCCACATCGCGCTCGTATTCTTGAGCACACCATGACCAGCCTGATCGCGCACATCCTCAGCCTCAGCGGATGGCTGGCGCTGCTGATCGTTTTCGCGGTGCCTGCCCTTGAGTCGTCCGTGTTCCTGGGCTTCATCTTCCCGGGGGAGACCGCGCTGATCCTGGGCGGGGTGCTCGCGTCCTATGGCCGGGTGAGCCTGTGGGAAGTGCTCATCGCGGGGATCTCCGGAGCGATCATCGGCGATTCGGTCGGCTACCTGGTCGGCCGCGAGTACGGCCACCGCATGCTCCGGGCGTGGCCCTTCCGCCGCATCCTGAAACCCCAGCGTATTGAGCGGGCGCAGGACTACCTGGCCAAGCGGGGCGGCCGGGCCGTGTTCTTCGGCCGGTTCACTGCCGCTCTGCGGGTGCTCGTCCCGGGCCTGGCTGGCATGGCGCGCATGCGCTACCGGGTTTTCCTGCCCTTCAACGCGGCCGGCGGCGCGACCTGGGGCGCGCTGATGATCCTGCTCGGCTACATCGCCGGCGCGAGCTGGAAGCAGGTAGCCAATTACGCCACCCAGGTTGGCATCGCCCTTTTCGTCGTTGTGGTGCTCGCCCTCATCCTCGGGCACCTGCTGCGGACGGCACGTGACCCGGAGAGCTGGGCCGGGCGCCAGGTCGGGCGGCTGGCCGGCAGCCGCCCGGCTTCCTGGCTGCTGCGGCGTTTCCCAGGCCAGCTTGGGTGGCTCAGCGCGCGCTTCCAGACGGGCGTCCCGACCGGCTTCGCGCTGACGGTCGCCGTTCTCACGCTCACCGCGTGCGGCTGGTCTCTGGGATCACTGACGTTCAGCGTGGTGCACCACGTCAACAGTGCCCGTCTCGACCCGCGGGTGCTGTCCTTCTTTGTCGGCCATCGCACGCCGTGGCTGACCAGCCTGGCCAAGATCCTGACCTGGCTCGGCTCGGGATTCGTGCTCTGGCCGGTGGTGATCGCCGCGGGCCTGGGCCTGTGGTGGTGGCGCCGCCAGGTGCTGGCCGCGATCCTTCCCGCGCTGTCGCTGGCGGGCGCCGGGGCGGGGTCCTGGCTGACCGAAGTCCTGGTCAGGCGTCCCCGGCCGGCCGCCGGGGACTGGCTCGGCGCCTTCAGCGGGTGGTCTTACCCTTCTCTGCACGCGGCGCAGGCACTCGCCGCCTGGGGCATGCTGGCGGTCGTGGTCATGGCGGGCCGTTCCCTGCGGACGCGGACGCTGCTCATGGCGGGCGCCGCCCTGATCGCGTTGGTCGTCGGGCTGACGGGGCTGTACCTGGCCGCCCACTGGATGACCGACGTGCTGGCCGGCTGGGCGCTCGCGGGAGCCTGGGGCTGCCTGCTGATCATTTCCTACCTGTTCACGCCGCAGGTCCCGGCGGCCACCGCGCCGCGGGCAGCGCGCCCGGCGGCCCGCCGGGAAGCGGCCTAGGCCACCCGGAACTTGGCCGAAGATAGTTAAGGCATCCGCGCGGACGGTCTTTCGTTGCGGCGTGTAAGAGCAGGCCATCAGGGTCCGCTCAGGTCCGTTACCAGCCGGAATGTCCCTGGTCATCGTCCACTGCGGTCCGCCAGGAGCTGCCCCACCCTGGCGTCGATTGCTCCGGGCATGGCTCCTTGGCGGCCAAAGCCCTGGATAGAACCTTCCCGGCCTTGCCGGTACCGCGCGAGGCCGGGCCGAAAGACCCGAGCCGGAAGAACCGGGCCGGAAGGACGAGGACAATGCCTCGCCCAGCACAGGGACTTTGACTCTGGGGGCCGCACTGATTATCACCGAGAGTAAGCATAGCGTCACCAAATGAACACGCAGCCTAACTCTGGAAGCAGGCTATCGCGGCCTCCCGCAAGGGGCGCGGCGGGGAACGCTCAGACGAACGCTTCATATCGCAGGAGGCCGGGGCTATGACCACCACCAATTCAGTAAAGCCTCTCAGCTCAGCGCCAGCAATCCGGTCAGGACTCGAGATCGCAACATTCATCCTCGGAATCCTATCCTTTGTTTGGGATGGTTCACCATCGTCCTGGGAGTGGTCGTTGCCGTGGCCGGGATCACGCTAGGCATCCTTGATTTGACGACTTTCGCAAGCAAGTCGTCCGCAGCCAGTAAGCATGTGCTGACCTGGATCGGCCTCGGCCTCTGCAGTTTGACAGCTCTTCTCTGCATGATCGCCTATTCCGCGAACGGTTAAAATCCCTGATCGCTAGCTATCGGCCCCTTTCAGGAGACCGGTGGGAATGCTCAGAGGAACGCTCCGAAAATTCAACAGGAAGGCAAGATAATGACCAATAGCCTGAAGATTTCCTAGTGGCATTGAGTGTCACCGCGATGGCAGCTGCTGGCCTGTCAGTGACCGGCCTGATCTCGGCTAACCATGCGGCATCCAGCGCCCGGCAGGATTCCAGCCGGTTGTCACTCCAGGTAACTCGGCAGAAGGCTGTCCTTGCCTCTGAGTCCCAGAAACAAAATACTTCAGGCCGAGCTTACGGTAAGCAGATCACCGCTATTCAGTCATCCCTGGCGTCTCTTGGCCACGCTGCCACTACTGCACGCCTGGGAGTGTGCTTCAACGACAACACACAGACAAGTTCAGATGGCAGCACAACATGGGTGACGGACGTGGAGGTTACCACGCCCGCGCTGACGGCTGGTGTCACATCCTGCCCCAGCGGATCGTTCATGTCCGTTGTTCCTGTCGCGCCCTGACCTGCGCGCTGGCTGTCGTCCTGAGATGGCACGGCGAGTAACGGCCGGCAAGACGCTCCAAATCAAGGGGAAGCAATGAATTCCAAGAGAATCATCATAGCCGTAATCGGCGTGCTTGGGGTAGCCGTAATCGTAGCAGGCGTCCGGGTCTCATCCAGCGGCTCAACTAAGAATGTCTATCCTGGGTACCCAAGAATTCCCGCTACTCACGCTCCCGTTGGCGGCCCGCGGATATCGGCGCCGGCGCCGGGTGGCAACACTGCAAACGGAGCATCGAATACCAGCTACAGCTACAACTGGTCCGGATACGCCGCCAATGGCTCTAACGGCCAGTACCACGGCGTCAAGGCAAGCTGGGTCCAGCCTAGGATTATCCCCACAGGTGGCAGTTCCTGGCAGGACGCATCATTCTGGGTTGGGCTTGACGGTTCAAACAGCAATACCGTCGAACAGCTTGGCACGGAAGGCTACTACCGCGATGGCACGATCCTGTATGACGCCTGGTACGAGATGTACCCCGCCGCGCTAGTTACCCTCAGCAATCACGTGCAGCCAGGCGATCATCTGACAGCCTCAGTCAGCAGGTCAGGCAGAAGCTACACACTCACGATCAAGGATTCCACCGAAGGCTGGAGCCGCACTATTCACAAGACAGGCGGCTACCATAACAGCAGCGCTGAGGCAGTCGCGGAAGCCCCGTATGCAGGTGGCATCCTTCCACTGGCTAACTTCCACATTGCCCACTTCACCAGCACTGCGATAAATGGCAAGTCCGCCATATCGGAAAGAGCAGGCGCAATTGATATGCTGAGCAGGAGCGGCACTTCCTACCTGGATACAGTCTCACCCATCAACAGTGCCGGGGCCTGGACCGCCTTCTGGGACAGCGCGTCGTAACCTCACTGAACACTGGCTACTGTTGTGAAAATCTGC
>OBLU010005008.1_pt1 | contig 11931 bp, 7 predicted proteins | sample 1518681 | NCBI WGS metagenome assembly OBLU01 (sample SAMEA3539304, study PRJEB22396) | soil metagenome | biome: tundra; feature: field; material: soil | place: USA | collected 2010-05 | depth 0.15 m | reverse complement strand
CTGAGAACGTGCGCCCGCAGTCCCGGCAGCGGTAGCGTTGGAAGCCTTTATGGAAACCGAATTTCTTGCACTCGCATTTGCAGTTGTGACACGTCACTGGGGCCTTGCCTTTCTTGTCGGCCTAGGCTATCGTGACAGCGAATCTTAGCGGATTCTGTCCGAGGGCTTCGGCCTTTGGATATGTCCTGATGGTGCTCAAACACCGTCAGGACTTTGTTTTCGTTGTTAATATCGCGGGGCAGGTGCGGGCATAACGGGATAGCTTTTCCCGGATGTTGCGCCCCGGCCTTGCCCCGCGAAATCTTCTCAAAATTCATATTGACTAAATCTTAAAGGACAATTATACTCTCGTCAACATAAATCTTTAAGAAATATTATGGGCAATAAAATAGGTAGGCCAGCGGTTCCAAAGCAGACAGCTAAAAGCGTTTTGATTGGGGCTCAATTATCGCCCTCTGAAGCCAAAGGAGCGGAGAAGGCCGCCGCTTCTTCCGGCTTGGATAAATCGAAGTGGTTACGGGGCGCGATAGATAACGAAGTTGAGGGGCCGCCAATCTGGTTAAAATCGAAGTGGAAACCCGCAGAGTTGAGTGATAATCTGATTCAATTCGAGTTAAGGTCTAAAGTCCGTGTTGGGGAACATTTGGGGGTACGCGTCCTTAGTGGAGTGGGGCGGTTAAAAGTACGCGAGAATCCGCGGGGAGAAATTTCAGTGGACATATTCGTTGACGAAGCCAAGGGACCTTATAGCGGGCTGCTCACACGCATTTGGCTGTCACAAGAAGCGGTTGACAAAATAGAATTAAATCCGAATCCCCAGCCCGCCAAATTCAAACTTCTTGGGTAACTTTCAACCAAGTTCCCTTGCCGCGCCGTTTTAGCTCTTGGGGGTCGGCCAATTCTCCGGTAGTCAGGCAAACCATTTTACCTCTACCACAAGCGTGAAACACTTCCTCTGTCACCGAGAACCCATCATAGCGGCCAACGGTTTTGTATTTGGGAATCGGGTTTGATTTTCTTGTCTTCATAAATTAGTTTGTGTCTGTGAATCCGCTAAACGTTCAACCAGCCCAGCCCAATAAACTGGCTAAATTCGGCGGATATTTACTGCGCATACTAGCCGCGCTCCTGCTGCTGTTCTTCACTGCGATGATATTTCTAATAATTCTGAACAATGTGCTTCGACCGCTTTGGAATCTTTTGAGGAAAGCTTTATGAAGAAATACGAATACAAAATTCAGCCGGTTGACTTCAAACTCCACTCCATCGCTAGCTTTGACCAAGATGAGTCGGTTTTGAACATGCTAGGCAGGGAGGGTTGGGAACTCGTTACAATTATCGGCCCGTTCGAGATAGCCAAAACCCCGCAGCTTCTTTACTTCCTGAAACGCCAGATTTCTTTAGGCGCCACTTGACCGGATTAAACGGGCACACGTTTTCTACAGCAGCTTTCAGTACTGAGCCGATATTGGGGGCAGTCCAAAAGTCTCCAATCAGCGTTATTGTGAGCCTTCCTTTTGCCCCGGCGATGTCCCGAACAGACTCAATCTTCTGACCCAATTTGCAGGCACCAATTTGTTGTGATGACAAATAATCATGCCTGTGCGCCTGGCGTTTGGTTTATCCCGGTTGCCGTTTTAGCAACACTGGCGTAGGACATCACCCGACGATTGTTAATTTAGAAAACGCGATTGAGAACAGCCGGCATATTCTACTGGTTTTGACGCCGAATTGGATCAATAGCAAATGGGCGGATTTTGGAGAATTGCTCGCCGCTACCGGCGATCCATCTGGACGCCGTCGACGGGTGTTGCCGCTGATGCTGCAAAAGTGCGAGCTGCCCCCGCGCATTCAATTTCTAACGTATGCGGATTTCACGGATTCGGCCTGCCGATCTGAGGAAATGGCGCGATTATTAAAAGCCATGTCCGTCCTGGCACCGGTGCAGGATTTATTTCCTGCCAACAATGAGCGAGCGACCCATTCTGCCCGGGAAGGACTGATGCTGCTCGTTGAATTGGTCAAAGATCCAGTCGTGCAGCAGCACGTGGTGCGATACCGAGTCATATTCGAGCAGACCAAGGAGCAAATCGAACGGCTCGGAAAATACAAAGATCTTCATGACCGATTGCATGACTTGCAACTCCGCTGTTACAATCCCATGCTTCAAGAACTTAAGCGATTTCCCGACGGCGACGATGTTCAGGACAATCTGCGCGACCACGAACTCACACTGGAATCCAACGTCGAGCAACTGCAAGAAACCATTGAAAAGGTGAGTTACCTTGACAACGAAAATTCCTGGATTCAGCAACTCGATGAGGTCCGGCAAACGCTGCAGGAAGCGATCGCATCTGCGGACCTGGAGAAACTTGAACATGTGGCGTGGGTCTTGAAACGGGTTTTGAGTGTTCAGCCAATGCAGGTTAATATGCGGTTGAACGAAGCGGCCCGGAACATGCGCCTGCCCCAGTTGGTCAACGCCATGACGGACCTGCGTGACAAAATCGCAGGCAATAATCTGGAGAAAACGCAATTGGCTCAGTTCGAAGACGGAGTAAACGCGCTCGACCGGTTGAACTGCGCTTTGGAGGTGATGGTCAAAAAACATGATGACTGGCAAATCGTCGACTGGGAGATCCGCCGAATTGAGATCGAACTGACAGCAGGACTCGATGAATTGGACCGAGCATGGCGGTACGTGAGGCAGCTCACCGACGCCTTGTGTGCCAAGAGTTTGGAGGCATGGGTGGAATCCTTCATACAGGATACGATTCAGGTGCAAGAGGCGATTGCTGCACGTGATCCCGCCATGATTCGCACCAGTTTTCATCGCTACTGCGGCAGGGTCAGAGTCCGGTTCTATCGGATTGATGATGCGTTGCTACACTTGTGTAGTGATTTGCGTCAAGTCGGCTCGCCTTTGGATGCGGTTCTAAGACTGGTCGTATCATGATAAATTCATCAAGTGAATTACGAACGGATCCGCCTGGACGTTTTTTGTCGTTTACCGAGATGCAGCTGCAACATGCGAAGTTGCTCAAGCTGTATCGTGAGACGCCGAAGTCGGAGGAAGTTCTCAAGTCTGTTGGTGAATTTATACGCCGGGGTCAATCCACTGGCGTTATCCTGGACGCTGACACTGATCGAATGGCGGCGCAAACCTTGTTGGATTATTGGAGCGCTGTGATGGTTCGCGCCGGGGTGGACACTCCGGAATCCTCCTTGGAGGAATTCGACCCCGCACTGGAACCCTCCCTGTCCGATGACCAGTGCCCCTATCGGCAATCGGATTCCTTTGCGCCAGCCGCAAGCAATTCGTACTTCGGAAGACAGCGACTGCTTCAAGTATGCTTGGAGCAACTTCAGCGTAACAACTTGTTAGCGATCGTTGGTCCGTCCGGGAGCGGGCGGAGCTCTTTGGTGCGGACCGTCTTGCTTCCAGCGCTAAAAACCGGTGCTCTGGCCGGCAGCGAGAATTGGCGATATTTCCCTGTTCTAATACCATCCAAGAAACCGTTGGCTGAACTGGCCTGTTTAATTGTACCCGCTCATGCCTCGGAGCCCGACTGGATCTCCCTGCAATTGAAGGCATTTAGCGAACAGCCAACCCAACTGGTGGACTTCCTGGACGAAAATGTGGGTGAACACGGCTTCTTGATTTTGGATGGGTTCGATCAGATGCTAAAGCTGAGTGACAAACAAGAGGGCGAGGCCATCCTCAGCAATCTTCTTTCCTTTGCAAACACAGCTAATAACAAGCATAAGATACTTCTGATCATTAACAGCGAGTATCTCCGAGAGACAGCGTCGGCTGCACTCTTCAATTCGATGTTGGTCAAGCAGGTGTTTGTCGCTTTCGATGTCTACGAATTGCGGCAGGCCATCGAGGAACCGGCCAAGTTGGTGGGTCTAAAGTTTGAAGAAGGGCTAGTAAACAAGCTCTTGCTCGACGTGACTGGCGACCCGTCAGCCGCCACGCTGCTCCAATTTTCACTTCTCAGACTATGGCGGCACCGTAAAGGCTGCCGAATCACCTGGGAAGCCTATAATCGTTTGGGAGGCGGACGTGTGGCATTGGCGCGCGCGGCTGAAGCTTTATACTGCGAACTGACCGCCGAGGAACAGAAAGTGGCCAAACGCATCCTGATGCTCCTGGTGGATTTGGGCCTGGGACGGGAAGTAAGCCGGGCAACTGTCCCCCGCAACCTGTTCCACTGGGACGATGCCCCACCCGACCGGGTTGAGACATTGCTGACCAAGCTTGTTCAAGCGGGATTACTGTGCCGACAGCGTGATGGGACTCGAAGCGATGAAACCATCCAACTAGCCCACGAAGGCTTGTTAAGTCATTGGCCGAGATTGGTTGAATGGCTCGACAACGAACGAGATGCCAAGCGCAGGCGGCTGCGGCTTTTTGCGGCTGCCGAACAGTGGCGCGACAAAGGACGAGACCCCAGTGCACTTTGGCGAGGCTCACTTCTCCAAGAGGCAAAGAGCTACTTGGATTGCATTGAGATCGAAAAGGACTTTGTTGAGGCCAGTTCTGCCTTGGAAGTTACGGAGCAGAGACGCGAGCGGAAGCGTCTTTACAGGGGAGTCGCGATATTTGTTTTCGTTCTGCTTGTGGTCGCGGCGGCCGTAATTGCGGGACTCTGGAGCTATGACCGAACCCGAATTGAAGAAGCTCGACACATACTAAAGGAGAAAGAAAATGAAACTAGAAATGCACAACTCAGCTCTGATTTCTTAATTAAAAGCAACGAGCTTATCGCAGCGAAAGCTCTAGCTGAAAAGGCAAGTGCACAAGCGGAAGCTGAGAAAAACAAGCGCAAAGCCGACTTGGAAGAGGCTAATGCCAAACAAGCGCAAACGGACGCTGCGATAGCAAAAACAAATGAGCTGCATGCGATCGAAAAGCAGACCCTCGCGGAATCCCTGAAAGGAATAGCGCAACGTCAGCGGCTTTTCGCTCTGGCCGAAGCTCTGGCCGCAGACGCCCCGAACTCCATGGACGCACGTGGAGCCTTACTCGCCTTTCAGGCGTATCAGTGCAATAAGGACAGTCTGGAGCCGATGTCACCTCAAGTGGATCATGCATTGCGAGTGGTCTTGAGCAAGCCGCGAACCACAATATTCCGTGATTCTTTATCTAGCGACGCAGCAGTGCCGATCTTCTCAGTTGCATTCAGCCGGGATGGCCGGCTGTTATTGGCCGCGGGTCGTGATGGAAGTGTCCGTTCCTGGGATTGGACGACCAATGCGGCTGCTCGCATCCTGGTACCCAGACTAGATCAGGGAGACATCGTGATAGGGGCTGCTCTCGATCCTTACGGCGAGATGCTGGCTGTCTGCCTCGACAACAAGACCAACACGACGCTCAGCTTGCGAGCAATGACCGATCCCAATGCCAAGCCTATTTCTTTGCCAAGTACGAACACAATGAAATTCCGCCCGGTATTCAGTCCCAATGGCCAGATGATAGCAGCCGCTTGCGTGGAGGGTTTTGTGCAGAAATGGGAAATTGCGACGAGCAATAATCCGCGCATTACTCTAAGGCACAGCACCAATGATATCCCGGTCATAGCATTTAGTTCGACCGGGATACTCGCGACGGGCGGACGCGACGGAACAGTGCGACTGTGGTATCTCAACCCCCATGCCAAATCGGGTGAAGAACCGGGGTTTTTTGAGCATATCTGGGACAATATCTGGTATAGTATCAGGAAGATTGTCCCTCCATGGCGGACGGGGGAAGCGCAAAAGCCGATTGACCAACTTTCCCTGCAAAGTCCGACGAACGGAGTCACGTCAATCGCCTTTGCCCAAAGCGCTAATCTGATGGCAATAGGCGGTGGAGACGGATCGGTTCAGCTTTGGGATCTGACGGGTAACACCAATAAAACCAAAAATCCTGAGATTCTGCAGGGGATAAAGGGTGTCGGCGTGATTTCGGCGATGGCGTTCAACTCCGATGCCCGATTTCTGGCTGCAGCCAGTTGGGATGGGACAGTTCAACTCTGGGATTTGTCGGAATCTGAACGAACGGCCGTAGCCTTCAAGGGTCATCAGGACGGCGCCACGTCGCTGGCATTTAGCCCCGATTCAAGGTGGTTAGCCTCGGGAAGCATCGATAAGACCGTGCGATTATGGCGGCTGCCTGTCGCGACCGAAATCCTAATCCCTTCACCCGCAGTGCCGAGAATCATTCAGACCCGAAAAGACATCGCATTTTCTGCAGCGTTCAGTTCGGAAGGGCACGCGCTAGCCATTGGCCGATGGGATGGCACCGTTCAGCTATTCCGCATAAATCAAATGAATGGTATTAGCTCATCCTCCACAAATCTGCCGCTCGGCGGAGCCGTTTTGGCGCTAGCCCTGAGCAAGAACGCCGATTATTTGGCAGCTGGCAGCATATTGGGAACCGTGCGAAAATGGGACCTTAGGACGTCGAATTGCGTCCCAACCGACATGCCGCCTTTGCAGGAGCCGGTCTTGTGCGTGGCATTTAGCCCGGATGCACAGTTGCTGGCTGTGGGAACCATTAGCGGAAAGATTCGAGTCTGGGACGACCTCAGCAAGACCAACTATCTGCCGGATCTTACGAATCACCTCAGCGGTGTCGTCGCGCTGGCCTTCAGCCCAGATAAAACCCAGCTTGCCTCAGGCAGTTGGGATGGCACCGCCCGCTTGTGGTCATTGAACCATACTAGCATAACCTCGAGGTCCTTGTTTGCTGCTGATCCCGGACGGATTATATCCGCGGTTGCGTTCAGTCCCGACGGTGGGACGCTCGCAGCGGGCACAGCTGATGGAATTATTTATCTGCAGGATCTACGAGGAACAAACACCCTGAAAACGCTAAAGGGCCACGAGGGAAGAGTTTTATCATTGGCCTTCAGCGCAAATGGCCAGTTGCTCGCTTCCGGTAGCTTCGACAATACGGTGAGATTATGGGACTTGGGAAACACGGACTCGCAATTCAAACTCAGAGGGCACACCAGCCGGGTACTGTCAGTGACATTCAGTGAAGATAACCACACGATCTTATCGAGCAGTCCGGACCAGACCATGTTGAGCTGGATCGGGCCGACTGAGGCGCTGTCCGAATCGACTGCTAAACTTGCTGAGGAGGTTTGGCAGCTCGTCCCGCACAATCTTACAACAAATGAATGGGAACAAGATGTTGGCACTAATATTCCCTATAAGGGCATTCTATCAGACTTGACACTACGCGAAACCACTTTAACAAACGCCCCCACCACAATACCCTGATAAACGATGCTTTAAAAGGCATTATATATGCTCCTCCTTGACAATGGACCGCAAAACGTCATCATCGATTCGGATTTGTGAGCAATGGGAGGGCAATTGCATTACGGCTATGCACCGATACCATTTATGCGGCGCTTTGTGGGCCGCATGAACACTTTACATGCTGTCCGCCGCGTTCTATATGTACCTCTCTCCCGCTATCTTCGTTTGCTACGACAGTGCAAAGGTCGCCTAGCAACGACCATGTACATCAACCGTAGGAATGGGACCGGCACCGCAATGCCGGTCCTTTCAAAACTCACCCCGGTGCCCGGGGGCAGGCCCGTATTTGGGTTAGGTGACAAGCAGTTAACTTGCTACGATCAGGAGAGCGGGCCTTCCGGCGTGCGCTCATTTTACCTTCGGCCAGTGCTAACACTTCCGGTCGTAGATCAAAGTATCAGCGTGGCAACCGCACACTGGGCGGGGAACCGTGCGACGTAACGTGATCGCCATGGGTACTAAGGGACGTTTGGAAGCCTTGAGAACTTACGGACATAGGGTGCGCACAATTTCAAGTGATCAAATGAAAACACTTGTCACCCTTGTTTCGCTCCTCCTTTTCACGGGCCGCATGTCCTTCGCGGCGAGCGCTACTGTGTGGCTCGCTTTCCCTGCCGGTTTGAACTACGATATTGTTGAGAAAGACGGCGTTGCCAGTGTCCGCATACCTGTGGCGCAAGAGCCGAAGGCGCCCTCTGTCACGGAATTGCAGGCCAGACTCCGCGATGTCGTTTTCTATAACGGACGACAAGAAGCAATTTCACCGACATTTGAAGCTGATTTCGATGGGGGTGATGCCCACCATGGCCCTTCCTTAGTCGTGCGGGTGAAATCCCTGGCCACTCGTCCTGGTAGCTACCTTCTCTCATTGGATATTGTTCGAACAAACACGGAAACGAATCAGCCTGAACAAGGGCAGTCGGTAACCCTTATGCTTCAGCGGCCGGCACCGGACATCGTGCTCGGACCTCCAGTAGTGGCTGAGCAGGTGTTGGCCGTTTGGGGCGATGTCTCTAACCCAGGCCTATTGACGCTGGAGGAACGGTCCGGCAAAGCATCTTTGACAGAGGTTCGGTTTACCCAGTTGCCCGACCCAACGACGACAACGACGTCGAGTGGCGGGGAACTGGAAATGCTCCTGATTAGCAACTCGGTACCGCCTCGCACGGTTGTTAAGGCTTCTGTGTTGTCACACGGCAATTTCCCTCTCGGGAAGAGCACAGGCAAGATCCAAATCCGTGCCCGAGAATTGGAGCAACCGTTGGTCATTTCGTACGAGGTGCATACACGGCGGACGCGGATTTGGATCCTGGTGTTAGTGGCCTTGGGTTTTGCAGGAGGGTACTTGGTCCGCCATGTTCTCCGCGACTGCCAGGAAGTGGCGATCGCCCGCGGCGCCGCTTCCGATGCTTTGCGAGAAATTAATGATGCTGAGCCAAACGTCGGAGATGAGATCTTTTGCAAGGTTCTCGCCGAGCTCAGGAAGGCGCTGATCGAAGACGCGCGTCGCAGCCAAGCTGCTGCAATTCAGGCGGCGGCGGCGAAAGCACTACAGGAATTGTCCCTCGCGCAGAAGGAACTGGCTGATCGCGTTAAGCAACTTAACGACCAGGCGCAACCACTGCATGCGTGCCTCCACCAAAAATGGCAACTACCTATTAGTTTGCGGCCACAGCTTCTTGCCGCTGTCGAAAACATAGATGCCGTCGCGCAATTCGTTGCGGAACAGAATGCGCAAGCTGGTTCGGAAAAGCTCAAAATGATGTTAGAGGATGAACTCCTCTACCTTACAAATAGTTTAGGAAAATGGCAAAGGGAAGCCGGGCGATATTTTGCGGAACTCAACGATGCACCGCCGCCGCTACTGGACAAAGGGATAGACCAACTGCGGGAGGCCACCTCCCGATGGACCGATCAGTTTGGCGCCGCGGTTTCGAATAATCCGGCAGTGACCACTAATCAACTATCCACTACGCTAAGTTCGGCCCACACTGCATACGGCAATGCTCTCTCAATCGCGGATAATTTGAGGGACTCTACGGCTAAACTCGTCCAGTGGGTGGAAGTTGCCACGTCCGCCACTTGCGTAGCACTTGGACTTAACCTGAACGATATTAAAGCAGTCTCATTCCGCGCTAGCGACCTAGTTAAAGCCGATCTCGACCATCCGGACGCTGCACGGGCTGACCTGACAACTCGCCATAACGGGGTTCTCGCAGCATGGAAGAAGTTCCTTGTTTCTATCATTCCCCCGGAAGTGGACGCAAGCACGATCAATGATGCGCTCGACTGCAATCAATGGATCGAGGCCGTGAAAGCCGCAGGAGCCTCGACACAAAGGGCACAGCCTGCGGGCTCGGCTGCAATAGCCAAAGCCGCCATCGCAATGCCTAGTCCGATTGCAGGCAGCATCGTCTTTGCCGCCGCTCCGGTTTCTAGCGATGGAACCTCAGATCTCGTGCTGGTGCGGAAGCGGGTCCTCAGCGGCAGTGCCCTCGAAAAGGACTTTTTCATGCGACAAATGGAAAAGGCATCCTTAGTCCAAACTTTGATCTTCGGCGGGTTGTTTATGGCGATAGCTTACTCATTGTATGAGAAAACGTGGGTCGGAACGCTCTACGAAATGCTCGGTATCTTTATTTGGGCATTTGGTCTGGATATCACCACCGATGCCATAATGACCGCAGCTAAGAAAATAAAGCTACCGGACGCTTGATTCCCATGGTTAATTGTTTGGAACCCTGAAGTCAATGGACTGTAAATTGCAATGAACTGTTGCTATGGTGTATCTGGCATACCCTGATTTAATACGCTAATATTACATCTCATAAGAGTGAAGCTCACATTCGAGGCAACGGCCCCTTCAATGCGTTGATCAGTCGCGTGAAATCTCGCTCGGTACGCGTCGGGTGGGTGAGATCCAAAGTCACTAGTTGACTCAACCGGGTCGGGACTTCGCAGTCATCCACCGAAGCAATCTTAACCGGGAGGAGCCGGTAGCTCCGCTCCTCGAGGCCCATCGTCATGCCCATTACGCTCTCAAACTCCTTGACCGAATTTGCCAGATAGGCCGGCGAAAGCACGATGACTGTCCGCTTGGATTGTTTCATGGCACGCTCTGTGCCGACCACGCGAGCCACGCCTGGTTCTTCAACATCGCTCGATACTGCTACAGTCAGCCCCGCCGCCTCGATTCTTGGCAGGAGTGTCTGCCACACCCAATTGTTGTCAGGCTCCTTATCCACGTAGCTGATATACGCCGCATAGCGATAGCCTTCGACATCTGTCGGAATCGCCCCCTTCTGACCGCCAAGATACATCGCGACTGGGAAGTTCTCCTCCAGATCCGCTTTGAAAACAGGATGTTGGCTCGCCTGCTGGATTGTCACTCTTGGTTGCAAGTACTCGAACAGGTCAAAGACCCGGATCAGACCGTCCGCGCTGACTACGCCCCCGCGCAACCCCGCCAGCAGGTGCTTAGTGAAGAGGCTATTGTCATCCCCGGGCATGACCCAGGACACTTCGCTGCTGCGAGAAGAGGAGATGATGGCTCGACCGATTCCGGATTTGAGCGCGTCATATAGACGCTCAGGCAGTCCTGTCTTAAGGGCAGCGCCGGCAGCATCTTTGGGTTGTCCGAGCCCGCCCGCGTGGCAGCAGTCAAAAATGACCAATACCTTGCGCGCCGGTATTGCACGCAAGGCGTTGGTCAACGCCTTCCCGGAGAACGCTGTAGCCATTATCGCCTGAGCCGTATCCACTTTTGCATCAACGGGTAGAAGGTACTCGCCTCTGCCGCTCCCCGATTCCAGTTGGGCACCGTGGCCGGAAAAGTAAATTAGAACTTGCGCATCCGGGCCAGCTATCCTTGAGAGCCTAGCCAAGCCCTGATGCAGTGCCGAGAGTGTGGCTTGTGAGTCAAGGAGGAGCTGGACGTTCAATGGTGGGTATCCGCAGCGCTCCGGGTCCGTAAGGACCTCATAAATCGTACTCGCGTCTGCAGTCACGGTGGGGGGTAAGGAGTTGACGTACTGGTACGTTGAAATCCCCAAAATCAATCCATACGCATTCTCAAGCATATTCTTATTCTTATTTCTATTCACTTTATGGCGAATTTAGGACCAAAGGGCAACAGTTTTGCATTCTTCCATGGCTCGCCTTCGAGGATGCCGTTCCGGAACTGCGTTGCCGCAGCAGGAGGTGCTTGACCCTCGTGAATCGGGTGGCTTTGCCGGCACGTTGATCCCTTGCAGATTCTTTCGAAAAGACAAAGTTGGCCAGTGGTTTCGTGCAGCTCACATTTCCAGGCGCATAAACCGGGTGGCGTACTTTCGTGAACGGGTTTGGATTCGTAGTCGAGGAATACTTGAATCCTCTTTATCAACCTGCGTGATGGAGTGGATGCCCCGCGTTCCCAATTGCTAACTGAGACAACATATACTCCAACCGCTTTAGCGAGGTCTGCCTGTAACCAATGCAATTCCAAGCGGTGCTTCCTGATTTGGTCGCCAAGCGATTGGGGTGACTTGGAGAGTCGTTGGCCCGGTTTCCAGTGAGGAGGATAAGGGACACGGGGCACTTTGATGTGGACAGTTTGGAGAGACAGGAGAAGAG
>OBLU010005007.1_pt1 | contig 11933 bp, 10 predicted proteins | sample 1518681 | NCBI WGS metagenome assembly OBLU01 (sample SAMEA3539304, study PRJEB22396) | soil metagenome | biome: tundra; feature: field; material: soil | place: USA | collected 2010-05 | depth 0.15 m | reverse complement strand
CAGCCACGAGGCCAGTTGCCGGCCAGCATTCCCAGGTAGCGGGCGGTCGAGCGCAGGACCGCCGCCCGGGCGTCGACGGGGATGACGTCATCGGGCCACGCACCGTAGATCCGGTCGAACGAGAGTGTGGCGATCCGCTTGGCGATCGACAGCACGTCGGCCGTCGGCAGCGGGATGCGATTCGGGTAGCTGTACTGGAAGCTGACCCAGCGACGGTCGGCGGCGACCGCGATGGTGTCGCCCGTCAGCAGGGCCCCACCTCCGTCCGCGCCGCCGGCCCAGTGAAGCACCGTCGACCCCTGGAAATGTCCGCCGAGGCGGAGCACCCGCAGGCCGGGCAGGGGCTCCGCCTCATCGCCGTCAAAATGGACTACGGCGGGGCTGGGGCGAGGCAGGAACTCTCGGTCGCGGCTGCTGAGGTAGATCGGGGCTCCCCCGAAGGCCTCGCTCCACTCAACGCAGGTCGCGTAGAAGTGAGGATGGCTGATGGCGATGGCCGAGAGGCCGCCCAGCTCAGTCACGGCGGCCGTCGTGGCAGGGTCCAGGTAGCTGAGGCAGTCCCAGAGGAGGTTGCCCTCCGGCGTCCGCACCAAGAGGGCCCGCTGGCCGATGCCGAACGCCGGCCGAGTGGTGAGCTGGAAGAGCTCGGGCTCCAGCTCGGCCACGTCGTTTCGATAGCTTCCCTGCATCTCGGCGAGGGTGGTCCAACGCTGTCCCGCCCGGCCCACGAACTGGCGCTCGTCTTCGCAGATCGCGCAGTTGCCGGGAGGAGCAGGAGCGGGCGCTTGCTGCACCCCGCAGGTCTGGCAGATATAGGCGGGCATCGCGCTCTTGATTCTGGACGGTTGGGCCTTCTGTGCGGCAGCCTAGAATCAAGTGGATGGGTGCGACGCTTGTCGGGCGGATCCCTTCGCCCGAGCCGACCACCTCGCCGACGGTGCGGGTCGCCACCTACAACATCCTGTTGGGGGGCGGTGGTCGGTGGTCCGAGATCACCCAGCTCCTGCAGGCGATCGATGCCGACGTGGTCGCGCTCCAGGAGGCAGAGGATCGCGCTGCGGTGGAGCGGGTCGGTGAGCAACTCGGGTATCAAGTCCTGTTCGGGATGGCTCCGACGCCCCGCCACCAGGCGGTGCTGTCGCGGCTGCCGGTCACCTCTTGGACGAACCATCGGGATCCCGCGATCTTCCTTAGGAACTCGCTGGAGGTCTGGGTGGAACCGCCCCCCAAGAGCCAGCTCACCCAACTCTGCCTGCACACCGTCCATCTGACCGCGGCCTTCCACCGCCGCGGGCGGGCAGAACCGGAGCGGGTGCGGGAGTTGGCGGCGGTGAGGGCGCACGCCGCCCGCCATCCCGAGGCGGCCCACCTGGTCCTCGGCGATTTCAACGCCGTTGCCCCGGGTGACCGGGTCCGGGCCACCGACTTTTTCGCCCAGATCAACCAGTGGCGCCGGAGCGGCGTGCTGCAGGAGGCGGGCGCCCTGGGTCCGGTCCCGCCTGGGCTGGCCCACCTGCACTGGTGGCAGGATGCGGAGACTCGGGACTCGATCGTGGAGGAACTGCCGGAGGCGGTGCGCAGCGGGCTGCCCCGACTGCCCTGGCTGGTTCATCCGCTGCTGGAGCTACTCCCGCGGGGCGATGGAACCGACGCGGTCCTGGGCGCGCTCCTGCCGCGGGCCGCGGTCCGGAGCATGGTCCAGGCGGGGGACACCGACTGCCTGCGAACCCTCCACCCAAGGGCCGGCGGCTTCACCTGCCCCTCCTATCAGCCAGCAGTCCGGATCGACTACATCTTCGCCACCAAGGGGTTAGCCCAGCGGCTGACCCGGTGCGAGGTGGTGGGCCGATCGGGAGACTTAGCGGCGTTGGCGCGACGGGCCAGCGATCACTTCCCGTTGATGGCGGAGTTCGATCTGGGCGCGCTCGGATCCTGACCCCGCGGAGCAGCCGGTGAGAGGGGGCCGCCGTGGGAGGTCAGGTGAGCGTGGCTGAGCGGCCGCTCGGGGGGCCCGCCGACCCCGGGCGGAGCTGGCTCCCGACGCTAACGCTGCTGTTGGTGACGGCGGTCTTCGGTTGGACCTTCGTCGTGGTCAAGGACGTGCTGGCGGAGTACCCGGTGCTGCCTTACCTCGGGCTGCGGTTCGGGGTTGCGGTGCTGGCCCTGGTCCTACTGCTGCGCCGCTGGCCAACTCGCGCGGATTGGAAGCTGGGATTGCCGGTGGGTGCTGTCGTAGCCCTGGGCTACCTTTTTCAAACCGAGGGGATGGTGACGATCAAGCCGGGAATCGCGGGGCTGCTCACCGGTCTCTTCGTGGTCTTCACTCCGCTCTTGGACCGGCTTTTCTTCAGGACCCACCTTCGGGTCAAGACGGTGGTCAGCGTCCTCGCGGCGCTGGGCGGCACCGTCATGCTCGCCGGCGCCGGCCGTGGTTTCTCACTGGGCGACCTGCTGGTCGTGCTTGCGGCGCTGGCCTTCTCCGGCCAGATCGTTCTGCTCAGCCACACCCGCGGTTCGGCAGGACAGCTCGGCCTGGTGCAAATGATGGTGTGTGCCGCCACCTTCCTCGCCCTCGGGACGACGGGCGGGGTGCCCTATCCAGCGATCTCGGGCCCGGTCGCCTTCGCCGTGCTCGTGACCGGGGTGGTGGCCAGTGGGCTGGCGGTGGTGGCCCAGACCTGGGCTCAGCAGAAGATGTCCGCCAGCCGGGCGGGGCTGGTGCTGGCCGCCGAGCCGGCCCTGGCACTGCTATTCGCGGTAGTGCTGGTGGGCGAGAGGCTGGACCTGCTCCAGCTTCTGGGAGCACTGGTGCTAATGGTGGCGATCGTCGGCCACGAAATCGCCTTCACCGGAGGCGCAGCGTAGATCGGTCCGAGCGACCGGGCGGGCTTTCCGGCCGCCCATATACTCGGGCCATGGTCAGGTCAAGCGGGCAGCCTTCAATCCCCAGGGTCGCCTACGCGCTGCTGGGCGGCTCGGGGACCGGCACTCAGGGCTCTCCCGAGCTGGACAGCTCGGTGCGGAAGCTGAGCCGTGAGGTGATCTTCCCGACCCCCTTCGGCGACAGCCCGCCCATTACCCACTTCGAGCTGCCTCTGGAATCGGGGGGCCAACGGTCGGTGCTTTTCTCCAGACCTCATGCCGGCCTGGCCGGGGAGTTGGCGGCACGTCCCAGCGAGCAGCGGGCTCAGCAGGCGCTGGCACTCTTCTGGGTACTCCAGCGGGCCGGGGTGAATAGGGTTGTCGCCGAGTCCGGAGCCGCCAGCATCACCCAGCACTTCCACCCTCGGGACCTGGTGGTTCCCCACGACTTCATCGACTTCACCCACCAGCACGGCGGCCAGCTGGACCCCGGGTTCATCCTGGTGATGCGGGACCCCTTTTGTCCGGAGATCCGGGAGGCGCTCTGGCAGCGAGCCCGGCAGTTCGCGGCCGACAAGGCGACGAGAGCCTTCAACCGCGCGATTCACGTGACGGTCGAGGGTCCCCGGCTGGAGACCGCTGCCGAAGTGGCGGCACTGGCCCGCATGGGCGGCGACGTCATCAGTCAGAGCCTCACCCCTGAGGTCTACCTGGCCCGCGAGATCGGGGCCTGCTTCGGCTCGGTGGAGATGGTTTTGAACTATGCCGAGGGGGTCCGCCCGGAGTGGGACTTTGAGTTGCTCCGAGCGATAGTGAGGGAGGGGGCGGAGGAGCTGGGAAGGGTTGCTCTCGATGCCCTGCTTGCCCTGCCCGACCAACTTGAGTGCGCCTGCGGCAGCCACCGGCATCCGGTGCCGGCGGTCGCTGAAGCGGTCGCCGAGCCGGCGTGAGCTCTCCGATCGGGCTCCCGACCGTCGGAAGCCCGGAGCCGGAGGCGGTCAGGGGCATGTTCACGAGCCTGGCCTCTCGCTACGACCTGCTCAACTCCTTGCTCAGCCAGGGACAGGACCGGCGCTGGCGACGGCGTGCGGCCCAGCTCACGAGGGTGCAACCCGGCGACCGGGTCCTCGATGTCTGTACCGGTACGGGGGCGCTGGCCGCCGTCTTGCGCCGCCGAGTCGGCTCCGCGGGGGAGGTGATCGGGCTTGACCTCACCGAGGCCATGCTGGCGGTGGCCCGGGCCAGGGTGCCGGAGGTCAGCTTTGTCCTCGGGGACGCCTGCCAACTGCCCTTCCCGGATCGGAGTTTCGAGGCCGCCACCATGGCCTTCGGGCTCCGCAACATTCACGACCGGCAGCTGGCGCTCACCGAGCTGGCACGAGTGCTGCGCCCGGGCGGCCGAGCGGTGATCCTGGAGTTCAGCCAGGTCCATCCGCTCCTGCGTCCCGGCTACGAGTGGTACAGCCGGCGTCTGATCCCCCCGATCGCCAGGCGGGTGCTGGGGCGGGACAGCGCCTACCGGTACCTCACCAGCTCCATCTCCGCTTTCGCGCCGCCCGAGGTGGTCTCCGAGTGGATGCGCCGGGCGGGGTTCCGCCCGGTGCGCCACCACTTGATGAGCGCGGGCGTCGTCGCCATTCACGTAGGGAGGCGCCCCGTCGCGCGGCCGGTCTAGCCGGCCTGCTTCTCGCCCCCTCGTCGGGCGATCAGCAGGCTGATGGTCTCCGCCACCAGCGCCGGCTGGTCCGCTCCCTCCAGCTCGTAGGTGATCTCGTAGGTAACCAGCACACCCTGGGGAGGACGGTCCCTCACCTCTTGAACTTTGGCTCGCAGCCTGACCCGGCCGCCGGCCGGTACCGGGGTTACGAAGCGGAGCCGGTTGTGTCCGTAGTTGATGCTGGTGGCATTCTGGCGGAGCCGGGTCAGCTGGTCCATCAGCATCGGGGTGAGCGAAAGGGTCAGGTAGCCGTGGGCGACGGTCGAGTGGAAGTCGCTGCTAGCCGCCCGCTCGGGATCGACGTGGATCCACTGGTGGTCGCCGGTCACCTCGGCAAAGGCGTCGATCCGCGACTGATCGATGGTCATCCACTCGCTGGGGCCGAGGGTATTCCCGACCGCCCGGCGGAGATCGTCGATGGTCCTGGGCAGTATCCCCATCTGTGATGGGGTAGGTTACAGTGAGATGGAGGTCGGGAGACTTGACGCCGGCACGATTGAGTCCGGGAGCAGAGAGATCCAGGTGATTCGCACACTGGTGGTGGCGGGGCGTCGGCAGGCCGAGGACCTGACTCCCTGGTTGGAGTACATGGGCCGCACGGGCAGCATCGACGCCGAAATCACCGACGACATCAACGCCCTGACCCGACTGGAGGGCTACGACGTGATCGTGGCCCACCCCCCTGAGGGCGAGCTGGTCCCGGCGGCCGAGGCCGGCCTCTGCGACTTCGTGCGGCGGGGTGGGGGCTTCCTCGGCCTCCACTGCACCAACGCCACCTGGGCCTCCGCCCACGACTACCTGGAGATGGTCGGTGGAGGTGCCGACGGTCGTCTGCCCAAGAGCGAGATCGTGAGCGAGGTCAATGACGGTGGTCATGACATCACCCGACGGCTTTCAGGGTCCTTGACCCTGTACGACTCCTGCTACACGCAGCCGCAGCCGCCGCCGGGCAGTCACGTCCTGCTCGACACCACCTGGCAGGCCAGAAGGTTGCCGGTCGCCTATGTCCGTGAGCCCGGGGCCGGAAGAGTCTTTTATTGGGGGATGGGTGAGGCGGCGGCAACCTTTCGGGACCAGGACGTACAGGAAATGCTCTACCGCGGGGTGCGCTACGCGGCGGGCCAGGTGGAGCGCGCTTTTGTCGGCATCGGGATGCTGGGTTTTGGCGCCATCGGCGCCGACCACGCCGCCGCCGTCGGGGCGGTCGCGGGCCTGAAGCTGCGAGCCGTCTCCGACCAAAACGGAGCCCGGGTGGAGGCCGCCCGACGGCTCTCGCCGGAGATCGAGGTGGCGGCCGACCTGGCCAGTCTGGTGGAGGTGCCCGGAGTGGAGCTCGTGATCATCTCCACGCCTCCCAACACCCACGCTGAGTTCGCCGAGCAGGCGCTGCGCGCTGGCAAGCACGTGGTGCTGGAGAAGCCGTTCTGCCTCAGTCTCCGCGATGCTGACCGTCTCGTCGAGCTAGCCCGGGAGACTGGTAAAACGCTCACCGTTTACCAGAATCGGCGTTGGGATCCGGACTTCCTGGCGCTGCAGGCGGCCATCCAGCGGGGCGACCTGGGGTCGATCTTCCACCTCGAGTCCTTCGTGGGAGGCTACGGGCACCCCTGCCATTTCTGGCATTCCCATGCACCGGTCAGCGGGGGGGTGATCTTCGACTGGGGCGCGCACTATCTGGACTGGATCCTGCAGCTCCTTCCCGGCGAGGTGGTGCGGGTGGCGGCAACCCGCCAGAAGCTGGTCTGGCAGGACGTGACCAACGATGACCACTTCGAGCTCCGGATGACCTTCGACACCGGAACTGAGGCCGTCTTCATCCACTCGGACATCGCGGCCGCCCGCAAGCCCAAGTGGTACGTGCTGGGGACCAGCGGCGCCGCGGTGGGGCACTGGCGGGAGGGGAGGATCATCAGCCGTGGCCCGACCGGCCTGGTGGTCGAGGAGCGCCTGCCGGTTACCGACCTCCCCTGCGAGCTGCACATCCTGCGCCCGGACGGCTCCGGCGAAAGTCACGATCAGGTGATCTCACTGCCGGCCGCGCCGCCCCAGGCTTTCTACCGAAACCTGGCGGGGCACCTGCTGGCCGGTGAGCCCCTCGCCGTGACCCCGGAGTCGGCGCGCCGCAACATCGCGGTGATGGAGGCCGCTACCCGTTCGGCCGAGCTGGGCCAGCCGCTGAACGTTCGGGTGTGACTGAGGCACCACTCAGGTGGGGCGTCCTCGGAGCGGCGGACATTGCGAGGAAGGCGATGATCCCCGCGATTCGTGCGGCCGGTGGGGAGGTGGTGGCGGTCGCCAGCCGCGACCCTGGGCGGGGCCGGAAGCTGGCCTCGAGCTTTGGGATAGCTCAGCTCTGCCCCAGTTATGACGAGCTTCTCCTAGCGGATCTGGACGCTGTCTACATCCCCTTGCCCAACGCGCTCCACCTTCCCTGGACCCTCCGGGCGGTGGCAGCCGGCAAGCATGTCCTCTGCGAGAAGCCGATGGCGCTGACGGCCGCCGAGGCAAGGCAGATGCGGGTCGCCGCGGAGGACCGGGGGGTCCTGCTGGCCGAGGCGGTGATGTATCGCTACCACCCGAGGTGGCAGACCGTGCGCCAGCTGATCGCCGACGGCGGGCTCGGCAGTCTCCGCCATCTGCAGGGGAGCTTCACCTTCCGCCTCGGGCCGCCTCCCAACATCCGCTGGGACCCGGAGCTGGGTGGAGGGGCCCTCTACGACGTCGGTTCCTACCTGGTCAGCGCCTGTCGCTGGCTGGCTGGGGAGCCCACGCGGGTGCTGGCCCGAGCCCAGACGCGCCACGGGGTGGACAGCGACGGTTCGATGCTGCTGGAGTTCGCGAGCACCGAGGGGCCGGCTTCGGCCGAATTGGCGTTCAGCTTTGAGGCGGTCGAGCACCAGCGGCTGGAGGTGATCGGCACCAAGGGCTCGCTGGTCATCCCCAACCCGTTCACGGCCTGGCGTGGCGAGTCAGTGCCGCTCTGGCTGAGTCGGGAGCGCGCGGGCCCGGCGGAGCGAATCGCCACGCCGGTGGCGGATCCCTACCAGGAGATGGTGGCGGCCTTCACCACCCGGGTTCGGGGGGGGCCGCCCCTGCCCACTGAGCCGGCGGACGCCGAGCTGGGGCTGAGGGTCCTGGACGCCGGCCGCCGGAGCCTCATCAGTCAAAGCTGGGAGCGGCCATCGGGTCAGGTCAGCCCTGGATTTTGATCTCACAGCGCGGGGTGGAGAGCTTCAGCGCCAGCTCTCCGCTCACTGGCACGTAGGACGAGGTCGGCATTGCGCAGGAGCTGAGCGATTTAGGTGCGCCGGCCGAGGCCGGCCAGGAGACCAGGACCAGACCCTCCGGCCCCTGGTTCTGCACCGTCGCGGTGAGGGTCTCAGTTTCCGGCTGGTAGCGAAGTCCGGAGAGGGTTCCGGGGGCGGCCCTGACGAACGGCTGGGCCAGGACATCCAGCCAGGCCGTGTCCGCTGGCCCTTGGCCCTGCTTCACGCCCCAGCCCGCCGGATCGTTCCATTGCCACCAGGCCCACCCGGTCAAAAACTGATTGGAGAGGGAGATCTCCGCCCGCGCCCAGGCGGCGGCGATGGGGCGGCCGCGGTCGATGCCGAGCTCACCGGCCCAGTAGGCGGCCGGAAGCTGGCGGGCCTCTTGGAGCCCCTCCTCCAGTTCCGCCTGCAGTGGCCCCCGATTCCCCTCGAAGGTGGGCGCCAGGATGCTGCCGGAGTAGAGGTGGGTGGAGTACACGAGGTCCCGGGCCGCCAGGGGGCGGATGGCGGTGGGGAGGTCCCCGAAAAGATCGCCCTCGACGATGAAGAGGTGGTTGGGGTCCACCCTGGCCAGGTCCTGGATCCCGGTGGCGTAGAAGGGCCAGAGGACCTGCGTCTCGAAGATCGCCGGCGGCACTGGGAAGGGGTGCGGCTCGTTGTAGAGGTCATAGCCCGCAACGGCGGAGTCGCCCCGGAACTCCACCGCCACCTTGTCCCAGGCTTGCCAATAAAGTCGCTGCCAGTTGGGGTAGAGCCAGAAGTAGGCGAGCGCGGCATTGACCGCCGGCGAGGTGTGACGCTGCCAGTCCGAGCCCAGGAACGGCAGGTGCAGGTCGGGGACCCCCGGCACCGATAGCCAGGCGGGAGCCCCGCTGCCCCCGAACCCCACTCCGAAGTCCTCGGTGTGCATGTCGAGCACGACGTAGAGATGGTGGCGGGCGCAGCGGGCGACCAATGCAGCGATCTGGTGCAGGTAGCTGCGGCTGAAGCGACCCGGGGCGGGCTCCAGCAGCGACCAGGAGATCGGCAGCCTGACGACGTCGAAGCCCTCTGCCTGCATCAACGCGGCATCAGCCTCGGTTAGCGGTGGAGGGGTGGGTGCCCCGCCGATCTGGAGGAGCGCATCGTCATTGAAGCCGCGCAGCAGGACGGTCCGCCCCTCGCTGTCGACGATCTGGCCTTGGCGGGCCGAAAGCCAGGGCAACGAGGTCGCCGCTGGCCGCTCGGGATCGACTCGGACCGTGAGGGCGGGCAGCGGCAGATAGACCACCGCGGCCACCGCCAGCACCAGGCCCAGGAAGCTGGGCAGTGATGATGCCCCGCCCGCCCGCTGGCGCCGGGGCGACCTCAGCAGTCGGTGGAGCACCCCGCGATTGTGTCGTACTGGGACCGCCTGCCTGGCAACCCCGAGTGGTCGGGTCGCTGGGGAGTCACTCGGTGCCCACTTCAGATTTGGGGGTGGTGCTGCGGAAGGAGATGAAGCCCTCGATGACGGCGCCGGTTTGGGCGTCGACCAGAACCGCGTCCAACTGGATCTGGCCGGGGGCTGCGGCATTGCCCAGGGCGTCCGAGCCGGGGTTGAGGAAGACCACCCAGCAGAGCCTTCCAGGCGGGGAGATCGGGGACCCGCCAGCTCCCACCGCAGTGGCGAGGAACGCCCGCTCTACCTGGGCCTGCGACTGGTGTTGGGTCGCCGCGGCCACCGCCTGTCGCTTGCTGATGGCGGCGGCTCCTTTAGGGAACTGGAGGGTTACCCCGCTGCGCTCCAGAATGGTCTGGACACTGGGGAGGATGCCCAGTCCATTGGGGGCGGGTGCCACCTGGGTCGCGACCAGAGTTAGAGCAGCGACCAGACCCAGAGCCAAGGCGGCGGCCAGGGCGCGGAACCGCCGCCGGGCGAACCCGCCGCTACTGGGGCTCTTCCAGGGCACGGTGGAATCATCGGCCATCCCGGGACAGCTGCGGCGGGTCCCGAGATCACGGGGCGTTTGGGGGTCGCCCGGCTGCGGTACGGTAGGACTAGCGGGGCCGCGTTGGGCGGCGCCTGGCTTCAGCGCTACGGAGGTTCGCAGACTTAATGGCTAAGACCGTTGGAATTGACCTGGGAACGACCAACTCAGTGGTCGCCGTCATGGAGGGCGGCGAGCCCGTCGTCATCCCCAACGCTGAGGGTGGTCGGACGACCCCATCAGTGGTGGCGTTTACCAAGAACGGGGAGCGGCTGGTGGGACAGTTGGCCCGGCGTCAGGCTGCGGTCAACCCCGAGAACACCGTCTACTCAATCAAGCGCTTCATGGGCCGGCTCTTCAACGAGGTGGTGGGTGAGCGCAAGATCGTCCCCTACCAGGTCCTGGCCGGCAAGGACGGGCGCGCCGAAGTTGACGTCGCCGGCACCAAGTACACCCCAGAGCAGATCTCGGCGATGATCCTGCAGAAGCTCAAGGTCGACGCCGAGTCCTACCTGGGCGAGAAGGTCACCGACGCGGTGATCACCGTTCCGGCGTACTTCAATGACGCCCAGCGCCAGGCCACCAAGAACGCCGGCCAGATCGCGGGCCTCAATGTGCTGCGGATCATCAACGAGCCCACCGCCGCCTCCTTGGCCTATGGGTTGGACCGCAAGGAGTCCGAGAAGATCTTGGTCTTCGACCTGGGCGGCGGTACGTTCGACGTGTCCATCCTGGAGGTGGGAGAGGGGGTCTTCGAGGTCAAGTCGACCAACGGAGACACCCACCTCGGCGGTGACGACTACGACCGTCGGATTGTCGACTGGATGGCCGAGGAGTTCAAGAAAGAGCAGGGCATCGACCTCAAGTCGGATCGCCAGGCCCTCCAGCGCCTCACCGAGGCGGCCGAGAAGGCCAAGGTCGAGCTCTCCCAGCTTCAGGAAACCCAGATCAACCTGCCCTTCATAACCGCCGACCAGAATGGCCCCAAGCATCTGGACACCCGCCTCTCGCGCGCGAAGTTCGAGCAGTTGACCGCCGACCTGACCGATCGCTGCCGGGCCCCCTTCGAGAACGCCCTCAAGGACGCGGGGATGAAGATCGGAGAGTTGGACGAGGTGATCCTGGTAGGCGGCTCGACCCGCATGCCGGTGATCCAGGAGCTGGTCCAGAAGATGAGCGGCAAGGAGCCCCACCGCGGGGTGAACCCGGACGAAGTGGTAGCGGTCGGCGCGGCCATCCAGGCCGGTGTCCTCAAGGGCGAGGTCAAGGACGTGCTGCTGCTGGACGTGACCCCTTTGTCGCTGGGGATCATGACCGAGGGTGAGGTCAACACTCGGTTGATCGAGCGCAACACCACCATCCCCAGCAGCAAGACCCAGGTCTTCTCGACCGCCGCGGACAACCAGTCCTCGGTCGAGATCGTGGTCCTGCAGGGTGAGCGCCCGCTGGCCCGCGACAACCGCACTTTGGGCCGGTTCATGCTGGACGGGATTCCCCCGGCGCCTCGGGGGACGCCTCAGGTGGAGGTCACCTTTGACATCGACGCCAACGGAATCCTCAACGTGACCGCCAAGGACCTCGGAACTAGGCGGGAGCAGAAGGTGACCATCACCGGCTCCACCACCCTCCAGAAGGAGGAGGTGGAGAAGATGGTCAAGGAGGCGGAGGCCAACGCCGAGGAGGATCGCCAGCGCTCCGAGGAGATCTCCCGACGCAACCAGGCGGACTCGCTCATCTACACCGCGGAGAAGACCCTGCGCGAGCACGGCGACAAGGTGGCCCAGGAGCTGCGGGATGAGGTCACGCAGAAGACTGATGCTCTGAAGGAGGCGGTGGCGGCTAAGAACGCTGCGGAGATCGAGAGCCGGCAGGCGGAGCTGTCCGAGTCCCTCCAGAAGGTGGGCCAAGCCGTCTACCAGAACGCCGCGACACCTGCTTCGGAAGGCGAATCCGGAGGGGGGGAAGACATCCCGCCCGCCGGGGGATCCCCGGACGCCCCCCAGGGCACGGACGGGGACGTCGTCGACGCCGAGTTCAAGGAAGTGTGAAGCGGTCCAAGCTCGGTCTCGCGACCGGGCTTGGATTGAGCGTTCTCAGCTACGCGGCACTGGTCGGTTGGGCGCGCCGCGCCCTCGT
>OBLU010005006.1_pt1 | contig 11933 bp, 8 predicted proteins | sample 1518681 | NCBI WGS metagenome assembly OBLU01 (sample SAMEA3539304, study PRJEB22396) | soil metagenome | biome: tundra; feature: field; material: soil | place: USA | collected 2010-05 | depth 0.15 m | reverse complement strand
CCTGATAGCTATCAGATTAATTAATCAGGCTGTGGATGCAGAACTTGTGCAGAGTTTCCCTAAGCGCTCCAACTTCCATCGCGCTCGATGCAAATGGAAGAGTCGCTGTCGCCAACGCCGGAACAGGCCAACTCTGCCTCTTCAACAATGCAGCAGCTCTCCAGAACTGCGTCAGTGACGGAACACTCTTTGCGGCGACCGCAGTTGCAGTCAGCGCCAGCGGCAACGTCTCGCTCACCGGTTCGACGACCGGCCCCACCGTGACCGGAGCTCTCACCGTCGCGACGAGTACCGGGATCGTGATTCCCGGGAGCCCGTTCTCCGGTGGTGGCCTTACGCTGCCGACCGCCGCAGCCTACGACGGCAACAGCAATTCCTGGTTCGCAAACAACGGCTCACTCTCGGAGTTCGCCGGTGGCACCGCAGTCTCGCCGAGTACAGGCTTCGGCGCGCTCAACGCTCCCGCCGGAGTTGCCGTCGATCCCAGCGGCAACATCTGGACCGCAAACTCAGGAGACAATTCGGTCTCCATCTTCGTCGGCCTCGGGACTGCGGTCACTACGCCACTGGCCGCAACCGTCGGCCCCTGATGCAGAGATGAAACCACCGAGGTCCGTAATACTTCACCGTGCCAGAGCCCTTCGCAGCTCTCGTTCGCGCAGCCACGTGAAGATCACCGGGGTCACAATCAGCACGTGAACCAGCGAGCTAAGCATGCCCCCAAGCACGGGAGCAGCCAGCGGCCGCATGAACTCCGCGCCGGTCCGCGTCGACCATAGCAGCGGCAACAACCCCGCAACCACCGTCGCCACCGTCATCACCTTGGGTCGAAGACGCAGCAGCGCTCCCTCCATGACGGCTGCATGCAGATCAGTGATCGTAAGCACGCCGTCGACAGCCGTGCGCCGCGCGACCGCCTCTTCGAGATAGATGACCATCACGACGCCAGTCTGCACCGCGGTCCCGAACAGCGCGATGAAGCCAACCCACACCGCAACGGAGAAGTTCAACCCCAGCAGCTTGACCAGGAAGACTCCGCCTGTAAGCGCAAACGGGACGGCCAGCAGGACATGTGCGGCCTCCTTCGCAGAGCCATAGGTTTGATAGAGCAACGCGAAGATCACCAGCAGCACTATCGGAATCACCATCTCAAGCCGTTTGCGCGCGCTGATCTGGTTCTCGTACTGACCGCTCCACTCGACGTAGTAGCCCGACGGCATCTTCACCTGCTCCGCCACTGCCCTCTTTGCCTGATCGACGAACCCACCCACATCGCGGCCACGCACATTCAGCAGCACGGCTCCGCGCAGCAGTCCATTTTCGCTACTGATCATTGACGGCCCCATAGTGGTGCTGATCTTCACCACTTCGCTGAGCGGCACCTGCGCGCCATTGCTGCCGCTAACCAAGACCTCCCCGAGTTGCTGCGGGTTCTCGCGGAAGTCGCGAGCATAGCGAACGCGCACCGGAAATCGCTGCCTGCCTTCGATCATAGTAGTCAGATTCTTGCCGCCGATCGCCGTCTCAATCACGTCCTCCACGTCCCCGACATTCAGGCCATAGCGATCCGCCGCCGGACGATCAACCGTCATCTCCAGGTACGGAGCGCCAGAAGTGCGCTCGGCATAGAGATCGGTAGCTCCGGGAACCTGACGCACCACCTCCTTGATCTCTTCCGACTTCTGTTCAATCACGCGCAAATCGGGGCCAAACACCTTGATGCCAATCTGCGTGCGAATGCCAGTAGACAGCATGTCGATGCGGTTGCGAATCGGCTGTGTCCAAATGTTCGTCACACCGGGGATCTGCAGCTCATCGTCGAGCCGCGCAAGGATCGCATCTTTGGTCAGCCCCTTCGGCCACTGATCTTTCGGCTTGAAGGTGATGGTCGTCTCGGACATATTGACCGGCGCGGGATCAGTAGACGTCTCCGCCCGTCCCACCTTACCCACTACCATCGCAACCTGAGGGTCGGCGGAGATGATGCGGTCCTGCTGACGAAGAATCTCCGTCGCGCGGGTGAGCGAGATACGCGGATCGGTGATCGGCATGAATAGCGCCGTCTCTTCATTCAGCGGCGGCATGAACTCCGAACCAATCGTAGTGGTCGTGTAGAGCGCCGCACAGAACAGGGCCAGCGCGGCCGAGAGCGTAATGGCCCTGTGACGCAGCGCCCAACTCAGCGTGGGCTGGTAGATGCTGCGCAGTACACGCATGATCGGATTCTCTTCCTCGCGATGCAGCTTGCCGCGAATCAGAAATGTGCAGAGCACCGGCACCAGCGTGATAGCCAGAATGGTAGAGCACACCATGGCAAACGTCTTGGTGAACGCCAACGGGTGAAACATCTTCCCTTCCATCCCCGTAAGCGCGAAGACCGGCACAAACGCCAGAATGATAATAATCATGGCAAACGAGATGGGCCTACCCACCAATCGCGCCGCGTTCAGCGTGATCTCCCAGATGTGCTCGCGATAGTTGCCGTGCTCCTCCTCATATTGTTCAGCCTGGCGAATAACGTTTTCCGTCATCACAATGCCGGCGTCCACCAGCACACCTATGGCGATGGCGATGCCCCCCAGCGACATAATGTTCGATGAGATGCCCGCACCCTTCATAAACAGAAACGCGCCAAGCACCGCCAGTGGCAGCGGGATGGTGACTACGAGGATGCTGCGAAAATGCCACAGAAAGAGAACGTGAGCAAGCGTCACCAGAATGATCTCTTCAATCAACGCATGGCGCAGCGTGTCCACAGCATGATCGATAAGGATGCTGCGGTCGTAGAACGGAGCGATCTTCACGCCAGCAGGAAGGCCGGGCTGGATCTCGTCGATCTTTTGTTTGACGGCAGCGATCACCTCCCGCGCATTCGCCCCATAACGAATGACCACCACACCGCCGACAGCTTCCTTGCCATCCTTATCCAGCACGCCACGACGAAACTCCGGCCCAAGTTGCACGCTGGCCACATTTCCCACCGTGACCGGCGTGCCGTTGTAAGCGCCGAGTGAGACGTCCTCAATATCCTTCAGGCCGCGAATTAGACCGATGCCGCGCACCATGTCCTCGGTGCTGCCAACCTCCATCACCTTCGCGCCCACATTGTTATTGCTGCGCTCCACTGCAGCAATCACATCCTTCAGCGGAATGTTGTAGGCCCGCAGCTTCATCGGATCGAGATCGATCTGGTACTGCTTCACGAATCCGCCGACACTCGCGACCTCGGCAACCCCAGGAACAGAGTTGAGTTGATACTTGATGAACCAATCCTGCACCGAGTGAAGCGTGCCGCTGTCGTACGGGCCCTCCACCGTGTACCAGAAGACCTGGCCTACTCCAGTCGCATCCGGCCCCATCATCGGCGTCACGCCTGCGGGCAGAAAACTCCCAGCCAGACTCAGCCGCTCCAGCACACGCGTGCGCGCAAAGTAGATGTCCACCGAATCCTCGAAGATCACATTCACCATCGAGAATCCAAACGCAGACTCCGACCGCACGGTCCGCACATGCGGCAGCCCCTGCAGGTTCACCGTCAGCGGATACGTGATCTGGTCCTCCACCTCCTGCGGGCTGCGGCCGGCCCAGTCCGTGAACACGATCACCTGATTCTCACTGAGATCAGGAATCGCATCAATCGGCGTATTCATCACCGCCCAGTAGCCCCACGCCGCCAGCACGGCGTAGACGCCCAGCACCAGCCAGCGATTCTTCAGAGAGAACTCGATTATCCGGTTGATCATCTTGTCCCCTTACTTCGCGTTCAGATGTGTGCGGAAGGTTGCGATAACAGCGCCATTCTTGCGCGCCTCGACAGTCACGCTCCACGATCCGGACATCCCCGGCTGCCCCTTGCCCACATACATCTGCTGGCTCGCCGCCCACGGCAGTTCGAAGGAACTCTTCATCTCCGGCATCCCCATCGATGGCATCGCAGGCATCGTTAGCGTCACAGTGACATGCGCATCGGAGATCGCCTTTCCATCCGCGCCGGTCAGGCTCGCATGGAAGACATTGTCCTCGCCAGCCTTCAGCGGATTGTTCTCTGCATGGAAGTCGATCTTCGCCGCGCTAGCGTCCGTGGCGCCTTTGCCCGATGCAGCAGCAGGAGCCCCTTGATTTGCAGTGAACTCCTTCGACCCACCGTACATCCCCGACATGCCCGAACTCAGGTGCGCCTGCGAATCGATCAGAAAGTTGCCGCTCAGCACAACCTTGTCGCCGCGTGCCAGCCCGCTCGTCACCGGGAACAGATCATCGGACGGTGCGCCCACCGCGACCTCGCGCGCTTCAAATACGCCATTGGGCCTGGCCAGATACACGATCTTTCGTGTGCCCGTGTCGAGCACCGCAGAGCGTGGCACAACAATCGACTCGCTTGCCGCGCGACTGATAAACGTCGCACTGACGAACATGCCCGGCAACAGCCTCATGCCGGGATTCGCGACATGCACATGCACGGGAACGGTGCGCGTCTGCGGGTTCGCCTGCGGTTCGATAAAGTCGACGTGTCCATGCAGCGTGCGGTTCGGCAGTGCCTCGGACGTGATCTCTACCTCCTGCCCCCGGCGAATCTGCGGCAGTTGATCTTCATAAACATCCGCCTTGATCCACACCTGGCTAAGATCGGCAACCGTAAACAGCGTGTCGCCCGCGTTGACGTATTGCCCCTGCGTCACCTTGCGGTCAACTACGCTTCCCGATGCGGAGGCATAGAGCGTAGTGTGCGGCACGCCGCCCGTCTCCGGAGCCTCGATCTGCATTTCGCTGATGCCCCAAAGCTCCAGCTTGCGTTGGCTTGCACTCACCAGTGCATCGGCCTGCACGCGCACATTTGCATCGTCAGACTGACCCAGTTGTTTGCGATTCTCCTGTGCGAGCCGATAATCCTCGATCGCAGTCGCGACCTCTGGACTGTATACATCCGCCACCGCCTGGCCACGCCGCACGCTCTCGCCCGTGTACTGCACGTAGAGTTTGTCCACGCGGCCACCGATGCGCGCACTCACCGCCGCAAGCTGCGCCTCCGGCTGTTCCACACGGCCAAATGCGTCGATGTCGGTCTTCAACGCCGCGGTGCGAACCTCGGCCACCTGGACCCCTGCCGCCGTAATCTCCGCCGGAGTCAGTTCCAGCGTGGTCCCCGGCTGCGTACCTTCATCCCGGTCGGCCCGCTGTGCAGCGATGGGCCGCGCAGCGGGCGTTGACGACGAAACTTTCTCCGCCGCGTAGGTACGCAGACCCTTCCCCATCAACAGCCCAGTCACCAACATCGTGACAACAACACCTGCACCAGCGCTCAGTGCTACCAGCTTCTTTTCTTTGGCATTCATTTGCTTGTCCTCTCAGAGTTGGAAACTGTTGTGTTGATGCTGGGCAATGGAGCGCCGATCGCGCGCTCCAGTTGTGCGCTGCCCGCGTCCGCTGCGGATAGCGCCTTGTAGTATGCGGTGCGAATGTCGAGCAATAGATTCTGACTATCGATCAGGGTCACAAACTCCCCGCGATTATTCTGATAGGCCGCCGTCGAGGCCTTGAACGCAGCCTCTGCCTGCGGCAGCAGTGTGTCACGATAAAGCTTCACGCGCTTCTGCGCCGACCGCACTTCAATCTGCGCTTGCCGAATTTCGAGGAACACCGTCGATGTACGCGCATCAAGCTCCGCCCGGGCCACATCGGTCGCCCCATCCGCCTGTTTCGCCTCGCCGTCGTGACGAGCGCGATTCAACGACGGAAGATTCATCGTCGCCTCTGCCATATACGCGTTGCGGAAGTTAGAGCCGGTCGGCATCACCATGTACCCGACCGCAACCGTGAAGTCGGGCTTCATCGCCAGCCGCGCCAGTTGTCCCGCATCTCCGGACTTCGCAATCTGTTTCCGCAGCGCGGCAAGTTCCGGACGATGCTCAATGGCCACCCGCTCAAGTTCCTCAATCGAGGGCACAACCGCAGGGCTCCGATAACTTCCGGCAATCTCCACAGCATCATCCGGACCGCGCCCCATCAACGCATTCAACTGCGCACGCGCCGTATCGCGCTCTTCTTCCAACTCAATCAGGTGTTCGCTCAGACGGGTCAACGCCATCTGCGCGCGCAACACATCAGCCTGAGGAACCTTACCAGTGGTGTATTCCGCCAACGCCGCGGACAGCGCTTCGTTCAACACCGCCGCCTGCTGATTGTGCAGCCGCATCTCATCTGCGTTCCGCATCAGCACCGCACAAGCCTCGCGCACGCTCGCGGATACCTCCTGCCGCAAACTCTCCAATTCGTCGCCGGCGACCTCTACATCGTCACCAGCAACCTTGGCGCGCAAGTCTCTCTTATCCTTGCCCACAAATGTTTGCTGCACGCTGAACATCAACTGGGCCTGGTTCAGATCCCATGGCTTCTGCAGCGGCGTTTGCCAGTCGCGCACCATCAACATCGGGTCGTCCAGGCTGCGAGCGGTTGTGGTCTTTAGCTGGGCCAGCGACAAGCGCTGCACCCCGGCCCGTATCTCAGGATTGCCGTGCAGCGCCTCATCAACCGCCTGCTCGATGGAGAGCGATGCAGTCAGCGGCGCAGCGAACGGAACAGGACCAGAACCTTGAATCGGCTCCGTCTGTCCCAAACATCCAACGGACGATACGATCGACAGCGCCAGCACAGCCGGCGCCCACAAATAGAAAGGCTTCACTCTTCAACTCCGCGTTAACAGGCAGGAGGGGGAATGGCCCGGGACGCACCAACGCGCACACCGGAAGACCACAGCGAAGAAGGAAGCTCTAGATTCTCAGGATGAAATTGCCCGGGGGCGGAGACTGCGACGGGATGACAGCCGCCGTCACGACATCGTGCGAAACGGACCCAACACTCGCGGGCAGAAAAGCCTCCGCGACGGCCGTGACCGCGATGCCACTCACCGCAGGCGTGACCACCGCGGGAGGAATCTGGGGCCCCGCAGCGCAACAAGTCCGAGCGGAAGATCCACATGGCATGCTCATATGCATGCAGCAACTATGCGCCGCGTGCTGTGCCGGAAGCACGCACGTCCCAACCGAGAACAGCAACACGCCCATCAAAACAATGGCGACCGCCGTCCGTTGGTTGAGTCCGCGCAACATAGTGTCAGACTACCACACGCACACAATCTCGCTGTGACCTGCATCACAGTGGCGCGAACGCAATCGGCACTCATCATCCGGAGGATCCGTCGCCACGCCCTTGGGTCAGTACTCCTCAAACATGCGCTGAATCTCTTTGGGATCGGAGGTCTTGGTCAGAGCAAGCCGCAGCAACTGCCGTGCCTTCTGCGCGTTCAGATTGTCCGCCGTCACCACACCGCGTGCTGCCGCACTAGGCGAATCGAGAACACGCCCGCTGCCCTTACGATCGCTCTGCACAAAAACAACTCCCTTCTTCACGGCATCTGCGACGGCCGCGCTATTGCCCGGAGATGTGTCGTCCAGGACGATACCCTTCGCCCCGTCCGCAACCATCGCGTCGGTCAACCGCCTCCACGCCCGGAGTTATCCCAAGGACGCTTCCCGGAGAGTTGTTGCCGTTGTCGTTCAGGCTGATGCCATCCCACAGATCGTTGTTCTTCTCCGGCCGCCCGCCAGAGATCGCCATCTTGCTACCAAGTCCCGTACAGCTTTGGGAGAAGCGAGGGGGTTGCCCATCCATCGGAACTTCCACGCCCAGCGAGCATCCATGCACGCCTACCGCTCCCAACTAAAGGCGTGGTGTCACGAGCGGTCAATTCCGCCGGCGCAGCAAACACCACCAGTCCACTTCGCGTCACAGAGCTAGCGAAAGCCAGGCCGGCGAAGCGTCCGATGCCATCGCAGTCCGGCGATTCACTTCGTTTGGTTCGTCGATTGCAGCGGCTGCTCGCCCTCTTTTCGCGGGACAAAATGTCCTGCCAGCACTGCGTTGGCCTCATCGTTCTTGCCAGCCTCGCGAAGAGCGTCAACTAACGCACGTATAAGTTCGGGCGAGATGGTCGCAGGGTTCGGGAAGCTCTTCATCATGTCCGCGCGCTGCATTGGGGTCTTCCCCATCTGCCTCATTGCCTCATTGAGTTCCAGATAGAGCGCTGGATTCGCCGCATCCACTTGCAGTCCACGCTGAAGCACCGCCGCGGCCTCGACCGGCTGCTTCTTGATCTCGAGCAAAGCGCGTCCCATGCTCGCCTGAAGCGATGGAATCTTCGGATTCAGCGATTCCGCGACCTTCCACTCCGCCAGCGCAGGATCCACGATGTCCTTCCAAAACCACAACGCCCCCAGCAGAAAGTGCGCGGACGCATCCGACGGATTGCTGGCGAGCGCCGCACGCAGCACAGGAAACGTGTCGGCCGCGTTCGGGAACACATAGAGCAGAGGCATGTGCGATGCAGCCTCGTAGTCCGCCTGCCCAGACTTCCCCAGCTTCTCCCGGCAGAATCCTCGATAGTAGGCCAACTGCGGATCGATCGCCGGCGGCACGGCGCCCGCATCGCTCTCATCGGCAGGAACGCTCGGATAATTGCGCGAGAGCAGTTCCAGCGAATCCGAATACATCCCCAGCCGGTCGTATTGCTGAGCCAGGTTCAGAATCCGGCTCGAATCCGCCGCCAAGTGCCGGCCGAGCTCCGGTGAAGGCGATCCCATCTTTGCCAGTTCGTTCCGCAAGAACAGACTGGTCGGAAACTTAGCCAGCGTTTCGCGAGCGAGACTCCTCGCATGATCCGTGTCACCGGTCGAGCGTTCCAACGCCACCGTCTCTTCGATGCACCGCAGGTCGCCGAGAGAGACCGGGCAAGCCTCTTTCAACTCCTTCAGCGCACCCGCACCGTCGTGGTCTTGCGAAAGCATCTCGGCCAACAGCACTCCGGCCGCAGCGCGAAACTCAGGAGACCGGTGCGCAACCTCCAACTCCGCGCGCGCATCGCCTGGGTGCCCGAGCGCCGATTCCGCGACGCCCCGATAATAGTGAACCTCAGCATCCGTGTTGACGCGCTCTTCCGCCTGCCCAAGATACTTCGCCGCCTCTTCAAATCGGAACTGGTTCACTGCAAGCCGGCCCGCGGCCTTCAGCAGTTCAAAGCTGGAAGGAAACTTCGCCAGCCCAGCCGTATACCTCTCCCATGCGAGAAGATAATCGCCCCCCATCTCATGGTTTGCCCCATCGCGAAGAAAGTCTCCATCACCCGGAGCCGGCGCTTGAGCAGGCAACGTCCCAGCCTTCACCGCATCGGGCGGCGGAGTCAGGTCGTAGCTGTCCTCCGTGTGCTTCAACACAGTCTCACCCTTGGCATTCGTCAGCAGGAACGTGTACTTCTTATCCGCCGGCAGGTCCGCAATCCGGTGCGTCCACGTCTTGGCAGGATCGAGCGAAGTGCTCTCTTCGAATACACTCGCCGCCCCGTCCGAAATCTCGATCTTCGCTCCAGCCACCGCATGGTTTGCATTGAAGCCGACCTTCAGCGCAATCTTCCCATCCGCCTGCGTCTCCCGCGAGATCGATACAACACCATCCAGGTTCGCGCGTGAAATGGAGCCGATTCCCCGTACCGGCATCCAGAACTCGGAGAAGCGTACCGCCTGCAGGGGCTCGAGATAGCCATACGTGTCCTGGTCCTTGAACAGGCCTCCCTGCACCTCTACGTAGGCACTCTCGTTGTCGGAGAGTATCTTGCGCCATTCGAGGTCAGCCTTGTCCACGCCCCACGACCAAATCTTCTTCGCGGGCACCTCATCCTGTTCTGCGTAGTGGACAACCCCGGCGTTCGTATGCGGATTGTAGATACCCATAAACGGCTCGCGGCTGCCATACGCAAACCGCGAAACCTCGCCCGCCGTCTCATTCGAGATCAGGCTCTGGTCAACCCCCTTCGAGTCGACCGGCCAACTCTCCATGTCAGTCGTGAACTTCATCGGGTACCAGATTCTCGAATCGTTCCACACCTCGACGGCCCCATTGTTCCACCAGAAGTAGTGGTGACGTGAATCGGTGGGATTGGACAACGTCACGCGCTCTTCAAGCACCGTGCTTCCCGGCCGCAGAACGATCTGCACCGTCCAGTCCATCCCATACACGCGATCCCGATTCCCCACCGTCACCGAGGCGCTGCCATCCGCCGCTTTGCTAAACGCAAAGTCCACCGGCGAAATCGTAACCCAGTTATGCGACACGGGGAAATTGAACTCAACACCGAAAGCCGACCATGCGCCTCGGTACGCCACCAGCGCCTTCTTCAACGTAGGATTCGCATAAAACATCGGCGTGCCATTGATCTTGTCGACGCACGTATAGATGTGCCCCCCAACATCCGGCAGGATCGTGCACTTCAAGTACTCGTTCTCCAGATAGACGGCGCGCCAGCTATGCACCGTCTCGGTGTTGCGGATGCTGAGACGCATGGTGTACGGATAGTTCTTCAACTCAGAGAAAACATCGAACGGCGGGTTCTCGTCGGGAGCCCCCTCGTCCGAGGCCGCCAGAGGCATGGTGCCTTCCCACACCCGCACCTGCCCATGCACCAGCGGCGTACCGAACAACAAAAGAATCCAAAGCGACAGTAGAGATCGCATCGCAGGTCCTGCCTTCCTCAAATCCCACCTTACACTGACTTCCCCGTTCCGCAATCACCAAAACGGCCCATCTGATTGCCCTATCCAGCGGCACCTCATCGTCGTAGGATGGTTGCTGTACCTTGTGATGAAACCGCGCTCTATACTCAGCCCCGCTCTCACCTTGTCGGCACTGGCAGTCATGGCCGCCCTGTGCCCGCAAGCCCGTGCCGCCGAGCACATCACCCTCCGCAATGGCTTCGAATTCGACTGCCTCCGCCAGGAACCGGCCGGCGACCGGATCCGCCTGTACCTCATCCCGACCGCACGCGCCAACGCCTCTACCCAGGCCGCGCCCGAGGACTCCAACTACATCGAGGTCTCCGCCGCCTCCGTCCTCCGCGTAGACATCGTCCCCGATCCTCCCCCGCCGCCGCCCGTCCCCGCCGCCAAAGCGGGTGCCCCACACCTCGCTTCTGAGATGTGGGTTCAGAAGCCCGGACCAGCCGCCACCCCACTCACCCCCGCCGAGATGCACCAGATGCTCACCCGCGCCGGCACCCTCCACAACATCGACACCGACCTCCTCGCCTCCATCGTCCACGCCGAGAGCAACGGCAACCCCCGCGCCGTCTCCCGCGCCGGAGCCAGGGGCCTCATGCAGCTTATGCCATCCACCGCCTCCGAGCTGAACGTACACGACAGCTTTGCGCCGGAAGAAAACATCAGCGGCGGCACCGCCTATCTCGACCAGCTCCTCACCCGCTACCACGACGACATCCGCCTCGCCGTCGCCGCATATAACGCCGGCCCCGCCGCGGTCGATCGCTACCACGGCATCCCGCCCTACGCTGAAACCCGCGCCTACGTCGCCCGCGTAGTCCGCGAATTCAATCGTCGCAAACTAGCAGCAGCCGCAACCCAACCCACCGCTCACGCAAGCCTGATGGCCGCAAACTAGCCGCCGCAACAACGCCGCACAGGAGACCAGCCCAATGAAAAGCCGCAAGGGCATCGTCTGGCTCGCAATCCTGATAGTGCTGGCGCTCGTCGTCTTCGCCAACCGCGGCCGCATCCACTTCGACTGGGGCATGTTCTGGCAGCAACTCCGCCACATCAGTTGGATCCACATCGCCGCCGGCATCGCCCTCATCTATTCCACCTACTGGCTGCGCGCCGCGCGCTGGTCCGTCTTCCTCTCCGCCACCAAAAAAGTCTCGCCCTTCACCCTCGTCGGCCCGCAATTCATCGGCTTCACCGCCGTCGCCCTCTTCGGCCGGCTCGCCGACGTCATCCGTCCCGCGCTCGTCGCCAAACGCGTGCAACTTCCTATCAGCTCGCAGATCGCCGTCTACACCATCGAGCGCATGTTCGACCTCGGCGCCGCCGCCATCA
>OBLU010005004.1_pt1 | contig 11934 bp, 1 predicted proteins | sample 1518681 | NCBI WGS metagenome assembly OBLU01 (sample SAMEA3539304, study PRJEB22396) | soil metagenome | biome: tundra; feature: field; material: soil | place: USA | collected 2010-05 | depth 0.15 m | reverse complement strand
AAGCCACCGGCCGCGGCGGTCGCGGTCATCCGGCTGGCCAGCAGCCGGGCCCGGCGCGCGGTCTCGTTCAGGGCAGCCCGGAACTCGGCCCGGAACTCGTCCCCGGAATCTTCTGCGACGGCGGCCAGCTGTCCTGCGGCCTCGGCCCACGCGGTGCACGCTGCGGCCAGTTCCTGCGGCACGCCAGCGAGGTGCTCATCAGGCAGTGCCTGCCAGGCGTCAACGAGGGCCACAGCGGCAGGAAGGCCTTGCTCGCTGCCGGCGAGCCAGCCGCCGGAGGCGTGCAGCATCGCCTCGTAGGCCTCGCGGGCCCAGGTGAGGTCGGCGGCTGCCTGGTCGATGCTGACGTAGGGCCGGCTGGCGCCGGCCCGGATGGTGACCGTTGTCCACTGCGGGCCGCGTGTCACATCGAGCACAGTGACCGGCTCGCCGAGCTTCACGCCAATCATGCGTTCGCCGCGGCCCGTATCGCCATCGAGTCCGAGGGCTTCCGCGGTCCGGTGCGGCATGCGGATCCGGTAGCCATCGGGGCCGTCCGCGTCCGTGTGCAGGTAGGCACCCTCGCCGATCGCGCCGGTAGTGCGGACCGCGTCGGTGATCCGCGCTGTCTGCCCGGCCTGCTGCCGGCCCCGGCGCCGGCTGCTTTTCCGGTGCGCCGATGTGAGCGAGGTAGTCTCGACCGCGTCTTCGCCCAGGTGCTGCCGGGCCGCGGCGAGTCCGGCCTGCAGGGCATCATGCTCGCTGTCTGCGGGGACGTAGCGGTCTATCCAGAGCCGGTCAGCCACGACCTGCGCGGCCGCGACCTGGCCCATCCACTCCGGCTGGCCAGCTGGGGTCGTGTCCGTGCCGACGGCTCCTGCTTCGCCCGGGCTGCCGGGCTCCGGTTCGCTGCCTGCCGGGGGCCGGCCGGCGTCGGCGTCGCCGGGGGCTTGCGCGGCATCTGCCGGTGGGGGAGTGGCCTGCGCAGGGCCCGGCCCGGACTGCGCGCGCGGCTCTGCGCCGTCCTGCCCTGCGAGGGTTCCGGGGGCAGTGCCCGGCTCTCCCGGTTCCGCCGTCGGCCGGGGATCTGCGGCAGAGCTCTCCGCGGTCTGTCCCGCCGCGGCGGCGATCTCCCCGCGGATCTGGTCGTATTGGCGGGCCTGGAGGGGATTGAGGATCTCGGCGTCATCGATCAGCGCCAGCGCTTCACCGTAGCGGCCCTCGTCGTAGGCGGCCTTAGCCTGGCGGGCGAGATCCTGCGCGGCTGCCTTCCGCTCCTGGTATGCCACGTCCTTGTGCTGCGCGGTGTCCCGGGCGCTGGGTTGCTGCGCGGCAACCCGGTCGCCGCTGAAGACGGCGGGGTCGGCGCTAACGCGCCGGTCGATCCAGTCCCATTCGGGCCGCGTCGCGTCCATGATCTCGGCGATGTACCGGGCAGGGCTTCCGGTCCAGGCGTAGCCGGGCGCATCGGATGCGATCTTGTCGGTGATCGCCGCTTCGCGCGCCGGTGCGAGCACCAGGCCGGGGCTGGCGTCCTCCGCCCGCCGCAACTGCTGTTCGGCAGCCGCGTCGTCGCCGCGGCGGGCGCAGCGGATCGCGCTGTCCAGGTTCTCGGCGACCGCCCGCTCGTAGCCGGGACCTGTCGGCAGGTGCGGGACAAGGTAGGCCAGGCGGCGCTGCCAGTCCCGGACGCCGTCGGTCGCCGCGAAGATGTCACCGTGATGCCGGGCGGACCATTCATCGACCGTTTCCCGGTAGGTGTACAGCCAGGCGATCGCCCGGCCTGGTGTCGTGGACTGCCGCCCGGCGAATGCCTCGCGGGTTCCGTATTCGAAGCTGACCGCAGGTGCGGCCGGGCTGATCTCGCCGGTGGTCCGGTGGGTGATGGTGGTTCCCGGCTCGGACAATGAGACGAAGGCCCGGCCGCCGGCGCGGGAGACGTGGACGTCCAGGCGGCACGCCCGGGCCAGTTCCCTGGCTTCGCTGAGGGTGATGGGATAGCCGGGCTCGAGCAAGTCGTGCGGGCCGGGCTGGAGCGGTCGTTCCTGGCCACGCCACGTCTCGGTCCATTCGCCGGCGGCAGTGACCGACAGGTACCCGGCCGCGGTCAGTGGCGTCACGGTGGTGATCACGCAGCGCGGCGGATCCCCGTCCACGGCGGCCCGGTACACGTGGCAGGTGCAGTCCTGCGCTGCAGCCCGGCTCGCGGCTTCCCGAGTTGCCGACCAGATCGGGACTGCCACAGAATCCCGGTGCTCGCCCGTACCGGCCTCCTGGCTCGCCACAGACGCACCGGGCGCTGTGACCGCGCCGCCCGGGCCAGCACTGGCTGGCACGGCCGGCTCCGCTACTCCTGTTTCGCCGGCCACCCCGGCCGGCACAGACTCGTCGAACAGCGATGGGTGCGATCCGGCGGCAGCCCTGTCCGCCTGGCGGCCGGCCTCGTCAGCTGCAGGCAGCGAGGATTGCGCGCCCAGTTGGGTTGCAGCCGGGTCGGCGGGACTGGGCCATGAGATCTCGTCACGTAGGCCTGCCGGGTCGGCCGCGGCCGCTGGGTCCTCGAGGTCCTGCGCAGCGCCGCCGGCCGCCTCGGCGAGCTCCTCGGCGGCCATCTCAGCCGCAAGACGAGCCGCCGCCTCGCAGTAGAACCGGCCCTGCGCATCCTCATAGACGACGTGACCCCCTGCCACGCAGGCATGCGCCACATGCCCAGCGCACACCCGCCCGCCCTTCGAGGCCATGAACACGGTGAATCCCTCGATAGCACCCGTGGATGCCTGGGCCGGTTCCCCTGGGGGGGCGGCGGATGGCGCGGCTGCTGTTTGTTCCCCAGCGCGCCCAGATGGCCGTTCGCCGGCAGTGGGGTCACGGGCGGGTTCTGCGACGGGTTCGCCGACCGCGGCGAGTTCGTCCTGCGCGCCTGCGGGCGGGCCGGCGCCAGCCGCATCGTCACCCTCGGCGGCATCGCCGGCCGGGCCTGCTGCAGCGGCGGGGCTGCCTGTCCGGTCCTGGGCGGCGGCGGGCGGGGCCGTGTCTTGCTCGGCTGCCGCGCTGCCCGGGGTGACCGCTGCCTGTCCCGGTGCGGGCAGGTCGCGGGCGGCGGCGATCGCGACGTCGTAGTCATGGGAGTCCAGGTAGAAGCCGGGTGCTTCGCGTACTTCCTCCTGGCTGGGCCAGACGCCGTGCTCGGCCCGGTAGGCGCGGATGAAGTCCAGTGCCTTGTGCCAGGGTTCCCACCGGTCGTGCCGGTGGCCGATCGTGACCATCCGGTCGTAGATTGTCCGCTCATCGGCGGTGAGCTGGTCGTAGGTGCCGTCTAGGCGCATCTGGGCGTCCTGCGGGCCGGACAAGCCATAGATCAGCGACCCGCCGGCCCCGCGGACGTGATCTTCGCCGTTGAGGTACAGGACGAGCCAGTCGGTGTAGGTGCCGCCCTTCGCCGCGTTCCACGGGTGCCCGCCGGGCCCGACCTCGCCCTGGCCGAACGGGCCGGGCCGGCCGGGGCCGTCCCGTTTCGGGTCGTTGGTCTGCCGCATGACCCGGTACTGGCCTTTGTACTGGCCCTTTTCCGGGGGTCCGTCGATCCAGACGCGCATCTGGCAGCGGAGCCGCCGCCCGTACGGGTAATCGTCGATGACGTAGGCGGTCTCGGGGCTGGTGTGACCGTGCAGGACGGTCACACGGGCAATCTGGGGTATGGCCTCGCCGGCCTGGGAATCGGCTGGGTGCGGGCCGGCGGGCCTGGCCGGGCCCGCGCCTGCAGCGGGCTGGCCCGCGGCCGTCTGCAGCTGCCCGGCCGGCGCGGGCGGGGTATCGTGCAGTGCTTCGTGCACCTGGTGGCGGAGGGTGGCGGTCAGCCGGGCCCGGAACGGGAGATCGTCGAAGTACGCCTCGCCGAACGGCGGCGCGGTGGCAGCTGGGCCAGGGTCCGGGAACAGCGCCGCGGCGTAGTCGTCAGCCCACCGCTCGAAGACGAGACCGAAGTTGTCCTCGCGGTTGGCCCGGGCGACTTCGGCGAGTCGGCTGTCGGCCAGGGCAGCCTGCCGCATCGCCTCGATATCGGTGGCGTGCGGGTGGCTGGCCGTCCAGCCGGCTTCAGCCGGAGCGGCGCCCGGCTGCGTGCCGGCGCCGGGTGACAGGGGCTCGGCGAGTTCGCCGCTGACGAGGCTGAGCTGCGCGGGGGAGGGACGGCCGGTGACGCGGACGGTCGTGCCGTCGATGCGGTAGCTCCACTCGCCCTGCGGCGATACCGCGTAATAGGCGGGCCCGGCGGGCGGCGCCTCCGCGGAGACGTAGGCGTTGCCGTCGGCGTACAGGTAGAAGGGGCTGCCGGTGTCCCGGGCGCGGGTGGAGGCGTCACTGAGGGCCTGGTGGGCGAGGCTCTTGGGCCAGGCTTGCTCGCAGGCTGCCGGTGTGGGCTTCCCGGCCCGGCCGAGCATCGCCTGGTACAGCTCGTCAGGGGTACTGCGTGGGGCGGCCGCGTAGGCGGCCAGGTAGTGACCGGCGAGGTCACCGGGGATGACCCGGCCGTTCTTGGCCAGGATGCGGCCGTCTTGCTCCTGCCGGACGGCGAACCGGCCCGCGGCCTCGCCCGGGGCCCACACGAGCAGGTCACCGTCCCGGTCGTTGCCGCAGGTGAGCTGGTGCCGGGCCGCGACTGCCCGCAAGGCATCACCGGGGCTCGCGTGTCCTTCGGTGCCGCCTGCCGGGACCGGGCCGGCCGCCTCCCGGGGGTCGCGTGGGGACCTGCTGGCAGCAGGTGACGGGCCGTCCTGAGAGGGCTGCCAGCCCGTCAGGCTGAGGAACTGCCGGGCCACATCCTCCGGGGGAGTGGTCCAATTCACCGGCTCGGAGCTGGCCACCGGCTCCCCGATGCCGCGGCGGATGGTGTAGCCGGTCCCGCTGGCCGGGATGGCCAGCATCCACGGGTCGCCTGACCCGGTGGGGCGGATCGTGATGGTGTAGCCGCCGGGGCCGGCCCCGGCGGGCGGAGCGGCCCGCGAGATGCCGCGCTGCGTGTGGGGGACGCCGGCGCGGGCGAGATGGATGTCGACCGCCGCGGCGAGCCGCAATCCCGCATCTTCGGCGGATGGCAGGGCGCAGCGGTCACAGCCGGTGCCGCAGCCGCATTCGGCGGTGGCGGCCTGGCTGACCCTCGTGCGCCAGGCGGCGGCCGCCTTATTGACCGCATCGGCTGACACTCGTCCGGCGATCGCGAGAGTCGCCGGTTCTGGGGGGCGTTCCCCGGACCGGACCACGTGGACCTGGTGGCTGAGAGTAGTGGTCAGGTCGGCCGCGAAAGACGGGTCGTCGGCCAGGGCGGCCGCCAGGGCCGGGCCGGTGGTCAGGTCAGCCGCGAAGGTCGGGTCATCGGCCAGGAAGGCCGCCAAGTCGGGGCCCTGCCCGGCGGAGAACAGCCGGGCTGCGTACCGCCTGGCCCAGTGCCCGAATTCGATCTCATAGTTCTGCTGGTCGCCTCGCCAGGCTGCGTTGGTGATGCCCGGGTCGCCCAGCGCGTCGTGCCGCATCTGGCTGATCCCGGGCGCGTGAGGGTGGCTAGCGGTCCAGTGGCTGGCGAACAGGCGCTCAGGGTCGGCGTCGCCTGCCGGTCCCGGGCTGGGCTGAGTCTGCTGGGTCGCGGCGGCCTGCTGTTTGAGCGGGTGATCGTCAGGCTGGGCGGGGAGCCATTCGCCGGCGTAGGCCTCCATGGTGAGCGGCCAGGTGGCGGGGTCGCGGCGGCCGTATTTGCGGGCGAAGTAGGTGGCGAAGGCTTCCGCATCCGGAACGGCTCCCCCGGGTCCGGTGAGGGTGGCCAGCACGTTTTGTCGCGCCCGCTCATAGGGCGTCAGCGGCGCGTCCGGGGAAGCGTGACCGGGCAGGTCAGCCTGCGGGCCTGGCGGTGTATAGGGAGCCGGGTCGCTGGGCGGATGTTCCCCGGTTGCGGTGGTTTCCCGGCTGCTGGCGGGGCGGTCAGCGCCAGGTGCGGCCGGGGGGTCGCCTGCTGGGGTCGCGGCCGGGCCGTTCCCAGGCGCCGCGGAAGGTCCCGCAGCGGGCGAGGTGCCGGGGATGTTCTGGCCTGCGGCGCTGTCGGGTCCGCCGGGCCCGGGGGCCTCAGGGTCCTTGTCCTTGTCGGTGCGCAGTTCCTCGATCAGCGCGTCCAGGGTCTTTTGCGTTTCCTGCAGCGCGTCCTGGTGCGGGAACGTCGCGCCTATCGCGGCGCGGGCCCTGGCCAGTTCCTGTTGCTGGCGCTGAATGGTCTGCAGGTGCTCCTGGCGGAGTTTCCCGAGTCCGGCGAGCCGGTTTTCCAGCCGGGTGATCAGGCCGGGTCCGCTGGGCATCTCGCGGTGGTCGAACCGGATCTCGCTTCCGGGCAGGCCGGTAAGGGTGAGGGTGATGCCGTCTGTGCGGCGGGCGTCGGCCAGGGTGACGGTGAGCGGGAACCCGCCGAGCGTGCCGGCCTCGATCGGTTCCGGTGACCCGGCCGGGAGGCGGCGGCGTGTGGAGTGCAGCCATTGCAGGAGGTGGTCACCGGCTTCGCGCCTGGAATCGTGCGCGCGGCCGTCGATGGTCATGGTGAACGCGTCCCCGGCGGTGCTGATGACCCGGGGGGCGGCGGCGTCGATGTCGCGGATGGACTGCTCAGATCCGGTGATCAGGGCGAGTGCCTGCCGTTCGGCGACTTTCAGCGCGTTCTGCTCGTTGCTGTGACGGCGCTGAGCCCGGGCCAGCTGCCGCAGCCTGCTTTCCAGTTCCGCTTTCTGCTGCAGCCGGGGCTCGCCGGCGCCGATGGCTGCCATGGTCGCGAAGTTCACCTGGTCATCGCCGGGAACTTCGATCGACCGGACGTTCGGGTCGCGGTGCTTCATGACGCGCAGGAATACGGCTTTGCGTTCACTGGCCTGAGCTCGGGTAGTGTCGAACGACCGTTCGGTGATCCACCACTTGATGAAGACCTCGGGGTTGAGGTTTCCGGTACGCCGGGCGCGGCCGTCTTCCTGGGTGCCGTAGTCCGGCCGCCAGTGCGGGTGGACGTGGTGGACGCCGATGCAGCGGCGCTGCACGTTGACGCCAACCCCGCCTTTTTCCGTCGATGAAACGAACACGGCGACGTGGCCGGCGTTGCAGGCGGCGAATAGCTCCGCCTTTTTGCGGGAATCTGTGGCGTTGTGGATGAACCGGATCAGGCGCCGTGGCATGCCTTTGGCCACGAGCAGGTCACGCAGTTCGGCGTACAGGTTCCACCGGTCCGCGCGGGGAGTGCCCTCGTTGCAGAAGACCAGTTGCAGGCTTCCCCGGACGTCTGAGCCGGGGTATTCGTCATCCCGGCTGGCGGCCCACTCGGCGTAGACATCAGCGGCGAGATGGTCGACTTTCTGCGGCCCGCTGGGCGGCGCGGGCCAGGCTCCGTGGCTGGGCCTGACCAGCCGGAGGTCCTGGGCGGCGCGGAATCCGTCCCCCAGGACCGCGACCACGGTGTCGTCGCCCTCTTTTTTCTTCCTGCCGCCCTTGCGGGCATCGTCGTAACGTTCGGGGAGGGTGGCCTGCCAGTCGTAGAGTTCCGGGACACCAGGATTGCCGCGGATCTCAGGTCTGCCGCCGCGGATCGCGGGCCGGGGGATGCCGACATCGTCGGCGTCTTTGAAGTCGCAGAAGGTGTGCAGGTCCAGCAGCAGCTCCTGGACGTTGATCAGGCGCATCCGGGTGACAAGGCCGAACGCGCCGTTGGCTTTCATCTCCAGGCGCTGCTCGGGCTCGGTGTAGGTGGCCGCCCAGGGCGAGTAGCCGACGAACCCGGCTTCCTTGAGCCGTTCAGGGTTCAGGTAGCGCATCAGGACGTAGAACTGGGGGATCTTGTTGGTGACCGCGGTCCCCGTGGCGTAAGTGGCGACCCGGCTCCCGTAGCGGGTGCGGGTCGCGTGCAGTTTCATCTCCAGGTCGATGGCCCGGTGGGTGAAGCCGATCGCCATCCCCGGCTCGGCCGAGGGAACCCACAGGTTGTTGTAGTCCTGCGACTCGTCGATGACGATGTAGTCGGCGCCGATCTCCTCCCAGCACGCCACCGGGTCCTGCTCAATCCTGCGCTTGGCTCTCTTCTTCCTGGGGGCAGCCTCGTTCTGGGGTGCCTCGCCGTCGTCGTCCTTGGCGAAATCGGGGTCGAAGTAGGCGCGCAGCTGCTGCTCGAACTCCGTGAGCATGGTTACCTGGTCTTTGACCGAGTCCGTTTCCGACTCCGCGTGGACCTGGAACATGTCCATCATGTAGGCCAGGTAGGCTTCGTGGCCTTCGCGGGTCAGCGGGATGGACTCGAACCCGCGCTGCGTCATGATGACCGCGTCCGGGTTTTCGGAGGCAGCGCGGGCGATAAAGTTACGGCGGCCAGCTCCGGCCAGGTCCCCGCCGTCGGCGCACAGGACCCGCGCCTGCGGGTAGGCCCACAGGAATTCGTCGCGGAATTGCTCCAGCAGGTGATTTTTGACGACGAGAACCGGTTTCCTGATAAGCCCGAGGCGCTTTTGCTCCATCACCCCGACGATCTGCTCCAGGGTCTTCCCGAGGCCCACGTCGTGACCGAGGAGCGCCGTCGGCTCGTAGATCATCCGGGCGATGGCGGGGTACTGCCACGGGAATGGCGTGATGTCCTTATTAAGGCCGGGCAGGGACAGCCGCACGTCGTCGTAGTTGCGCAGGACATGGGCGTTGAACGTCTCGTTGAAGCGGCGGCAGACCTCGCGGGCGCGGTCCAGGTCCTCCCAGATCCACCCGGCGAACCGGTCCGACAGCTCAGCCTGCTTTTCCCGGGCGGCCAGGGTGGCTTCCTGGTCCACCACGGTCTTCTCATCGACCGTGCGGGTGATCTCAATGGGGGCGCCGCGGTTGAGCAGGTGCTCGGCCAGATCGAATGCGTTCCTGTCCTGGGTGCCCCAGGTGATCACGGCGGCGGCGCTGTGCCGGGCGCCGCCGGACACGTCCCATTTCCCGGCGGTGACCCGGACCGTCACCGACTCATCCAGCAGGGTTTCCCGCAGGAACTGCTGAACCTCGCCGGGGGTGATGAACACCGCGCCGAGCCGCGCCGATATCTCCGCCGGCCCCTTGTCTGGCGGGATCACCTCCCTCAGCGCGTCAACGTTGGCCCGGAAGGAGGGGTCGGTATCGGCGGCGGCCTCGGCCAGGCGCAGCTTCTTCCGGACGTTCCCGGACAGGTATGCGGCCGCGGGTATCAGGCAGTCCTCGTCGGGGTCGTGGTAGACCAGTCCGCCGAGCGCGGCCCGGGCCTCGTCCGCCGACGGCAGGCCAAGCAGGCCGGCGATCACCTCCAGGCGCACCTGGGCGTGCCGGTCCATGCAGATCGCGAGCGCGTCCTCCGGCCCGGCCGCCCGGTCGACGACCGGGCGGGAAAGCAGCACCCGGCGGAGCATGATTTCCCGCTTGCTGGCGGTACCTGCTTCCGGGTCGTACTTTTCCAGCGCCAGGACGCGGGCGGCGAACGGGTCATCACGGAAGCCGCCCTGGCGCGGGCGGGCCTTGATGAGGATGACTGCTTCATCCAGGTCGGTGATGTCCGCCAGGATCCAGGCCTTCCCGGCGTCGGTGATTTCCAGGCTGCCGCCGGTCACGCGGGCCTGCCCGGCATCGATGAGCCGCTGCCGGGCGGCCCGCGCCCGGGCGGTCTGCCGGAACCGCAGCTCCCCGTCCTCGGTGACAGTGGCATGCCGCGCCATGATGAGCTGCTCCCGGGCGGCAGGGTCGGTGACCTGCACGGTGCCGCCGGTCAGGCGGGCGCGGCCGTCGGCCAGCACCTGCTCCCGCAGCGCCTGCCCTTCGGGGGTGCGGCGGAGCCTGATCTGGGGCGTGTACCTGTTGATAGGGCCGTAGGCAGCGACGTAAGCGTCGTAGCGGGCGTTCAGCCGGGCCAGCAGGTCGTTGACCGGGCCGCCGTCCTCGGTGGTGGCCAGTTGCGCGTCAATCAGCGCCAGCGTGGTGTCCCGCAGTCCCAACAGCGCCCGCAGCTCGCCGTGCCCGGCGGCGCCGCCCGGAGGGGTGAAAGGCTCATAGTCGTGCGTGACGAACCGGGTGACCGTGCCGTCGTCGTTCGCTACCTGGTGGGTGTGCTTGACCATCCGGCTGAACGTGCCGTCCGGGTTGGCCCTCTGGTAGCCGTCGGGTGGCTGGGCGAGATCGGGCTCCCGCTGGGGGGCTGGCGGCTCCGGGGCGGCTATGCGGGCAGCCGCGGCCTGGGTGAGGGCAGCGGCCAGGGCGCCGGCGACATCAATGTCCGGGTCCGCGGTCACCTTCAGGTCGTCGGCGCGGCGGGCACCTCCGGTGGCCAGCTCGCCCAGCACCATGTCAGGGTGGGCAGCGAAATGCTGGTTGATCGTGAGCTGCTGGCCGTCGACCTCCACAGGGACGGCCTGCACCCATGCGGGCTCGCCGGCCGGCCGCGCCTCGCCGTCGTCGAAGCGGCGGAGCACCAGGACGTCGGTGACGACAGTGGTTCCGGCGGTGCGCCGGTGGGCTGCCGAGGGCAGCCGGACAGCCGCGGCGAGTTCGCCCAGGACAGCGAGCTGGCGGCGGGCCTCGACGGCGTCCGCGCCGGTGCTGTCCATGGTGTACCGGGAGGTGATCAGTGCGACCAGGCCGCCGGGCCGGGTCAGTGCAGCCGACTTGAGGATGAAGTGGGTGTGGACTGGGTGCCGCATGCCGGGGTTGTACTGGTCATCCCTCAGGTGGATGCTGCCGAATGGCACGTTCCCGATCGCCGCGTCGAAGGACCCTGCCCGCTCCCGGGTGCCGGCGAAATCCTCGCAGCGGATCCGCGCGTGCGGGTACAGGGCGGCTGCGACGGCGGCGGTGACCGGGTCCTGCTCGACGCCGACCATCGCCGTGCCCAGCGGCGCCAGCCCGACAAAGGTTCCGGCCCCGCATCCGGGCTCGAGAACCCGCCCGCCGGTGAACCCGAACGCCGCCAGCCCGTCCCACATCGCCCGGGCAAGCGCAGGGGAAGTGTAGTGGGCGTTGATGACGGTAGTACGTGCCGCCTTGTACTCCTCATCCGTCAGCAGCGCCTTAAGTTCCTGGTGCTCGGCGGGGAACGGGGAGTCTTCGCCTTGCTTCCGCGGGAACACCTGGGCGACTGCCCCCCACCCGGACCAGCCGGACAGGATTTCCTGCTCGGCGGGCGTGGCCGCGCGGGACTCCGCCTGAAGTGTCCTGATGACCCGGATCGCAGCCAGATTGGCCTTGAGCCGGGCCGGTATGCCGGACGGGGCCAGCTCACCGCCGCCGTCCGGGGCGAATACGGTCAGCCCATCAGCTGAGCGACCTTCTCCTGATCGTCCGGGTCGACCAGGATGATCTCCCGGAGGACTTCCATCTCGGCCACCTTCCGCGCTGTCTCCAGCCGGGCCACTTCCTCCAGGTATCCCTCGGCGGGCGGTGTCATCTGCGCCAGAGCCTCCGCCTTCGCCTCGATCTCCGCCGCGGCTGTCTCGCCCAGCCGGGCGAAGAACGCCTCCTGATCCGGGATGCGTGCCAGCGGGCCCGCCAGGTGCGTGCGCCAGTGGTCCTGGGCCCTGGCCCCGTAGTGGTTCACTGCTGCCGCCTCCGCTGCTGGCAGGGCCGGTCGCCGGTGTGCCTGCGTCCTCACGCTGTGCGCCGGATTCGTCATCGTTGCCTCCAGAAAGGCCAAAGAGCGTCAGTTCATCATCTCGCGGCGGCCCCCCGCGGCGGCGGCGGCGCACCGGACTCATGACCCGGCCTCGCCGCCGGCGGGCCCGTCCGGTGTGGTTACGCCGTCGCCGTCCAGCACGTCATAGTCGACCGGCTCGGCGGCGAAGGGTTTCCCGTCGAGGTGGCCGCCAGCGACGTCGCACTGGTAGAAGGGGCCGCGGGCGCCGAGGAGGATCGGCAGGTGGTGGTCCAGGTGGTCGCGGAACCAGTCGCTGATGCCGGTCG
>OBLU010005003.1_pt1 | contig 11936 bp, 8 predicted proteins | sample 1518681 | NCBI WGS metagenome assembly OBLU01 (sample SAMEA3539304, study PRJEB22396) | soil metagenome | biome: tundra; feature: field; material: soil | place: USA | collected 2010-05 | depth 0.15 m | reverse complement strand
ATACGGCGACCACCGAGATCTACACTCTTTCCCTACACGACGCTCTTCCGATCTAGGGATACAAATCCGGCAACCAACGACGAACTGCTGAACGCATTGGTGAAGGATTTCGTCGCGCACAATTTCGATGTGGATTATCTGATCCGGACCATTATGCAGTCAGCGACGTATCAGACCTCTTCCCGGCCCCTGAAGGAAAACGTCGATGACGATAAATACGGCTCGCACTTTGTCATCAAGCGGCTGCCGGCCGAGGTTCTTCTCGATGCATATTCTCAAGTGACCCAGGTTCCCGAGAAATTTGCAGAATATCCGGTCGGCATGAGGGGATTGCAACTGCCGGACACCGCGGTAAAGTCCTACTTCCTGACCGCATTCGGACGTCCCATCAGGCAGCAGACACGAGAGAGCGAGCGCACATCCGTGCCCACCATTACGCAGGCACTGCATGTGATCAACGGAGAAACGCTGAACAACAAACTCCGTTCTCCGGGTAACTCGGTGGACATGCTGCTCAGGCTTGGATTTAGCGATGAGCAAATTCTCGACTATCTTTATCTTGCTTCGTTCACCCGTCATCCAACCGGCTCGGAGCGAGCAGCGCTTCTGGAGGGCTTGGCTTCGGCTGAAAAGGAAAAGACTGCAGGCATCGACGATTCGCGCCGGGCGGCATGGATCGATATGTCCTGGGCTTTGTTGACGGGCAAGGAATTCATGTTCAATTACTAATGATTTGCGGGAAATGCCGCCAACCAGCGTTTGCACGCAGTAACAGGATAAGACGCATATTATGGAAAAGTTCGAAGAGAAGGTTCATGCCCTTCGCAAAGCCGCTGCATTCGGGATGGTCCTTGCGGTTGTTGCCCTGCTCGGGACTTACACCATTCATGAAGCTGCATTGGAGCTTCCTGTGTTTGCTGCGTCGGCGCCCAGCTACAGCGCGGATGTTGCGCCGATTTTGCAAAAGAACTGTCTATCATGCCACTCAAGCGAAAAGCATAAGAGCGGCCTCATTCTCGAGAGTTACAGTGCGCTGCTACAGGGCGGCAAGCACGGGCACTCCATTGTCCCGCACGATGCGAAGGGTAGCCTGATGGTTCAAATGCTTGAAGGAGATGTTGAGCCGCAGATGCCGGCAGATGCAGACCCGCTTTCCGCCACCGAGATCGACATCATCAAGGCATGGATCAACGCGGGCGCCGAAGGCCCCGTTACCACTGAAGCCACCCAGCCCCTCAGGATGCCATCCACTCCCGATATCCCACCGGAGGTAGAGGTGGTATCTCCGGTTACGTCAGTGAAGTTCTCTCCCGACGGAAAGATTCTGGCCGTGGGCGGATACCGCGAGGTCCGCCTGGTCGATCCAGCTTCAGGCAAAGTGCTCGCAACACTTCCCGGGCACGCTAACTATGTGCGCTCCCTCGCGTTCAGTCCGGATGGAGGGATGCTTGCCGCGGCTGGTGGACCGCCACAGATAAGTGGAGAAATCAAAATCTGGGATACGAATACTCATCAGCTTATAAGGACTCTCGAGGGCCATAGGGACTGCATTTATTCAATTGCCTGGAGCCCGAACGGAAAGGTGATCGCATCGGGGAGTTATGACAAGATGGTCAAGCTGTGGGATGCAGCGACAGGAAAAGAGCTAAAAAATTTGCAGGACCATATCGACGCCGTGTTTGCGGTGGCGTTTAGCCCAGACGGGAAGCGGCTGGCATCCGCATCGCAGGACAGGACAGTGAAGATGTGGGACGTTGCGAGCGGGCGGCGGCTCTACACGCTGAGCGATGCCCTCGACGGCCTTACCGGCGTTGCGTTTTCACCTTCGGGAGCCCAGGTCGCTGCCGCCGGGTACGACAAAACCATTTACATCTGGGAGTTGACTGAAGAGGGTGGCACGTTGAGCCGGTCATTGATTGCAGACGAGGAAAGCCTGCTCGCCTTGCTCTGGTCGCCCGACGGAAAGACCATCGTGACGGGCTCTTCCGACGGGACGATTCGCTTCCGGAATACGAAGCTCGACCTGGTGGGAACGATCGACCGGCAATCCGATTGGGTTGAATCTCTGGACACAAGCCGTGATGGCAAATGGCTGGCGGCGGGCCGCTACAACGGTACGCTCAGCTTGTACGACACAGCGACTTACAAAGAAGGAATCGGGCAGATCACGGTCTTTACTCCGCGGGCGCCAAAAGCCGGGAATGCAGCCAGGGAGGCGGCGAGCCGTTGAGCGCGTTCGGGATTTGCCAATGGAATCCTCAAACTCAATTCGCCCCGCGTACGTGTTGATTGAATCGGACAAGCTACCTTTGAGGCGCCGCCGCGAACCGATGCAGTTTTCCTCACCGGGAGGTTCTATGAGGTCGAATGGCTTTCTTCTAGTTTCGTCCTTCGCACTGGGATGCGCTATTGCAATATCCTTGCGAGCCGAAGGGCAAAGTATTCCGCCGAGCGTTTCCAAAATTTGGCCCGCAGGACTGCAACGAGGGAGCACCGTCGCTTTTGCGATTGAAGGGCGCAATCTGGAGGGCGCCACGGAAGTAATCTTTGATTCACCTGGAATGAATGGGAAGGTTACCGGGATTACCGACGTACCGGAGAAGATTACCGGACCCCGGGCAGGCGAGGACCTCGAAGCCCAGGTGCCACGAGCCAAGAAGCAGACCGCGAAGCTTGAAATCAATGTTGCGAAAGAAGCCTCGCCAGGAATTCACAGGTTCAGAGTCAAGACGCCGCTCGGAACAACCAACCTGGTTGCATTTGCGGTGGGAACACTGCCGGAGGTAGTCGAACGCGAGAAGACCAATGTAGAATCCGCGGCAAACCTGACAACGGTTGAATTGCCGGCAACATTGGTAGGGAAGATTGGCGCACCTGGAGATATGGACAGCTATCAGTTTGAAGGCAAGGCCGGCGAAGACGTGGTCTTCCAGGTTCAGGCATCGAAGCTCGATTCCAAACTCAAATCCATGCTGATTCTGAGCGATTCTTCCGGGCAGATTGTGGCTACTGCAGGTAAAAACTATAGTGACCCCGATGCCGCATTGAGTTACAAACTTATCCGGGACGCAAAATACACCTTATCGATTACCGACCGGGACCGCGAAGGGGGGACGGACTATTTCTATCGTCTGGACGCGGGCCCGCTGCCCTACATCACGGGCCATTTCCCGCTGGGTGTCCGTGCTGGTGAAGCGGCGGAAGTGTCGGTAACCGGTGTCAATCTTGGTGGCATCCACGAGGTAAAAGTTGCATCTCCGGCATCGGCCGAGGGATGGACGACAATACCCATCAAATTTGACGTCGGTGGTGTTCGCCCGCTCAATGAAGCCAGGCTGGCCGTTGGCAGCGATCCTGAAATCATCGAGAAAGAACCGAACGATACCATCGAACAAGCTCAGGCTGTTTCGGTTCCTGTAGCCATAAACGGTCATATCGACGGTGGGACCAAGGCCGGCAGAAATGCGGATGAGGAGTATTTCCGATTTCACGCCACCAAAGATGAGCGATTGAGCATCGATGTTGCTGCAGCACGTCTGGGATCCCCGCTGGACTCCGTGATTGAAGTTCTGGATGCGAAAGGGAATGCTATTCCGCGGGCAACCATTCGCTGCATGAACCAGACCACGACGACGCTCAGCGATAAAGACTCAAGGATGGTTGGCATCCGGCTCGTTTCAACTTCGGATCTTCACGAGGGAGACTACCTGATGATCGGCGATGAACTTAATCGCATCGATGTCGTTCCCGATCAGCCGGATTTCGATACCACTATGAAAGGTGCTGACGGACTGCGTCTCGCTTACCTGGGAACATCACCGGATCTCCACGCCATCAATACCCCCGTTTATAAAGCGGAGATTTTGCCTCCGGAGGCGGAGGTGCAGTCGAATGGCTTGCCCGTCTTTCATCTGACTTGGCGCAATGACGATGGGGGACCGGGCTATGGGGCAGACTCAAAATTGGACTTTGTCGCCCCCGCAGACGGTGAGTATATACTCCACCTCAAGGACGTTCGCGGCATGGAAGGGCCGGAGTTTGCTTATCGGCTGACTATTCGGCAAGCCACGCCAGACTACCGGCTTAAGGCGGACCCGGCCAATCCCAACATACCCACGGGAGGATCGACGCCTGTTGCGGTTTCGGTGGTTGCGAATCGTAATTTCGCAAGTTCAATTGCGGTTGAGGTGAGAGGGCTGCCTCGAGGAGTTTCCGCAGGCCCGGCGACGATTCCGCAAGGGCAAGACTCCACAGTAGTGGTCTTGTCTGCTGCTGCGGACGCGCCGCTGGAAGCTCATCCGGCGTCAATCCAAATTGTGGGCCACGCACAACTCGACGGCCACAATCTAGTCAGGACAGCAAGCACGGAAGATGACAGTGACCCGGCGTTGCAACTTGCTTCGATTACTCCCGCGCCCGATGTGTTGGTGACCACCGACCAAAAGCAAGTGTTTATCGAGCCGGGAAAGGAGACGACCGTCACGCTTCATGTCGATCGCAAGAACGGCTTCAAGGGCCGCGTGCCCTGCTTCGTTCGGAATCTTCCTCCGGGGGTTCGTGTGGTCAACGTGGGATTGAATGGAGTACTTGTGACCGAAACTCAAACAAGCCGCACGTTTACTCTTCGCGCCGAAGATTGGGCCCAACCAATCAGCCAGCCAATTTATGTCGTGGCAGTGGTAGAGTCGAATTCCCCAACGATGCATCCCTCAGATGGTCTGCTCTTAAAGGTTGCACCGGGAAAGCAGACCGCAAGCTCGAAATAGGCCTCTCAGAGGTACTGGATAAGAACCCTCTTCATGTGCTTGGATTCAAGCAGGCGCGCAATTCGCTTCACAATATTGCGGCGCAGGTCAAGCTCGACCGGGATGTTCGGATCCTGGTGCGCTTCATTGATCCTTGTGCCGACAGCAAACTTCACAATGTCGCTATCGAGCAACATTGTCGCAAGTCGCACCGCCGCATTGGACTTCATCTCTTCGGGAGCGAATCCCTCCTCGAGAAGACGGGCGACTTCGCCCAAAGTCAGCGTGCCTTCTGTCACCAACTCGAAGCCTTCCATCCTGGCAGACGGCGGGACTTTCGGATCGACCTTCTGCCTCATGTCGATTTGAATTACGCGATTTAGCAGACGAGAGACGATGTTGGCAGTCGTGCCGCCACAAATGACCTTTCGCCCCGTAGTAAATTCGGCCATCTTTGCGAGGTCGTGATCGTGCGCCCGATTGAAAGGGGCCCCGGTCATCACAAGGAGTTGGCGGGGACTGCGAAAGTAAACCACGCCGCAGGTAATGTCGTCTTTCGCGGTGAGGCCATCCACTTCTTCGGCCTTTGCGACCAGAAGGCGCGACAACTCACGAGCCGAGATATAGGGGTATCGATCGATCTTGTCGCGAACAAATTTCTCAACGTTGTTCAATCCCCATCCCAGAGGGGTGGGAAATTCGCCCATGCCGGCTTGCGTGATGCCATCGGAAAAGAACACGATGCGATCTTCGCGCTGCACGTCAAAGGTGGAGAAACTTATGACGCGGTCGTGCCAGCGCTGGGGCCGCACTTCAGTCTTCGCAATACTTACCTCGCCATTGGGACGGACCAACAGAAATGGCGGGTTGCCGTGCTCGATGATTCGTGTTTCCCCGGTACTGGCCATATCGACGACGGTAAATGTGGAGTAGCTGATCTTCCGCACGCTACAAATGGGCAGAGTGTCCATGATGATCTCGGCCGAACTGCGAATGTCCATCGCGCTGGCCGCGAACTTCAAGGCCATGGTCGCCGTTATGCTTGCCAGGACGCTGGCTTTTACGCCACTGCCCAGGCCGTCGGACAGAACAGAAACGATGCGGCCTTCCTGTTTGACTTTCTGGGATAGAAAGACATCTCCGGAGATCAGTTGACTGTGCTTGGCCCGCTGGCAGGAATCGACTTCGATAAAGCTTTCGTCATTCTTCACTGCTGCGCTCCGTCATCGTTGTCACCAACTTCCTCCGGACTGAACGAGCGCACAATCGAGTTGAGGATGATTTCTGAATCGGCGGCATTCTCTCCAAGAAGGAAGGCAATTTGCTGCACGGTCTGCAGGTTTTTCTGGATGACCTCGCGAGCACGCCCGATGATCTGCTCTTTCTGGAAGATGGGCTTGGTGATGTCCTGAAAGATGCCGCACATGACAGAGCCAGGCTCGATGGTAAAGACGCTCGTGTTCAGGATGTTGCGCTGGTAACGAATGTCGTGGCCGACGATGTCTTCACCTGAATCGAGTACCCGGTGGAACAGATAGGAGAACGGTATGACGGCGCCAATTGAACACCCTTCAAGGTCCTTCGATTGCTCCGTATCCGGGGCAAACAGGTGTACGAAATTCGAATTGCACTCGATGATCTTCAGGTCTTCATCGACAATAACCACTGCGGACGGCATCTTTTGTAGAAGAGCATTGGCCTTCTTCTGCGCAAGCTTGCGGGTATAAGTGGCGCACATCATGCGTTCCGCGTTGCGTGCGATGAGGGCGTGGGCGAAATCGCGGCAAGAGTCATATCCGCATCCACCGCAGTTCAATTCATCTTCGGCGGAATACTTTCCGACGGTGCGCAGCGCTTCCTGCAATTGCAATTCGCTGTACTCGTTGCGAGCAACCGGAGAGGCAGCGTAGTGCCCTTCGATTCCAAGCGAGAGCTTTCGGGGAAGATCCGCCGCCGGCCTTGCATAATGCACAATATCGTAGCGGCGGCGCGCGACCGATGATTTGCGCGAAGCTTTCGGCCCATTCAGGCAGGAACCTGCGCACGCGGTCAGTTCAAAGAAGATGTTATGTTCCGGCTTCCACTCAGAAACACCCTTCAACGCCTGCTCGACGTTGGAGAGTCCGGAGAAGGACATGAATTGCGAACTGCTCACATCGCTGTTGCCGGCAACGCCCGGGACCATTCCACCCTCAATCGGATAAAGCGCGCCCTCTTCGGCGGTCTCGGGCTGAAAGTGATCGTCAGGCGTTTCAACAATCTCCTCCGGATGAATGTTCTCCTCGATCAGCCAATGGTCCAGGTCCTCGAACGTGAGCACCGCGTCAAGAAGCTCGGGATGCCGTTCGGCCTCCTTCTTTTTTGCGATGCATGGTCCGATAAATACCGTCGCGATGTCGTCGCCATAGTGCGCGCGAAGCATCTTGCAATGCGTGAGCAAGGGCGACAGAACACCAAAGATATTCGGCTGGCACTCGGGGTGGTACTTGCCGATGAAATCTACAACCACGGGACAAGCAGAAGATATCCATATCTGCTTCGGCTCGCTGCGCATCAGCGCGAAAATGCTAGCGGAGACCTGTTGCGCGCCGAGCGCGGTTTCCGATACGGCAAAGAATCCCAGCCTCTTGAGAGCATGAATCAGTTGCGCCGGGCGGACGCCTGGAAATTGCGAAACAAATGATGGGGCAAGCGAGACAATTACTTTGCGGCCGCTTCTCAGCAGTTCCTTGGCACAAGGCAAATCGTCGCGTACTCGCTTTGCGTTGCTGGGGCACGCCAGCACGCAATTGCCGCACATGATGCAAAGATCGGGCACGACGCGCGCATAACCATCCTCTACCCGAATCGCCTTTACCGGGCACTCGCGGATGCACTTGTGGCAGTCCTGACATTCGCGCTCCTTGGTGTAGATGGAATTAAGCCGCGCCATTGTCATCTCCAAGCGGACTGCCCAACTTTTGCAGTAACTCGCGCAACCGCGCCGGGGTTGCGTTGTGGTGGAGTTCCCCGCCGATCATGATATTTGGACCTTGCTTGCACTGGTCCTGGCAGAGCCTGCCGGTGAGGCGGACGGAAGCTTTCAAACCACGGCTTTCAATTTGGTTGTTTATAACGGCAAGGTTTTCGGAATTCCCTCGCGCGAAACAAGAACTGCCGAGACAAACCACAATTTCTACGACGCCGTCATTTGTTGGCATGGTTCACCTCTTCAAGCATGCAACTGCACCAATTGCGAGTGCGCACCCGGCGGAATGCTGACAGAAGCCTGGCTAGTTCCTCTTCCGCCCGGCCCCTGGCCGGCAAATCGGCCGAGCGAATGAATCTGTCCGCGCAGGCATTGATTGCAGTCGATCGCGCCTTCATCGATGCATGCCTTGGCGGGATAAATCTCATAGAGGCGGCGGTATTTCACTGGCGTCAGATTCGGCATCACTACATTCGCACCGGCTTTGAGGCCCAACTTCCGTCCATCCAATTTGTTGATCGTCGCAAGCGCCGTGGTGCTGGGAATATTCGCGTCGGGGCAAACAATGCGCGTCAGAGCAATCATCTTGTACACCAGCTCTTCACTATTCGGAGCCTGTTCGGAGACAGCAATCGCCGGACGAAGCGCACCGGAGCCCAATGGCGTTGCAGCATGCGCAATATATGGGCCGATGCCAATCATGTCGAGATCCAGCACGTGAAATGTGAGAATGTCTTCGGCCAGACTCGCAAACGATTGGCCGGGAATGCCCACCATGACGCCGCCGCCAGCTTCGTACCCAAGGTGTTTGAGTTGCCGCAACAGCGCCAAGCGATCGGGCGCGCCGGAGACGCGACAGGGATGAATGACACGAAACAGATTTTCATCCGAGGTTTCAAAGCGGAGCAGATAACGATCCGCACCCGCAGAGCGCCACAAACGGAGTTCTTCGTGGTGGCGCTCGCCGAGGCTGAGCGTTACCGCCAACTTTGTCTCGCGTTTGATCCATTGGACGATTTCTGCGATCCACTCGGGGAGAAGAAGATCGTCTTCGCCGGCCTGCATCACAACTGTGCCGTATCCGAGCCTTTCAGCTTGACGCGCACAGTCCAGGATTTCATCTCTCGTCATGCGATAGCGCGGCAGATCGCGATTGCCCTGCCGCAGCCCGCAATACATGCATTGCCGCACACAATGACTTGAAATTTCTATCAGGCCGCGTAAGTGCACGCCGTCGCCGACGTGTTGCTTGCGCACGGCGTCGGCCTGCTGGTATAACTCCTGGAGCCGCGAGGGCTGAGTCTCGCGGAGCCATTTGAGAAGACCGGATTTGGTCAGTTCGGCCACGGTTAGTTGACGAGACTCAGGTTGTTTTCGTTGAGGCGAGACGAGTCACTTATCGCCTTCATCGCCTGTCGTTCTTCCCGCGCTTCCTTGTATGCCGCCAATGCCTCCGGGAAGGGCGCCAGCGCGCGCTCAAGAATGCCCAATGAATATGCGATTACGAGACCGTAATTTGTGATGGGCACGCCTTGACGGTGGCAGTCGCGAATGCGATTCAGCATCTCCTGGCGATTCCACATGCAGGCTCCGCAGTGAATCACGAGTTTGTAAGGCGAGAGGTCCTGCGGAAAATCACGGCCTTTTACATGAGTGAATTCGAGCTCACCACCAACATATCCTTTCAGCCAGCGCGGAATCTTTACGCGACCTATATCTTCTTCTACCGGGTGATGCGTACAGGATTCGGCCACAAGGACCTTATCGCCCGGTCGCAGAGAATCTACCGCAACCGCCGTCCTGGTTTGCGCAACGAGATCGCCCTTGAGACGCGACAAGAGAATCGAGAACGCAGTGAGTGGAATCGAGTCTGGAGTGGCACGCGCGACCTCGTCGAAAACTTGCGCGTCGGTAACAACGATGCTGGGAGGCGTTTTCAGATTGTCCAAGGCCCTCTTGAGGCCCGCGTCTTTTACTACCACGCAGGTAGCTTCGCCGTCGAGAAGATCGCGAACGCACTGTGCCTGCAGTTGCTTGATGCGGCCCTTGGGCGCTTCCTTATCGATGGGCATCACCAGCACCGCTGTCTCGTTGGGGCCAACCAGGTCGCGCAGGATCACCTGAGGCTCGACAGATTCCGCAGGCGCAATCTCCCAGAGCCTGGTGCGGAATTCAGCCACCCCTTCGCCGGTAGTCGCGACCAGCTTCGCATACGGGACTCCCTCACCTTCGAAGCGAATCAGATGTTCTACTTCCGGGCGGCGCAAATCGGATTTGTTCAAAGCTACCAGCACGGGAATGTTGTGCGCGCGAAGTTCTGCGAGAAGCTTCTCCTCGAATTCGGTCCATACGCCGGATTCCGTCACGAGTATGCCGACGTCAGAGCGCGCGATTACCTGGCGCGTCTTCTCGATGCGCTGCGCACCAAGTGCTCCAACGTCGTCTACCCCGGCGGTATCGACAAACAGGACGGGTCCGATGGGAAGCAGTTCCATTGGCTTCTCGACCGGATCGGTGGTAGTGCCTGCCACATCGGAAACGATCGAAACCTTCTGCTGAGTAATGGCATTCAGCAAGCTTGACTTGCCGACGTTGCGGCGTCCGAAGAAACCAATGTGCAGCCGAAACCCTTTTGAAGTTGCCCGTATCATGGTGAATTCCCCCTTTTTCTCTCTAGACAAAAACGTCGCGTTCGCCGCGGCGAACCTTATTCAACATCGGCAGTGCGCATGCGATCTGTTGTCCATCCATGTGCTGCAGTTCAATGGAAATGAGTTTTTCTCCGGCGGATTTTGCCTGAGGGCCGGCGTAGTCGGAAAGGTATTCCTGAAACGTTGAAAGTGCGTTGGGATGGCAGTGATACTTGATCTCTCCCGGCTTGGCGAGATCCATGAAGTCCTGGCCGGTGCGCCCCATGCGATAGCACGCGGTGCAGAAGGAAGGCAGATAGCCCAGCGAAACGACGTCGCTGACAACCTCTTCGACCGTGCGGTGGTCGCCTAGTTGAAACTGGCTGCTGTTCGGGTCGCCTTCACCGTCTTTGTAGCCACCTGGATCGGTGCGGCTGCCGGCTGAAATCTGCGAGACACCGAGCGCTAACGTTGTGCGCCGCACCTCCGCGGTTTCGCGAGTGGACATGATCATGCCGGTGTAAGGAACCGCGAGACGCATGATCGCGATCATCTTCATGAAGTCGGTATCGCTGACTGCATGCGGTGGTTTGGAAGCGATATCGGAACCGAAAGCAGGCTCGATGCGCGGGAAACTGATGGTATGCGGGCCCACGCCGAACTTCTCCTCGAGATGACGAAAGTGCTGCATCATCGCGAGGATCTCGAAACGCCAGTCGTAGAGCCCAAACAGAACGCCCATGCCGACGTCGTCGATGCCCGCTTCCATCGCCCTGTCGAAGACTGTCGCGCGCCAATCGTAATCGCGCTTCAGGCCTTTCAGGTGAACCTCCGCATAGGTGGGGCGATGATAGGTCTCCTGGAATAGCTGGAAGGTTCCTATGTTCGCTTGTTTCAATTGCCGGAAGCGCTCGGTGGTTTGCGGAGCAAGATTCACATTCACGCGCCGGATTTCACCATTGCCGATTCGCGTGTCGTAAACGGTCGCGATGGAATCGAGGATGTACTGGAAACCCTGCGGCGGCAATGCTTCCCCGGCCACAACCAGAACGCGCTTGTGGCCCTGGCGAATCAGGATGCGGGTCTCCTCTGCAATTTCGGCTTGCGTCAGGGTACGGCGTTTCAGGGCTGTATTCGTCGCGCGGAACGCACAATACGTGCATTCGTTCGCGCAGCGGTTGGAGATATAGAGCGGCGCAAATAGCACCAGGCGTGTCCCGTAAATCTCTTTCTTGATCTGCTTTGCCGTCGAGAAGATTTCCTGCAGCAATTCCGGATCTTCGACGAATGAAAGACGCGCGACTTCGTCCATGGAAAGGCCATGCATTTCGCGTGCTTTGACCAGCAGTTCACGTACCTGTGCCGGCTTCGGGCTCTGGCGGTGAGCCAGTATCCCTTCTATCTCCTGCTCGCAAATGAAATCCGCTCGTTCGTGGGTAATCAAGATAATCTCCTGTCTAATCACTTAGTCACTGACCGCATGATTTCGTGTGTTGTGGATGAGGTTCGTTCAATCCCAGGTCCCAAAATCGGGACCCGGGGCACCCACAGTTGGTACGACAACAAGGGTTCATATTTCTAATCGGCGTCATG
>OBLU010005001.1_pt1 | contig 11937 bp, 10 predicted proteins | sample 1518681 | NCBI WGS metagenome assembly OBLU01 (sample SAMEA3539304, study PRJEB22396) | soil metagenome | biome: tundra; feature: field; material: soil | place: USA | collected 2010-05 | depth 0.15 m | reverse complement strand
GGCGATCGCCCACGACGGCGGCAACATGTCGGGCTACTACCTGCTGCTGCACGTGCTGATTGGTGCGTTCGGCAACGGCCTGTTCGTGCTCCGCGCCGCATCGGCGGTGGCCGGCGCGGCTGCGGTCGGAGTCATCGCGGTTATCGCGCTGGCGCTGTTCGATCGCCGTGTGGCCTTGGTGGCCGGACTGCTGACCGCAGTCAGCCTCCCACTCGTCTTCTGGGGCCAGAGCGCCCGCGGCTACGCGCCGATGGTCCTGTTCGCGTCGGCGTCGTTCTTGGCTCTGATCGCGATCGTCGAGGCGGAGGGCGCGGAACGCCGGCGCCGATGGTGGTGGCTGGCCTACGTCGTGTTAATCGCGCTCGGCGTCTACTCGAGCTTCATGACGCTGCTGGTCGTCCCCGCTCAGCTGACTGCCCTGGCGCTCGCCGGTCGCCGGCGAGTGGCCGCGTGGCTGCTCGGGGCGCTGGCGGCGGTCGCGGCGCTGAGTGTTCCGCTGCTGTTGCTGGCCGTCGGGCGCGGATCCGGGCAGCTGTTCTGGGTCCCGCGCCCGTCGCACACGGTGAACAAGCAGGTGTTCGAGTCACTCACCTCGGCCGGCCTGGAACCGGTCTTTCGCAAGACGGCCGTGACCTTCGTGCTGCTGGGGCTGACCGTCGCGGCGCTGATCGCGGTGGCGATCGTGATCGTGCGCGATCGCGTCCGCGGCACGGCCGACCCGGGCCCGGGCCGGTCCGAGCGGGACGGGAGAGCCTGGGGTCAGATCCTGATCCTGGCCTGGTTCGTGGTTCCGGTGGCGCTGGCCTTCGTCGAATCGCTCTTCGGTCAGCCGATCTTCGAGCCTCGCAACCTGCTCGCCGCGGTCCCTGCCGTCGCGCTGCTGCTGGCAATCGGGATCACCGACCCGCGCCTTCCGCGTGGGCTCGCGTGGTCGGCGTTCGTGGTGGTGCTCGGCCTCAGGGCCGCGGCGCTGGCGCCGAGCTATGGCACCTCGCCGGAGGACTGGCGCGGGGCCACGGCGTATGTCCTGGCGAGGACCCAGCCGGGGGATTGCGTCGCCTTCTACGCATCCGACGGCCGGATGGCCTTTCAGTACTACCTCGGAACCGGCGCCGCCGCCGTCAGCCGGGCGCCACGCTCGATCCTGCCCGTGGCGCGCTGGGGGGTGGTGCGGACCTACGTCGAGGACTATTCCGGCCTGACGCCGGCCCAGGTGTCGCGGCTGCCTGGCGATTGCCGGCGGCTATGGTTCATCGCCAGCCACCAGGGCGAGCCGAGCGGACCTGCCGGATCCCGGGCCAACTACCGGCGCTTCGTCGCGCTGCGGGGCTCGCTGGAGCGCGCCTACCCCCGCCACCGGAAGGCCAAGTTCGGCTACGCGGCGGTGATCCGCGTCGAACTGCTGTCGCGCTGATCGCGGGCTAAGGGCCCACGAGCCCTAAGTTTTCCCCACCATAAATACTAAGGGCGCAGCGTGGTGCCGACGAAGGTCAGCGCGCTGAGCCCGATCAGCAGTAGCCCGTTGACCCACAGCAGCAGGGTGAACCACCTGCCCCGCACGAAGCGCGCCGCCACCATCAAGGCCGGGAACGCGGTGATCAGCAGGCGCGGATTGGGAGGCGTGTACTCGGAGGTCAGGGCCAGGAACGAGATCCCGAACGTCCACACGATCGCCTCGATCGAGATCTCCCGCCGCACGCGGTACATCAACGCGAGCATCCCGATCAGCAACAGAGCACCGATCAGCCCGACGACCAGGTTGAGGTTGAGCGTCGGCTGGTTGAAATGCGAGAGCGAGACCTTGCTCAGCAGGCGCGTGGTCATGTGCAGCACCGCCAGCGGATCGGTCTTTTCCGACCATCCGTGATGCTGGGCCTCATAGCTGGCCAGGGGAGTTCCGGTCCAGGCCCACAGAAACAGCCCAAACGCCACGATCCCGGTCAACGACAGCACGGGAGCGAGCAGGCTCCGCCGCGCGGTCCGGTCAGTCCAACCGCGGCGATGGAACTCCAGCAGCGCCGAGACACCGCAGACCGCCACCAGCACCAGGCCCGTCGGCTCGACCGCCGTCGCCAAACCGGCCAGCGCGCCGGCCAGCAGCCAGCGACGTTGCTGGAGCGCCAGCACGCAGCCCGCCGCCAGCGGGATCAGCAGCCCCTCCGAGTAGACCATCGAGAACACCACCGAGCCGGGGAACAGGCAGAACAGTGCCGTCGCGCGGCGGGCGGTGTCCACGCCCCACCAGCCCCTGGCCAGGCGGTTGACGAGGATTGTCGCGATCAGGCCCCCGGCGCAGGAGATCAGCAGGCCGGAGACCGTGGAGACCCAGATCACGTCGTGGCTGGTGAACGGAGCAATGATCTGCGACCCCACCCAGATGGCCATCGAATAGAGCGGTAAGAAGCCCAGCGTCGTCTGCAGATGGGAGCTGAAGGCGGGGTAGCCGTGATTGGCCAGCTCCCGATACCAGAGGCCGTCCCAGTTGGCCAGCTCGTGGAGGAAGTTGTGGTGGCCGATCAGTCCATTCAGCCATGCGACCGCCAGCAGCAGGACGCGGGTCGCCAGATACACGAGGATCACCCAGTGCAACTCCTGCCGGGCCCGCGTGAGCGGCCGCGACCGACGCGCCCGGCGCGTCCGCACCACCGGCTCTATCGCCGCCGTGCCGTCGCGGCCGATCAGCTCAGAGCCCGTGATGCCGACCGGATCAGAACGTGGATCGAGGCGCTCTGGGGTGGTTTCCACGGGGCGGTGATTGGATGGCGATCGATGGCTCGGACCGGCGGCGGACGGCCGAGCTGCAGGCAGAAAGGGTATCTCCGTAGGCGGTCGAGAAATGCAGCGCAAGCTCCATCGCCACCGGCCCCGGCCGCCTCAGGTCCGGGTACCGGACAAGCATGCAATATGCGATGAAGGAACTCCGAAGCATACAGTCGACGGACCGCCGTGAGCCTGGGCTCGAGGTTCCCCAGTCGGCTGAGCCCGTGACCCCCGCGGCCCGAGCCACTCGCGAGATCTGCTCCCGTAATTTCGAATCACGACACTAGAACCGCGGCGACGCGTCGTCCAGAGCCGCCGCAATCACCTCGGCGAGCCGCTGGGGGTGGCGCTGTGGCAGCAGATGCCCAGCCCCGCTGACCAGTTCCAGCTGTGCCCCCGGAATCTGCGTTGCCAGGCGGCGCGCCGACGCCACGGGCACGATCCGATCGCCCGCGCCGACGAGGATCGTGGTCGGGGCCGAGATCCGCGGCAGATGCTGCTCGAGCGCCGGCAGGTCCTTGACCAGCGCGCGCTGCTCGGCCAGGTGCGCGCGCCATGATGCCGGCTCCAGCAGTCGCCGGCTGGCGGCTTTCAGGTAGTGCTCGTCCATCGACAGTCCTCCGGCCGCCAGACGCCGCAGCGGCGAGGCGGCGAGCGCCAGCCCCACGCCGGCCAGCGCCGCGACCGTCGTCACATAGCCGGCCACCGGCGCCGCCAGCAGGCGGTCCAGGGCGTAGAGCGAGTCCCGGTTGGCGGCCGGAGATGCCAGCACCAGGGCGCGGACCCGCTCGGGATGGTGCGCGGCCAGCCAGGCGGCGATCGCGGCTCCGAGGCTGTGCCCGACGATCGTCGCGCGGTCGATGCCGCGGGCATCGAGCGAGCGCAGCGCGGCGGCCGCGTTGCCCGGCAGGTCCAGCGGTTCGCTGGCACCGTCCCATCCCGGGCGGTTGATCGCGATCGCCCTGGTCTCCGGATGCAGCGCGGCGATCACCCGCTCCCAGTCGCGGGCACCGCCTGGCTGGCCGTGCAGCAGCAGGACCGGCCCGCGGCTCGGCGGCGTCGCCTTGGCGCCAGCCCTACGCTGCGCCGGGCGGACCGCCGCGGGGGCCGTCGCCGACGGCCTGTCCGTCGCGTCCGACATACCCATCCTTGCCTCCTGCCACCAGCAGGATCGCGTCCACGCTGCCGACGTTGCGCACTCCCCTATGCGTCGCCGGATCCACCCGAGCCACGCCACCGGCCGCCAGGAGATGCGTAGAGCCGTCCCCGAAGCGGAGCTCGATCTCGCCTCGGTGCACGAAGTAGGTCTCCTCCTGCTCGTCGTGGTAGTGCATTCCGGTCGCATAGCCGGGCGCCAGCACCAGGGCGTTGATCCCGAACGCGGTTATCCCCAGGCCGCTCCGCAGCTTGCGAAAGCCGTATCCCTCGCCGAGCTGGTCCAGGCTCGAAACCGCATAATCGCCGCGTTCGTTCTGGTCAGCCATCGCCGGTCACGATCCTCCGGACGACTGTCGGGCTCCGAGCGTGGTGATGGACACCATGAGGGGGCATACTAGAGCGGTGACGTCAGCGCTCCTGTCAGACGCGCTCGCGCCGCTCCGAGCGAGTCCGGCGCGCGCCGCGATCCTGCTCGACATCGACGGGACGCTTTCGCCGATCGTCGAGCACGCGGCCGACGCGCACGTGCCGGAGACCACGCGCCTGCTGTTGATCACCGTCTCCAGGCGGTATGGCCTCGTAGCCTGTGTCAGCGGGCGGCGGGCCTCCGAGGCCCGCGCGATGGTCTCGATCGGCGCGATCTCCTATCTGGGCTCCCACGGCGTCGAGTTGCTGCGTGCGGGCTGGACGGAGGCGAAGCTCGACCCCGGCGTCGAGGACTGGGTCCGCCGGATCCGCGAGTTCGGCCGTGAGGCCGACACCTCGGACCTGCGCCGGCGTCGCGTCCGGCTGGAGGACAAGGGCGCGATCGTCGCCTTTCACTGGCGCGGGGCCGCCGACGAGGAGGCGGCCAGAGCCGCGATCGACGCGGTCGCCGCACGCGCCGAGGCAGCCGGCCTGCGCACCCACTGGGGGCGCAAGGTGCTCGAGGTCCGGCCTCCGATCAAGATGGACAAGGGCGAGGGCATTCGCGCGCTGCTGGCCGACGCGAGCGAGGAGATCGACGCGGCGCTGTACGTCGGTGACGACACGACCGATCTCGATGCGTTCCGGACACTCACCGAGCTGGTGGCCGAAGGGCGTCTGGCGCGGGCGATCCGGGTGGGGGTCAGCTCCGAGGAGGGGCCTTCGGAGATCGCCGCCGAGGCCGATCTGGTGGTCGACGGTCCGGCCGGCGTGCAGGAACTGCTCGCGGCCCTGATCGCCGAGTGATCGCCAGTGAGGTTTGCGGACTTCCTGCGCGCCACCGTTCTGATCAGCGCGGCCGCGGCCAGCGTACTCGCGGCCGTGACGCTGGCCGGAGCCGCGGGTGCCAGCGACGATCTCGTCGTTCCGGTGGCCGCCGGCTGGTGGGTGCTGGCGGGCCTGATCGGGGCCTGGTTCGGGCGGCGCGGGGAGACCTCGCAGCCGATCGCCTCGCTGCTGGCCAGCGCGCGGATGCAGATGTCGCTGCCGGAGGTCAATCCCAGCCGCACGGTGCTGAATCGTCTGTGGCCGCTGTTGCTCTGCACCGTGGGCGCCGGCGCGTTGGGCTTCATCCTGCCTCAGGTGCCGGCGATCGCGACCGGCTTCGCGATCATCTGGGCGCTGGCCTGGCGACGCCAGGCCAGCGCGGTGACGGCGATCGAGGAGCGGGACGGGGCGCGCTTCTATGTCGAGCAGACCTCGCCGCTGGATCCGATCAAGCTCGTGCGGACCCCCGGCTTTCGCTCCAACCTGTTCGAGCTCAACGGCGCCTCCGGCCACCGTCAGACCTCTCCCCGCTAGTGCAGCCTTCCGGAAGGGATTTCGAGAACGGTGCACTAGGTCAGTGACAGCTCCTGTGACCCGGGCGGCTTCCCCGGCGCCATTCGCCGCTGCGCGTCCCGGTTCACGCACCGACGTGCTGGTCGTCGGTCTGGGCGCCACCAGCGGCTGGCGCACCTCGACCGCTGAGCTCAGCGGCGCGATCGCGCGCTCCGGCGCGCGCGTGCAGACAGTGGTCACGGCCCGCCCGCCCGCGGTCCGCACGTTCGCGCTCACCGACCTCGTGCAGGCGCTGGCCGCGCGCCAGGCCTGCGAGCGCGCGATCGCCAGGTACCAGCCGGCGGCGATCGTCTACTGCTCGATCACCGCGGCGCTGTTGTGGCCGCGCCCGGGCGCCGTCTGGATCGACTCGATCGCGGCCGAGAACCGTCCCGGGCGCCACGGGATCTGGCAGCGCCCGGTCGAGCGCCGCCGGCTCGCCCAGGCGTCGATCGTGATGATGATGAGCGAGACCTCGCTGGCCCCGCTGCCGGGTTGGCGCCCGGATGCGGTCGTCGTCCCCGTCCCGGTCGCGAGCTCGGCCCCGGTCGACGTGTTCGCCGGAGAAGGGGTCTTCGGGGCCCCTGCGGGCGCCGGGTCCGGCGCGGCCCCGCGGGACCTCGCCGCTCTGACCTATGCTGCCGACCCTGACAAGCGCCAGCTGGAACTGGTGCTGGCCGCCTGGGCGCGCGCGCGGCGCGGCGATGAGACGCTGGTCGTGGCGGGCACCGACCAGGGACGCGGCATCCCAGGCGTGGAGGTCGCCGGCCGCCTCCCCCCCGCTGACTACCGCGCGCTGCTGCGCCGCGCCCGCGTGTTCATCGCGGCGCCCAAGCGCGAGGACTACGGCATCGCCCCGCTGGAGGCGCTGGCCGACGGCTGCATACTGGTCACGACGCCGTCACGCGGACCGTATCCCGCGCTGGCGCTGGCGCGCGAACTGGACCCCAGGCTCGTCGGCGACGACCTGCCCGGCGCGATCCGGATCGCGCTGAACGATCCGTCTGACGGCTACCGCGAGCGCGCCCAGAGGCTGCTGGCCCCGTTTCGCCGCCAGGAGGTCGACCGCGTGATCTCCGAGCGCGTGCTGCCGCAATTGCTGCCAGGATGGGGAACGTGAGCCCGCTGGCGTACATCCCCAGCCCCTCTTCCAACGGCTTCAGCGTCGGCCCCTTTTTCTTTCACGCCTACGGGATCGCGTACGTGTTCGCGGTCGCCGCGGCGATCCTGATCTCCCGCCGCCGCTGGGCCCGGGGCGGCGGCGATCCCGATCTCATCTACGAGGTGGCGATGTGGGCCTTCCCGGCGGGCCTGGTCGGCGGGCGGATCTACTTCGACATCACCACGCCCAGCCAGGTTCCGTCCCACTGGTGGGGAGTGTTCGCAATCTGGGAGGGGGGGCTGGGCATCTGGGGTGGGATCGCGGGCGGCGCCGCGGTGGGGCTGTGGATCGTGCACCGGCGCCTGAAGCGCGCCGACATGCTGCGCTTCATGGATGCGGTTGCGCCCTCGCTGCTGGTCGCCCAGGCGATCGGGCGGATCGGCAACTACTTCAACCAGGAGCTGTTCGGCAAGCCAACCACGCTGCCCTGGGGTCTAAAGATCGACCCGCTGCACCGCCCGGCGGGCTTTGAGCGCTACGCAACATTCCAGCCCACGTTTCTGTACGAGATGATCTGGGACCTGTCGTTTGCCGGATTCCTGGTCTGGCTGGGCTATCGGCGGCGGATCCACCCGCCCGGGCTGTTCGCCCTCTACGTGGCCGGGTACTCGGGCTTTCGGATCTTCGAGGAGACGCTGCGGATCGACTACTCAAATCACATCCTGGGGCTCAGGCTGAACTTCTGGGTGGCCTCGCTGCTGTGCCTGGCCGGGCTGCTGTGGTTCGCGGCGATCCAGCGCGGGTGGCGTCCAGCCTGGTTGGGGTCCGGTGGCCCCCCGCCCGCCGCGTCCTCGCAGAGCCGCAAGGGTCGTCCCCCGGCCGCTCGCAGCGCTCCTCCCCGCCCGGCCCGGCGCGACTCCCGTGGCCGGCGTTAGGGCGCACGGCCACGCGCCAGCGGTTGGCGCGGTCACCGAACCGGGGTTGACTCCGGCTGTGCGGTGATCTCGGCCGGCTGGAGCTGAGGCTCGACCGGCTGCTCGCCGCTGATCGACTCCCTGAACTCTTTGAGGCCTTGGCCGATCGCGCGGCCGGCGCCGGGCAGCCGCTTGGGTCCGAGGAAAACGAGGGCGACGACCAGCACGACGATCAGGTGGGTGGGCTCGAGGATTCCGGTGAACATGGGTTGTGTCCTTACTTGAGGAGGGGATCGGCCGCGACCACCTCAGCGGTCGCGGCCGATTGCGGCTCGGTCAGACGATCTGGCGTTGGGCGTTGAGGTCAGCGGAATAGCCGGCTCTGGTGTGGTGCCTAATCAGCCTGTGCTGCTGGCTGTATGTGCAAGGACTCCGGTGCTGACGGTTTCCTTCCGCACGCCACGACGGTTGTTGGCGCCGGCGAGGCTAGCGGCGATTGGTGACCGGCCAGCTACCCGCCGACGTCGGCGAAACCGACCGGCCGGCGACCCTATGCCCGGTTGCGCGACCGCATCCCCTGCACGACCTCCCACGGCTTGGTGTTGGCCACCTGATCGGCGGTCAGCCACGCCCGCCGCGCGGTGGCGATCCCGAAGCGCACCGCGTCAAAACCCGTCACCCGGTGGGCGTCGCAGTCGATCACGATCGCCACGCCGGCGGCGGCCGCCGCCCGCGCGTTGACCTCGTTCATGTCCCGGCGGTCCGGGCTGGCGTTGATCTCGAGCATCGTCTGAGTCCGCGCCGCAGCCTCGATCACCCGCTCGACGTCGAACTCATACGGGGGACGGCGCTCGATCTTGCGCCCGGACAGGTGCCCGATCGCGTCGACCAGCGGATGCTCGATCGCCCGCACGATCCGCGCGGTCATCGCCTCGGCGCCCATCGCGAACGACGAGTGCACCGACGCGACCACCCAGTCGAGCGAGGCCAGCAGCTCGTCGTCGTAGTCGAGCGTCCCGTCGGGCAGGATGTTGACCTCCGAGCCGGCCAACAGCTGGATCCCGTCGACCGAGACCCCGCGCACGGCCTCGATCTGCGCGCGTAGCCGCTCGGGCGAGACCTCGTCCCCGAACCCGAAGCTCGCCGAATGGTCGGTGATCGCCAGGTACTCGTATCCCGCCTCCAGCGCCGCCTCCGCCATCTCTTCAACCGACGCCGTCCCGTCCGAGGCGGTCGTGTGGCAGTGCAGGTCGCCGCGCAGATCATCGACCGTGATCAGCTCCGGCAGCCGGCCATCCGCCGCGGCCTCCAGCTCGCCGCGGTTCTCACGCAGCTCGGGCTCGATGTACTCCAGCCCCAGCAGGGCGTAGACCTCGGTCTCGGTGGCGCAGCGGTGCGTCTGGCCGCTGGCGTCGTCCAGCACGCCGTATTCGGACACGTGCAGTCCCTTGCGCACCGCCGCGTCGCGCAGCGCGACGTTGTGCTCCTTGGAGCCCGTGAAGTGCTGCAGCAGGTTGCCGAACTGGTCGGGCGCGACGATCCGCAGATCGACCTTCAGCCCGGTGTGGGTGCGCAGCCGCACCCCGGCGTCGCCCGGCGTCTGCGCCGCCTCCACCAGCTCCAGTGACGCCGCGGCCCGGGCCAGCGCGCCCGGATCGCTGGCCGTAGCGATCACGTCCAGATCCTTGACGCTGTCGGTCATCCGCCGCGCCGAGCCGGCCAGCTCGACGCGCTCGGAGGCCGGGTGCGCGCGCAGCGCGTCGATCAGCTCCTCGCCAACGGCCAGCGCCCGATCCAGAACCACGCGTCCTCCGGACCCTCCGTGATCGCCCTCCTGAAGCGCCGCTGCGTGCGCGTCGAGCGCCGCCAGGATGCTCTCCTCGGCCTTGGGCCCGAAGCCCTTCATCGAGCGGATCCGCCGTTCCTCGGCGGCTGCCCGCAGCGATTCCAAGGAGTCGATCGAGAGCTCCTCGAACAGCCGCCGCGCGCGCTTGGGGCCGAGACCGGGCAGGCGTGTGATTTCAATCAGACCAGCCGGGAACTTGGCCCGTAGCTTGACCAGGGCGGGGATCGCGCCGTCGTCAGCGAGCGCGATCAGTTTCTCGTGGATCGTTCGGCCGATTCCCGGCAGCTCGGTGGCGCGGCCTTGGCGCGCGAGTGCGGATACCGACACCGGAGCATCGCGGACGGCCTTGGCGGCGTTGCGGTAGGCGACGATGCGGTGGACGATCGCCCCGTCGAGCTCGTACAGGTCGCCGAGCTCGTCGAGCGCGAGCGCGATTTCGGAGTTGGTCGGATCCGCCATCTGCCTCGTAGGCTATTGTGAACCCGCGCTATACTTTCTGAAGTAATGACCTGAGCATCCCGAAGGAGAGTGACCATGGCAGGCACGGTGCAAGACGTCACCGACAACAATTTCCAGGCCGAGGTGATCGAGTCCGAGCTTCCGGTGCTGGTCGACTTCTGGGCACCGTGGTGCGGGCCCTGCCGCCGCGTCTCGCCGGTCGTCGAGGAGATCGCCAAGGAGCGCGCGGAAGGTCTTAAGGTCGTCAAGATGAACACCGACGAGAACCAGCAGACCGCGATCAAGTTCAACGTCCTGTCGATCCCAACGCTGATGCTGTTCCGCAACGGCCAGGTCGCCAAGACGGTGATCGGCGCTTACCCGAAGCGCAAGATCGAGGAGCAGATAGAGCTCGTCTAGCGGTCGTCCGGTCGTGCCCGCCGGCCGGGGCGAAGGGCGCTCCCCTCAGCGCGATGAGCGATCCGAACATCTGGGAGCCGGAGTGGGAGCGGGATTCCAGCGAGCCACCGCTCCAGAGCCGCGCGTTAGGTGAGCGCGATGCCGATCTTCAGCGCCCGGCCGTCGATCTTCACTGGCGCCGCGCCATCCAACGATTCGTAACTGACCAGCATCGCGAGCGTCTCGCCTGCGATGTAGGCCTCGTGCCTCCTGGCCGCCCCGATCAGAGCCTGGTCGCCGTCGAGCGTCAGCGCGATCCGGTCTGAGACCTGCAGCCCGGCCTCCTGGCGCGCGCTCTGGACCGCGCGCACGATGTCGCGCGCCCAGCCTTCGTTGCGCAGCTCGTCGTCGATCTCGAGCTCGAGCGCGACCGCGTGGGATCCCTCACGCTCGACCTGATAGCCCTCCAGCGGCTTCATCGTGACCAGCAGGTCGTCGACTCCGAGCTCGTGGTCGGCGCCCGCTACCGAGATGGCCACCGACTGGCCGTCGCGCAGCGCCGACGCCGCGTGGGCCGCGTCCAGGCCGGCCACCGCTGCGGCCACGAGCGGCATCTGCTTGCCAAACCGCGGTCCGAGCGTCCGGTAGTTGGGCTTGATCTCCACCTGGCCGAGCTCGTCGGCCTGCGAGACAAAGCGCAGCTCGTGCACGTTGAGCTCCTCACGCACGATCTCGGCCATCCGTTCGATCGCCTCGCGCTCGCGGCCGGTGGCGACGACGACTGCGGCGCGCAGCGGCTGGCGCACCTTCAGCTTGGCCTGCCCGCGCGCCGCCAGCCCGAGGCGCACCGTCTCGCGCGCGATAACCATGGCGTCCTCAAGTTCTCGGTCGCGAGGGCCCGGAGTGGGGAAGTCGGTCAGGTGGACGCTGGCCTGCGCGCCGTCGAGGTTGTCGTAGATCTCATCGGCCAGGAACGGGGTGAACGGCGCCAGCAGCTGTGAGACGGTGATCAGGCAGTCCCGCAGGGTCGCAAACGCGGCCAGGTCGCCCTCCCAAAAGCGCCGCCGCGAACGTCGCACATACCAGTTGGACAGCTCGTCGACAAACTCCTGGATCGCTCGCCCGCCGCCGGTGGCGTCAAAGTCGTCCAGGCGGTCACGGACCACCTCGACGGTCGCCTGCAGCCGCGACAGCACCCACTCATCTAGAGGAGACCGGGAGGTGGGAGAGGTTTCCCTGGGGGAAATGGGAGAAATCTCCTGGGGGGAAAGTTCTCCTGGGGGGATCTCCCGGGGGGAAATCCCCCGGGCTGAGACTTCGTTCGCGTTGGCGTAGAGGACGTAGAGGACGTAGGTGTTCCACAGCTGCAGCATGAACTGGCGGACCGCTTCGCCGATCGTCTCCAGCGAGAAGCGATAGCCGTCCCATGGCTGCTTGGAGGTGAAGAAGTACCAGCGCAGCGCGTCGGCCCCGTAGCGGCCGATCACCTCCCAGGGCTCGACCGTGTTGCCGATCGACTTGGACATCTTGCGTCC
>OBLU010005000.1_pt1 | contig 11938 bp, 13 predicted proteins | sample 1518681 | NCBI WGS metagenome assembly OBLU01 (sample SAMEA3539304, study PRJEB22396) | soil metagenome | biome: tundra; feature: field; material: soil | place: USA | collected 2010-05 | depth 0.15 m | reverse complement strand
GCATACGCATCACCTTGTCGGCCGAGCTCTTCTCGGCGCTGCACAGTCCGCAGTAACTGATGGCCTCTTTTACCGATCGAAAGCGCGTGTAGTCACCGATCTCCAGAGCCCACGTCAATGCGGTGATCGGACCAACCCCGGGTAGCCTGCCGTGCAGAAGCGGGAACATTCACCGGAGCTACAAAAGTGGGAATCGACGTTGATAACCTTAGGGCGTTACCGCATGAAGGCCTACGCCATTGATTTTGAGCACATTGCGTATCCCGATATGGTATAGTCTCGAGCTAATCAACTTGAGGCCGTCACGGTCACCCAGGGATGACAAAGAAGAGCAATAAGGGCCAGAAGAACCCACTTCCGCCAAGCAATTTTCGATGGTTTGTTGGGAGCATTTTCAATCTGACCCGGAGATTCGGGCATCAGATGATGTGGGTTGGCCTCTTGGCCTATTGTGTACATCTGGCTGCGTGGGTGTTTGTGCAGTTTGCCGGTAAGTCCTCGGATGCCAACCTCGCATTGCGAATTGCGGCAAATTTAAATGTGGCATTCACCTTGAGTTTCACGGCGACCGGCGTTTCAATGGTATTGTACTGGCGCGAGCGCAAATTGCATCGGGCAACACGGGAGCGCCTGACCGCGAGAATCTCGATGCTGGAATTAAAGGTTGACCCCGGACGGACCACAAGCAGGCTTACGTCCGAAGGATTAACTCGAAAGGAGGACTTATGATGGGCGATCTCCAATTGACAACTGCGCTTGCATCAATCGCAGCGGTAGTGCTTCTCTCTGTCTTGCTTTTCAGCTTTCTGCCGGCTTATAGACTGGATTCCTTTCGCCAGAGAATGTTTGGCGTTAGGGACAGTTTGTGGGATTACGCAGCATCGGGGAAGATTGCGTTCGATGATCCGGCTTATTTGTTACTTCGCAAATTGACGAACGGCTTTATTCGTTACGGGCACCAGCTTACGTTCTTTCGGGTAATGATGACGACTCTGCATTGGCGTTTCATCGATCAGACACCTGTCTACTCGTGGCGTAAAAAGTGGGATGTAGCCATCGCGCAGGTTAAAGATCCCGAGGTCAGACAAACGTTAGAGTCGTTCCATACCGTCACGATGTGGGTGGCAGGTAAACACTTGATCAGTGGTTCGCCGATCCTTACCGCCATATTGTTCGGAAGTTTCGCAATGAAGTTGGCCGAGTCGGGTTGGACTAGCTTGCGCCAAATGATCAAGTCATCCGGCGTCCAATCACTCGAATGGACAGTTGACGAGGCATTGGTTGAGGAAAGTGCCGCGAGGGTCGGTTCTGGTCCCCGCCTTGTGTATCACTGAGACTTTTGAGAACTGAAACTCACCCAACGATATTTTCGTGTGTCCGCTTCAGTGTCCTTTAATTGACTAAAGGTCACATTGGATGTGCTAGCACACAACAACGCGATTGTAAGTGCCTGAAAACTCGCGAGGACGGCGGGAGAGAGAATTGCTAAACCGTTGTAGGGTCAAAAGCTCCACCGGGGGGTTCCAATCCCCACCTCTCCGCCACCTTACAACCCATCTTCTGGACTATACGCGCAAAATGAACAAAATAAGATATTTGATCCTGACCTGAGACGTGCGTTGTGTGCGCCCAGTACGGCTAGGTATGCCTTGTACAGCCCGTTTACCTTACAAAACGAGCGGCACCTTACAAAGGCATCAAGCTCGTCCGAACCTCCGAACCAGCCTATGTTTGGCCTTAAGATAGCAGCGAGTTTCCCTCCGTTTCGCTTCAATCACCTGGAACAAACATTTTGCTGAACCGTGAGCGTCAGGCGGAAGCCCGAACCTCATACAAGTACTTCTGAAAACCGGCGAATATCTGTCCAATCTCCTCCGCTTGTCCAAGGTCCGCCAGAGCATCGGAAATGGAGTTGTGATATTTTAGGCGCAGCAAGGGCGTGAGCTTTTCTTGATCCAACTCTTCGACGCCGACACTCACGTAGTGTGCGAGCACGAAGTCCAGAAAGCCTTGCTGCTTGCTGTTGAAGTGGCTGCTGATGGCGAACTTGGCTCTTGCGGCCCGCTCTGCGCGATTTAGGGGCGGCAGCGCGTAGGCAACATAGGCGAGGACGTCGAAGAGGTCGCTCTTCTCGGCGTCAATGATCTTTTGCATCTCGCCGAGCTGCTCGGGACCAAATCCCTTTTCTGCAAGCCCCATCAACAGCATCTTTCTGGTCACGGGATTGCTCCACAATGTCCGCAACTCCGCCTCGTCTTTGAAGAACTCCGGCAACTTACCGAACAGCAACTCCAGGAATTGCTGGGCAGACATGGGAGTGCCATCGGGATGCCAGAAAGTCGTACACATCATGTGCTGGATGGCCAGCTCTTTCCCGTTGGCGAGCTTCACTTTGGTCTTTGGTTTCTTCTTACACTCACACGGGTCCTGCCCGCAGACCGGGCAAGGACCTTTTGGACACGCGCATGGGATTTGCCCGCAAACGGGGCATTGTTGCTTCGGCTCCTTTACGCACTGACAGGGGTAAGAGCCGCATTTCGCGCAAGGTTCCGGCTCCTGAGGCTCACCATCCCACTCCGGATCGCTGAAATGAAGGTAGGCCTTCACGAAGTCATAAATTGTGAAGTAGTCCTTACCGTCAAAGAGCCGTGTACGTTCTGCCTTCCAGCGCGGCTTCGCTACTCTTGTCCTGTTCAAGATCGTCGAGGTATTTCAGGAACAGCAGCCAGGAAGCCTGCTCGGTGTAATCGAGTTCAGTAGTGCAGCCAGCTTCTTTCCAAAGGACATCATCAATATTCTTAAACGCCTGTTCGAACATGGTCACCCTGAGCGTTTCCCGCTTGAGTTGATTGGAAATGGGGCTCGCTATAAAGATAACCCGTGGGGGCTCACTCAGGCCGACTGAGCAAACGAGAATTCTGCGATAGAGGTGGGTGCGCTGTGCTCTGAGGTTTCCGAATGCCGGCTGCATTGATTGCGATGACCGTTTTTTGGTCAAGTTTTTGGATTTGAGATCTTCCGAAGCCATTCCGACTCGTTGAGGCCCACACGCGAGATCTTGTACGCATAATCATTCGCAACTCTCTGGGCATGATCCGGTTTGAGATCCGCGATCCAGCGATATGTCGTTCTTCGGCTAGTGGCTTTAAAGAAGCGTCCGGTTTTCGCATTTCGCGCAACGATCTCACGATCACGCCCTGACGGTTTGAACGTGATCATTTTCGCCTCAAACGGCTTCGTTTGCAGCGCAAACCGTAGAACCTTTGATTGGTCTTTAATCAAGAATTCGCAGTCCGAATATCCTCCACCAACGATTCTCAAGGGCAGGAAAGGGAATGCTCTTTCCTTTTCGATCCTCACGCTGTCGCAAACGGGCTGAACACAAAGCAGAAACCTCGTGTGCTTTCCCTTTGTTTCGAGGACGATTGTTCCCAATCGCAGAATCGGCGGAGGGGAACCGTATCTACTTCGAATGGACATGAGCATCGCCAAGCTTTGGTCCGAATCCGTTGGCCGCTCCCCTTCGAGCGTGAGGCGCTCCGTGAGGCCCTTTGCCAAGTGTTTCGCAGCATTGTCCTTATTCTGGAGCATTCCGAGTGCGAACTTCTTATGGGAAGCGAAAACGTCGGCAACCGCAGCTTCGCCGACGCCATGCTTTAGAAGGTAGGTCATGCCCTTCAATGCCGCATTCTCTGGAGTATGTTGCAATGAAAACTTGATGCCGCGTTGGACCTGGTGCTTGAGCCACCGCATCACATTTTGTGTGCCGGCAATCGAGCCAATCTTTTCGTCTTCGAGAATCGATTGAATTTCCGCGACGATCAAGGGAACTACATGACTGGAAGCTTCTTCTGGAAGTAACAGAGTCCGGTGCGTAACATATGGTGCGTCAAGTGTGTGATTAAACGTTCTGAGTAATTGATGCGTGTTGGCTCTTAACACGGCGAGCGACCTCAGTGCCACATTCGAGACGAGCCCGCCGGCCATCAATGAAAACTCTGTAATTACCGTTTCGGGGAGATCCTTTTCCTCGATCTGCCGCTTCTTATGCTCTAATCGATTTCCCTCTTTGGCAAAAACCGAGACACGAAGCGCTCCAGCGTCGATCGTGTATGAATCAGAGTTGTCCGTTACCTTCAGTTCCTTCCGGATGTCGGCCACGATCTTTGTTAGGTCATTTTCGCCAGTGTAGATCAAAATAAGACGAGCACGGCCTTTCTCTTTCTTCGTACTTTTCAGAAGCTCTCGTATGAGTTCTAAGGTTTTCTCTCCGTTCTTGAATTCGTGTAATACCCAGTCCAATATCACGACGTCGGCACGTTCGATCACCCGAAAAAAGCTCTTCGGGAATGTGCCAATTTCATCCTGCCCTGGTCTGCACGCTCCGCATATGATCCCCAGCCTAGCAAACTGATCGATAAGCGCCTTTGCGTCGAGACCATGGGCACCATTCTCTCTTGTAGTCGGTTCTCCCTCGTCAGCAGTAGCTGTGCCCGCCTGCCTCAGCGGCGTAATTAGAGCAGTCGGTTTAGTGATCTCGTCGTTTCCGGCTAGGCGGGCTCTATCGTCCACAACGAGAACATTCGCTAGAAATTCGGCAGCCACATCTCTCGACCATTCAGCAAAAGAAAGGGACCTAGGCATCTAAATCATCTCCGCGCTTCTTTTCAAGAGGCTTAATGATGAACTCTGCTCCAGCCGATCCCAATGCCGGCCCAAGAACTAATTCGTAACCAACTTTCGCCAGTGCTTCCCGAGAAATATAGAGCCCCAGCCCTCGTCCACCAGGCTTTCTGGTGAAACCCAGTTCGAAAATCGCTCCACGATCCCGCTCTTGGACGCCAGGACCACTGTCCAGGATGATCATGGAATCACCTCTCAAATCGAGCTTGATAAATCTCGGCTTTGGGCGGTCCTTGATCCAAAAGATGGCATTATCCACAAGATTGACAAAGACGGGATACAGCGATGACGGATAGCTGGCGAGTTTATGGCGCAAGAACGACTTGGAGGGTTGTAGCTCGATTTCATGCCTAAGAAGACGTGGCCCGAAGAGGTCAGTGAGAAACTTCGCGATTTCTGCCCCTGAAATCTCAATTTCGCTTCTGTAGAGCCTTCTCTGGAGTGGGGTGAAGAGGCTGAGATATCCGTCAAGGTGATCGAACGCGCCGCGGAGATCGTTGTAAAGAGGTAGAAGTGCCTCATTAACGTCTCCCCAAGATTTCAACCTACGCAGACTATTGCGCACACTCTTGATGCTGTTTTCAAACTCATGATTTACGACATTTATCGCCATCCCCAATTGGGTTAACTCAAGGTCGGCTTCGGAGCGTTCCCGTACTTCTAACAGCTCCTCCTGTATGGACTCATTCATGAGGCTCATGCCCACGAAGCGCCCTTCGTCATCCCTGGACCAATGAAGAGATCGAAGATCGTCCTTGATTGTGCCTAGCGCGCTCAGATTTCGCTGGGCAACATCTTCAAGTTGGGACTCCAGCGCTTGTCGCCTTGCAATAATCTGTTCGGCTTCCATGGCAGAAAGATCCATTCGAGCGAGTTCGCTTCGAACTTCGCCAATTGCTGAATCTACTTCCTGCGCAATCTCTCTTGTAACAGACGCAACTTGGGAGTTGACGCTTTCGAGCGCGACTCTCGCCTCCTTGCGCTCCGAGGCGGTTCGTCTTTGTGTATCTAGAATCTGTTCCCCCAACGAGCGTTCAAGGCGGAGCCGCAGGCTTACGTCAATCTTCGCTTTGGACGCTTCGTCGCTAACCAAGCGTGCGAGCTCGTTGTGAGCAGGTGCAAAGACATCCTCTTCAAGCTTTCGGATCTCAAGTACAGCGGCATCCCAATCGCGGCGCAACTGCTTATTAAGGCCAACTCCATTTGGACGAGCAACGCGATAGTGCTTGCGGAGCTCATCGAGAGAACGAAGCGCTGAGGCCTCTATGTCGATTACGGTCCTCGACGCCTGTTCACGATCCTTCATTCGTGTGGCTGCAAAAAGCTGAGTATTTACTGATTCGATCAGCGACGCAACATCTTCGCGATGCTTCCCTTTCCCCACTTCGTCGAAGAATGCCTCTATTTGGCGTCCGAACGCTGCTCGGCGAGCGGTGAGTTGCTTTTCTCGATTACGTCTTGCTTGCTCAATACGATCTATTTCGGCCTTCTTCTCTAAATAACGCTCGGCTCCGGCTGAACCTTCACGGAAGAAATCGGCCGCGATTTGGATAAAGAAATTCATCAGAATGGCTCTGAATTGCCTATAAGCAAGGTTTTCTCGAAATCCTTCCCGGCCGGCCTTCTCATTGAGTTGTGGGTTGTTCTTCTGGGAAATTTCAATCACTCCCAGCATTCGCCGGAAAGAAAAATAGTAGTATGCGGCGCTCTTCGTCCTGTTCTTTTCGATATCGAGGAAGTCGTAGTCGTTGTTCCCATACGGAAGCACACGGATATTATCTTTGTAGATATAGAGCCCCCCGATCTGATTCAATTTTCGAATGATTTGAACCCAATCGTTCTGAGGAAGAGTGCTTTCGCTAGATTTTCCTTGAACGTAGCCAACGTTGATAACGAAAGGCCCGCACTCCGTCTTTTTGCCCCTCGCGGCGTCCCAGGCGACGACGTGGCTTTTGCTTTCCTCTCCATAAACGGTAACGCTTCCCAGAAACTGACCATATTCATCAAAGCGACCCTGAATATGGTGGTCGGCGTTTTCAAACTCATCTGGAGTGAAGAAGCCTTGCTCGCCAATCAGCTCCTCCGAAGCATCATCCGATCGGTGATCGCGAAATGCCGTCTGGATTTGAGGAGCAGGATGATTTGGCGTCATCGTATTCGTAAACCCAAGCAGCATCTTCTTCAGGGGTGGCGCACTATCTTCATCTGGCCGTTCGTCGATCGCAGCTGCGAGAGAAGAATCTGCTGGCATCACATAGAAGTGAGTTCCCGAGCCATCTTTCGACAAGCTCGGTTTGCCAAATGAGATGTCCATTGCCTGAGGATCAACAGAAAAACGCTCAAGATCATTGATCAGGTTTGTATATGTCGCGGGCACGAGCCGCTTCCTAAGCGTGCCAAGGTTACTCCGGACCTGCTTGACCATGCCATCGATATCAGATTTCGAGGGCAGCGACCCTCCTGGCACAGTGATCAGCGGGATCTCGACTTGATCGAGATCTATCCCCGGGCATTGAAATATGCCCCAATGTATAAATGCTGCGGTGAGATCGGACAAGATCCCATCACGTAATGCACGAGTGAGAACAAGAACCTGTGGGCCAATCGCTCCGATCGCAAGTCTCCCTATACCCTTCTCACCGAGGATGGGCCGCTTCGGCTTGTTCGGGTCTACAGGGGGCAACCCTAGTGCGGTATTTGCGTCCAGCTTGCTCTCTGTTCCAAGCGTTAGCCATCTGCTCTCGAAGTCCTCCCTCATCATCCCCAATCCGTCGTCGCGAAGGACGAAAAGTCCATCAGAGCGGTAGAAGTCAACCTCAACAGAATCCGCATAGGCGTCATGGGCGTTCTTAAACAATTCGCTGATGGCTGTAGGAATGCCCGCAATTTGCTGTCTCCCTAGCATGTCTAGGGTGCGAGCTCGTGCCCTAAACAGCGCCATGGGTTGATCTCCTTTGATGCAACCGGTGGCACGAGTTGAAGGATTGTCCGAGCGATTTTGCCAACAGGACGGGCACCGCATTCCCGACTTGCCGAGCCATTGAATTCAGATTGCCTTCGAAGATAAACGTTTCGGCGAACGTCTGGATACTTGCTGCCTCTCGCACGCTCAAGGCTCTGTGTTGTTCTGGATGTCCGAATCGCCCGTTCGAGAGACTTATGCACCTAGTGGTCAATGCAGTGGCAGGCTGGTCTGCTCTCAATCGACCGTATACATCAGTGTGTCCCTGGTGGCCGCTCGAATGGCAGCTCAATACAAGCTCTTCAGGCCAGTCGCGTCTCGATCCACCTGGAGGCGTTGCTTTAATCCGCTTGAGGTTTAACGGCGAGAGCCCAGCGGCACGGTGATTCGGAACAGACGAGCATACTTCGCCGGCCCTAATCGGCGGAAAACCGGCGATCCAATCTCGGACCGTGGAGTATTCCACGTTGGGGGTATTTGGACCGTGCGTTTTTGGAGGCAGTTGAACGGGACCTATAGCACTAGCCAACAGGACAAATCGAGTGCGCTTTTGTGGAACTCCGTAGTCCCGACAATCAACTGTAGCGGTGATGACATCGTATCCAAGCCTTCCAAGCAGTTGGACAAATTTTGGCAACGGCCCCGGTTCCCAAGACATTGTCTGTAGACCTGGTACGTTCTCGACAAGCACAAATTCTGGATGAAAATATCGGACGAACCGACCGAAATGAGCGAGAAGTGGGATTCGCGAGTCCTTGTCGTTACGTGTACCGTTTTGTTTGGAGAAGGGCTGACATGGTGCGCATCCGCAGAATAAACGAGGCGCGTTTCTATAAGGTTCGACAAACGGTTTGAGAGCCGACGGCCTCATCCTCGCAATATCATTCCGGATGAACTCCGCTCTTGGGAAATTGCGACGAAAAGTCGCAGCCGCGTCTGGATCGATGTCTAGACCGAGGACAATCTGCATCCCCGATGCTTGCAATCCAGCGCTTGTGCCACCGCAACCCGAAAAGAAATCAAAAACTTTGATTTTCACAATGCAAGAAAGCGTAAATCCTTTTTAGGATTGATCTTACGAGTAAAAAGTGGACGTTGCAATCCTAAATAGTAACCATTATGGGTCGCGAAGCCGAAGACAGTCTCAGATGTCTAGGCTCAACGGAGTTTTCGAGATGGCGGATGTACATAGCACCGAACAAAGAAGTTTGAATATGGCCGCTGTTCGTGGCACAAATACGAAGCCCGAACTACGCGTCCGCTCACTTTTGCACAGGATGGGGCTTCGCTTCCGTCTCTATGCAAAGGACCTCCCTGGTAAACCAGACATTGTTTTTCGTTCACGCCGAGTCGCTATCTTTATTCACGGATGCTTTTGGCACTCTCACACCTGTAAACATGGGAACCAAATGCCAGAGGCGCGGGCTGAATTCTGGAACGCAAAGAGGGATTCAACCGTGCAAAGGGACGCACGGAACCTTGAAAGGCTTCAGTCACTCGGTTGGCGAGTTCTCGTCATCTGGGAATGCGAGACAAAAAGCGACGATGCACACTTGATGTCGATAATCAACGAGGCGCTAGGCAGGGCGCTCTGAAAGAGCCGAAGCAGAAATCGAGATAGCGGCTCAACGGGTATGGCGATGCGGACAGCGAATTCCGGTGAGACGCCTCGCATCTCTGCGAAGTCTCGGATTAAGGAGTCGATCGTTCTTCGGGTGGCCATGGCGAGAGCCTCGCGGCCATTCTAGCGCGGGCGGGGAGCCAACATGCCCCTTTCCCGACGGGAAGTGGGGAAGGACCTCCGCAGTGTGTCGGCGAGCACGCAGCCGGTTCCAATACACGCTATCCTCTTGCGGGGAGACAAATGATGGCTAAGGGTGGATTCGGAGTCGAACTTTATATCGACTGGGTTGAGTTCCGGAGACAGCAGAGGACGTTGCGGAAGATCTTTGAACAAGGTGCCAGTCTCACGACTGCCGAACGAACCCACTTGGACGGCATCATCAATCTTCTCTATAAAGTTCAAGAGGCCGGGGTCGAATCAGGCTGCTTTACCGAGGAGGAAATGTACGGAAGGTGATTCATACCCCGGCACTTCATTTCGCGGTCGTGCGCACAGCTCTGATGGCTACCGTCTCCCGGGCCGGGGGCTTGCGGGGAATTGAACGCCATACCCTACTGATGGGCCCGAATATTGCTATAATCTGGAACCGATGAGAGTGACGAAGCGGAATGAACCACTCTATGTCGACCTGTCGGAGCTTACGGAAGATCAAGTAGCTGGCATCGAGTGTTTTCTTCGGCGGAAGAGAAAGATAGGCAAAGTAAAGATCGTGAACGAAACGCTCTATGTTTCGATGAACCAGAACAACCAGCTTTTAGCTCTCCTTCCCTTTTCAGACGGTTCGGAAAAAGATCGCCTGTACGAGTACTTGAGAAACATCCTGAGGGAACACGTTCAGCAAGATGGACGTTTCAACTCGATCCCGAAATATCACGCTGGGCAACAGGTGATCATCTTCGGCGATGCTTAAGCTAGGATTCGTCACTCACCTCGCGAAGTTCTCTTCGAATGGCATGCTTTGCATAAAGCAACACGGTTGCTCTCATCGTACTGCTGGTCTGGGTGCTCTTTGACTTTGGCAATGTGGTGCACTTCTTACGCTGCTCTAACCAAGCCATGCGCAATCAACGCAGATGGGATGGCGACTTAGGAACCATGAACGCCATTTGGACCAGCGCTTGGTATAGCCGAGTCTGTATGAGGAATCTCGGTTACGGTCTTCGTACTTGTATTCACGTGGCGGAGGCTCATGGCCTTTGCACCAACCTGTATCGCTCAGAACTGGACATCCAGGGTGGCTGCATGGGCGTTTGGGTGCATACGGCATACTGTTTGCTATGACCTTTCAACCGCATCCGTCTGGAGATCGGCGCAGGAGCAGTGCGACTGCGCTCGTCAAAATACTGCTTTCAATCAAGTCTCCCGATGTTCTGCCAGAGCACGTCCGCGAACTAGTCGATTGCTTACTCTGGAAGATCACCGAGGCTGATGGGAAGGCCAATACTCGGTACAAGACCAGTGGCGCACTCGAATGCTCAGATAAACGATTGCTACGGCATGAGCACGTCTATCAAAAGGCAAAGATGATTGACGCGTTGTCGAAAGCGGGGCCAAATGCTTTGGATAGCATCTTGCAAGATGCCATCGGCTGTAGCGTCACAGCAGATGAACACGAGAGGCTCAAGATGTTCGATGGAGAGTATGGCTGGGAGCGGTATCGCAAGGCTGGGTTACCCTCCGTCTCGACATCGGAGGAGACGATCGCTGCCTGAAAGACTGCCATGACTGCCTCCATGCCGAACGAGCGAATCGAATGCCACCACCGAGATGAGATGGTGGGCATCTTCTGGCTTGTCGAAGACAAGCTGATCCTTGATGTCAGTCCAATCACCGAGGGCGAACCGTATGGCGAGTGCCTCGGGCACCGGCGGAGCCACATCGATCATTGGGAAGTACTGCGGCGCAATGGACAAGTTGATCTGGATTCCGAATACGATGAATTTCCACGGGGCCGGGTGGTCTACAACGTCAAACAGAAGAAGTTCTATCTTCTCCTGGACCGTTGTATTCGTCGCAATGCTTTGATCGTGAGGAGCATCACAGAAGCTATGCACCTCCCCGACGGTACGATTATTGATGCTGACCACCAATACAGATGCCCAAAGTGTTTGCAGGGCAGAAACCCGATCGAGTTAGAGTAGCGATTGGCGTGAGAGCGACGAAATGAATCGGGATCAGGTTATTGCGAAGACGCTCGAAGACATGCGACTTTATGAGCGTTCTTTCGATGCGGAGACCCACGAACAATCTGGCGAGCGAGATAGATACGACGGAAGCCTTACTATTCCGGAGTTGATAAAGCGCTTACCAGATGGGGAGATAGTGACTTGCTCGGAGCTCCACTTCTCCGTCGAGTGCTGCGATATGTGCCATTGCTTCTACCCTCATTACGATATGTACACTGTTGATCTTCCGGACGGTAGAAAGGCGTGGATATGCTGCGCGGTACGTCACGCCTTGTTTCACGAACCAAGTCGACCCGACGTGGATCTCGAAGAAGCGCTGGGTGGTGGTTTGCGGAGGCAGAACAATCCGAATCAAGAATGACGGCATTCGGCTCCATTACAATTCGTCGAATTTCAGATTTCCGTGGTTTTGAGATGCCACTTCGCTTAGTTCGTCCGCGGGGGCACGACGGAGGCTCCGTTTACGGTGATCGGCGTGGTTCG
>OBLU010004999.1_pt1 | contig 11938 bp, 7 predicted proteins | sample 1518681 | NCBI WGS metagenome assembly OBLU01 (sample SAMEA3539304, study PRJEB22396) | soil metagenome | biome: tundra; feature: field; material: soil | place: USA | collected 2010-05 | depth 0.15 m | reverse complement strand
AACAGCTACTGGGTGGCCGACACCAACAACAAGCGCATCCTCGATCTCTCGAGCACCGGGACGTGCCTGGCAAACTGGACGGATGGGGGCGCGATCAAGGCACCGCGCGGGATCGCCTGGGACGGCACCAACGTCTGGGTCGCGGACGCGCAGACGGGTGACATCCTGAAGTGCACCACCGCGGGGTCCTGCACCGTGGTCGCGAAGCACACCGGCACGCCCACCAAGGTGAAGAGCCCGTGGAACCTCACGATTGCGAACGGGGATCTCTACATCGCCGATGCAACAGCGGCCGACGTGGTCGTGATGACCCTGGCTGCGCCATACAGCACGGTGTACAGCTTCGGCACCCCGGGTAGCAATCCGAGCCTCGGCGAGTTCAGCTCGCCGCGATCGGTGTCGGTCTCATCGACCGGCGAGATCGCCGTGGCGGACTTCACCAACAACGACATCTCGATCTGGAAGTAGCGGAACTCCGCATGCGAACCAGGTCTGTTCGGTCGTTCGCTCTCGCGGGAGCGACGACGATGTTGATGGCCGCAGCGGTAGGCGCTCTCGCCCCAGGCGGCGTGAAGGGTGCTGGGACGCTCAATCCGACACAGCTCGGGAGCGTGCCGACGCCGGTCATCAGCAGCCATGCGGGCCTCTACGCCTGGGGCGCGGCAACCATGCCCGACGGCAGCGTGATCATCGGCGACTACTGGAATCATCGAGTGTTGCACTTCGACGTGAACGGCAATCCGATCGGCAGTGGCGCACCGAATTGCAGCGTCCCGGGGTGCCTCTTGAACCTGGGCACCGGCGTTTACGGCACGCCGTACGGCCTCGCCGTGGATCCGAACACCAAAGCGATCTACGTCGGCTTCGAATGCTGCGCCGTTGAGAAGTTCTCACTCAACTCGAAGGGCGTCTATCTGAGCCCGAAGCGAATCAAGACCACCGGATTCAGCTACCCATCGCGGGTTGCAGTCGGCAATGACGGGACGCTCTATGTCGCCGACATGGTCGCCGACAAGATCTTCGTCTTCAACAGCGCGGGTACCTGGCTGAAGATGTGGGGATCGAAGGGTTCTGGCTCCACACAGTTCAATGGTCCGACCGGTATCGGGCTCGATCAGAGCAGCCCGCAGAACCTCTACGTCGCCGATCCGGGCAACAAGCGCATCGACGTGATCAACACCAGCACTGGCGCCTTCGGAACCGCGTTCGGAACGGGCCACCTCGGCGCCGACCTGCGCGGCCTCGCCGTTGACTCCAGAAACGGGTTTGTCGATGTCGTCGACGACAGCTCGGGAACGATCCATCAGTTCGTACTTTCCACTGGTGCGTGGAAGCAGGACTTCGGTGCCCCGTGGACCGTCGCCCAGGGGAACACCGGTAAGACCTGCTGCGCGCCGACCGGCGAGTTCGCCAACGGTGGTCGTGAGGCGACCGTCGACGGGTCCGGCGATCTCTGGGTTGGCGACATGCCCGACTACCGGGTCCAGGTGTTCTCGTCGTCCGATGTCTATCTCTTCTCGGACGCTGGCAGCCCCGTCGGTCCGGCGAATGGTGGCTTCGACGGCCCCCATGGTGTCGCGGTCGATCCCAACAGCGGGAATCTCGTCGTCTCCGATACGTACAACTTCCGCATCGAGGAGTTCACGTCTGGGGGCACGTTCCAGTGGGCCGAGGGCATGCGCGACAACGTCTCGAGCTCGATGCCGTACGGGTTCAACTATCCGATGGGAATGGCTGTAGAGGCTGACGGCTCGATCCTGACCGTCGACTCGTACAACCAGGCGATCCACAAGTACGACTCGCTCGGCAACCAGATCTGGACGTACACCGGCAAGGGGACGTCCGCGCTGAATCACCCGGAGGGGATTGCGCTGGGTGCCAACGGCGCGATTTACGTCGCCGACTATCTCAAGAAGAGAGTGGTCGAGCTTCATGACTCGGGCGCGTCGGTGACGTGGGTCGGACCGTTCGGGAGCGGTCTGAATCAGCCGTCCGGGGTGGCCGTCGACCCGGCGACGCAAGACGTCTTCGTCTCCGACTTCGCCGGGGCCGACATTGTCGAGTTCAATTCGGACGGATCACCGCACGCGACCATCGGCGCCGGGACACTGCAGAACCCGGCCGATATCGTGCTCGACGGCACCTACTTGTATGTCTCGGATTCGAAGCTCAACCAGGTGCTCGTTTTCGATGAGAGCACCGGCGCGCTCGCAACGTCGTTCGGCGCAACCGGCAGCGGGCCTGCGCAGTTCAGCGTTCCGATCGGGCTTGCATTGAGTGGCGGCGACCTCTACGTCGCCGACTCCGGCAACGACAGGATTTCAGAATGGTGTGTCACGGGCTGCTGACGTGAAGAAAGGGGATATACGGATATGACTGTGAATAGGGCTGGGCGCCGTTCTCTGGCGCTCCTCGGCGTGGCAGCCGGCGTGATCAGCGGCATCGGCGGGACGGCGGCCGTCCAGGCGTCGCACGCCAGGCAGGCGTCGCTCACCGCTCATCTCGCCGGCACCCTCGCGCCGGGGCTCAACTACACGATCCCCACGCCGTTCACTCTGTTCAAGGGCAGCAACCAGGCTGCCAACGGCGGTCATCCCGGCTCCTACGCGTGGGGTGCAGCCACGATGCCGGACGGCAGCATCGCGGTGAGTGACATCTTCAACAACCGCGTGCTCCACTACGACGAGAGCGGAAACCTCCTCGGCATCCTCTTCCAGACCAACGGCAAGAGCGGCGCCAACCCCTACGGCCTCGCGGTCGACCCCAACGACGGGACGATCTACGTGGGCAGTGCCCAGTGCTGCGGGGTGCAGGTGTACACAACGCCGAGCACCATCACGCTGAACTACACGTACAAGACCACCATTGACCCCACCGGGGGCCCGTCCAGCCCGACCTCCCGCTACCCGGCGCGCATGGCGGTCGGCAGTAACGGCACCGTCTACGTCGCGGACATGACGCTGAACCTGATCAGCGCCTTCAGCAGCCAGGCGACCGGGAACACGTTCCTGTACAGCTTCGGGAGCTACGGGACCGGGTCTGCGCAGTTCAAGCAGCCGCGAGGTATGGCGATCGGCGGTGGCGGTACCACCGGGAATCCAGAGCGCCTCTACGTCATCGACAGCGGCAACTATCGCATCGAGGTGTTCGACACCAGCACGATGTCGAACCCGACGACCCATGGATACCTGTACTCGCTCGGAGCCACCGGGACGGCCAGCTACAGCTTCGGCGGCAACCTGCGCGGGCTCGCCTACGACCCCAGGAACAACCTCATCTACGTGGTCGACATGGGCAAGAACCACACCGAGGAGTTCCAGGTCAATCCCAACCAGCCGGCCGGGGTCAATCCGCCGGCACCGTTCGGGTGGGTGCAGAACATCGGCAAGGCCGACCCCAACAATGCAACTCTGACCACATGCTGCGCGCAGCCGGGAGATTTCTCCGACGGCGGCCGCGAGGACGCGGTGGACGGCCTGGGCCAGCTCTGGGTCGCCGACATGCCCAACTTCCGCACCCAGGTGTGGAGCGTGACCGGCACCAAGAACAAGTTCCTTTTCGCCGCACCGAGCTCGACGAGCCCGCAGCTGCCCGCAGCCGGGGCGTTCAGCTATCCAGAGGGCGTCGGCGTGGCGGGTGACGGCACCATCGTCGTCAGCGACAGCCACAACTTCCGCCTCGAGTTCTTCGACTCGGCGACGTCTTCCACCCCGTATGCGCTCGACACCGCGGGCGGCTCGGCACAGAACCCGGGTCAGGAAGGGCTGCGCGGGCGGCAGAACAACTACAGCCTCAACTACGCGCGGAACCTCGTGTTCAACACCAACGCCTCGAGCCCGACTTACGGTGACTTCTACCTGGCCGACACGTACAACAACAGCGTCCACGGCTTCGCGGAGAACGGCACGCCGCTCTGGACGTACGGTGGCAACGGCACCGGCGGCGTCGACGGACCGAACCAGCCGGCCATCTCGAAGATCGCCAACACCTCGGTCAAGAGCCCGCTCGCCCTGCCGTCGGGCGTCGCGGTGGACGACTCCACCGGTCCGAATGCGGGCGACATCTACATCGCCGACTCCGGTGACAAGCGGGTGGTGGTGATCAGCCCGGCGGGCACCCTCCTGTCGCTCTTCAGCATCAGCCAGTTCAAGGACCCGCGCGGTCTCGCGGTCGATCCCACCAACGGGAATCTCTACGTTGGCGATTTCTCGGGCGCTGCCGTCTACAAGTTCACCATCAGCGGCGTCTGGGGATCGACGACGAACCCCGGGGTCGCCACCATGCAGGCATCGGTTTCCACATCCGCATCCGCCGGCAAGGGATCGAGCCCCTTCGATATCGTGGTCGATCCGGCGAACTCGGCCATCTACGTCTCGGACACGTCGCTCCAGGAGATCCTCTCCTTCGGCACGACCAGCGCTACCTCGCTGCCCTACCTGGGCGACTTCGCGATCACCGGGCAGCCCGAGGGGCTCTCGCTGTCTCCGACCGGCGATCTCTACATCGCGAGCCGCAGCAACGACAAGATCCTCGTCTACTGCAACCCGATCTCGGGGGTCTGCTGACCAGCTGCTTCCTCAGGATGGGGTAGGCGCCGGCTGCGTGCCGTCGCCTACCTCACCCGCAAGCGACTTGGCCCCGATCGTTACCAGATCGTTACACCGGACGCCTGCGGAGCTCCATCCCAATTCGAACTGCACCTGCGGTGCGGTTAGGGCGTTTCCTTGAACGCTGCGAGCTGATCAAGGGCGTCACCCAGAGCCCCTGTCGCTTGGGTACACTGCCGCCGCCTTCACTTGAGAGAGGGAAGCGCAAGTGAACACCATCAGCCAGGGAAATAGCTGAAACCACGACAGGGGTAAGGGTCGAGGTCGCCGACGCGGGCGGGGACGTCGGTCCGAGCACAAGTATCGAGAGAGGTCGGCGCCACGCGAGGGCCTGGCTTCGGGTTCTCCCGATCACTGGGGACTGATCGCACATAGCTTCGTGGCACGCAAGCGCGAACGCTCAAATCAACCGAATCCCGCGGGAGGTACACCGATGCGTACAAACACAGTGATGAGGCACGTCCTCAAAGGTCCACGCCTGCTGGCAGCGATGGTCCTGCTCGGCCTCGCCGTGAGCGCGTGTGCCGCCTTCCCGTCCGCGGCCCTGCAGGCGGGCGTCGTGGACGGGAGCGCAGCAGCGAACGCGAACGGCGCGGCCGATGCCGGCTCGCTGGCAACACCATTAGGGTTCCCACCGTCGTCATCGATCATCGGGCGATTCGCCCCGGTCTACATGGGAAGCCACTGGAATTTCACCTTGGCCCAGGCCGTCGCTCTCGCCAAGCAGTTCGACGTCATCGCCGCGCAATCCAACGTCTTTCCCAAGTACATCGCGGCCATGAAGGCGGCGAAGCCCAACCTGCGAATCATCGCTTACGTGAACGGGATGTTCGATCTCACGTCCGGCGGAACCGCATATCCGTCAACCTGGTACGCGCACGACGCCAAGGGCGCGCGCATCCGCTCAACCTTCGGCAACTACCTCCTCAACCCGGGTAACGCGTCGTGGGCGCAGTCGGTCGCCAAGCAGTGCTCCGACGCCCTCGCGAAGTCGCACTACGACGGCTGCTTCCTGGACACGCTCGGCACCGCGCCGCTCGATCCGGGCTACTGCACCGGGCTGGCCATCGACCCCGCCACGGGCAAGGTGTGGACGCAAACGCAATGGCTTGCGGCGACATCCACCGTTGCACGCACCGTGCAGTCGGGCAACCCGAACGCCATCGTCATGGACAACGGGCTGGCCGACGGTCAGAAGTACTACAACCCCTCGGGCTCAACCGAACCGCTCATCGCAGCAACCCACGTCGGCATGGTGGAACTCTGGCTACGTTCCAACGGCACCCCGGCCAACAAGTTCAAGTCCGAGGCAGAGTGGCTCCAGGACGTGAACATGATCGTCAACGCTCAGGCGCAGGGGTTTTGGATCGCAACGACGACGAAGCTCTGGGTTCCCGCGAGTGCCGCGCAGCAGGCCGCGTGGGAGAAATACGCACTCGCCTCGTTCCTCATGGCTGCGAACGGTAAGGCCTACTTCTCGTTCATGCCGAACAGAACGAACTCCGGCCTCCTCCACGACGCGCCGCTCGAGCACCTCTCCATCGGGACTCCGACCGGCGTCTTCAAGAAGGTCGGCAGCGTGTACGAGCGGACGTTCACCAGCGGTATTGCGATGGTGAACGTCTCGGGTTCGCCGGTCACGCTCACCCTCGGTACGTTGTTCAAGAATCTCGCCGGTCAGTTCGTGACCAGCGAGGTGCTTCCCCCCAACAGCGGCGACGTCTTCGTCACGGGGTAGCCAGGCGAAGAACCCTCAGCAGACGCCCCCGCCGGCGTAGTTCACAGCAGTAATCGGGGCGGCGGGCGTGTCCATCCCGCGGGTGGATGCGCTCGCCGGCGCCCCGGTTGCGAGCTCGGCAGCGGCAAGAAGCAGGGCGTTTGCCGCTGCGGACGCCAGCTTCGGGACTGTCGGATGGGTTGTCGTCTTATGGCTCGCGTGGCCGGGGCCGGTGGCACCCGCCGGTGCCGTTGAGACACCCGGCTGGGTGTTGACGCCCTGCAGCCCAACTGACGTTCCACGGAGCATCCCGGCGTCGAGCGCCTTCTCCAGGGGCGAGAGCGTGGAAGCGGAGCCTGGGTTGCTCGGGAGTTCGATCGACGTCGCGCCGTACGTCAGCGCGCGATTGATCACCTGGGTCACGCTCGGGATCGTCGGCATGGTCTGGAAGGTGATGCTCGCCTGATTCGATCCCTTTGGCCCGTACGACTGCATGAGCGCGTACAGCGGCGTGTTCCCGGCGCTGGTCAGCGAAGCATTGGCGAACTGGACGTGCGCGAGGCCGATGCTGAGCGCGTAGGTCATCAACTGCTGGGTGATCGTCAGGCTTCCACCACCAGTGAGCTGCTGGTAGCCGTTCACATCGATCTGTGTGGTTGTGTGCTGAAAGGCCACATGCGCACGAAACGACGATTCCATCGCCGCGATGTCAGCGGCCTGCGTGTAGCCAGCCGCCGTCAGCGCGGCCGCATTCTGCGACGCGAAGCGGATGAAGATCTCGCCGAAGAACTCCATCGTGGCACCCACAGTGACCTCACGAATCTCGGGGATCGGATCGACGTAGGCCGCCAATTTGGCGACGAATGCCGTATACGCAGCCTCGACGGGCGCCGTCCACCAGCGAGCAACGGTTCCGGTTGACCCTGACGAGGACCTCACCGTGACAGGGCCGCCAGACATGGCCTTGACCCAGTCGGGCGCGTAGATGCCGCTCTCAATCCGGAGCCGGAGCGCACGGGGATTGGCCGGATTTGCAGCGTTCCATACGCGCACGGCGGCAACGGCTCGGTCGATCACCGTCGTTGCGAGGGGGCCGCCCGCGGTCGGCTGCAGGGTGTTCCAGTGGCCTTCGATGATGTAGCCGGAGACCACGCCCGCGAGGTTCGACGGAGGCGGGGCTGGGCCCCGCTCGAGCAGCCCGGAGTTCACCGGCTTGACCGTTTGGGCAGCGGTGAGCTGGTACGAGATCGTCTTCGGGGCGAGAGTGCAGCCCGCGAGCGCCGACCCCGCAACCTGGGTGACGAAAGCAGCTCCAACCGCCAGCACCGCAACAACCGGAACACCAATGAACGCGAAATGGGACCTGGTGTGATGCGACGCGCGGATCGAGCGGGATTCTTCCATGAACCGAAGCGTGGCTCGGCCGTAATCGTTTCTTGACTGCCATAGCCGCTCCGTCGCCTCGACTTTTCATAAATGTCGGATCAGATCCGACAGTTCGTAACAGGGGCGACACAGCGAGCCTGGTGCCTGATAAGCGACCGTGCCACAACTCGCGCGCGGTGTTCGCGGAGGGGTGGGTAACCCCGTGCGGCTTGGCTTCGATCCTCAGCAGGTGGCTGCGAAGCTCGCGATCTCCTGGCGCAGCTGTCCGTAGTGCGCGAGTCCTGGCGCAAACGACTGGAGATAGATCTCAAGGGTCGTCGAGCCCTCGGCCCTGACCGTCGCATATGCCGCCGACCAGTTGAAGTCTCCCTGGCCGGCCATCTGGCGCCCGGTCGCGAGGCCGGGATCCGTGATCCTCGGCTGGCCGTTGCCCAGGTCGTTCCACTGCGCGATGAACCCCTTGGGATCGCTGCCGTATTTGGACAGGATGTACTGCTCGAGCGGGTGCACCAGTTGACCGGTCCCGATCCCGCTCATGGGGAGTTCCACCGTCAGTCCGTTCCCCGCGACGGACATGGCGACGTTGATCAGCTGCTCATACCCGTCGAGGAAGTTCTGGACGCTGTATCCAGGGGCGCTCTGGATCTCCGGCCCAAGATAGATCTCGGCTGTGGGACCTGAATACCACGGGAGATGCAACTCGCGGATCCCGTTGGCGCGCGCGTAGGTGGCGAGTTGATCCACGGTTGCCTTGTACCCGGTGATGAATGTGGTATTCGGGATGAAGGACGTTGGGGTGCTTCCTGCGCCCCATGGGAGCGGGATGCGCCGGCCGCTGCTTCCTTGCAGCACCGTGCTGTTGCCCAGGAACTGTGCCGGAGTGTCCTCTCCAGCGATGAATCGAATCGCCAGGTTCACATGCGCGGCACGGGTGATCTGGAGGCCGCCGGCAAAGATGCTCAGGCTGGGGTCGATGCTGGTCCACGGGGCGCGGAGCGAGAGGCCCTGAATCCCCGGCATGGCCAGCGCCTGGTTGATGGACGGCGTGAACCATTTGAGCGCAGTGCTCGTGCTGACCTGGAGCATCGCCCAGGTGCCGCACACTGAGCCTGCCGGGGCGGAGCCGGCCGTCTGTCCGGCAGAGGGCGCGGTTCCCGGCGTGCGTGACGCCGCACGTTCGGCTGCGGCCGCCGCGCTCGGGGACGCTGATGGACCCGGGGCAACCCCACCCGGCGTCGGACTTGCTTGAAACGGGACAGCATCGCTGGTTCCAGCCGCCGGCGCCCCAGCCGCGTGCAGGGCGCCCGACGCCGCGGGTGCGCAGCCGACGCACAGGCCCGCGAGGCAGACCAGCAGCCAGCGCAACTGGCTCGGCGAACGCGCTAGAACTCTCATACCAGCGCAGCGTGTCGTGATCGTCACCGGAACCTCCCCGCCTTCGGTGACCCGTCATCGAGCGATGACGGAGATGTACGAACGAAGCCACGATTCTGTCACAACGGGGTGGGGTCGCTCCCCTGCGCGCGGAGGCGCTAGGTGATGGTGAAGCTGAGCTTCGCCCTGGGATCGCGGCGAACGGTCAATGAGCCCGTGGCGGCCCCATCCGCGCAGACAAGCAGCCCAAGCTTCGGTTTGATCGGCGAACCAAGCGGCATGCCCATGTAGATGATCTGCTGGCTCCTCCTGGTCGAGTTGATGACCAGGAACGAGTAGTTGGTCGAGGAGCAGGTACCCACCGTTGGGCCTGCAGTGATCGACTTCGGGACGAATCGCAGCGCCTTGCCCGTCCCCCCGATCTTTGACGACGGCAGGGTGGCCGTGGCCCCGCTTGAAGCGGACCACGTGAGTCGCGTCCCGATCGCCGCATGGGCGCTGCCCGCGCCGGCGATGAATCCCGTCGCGGCAAGTGCTGTGATCAGCAGGATTCGATGGACTCTGGGCAGCATGAACTGACCTCCTTGCATGTGACGAGTGAAGCGCTGCGCGGTGAGGGGCCAGTCATCGGCCGCCTTCGAGCCGATTGTTGCTCAAAGACACGCCTGATGCAAGTGCGACGTTCGACGCCTAAGAGCGGCGGTACCTTCGCACTCGCTCAGGATCCAGCGATATTGAACTCTTGGATCCGGTTGTTATAGGTGTCTGCGACGAACAGCGTCGTATTGAAGACCGCAAGTGAGTGAGGGTCGTCAAACTGAAGGTTGCCCGATCCGAGACTGCCGAATCCATCGCCGAGATTCACCAAGGACGCACTCAGGTGCACGATGTTGTTGTCGCCGGCGTTGGCCACCCAGATGGTGCCGTCCGGGGCAACGGTGATTCCCTGCGGATCGTTGATTGCCGTGGAGAACGTCGCGGTGAAGCCGGTGCATGCGCCACTCGCAACCGTCATCTCGACGATCCGGTTGTTGAGCGAGTCGGCGACGTAGATCTTGCCACCGGCGGTCGCCACCACGGCCTCAGGGTTCTTGAACTGGCAGGTGCCAACCCCGGCAGTCCCGTAGACGGCGAACTTGCCGCCGCTGGGATTGTAGGTTTCGATCCGGTTGTTGTTGGTGTCTGCGACCCAGACGACACCGTCGCTGGCCACGCTCAGTCCCTCGATGTAGTTGAACTGTCCGACGCCCGAGCCCTTGGTGCCGACATCGGTGACTCCCGTCGTGGAGAGATTCGCGGGCCAGCGCTGGAGACGCGAATTGCGTGTGTCGGCGAGCCACACGTTGCCGTCCGGCGCAACGGCCGCGTCCTCGGGCCATGAGAAGGCATCCGTGCCGATGCCGCGGACACCCGAGACCGTGATGAAGTGGCCGGCGGCGCTGAATTCCTCGACGCGTTGATTGAGCCGGTCGACGCCGTACGTCGTGCCGCCGGAACCAATGGTGACCCCGAAGGCCTGGGCGAAACCAGGAGCCGGAGCGTGTGTCCCCTCGATTTGCAGCACGGGAGCTGACGATGTGAACGGCTCGGTCGCCGGCGGGAACACGAACATCCCGTTGCCCCAGAAGTCATCCCCGATGACGTCGCCATTGGTCTCGACGGCGACGCGCCGGAGAAATGCGAACTCACCCGACGGCACGGGCGACGGGCACGGCTCGTTGCAGCGCTTGCCATATTGCCCGAGCCACACCGGGTTGCCGAGATTGGTCACGTCGTACACGGCGATCCGGTCATTGCCGATATCCGAGACGTAGGCGATCTTGCTGTCGGGGCTGAAGGCGACGTTGTACGGGAAGCTGAGCTGATTGTTGCCATGACCGCCCTTGCTGCCGTCTCCGAGGACCACGGTCGGCTTGGCCGTCCACACGCCTGAGCCGGTGACCGGGAACGCCTTGATCTGGTTCTCTTCATAGGCTGAGACCCACATCAAGCCCCCGGGCCCCCGCGTGACATCGCGCGGGTTGACGACGCCGAGCGTGGCCCCCGCTGGGGACGTCCACAACCAGTTGCCGTTGGCATCGAACGCCTTGATCAGGCTGTCCCCGGTGTCGGCGACGAGCAGGACGTTGTTGGTCACGTCCCAGGTGACACCGATGGCTGAGTTGAGGCAGGTACTGTTCGCCTGGGTTGACTTGCATTTGGTGGTCGGAGTGCCCGGGCTCGTCCAGACGAGCGCCCCGGTGCTGGTGAACTTCTGGACCCGGCTGTTGCCGGCATCGGCAACATAGATGTTTCCCGAGCCGTCGATCGCGATGTCTCGCGGAGAGTTGAGCTGGCCGTTGCCCGACCCGAAGGTGCCGAACATCCCGAGGCGGTTGCCCGTGCTCGCGCTGTAGAACTCAACCCGGTTGTTGCCGGTGTCGGCCACAACGATGCGTCCGTGGACACGATCCCACTCGGTGCCCGATGAGTACATGGCGGCGATGGACGCGCCGGCGAGGGTCTTGGTGAACTTCGGAGGCGTCAGCTGCGCCGTCCTGGGCACACCCGCGCCGCTCGCGCGAACCGGGAGAACGGCCACCTGTGCGCCGACGAGGGCGGATAGCCCGAGCGCGGCGAGGAGACCGCCGCGGATACGTCGACCTGAGCCGGTCCCGGTGCCCTCAGCATGCCCCATGAATGTCCCCCTTTCCGGCGGAGCGTATGGCCACTCCGGAATCTACCGATCGGACGACGGATACGTCGCGCGACGAAGCGGCATCAGCAACCAGCTCAGGCAGTCAAGCCTCGTGAAATCAGTTCCAGTTGTAGATGGTTCCGGTTCCCGTGGCTCGCTCAATCACCGGGCCACTCG
>OBLU010004997.1_pt1 | contig 11939 bp, 10 predicted proteins | sample 1518681 | NCBI WGS metagenome assembly OBLU01 (sample SAMEA3539304, study PRJEB22396) | soil metagenome | biome: tundra; feature: field; material: soil | place: USA | collected 2010-05 | depth 0.15 m | reverse complement strand
GGGGGTTGGGCGAGCGGGGGTGGGCGAGCGGGCAGGCGGGTCAAGAGTTCACACTGCCGTAGCTTTTCGGTCGATCCTGTCTGTTATCACTGTGATGTGGCCATCTTGCGCACCTGGCACACATTGGCGGAGTGGACCGGACCGCACGAGGCCGGCCCTCGAGGCGTGGCGGGCGGACGATGACCGACACGTTGGCCTCGCGCCAGTCCGTCGACACCCACCAAAAGGCTCTCCGTATCAATTTGGATCCCCGCTGGTATGGGACGGTGGCCGAGATCGGTGCCGGCCAGGAAGTGGCTCGATGGTTCTTTCGCGTGGGCGGAGCAGCCGGGACGATCGCCAAGTCAATGTCGGCCTACGACATGGCGGTGAGCGACGCCGTCTATGGCGAGGTCGACCGCTACGTCTCCGAGGCCCGGCTCCAGGCCATGCTCGATCACGAGTTCGCGCTGAACATCGATCGCCTCGGCGACTCGCGTGGTGACAGCACCTCCTTCTTCGCCTTCGCCGACACCGTGGTGGCTCGCAGTTTCCGGGGTGGCAACGAGTGCCACGGCTGGATGGGCGTCAAGTTCCAAGCACATCCGCACGACGAGCCGAGCCAGATCGCCCTCCACCTGCGCATGCTCGACGTCGAGGCGTCGCTGCAACAAGAGGCCCTGGGGATCGTCGGGGTCAACCTGCTGCACGGCGCGTTCTTCGAGCACCACGAGCCGGAGAAGCTGGTGGAGAGCTTGCTGGATCGCCTGAGCACCGACCGCATCGAAATCGACATGATCCGCTTCCGGGGCATCGAGTTCCGCAGTGTCGACAACCGGTTGGTGGCACTGCAGTTGGTCCAGCTCGGGTTGAGCGGAGTGGCCATGTTCGGACCGGACAAAGAGGTGCTGCAGCCGAGCGAGGTCCTGCGCAAGAAGGCGGTCCTGGTCGAGCGGGGCAGCTTCCGCCCCACCACGGTCGTCAACCTCGACATGCTCGAGTGCGCCATGGCCAAGTTTGCGGCCGAGCCGGGGATGGAGGGCAAGACCATCCTGCCCCTGGCCGAGCTCACCATGCGCAACCTGCTCGCCGGGGGGAACGAAGTCGATCGGCGGGACTTCCTGGCCCGGGCGGAGCTGCTGGCCGCGTGCGGCCTCACCACCATGATCTCGGACTACTTCGACTACTACCTCCTGGCCGCGTTCCTGGCGGCGCGGACGAGTGAACGCATAGGGATCGTCATGGGCGTCCCCAGCTTGTTGGACCTCTTCGACGAACGCAATCACGAACAGCTGCAGGGCGGGATCCTCGAGAGCTTCGGCCGCCTCTTCAAGAACGACCTGAAGCTCTACATCTACCCCCTCCGTCGATCGGCGAGCGATGAGCTCGAGACGGTGGACAACTTGAGCGTGGCGCCGGCCGTGCGGCCGCTCTACGACTATCTCGCCAACCGGGGGAGTTTTGTACCGCTCGACAACTTCCGCGAAAGCTGTCTCCCCATCTTCAGCCGCGACGTCCTGCGGCGGATCGCTGGAGGCGATGCGGCCTGGGAGGACATGGTGCCCGCCGGAGCGGCCGAGCTCATCAAGAAGCGGGGCTTCTTCGGCTACGTCCGCTCAGCCGACTGACCGGCCCGGGCCGGCCGCGACGACCTGCCGGTAGACGGCCACGTAGGCGTCGACCATCCGGTCGTGCCCGAAGCGGGTCACCGCCTGCGACCGGATCCGGAGGCGATCCAGTGTGCCGATGTGTGACACGGCGTCGACGGCACCGGGCACATCGCTCACCAGGCGCCCCGTCGTCCCCTCTTCGATGAGCTCGCGCATGGAGCCCCGATCGAACGCGACCACCGGGGTGCCGCACGCCATCGCTTCGACCACGCTGAAGCCGAAGGGCTCGTCGAAGTTGATGAGGTGGAGGAGCGCCAGTGCGCCGCCCAGGAACGCCGACCGATCCTCGGCCCGGACCGGGCCCACGAACTGCACCCGGTCATCCACCAGCCGGGGCGCCACCTGCGTGTCGAAATACTCCTGGTCCTGAATGATGCCGGCCAGCTTCAGCGGGACTCCGGCCGCTACGGCCGTGTCGATGGCCTCGACCACGCCCTTGTCCGGATGGATCCGTCCGAAGAAGGCCAGGTAGTTCCCGGACGACGGTGCGAACGTGAAGGCACGCGTGTCGATGCCATGGTGGATGGTGGCGATGTACTCGAGAGCCGGATGCCGGTCGGCATCACTTATGGCGACATAGGAGCTACGACCGTTGTAGCTGACGTAGACCGGAAGGATCTTCTCCGAGGAGAATCCGTGAATCGTCGTGACGACGGGGGTGCGGGTGAGCCCGCTGTACGTGAGGGGCAGGAAGTCGAAGCCGTTGTGGATCACGTCGAATTGATCGGCCCGCTCGAAGACCTGTGCGATATGGAGGCACTCGGCCACCTTCGGATCCAGCGTCGCGTCCTCCGACCACCCATGCGGCACCACCGAGCACAGGCGAGCCGAGGTCAGCGAATCACCGGAGGCGAACAGGGTCACGTCGTGGCCGCGTGCGACCAGTCCCTCCGTCAACAGTGAGGCGAAGAGCTCCCACGGCCCGTAATGGCGCGGCGGCACGCGCCACGAAAGGGGCGCGAGGACCGCGATGCGTAGTGGCTTCAGCGGCCCAGGCCGGGGCGGCTTTCCTTCTTGTCGCGCTTGGCCTCTCGCTTCTCTTTGAGAGACTTGCCGGGTTTCTTCCCGGCCGGCTTCTGCGGTGACTTCTCTGGCATGTCACTCTCCTTCATAGTCGTGGGACGTCCGGTCGTTGTCGGCTCAAGAGCGGCAAGCAGTGCAGCCAGCGGAACGGTGGCCACTCCGATAGCGGAGTCTCCTATGCCATACGGCACAACGAGGTTACCCCTGTGCACCATGGCGCCGCAGGAATAGACCACGTTGGGCACGTAGCCGTCCTGCTCGTCGGCGGCCGGGCTCAGGAGCGGCTCTTGCAGCTGGCCGAGGACGCGGGTCGGGTCGTCGAGGTCCAGCAGCTGGGCGCCGATGTTGTACGTGCGCATGGGGCCCACCCCGTGGGTGAGAACCAGCCACCCGTCGTCCGTCTCGATCGGAGAACCGCAGTTACCCAGCTGCAGCACCTCCCAGGCGCGGGTGGGCACCTGGCACGCGACGGCGTCGGTCCAGTGGCGCAGGTCGTTCGATGTGGCGATGGCGTTGGTCTCCCGGTCGGAGCGAGACAGGGCGACGAACCGTCCGCCGACCCGGCGCGGGAACAGCGCCAGGCCCTTGTTGGCGGCGGCCGGACCGACGAGTGGCGAGGACCTGAAGCAACGGAAGTCGGCCGTCTCCAGCAACTGCTGTGCGATCTCCGTCCCGTTGTAGGCCGTGTAGGTCGCGTAGTAGGTGGGGGGGTCCACGCCTGCGCCCGCGTCCTCGTCGGAGAACCGCACGAAGCGGGCATCCTCCATGCCCTGGCTCTCGGCTGCCATCCACGGCATCAAGACCCGCTCGTTCAGGGCCGAGGCCTCGTCGAATTCCACCGCATAGGTCCGCTCGGCGATCTTTCGGATCAACGAGCTGATGCGCCCGCCCTGAGGACGAGTGGCCTGGTGTCGATCCAACTTCGCCAGCCGCTTTTCGAGCTCGGACCCGCTGAATTGCGCACCGAGCGCGTTGAGCACGAAGTCGGCATCCCCACCCCCGCCCCGGAGGCGGCGTAGCTCACCCCGGAAGACGGTGGCGTGCTGGGGTGCCTCGTCATGGCGACCGACAGTGGCGAACTTCGGTCCTGGGTCGAATGTGAGCAGACCCTTTTCGTCGACGACGCCGCTACGGAAGCCTATGGATGAACGATGCCCCTCCCCGATCCCGCGGACGCTCATCACCACGCGCCGGGAGCTGGCCGCCACACCCCGCTGATCGGGATGCACCACCAGGCTGGGGTTGCACAGCGCCGCACCTTCAATGGCGTATTCACTGGTGAACGTGGCGCCGAGCAGGAGGCGCCGGGTGTCGGAGAGCTCGTGCGGAGATTCGAGCCGGTCGGACAGTTCGTCGGCATGGCGGCCGAAGGTCTCGAGCAACTGGTGATGACGTCCGGTGAACCGGGCCACGACGTCGTCGAACGCACGCTGCACCTCGTCGTCGCCGAGAGCGAGCACCCGGTGCAGCACGGCCGAAGAGCGCGACTCTTGCTGGTCGTACCCTTCGTCGCCCGGCACGAACAGTTGCGTCACCACCCTCGAGGGGTCCGCCCGGAGGCGATCGGGCTGTCGGCGGACCAGACCCGACGCCAGTCCGCTCATCGTGCCGCCAAGACGGGCCGGCGTGCGTGTTGCAGCGTGGTGAGGAGGGCCAGCGTCGATTCGGCGCCCTGATTGAGGTTGACCCCGTCGGCTTCGAGCCCATCGAAGCCCCCACCTGTCGCCGGGTCCCACATGACCGCCTGGGTATCGTTGTCGCCCAGGAACCAATCCACGGCGGCCGCGACGCCAGCCGGCCACACGGCGCTGTCGTCGACGGTGGCGGCACGGGCACAGGCATCGGCGAGTGCGGCCACCTCAATGGGCTGCTGGTCGAACCGGGGGCCCACGTCCCCTACTCCCCCGCCGCCGGCCGGCGTCACCGAGATGTGCCCGTCGTCCGTCTCGTGCGCGAGCAGCCAGCCCAAGAGATCGAGCCCCTGCTGGCGCAGCGTGGCGTCGTCCAACACCACACCGGCCGCCAGCATCGCCTCGGGCAGCACGGCATTGCCGTACGTGAGGCGCGGCTCGGGCCAGGGCCATGCCGCGTCGCTGGCGGGCCGGGCCATGCCCGCCGCCGCATCGACGAGCAGGGCACGCGCCGGCGCATGGTCGGGCAGAACGCCGAGCAGTTCGGCCGCGCCAAGGGTGGCGAAGGCCATGGCCCGGGGCGAGACCGAGCGTTGGCATGCCGCCTGCGCCAGTTGGTCGGCGGCCGCCGTACGGACAGATGCCTCATCGGCGTGCGCTACCGCCGTGCCCAGAGCCCAGATAGTCCTGCCCCACGCATCCTCCACACTGGGCAGGTCCTCCCAGTGGCCGTGGCGGTTCATGCGGTTGCGGACACCGCCACCCACCGCCTGCGCGTCGATGAGGAAGCGCAGGGCGAGGCGGACCAGGCCGTCCACCGCAGCCTCCCCGGAGGGGTGGCGGACCGCCGCAATCAGGACGCGCGCCATGTCGTCGGTGCAGTAGCCGTGCTCGGGTCTGGGCGAGGCGAACTCAGCGTGCTCGAAGGTGCCGCGCCGGTCACTCATGTGGAGGATGTGTGCGAAGTCCGGGCGCGGTGTGGTGGTACCGGCCGCGACCTTCACACGAGGACTGGCCGTGCCGACACGAGGCTCCGGGCCAATTTCAGATACTTCCCGGCCACGACCGGCCAGCCCAACGCCGGGGCGAGCCGCGACGCTTCGGCCGCCATGCGCTCCGCCAGCCCCGGCTCGACCAGCACGCGGCGCAGGGCCGACGCCATGGCATCGGGATCGTCATGCGGGACCACGATGCCGGCCCCGCTGGCCAGCAGCTCCTCGGCATGGGCGAACGCCGTGGCAACGACCGGTTTCCCCGCCGCGATGGCATCCACCAGCACGCCTGAGGTGACCTGATCGGTCGAGTCGTACGGCAGCACCACGACGGCACTCGATGCGATCAACGCGTTCAGGGCATGGAGGTCGCGGTAACCGTCGTCGAAGCACACCGACTCGGCCACGCCCAGGCGCCGGGCCTGCGCCATGCGGGCTTCGCGGTACAGCTCCCCGTCGGCCGCGAGCACCTTGGGATGGGTACGGCCCGCCACCAGGTACCGGGGACCCATCGGGAGCTCCTGCAAGGCCGGCATGGCGTCGAGGACGCGTTCGATGCCCTTGCCGGGACCGATGAGGCCCCAGGTCAACATGATGGGACGCGCGGCCGGCTTCCGGGAACGGCCCGGCGGCGGGATCGCCGCCCCGTGGGCGATGGTCACGACACGCGACGGGTCGACATCGAAGGTGGAGCACAGGCGCAGGCGGGCCGCCTCCGACATGACGACCACCTGGTCGGCCAGGGCCACGGCATCGACCAGCACGTCGCGCTGGTGGGGCGTGGGATCGCGCAAAATGGTGTGGGCGATCACGATGGACGGGACCCGCAGGTTGGCCAGCACTTCGAGCACTTCGTCGCCATCGGGACCGCCGAAGAGACCGTATTCGTGCTGGATCACCGCGACGTCACACTGGTTGAGCAGCTCGGCGGTCGCCGCCACGGACGCCGGCGAACCGTTGTGCAGCTCGCCGATCACACGCGACGAGGCAGTCCCCGTCCCATCGGCGACCCGGACGACGCGCACCTCGGCACCGTTGCTCGACAGCCCGTCGGACAGCGCAGCCGTGAAGGTGGCCAGGCCGCAGGCGGTCGGGGGGTAACTGCTCAGGATCCCAAAGGAGGGGGCGCGGCCGAACGAGCCGTTGATCGGCGGGATCGGTGAAAGGGCGACGCGCACTGAAGCTCCTTGCGGTAGCTCGGTCGAGGCGTCGTGCCTGCACGAGGCGACAGCAGGCATTGCCGGCCGTCCAGCCCAAGCGAAGCGACTCTCCCAAGGGGATGAGAACGCCAGTCTACCGCGGGACGCCTGCCCGCGACCGTCGCGCCGGCTCTCCGTTTCAGTCCCCGGAGAGGTCCCGGGCCCCTCAGGCGCCCATGTCGACGCCGTTCACCTTCACGATCTGCAACGTCACGACCACGCGCGACACGCCGGGTTGATCGTGCACGCGCAGGTCCGCGCCGTACTTGGCCCCGAGCTTGTCGGCAAAGAGATACTCGTCATCGGGCTCGACCAGGGCGTCGCATCGCAGCTCGAGATAGCGGGACGGGCGAACGAGGTCGAGGATGAGGAGCGTGCACCCCGGGTTGCGCCTCAGGTTCTTGGTCTTCTGGCGCGAGGTGTTGAGCGAGAGCCTGATGGTGCCGTCCTCGGCCAGGAACCAGATCTCGGAGAGCTGTGGGCGACCGTCCACCCCGACCGTGGCGAGCGTGGCCACCTGGGTCTCGAGCAGGTCTCGGTGTGTCGCAGGGATCAAGGACATGGTGGGTCTCCTCTTCTCAGCGCGCGGCGTCACCGAAGCGATACGGCCTCGTCAGCTCGTCCAGTTCTGCTTTGAGTGTGCTCGACATGACGAAGTCCGCCGCGGCCAGGCTCTCGTCCAGCTGCCCGGGCCGGCTGGCCCCGATGATCGGGGCCGTCACCGCCGGATGGGCCAGGACCCACGCCACCGACAACGTCACGAGCGCGATGCCCTCACGCTCGGCGATCTTTCGAAGTTCCTCCACCGTGGCGAATTCCTGTTCGTGCCAGTAGCGACTCTGGTAGATACCCGCTGCGGTGCCGAGGGTGAACCGGGAGCCCTCGGGTGGTGGTGCGGCGGGATTGTGCTTGCCCGACAGCAGCCCGCCGGCGATGGGGTTGTACGGGATGATCCCCAACCCCTCTTCCTCGCACAGGGGGAGGAGCTCGCGCTCGATCTGGCGGAAGAGCAGGTTGTAGCGGGGCTGCACGGAATCGAAGCGGACCACGGACGTGGCCTCGCTACGCCCGAGCGCCCGTGCCACCTGGTAGGCCAGGAAGTTGGAGCAACCGACGTAGCGCACCTTGCCCGAGCGGACGAGGTCGTCCAACGCCCCCAGTGTCTCGTCGATCGGCGTCCCCGGGTCCGGCCCGTGGAGTTGGTAGAGATCGATGTACTCGGTACCGAGACGGCGCAGGGAGGCCTCGACGGCCTCCATGATGTGCTTTCTCGAGTTGCCCTGCTCCCAGGCCGCGGGCCCGGTGCGGCCGAAGCACTTGGTGGCGACGATGAATCGGTCTCTCTTGCCGCGCAGCCAGCCCCCGAGAATCTCCTCGGTGCGTCCCACAGTGGGGAGGCCGCCACCGAGCGGGTACACATCGGCCGTGTCGATGAAGGTGATGCCCCCTTCGGCCGCCCGGTCGAGAATGGCCACCGACGTGGTCTTATCGCACTGCAAACCGAATGTCATGGTGCCGAGGCAGAGCTCGGAAACGAGAAGGCCGGTGCGCCCAAGGTGAACGTGGTTCATGGGTCCAAGGTAATACCGTGCGCGCCGCCAACGGGTCAGGCCTGCGGCCGGCGCTGACGGGCGAGGTCGCTACTCGTACTGCGGCTGCGCCTCGTCTCCGATGTCGCCCGGCTCTTCGGCTTCGCCGAGTTCTTCCCGTTGCCGGTCGGGGTCCATCGTCACGTAGCGGTTCAACGCATCCAGCGTGGCCTTGGCCGCGGATACGAGATCGCCCTCGGCGCGGGCGATGCCCATACGATCGTCGTCAGCGGAGAGCGAGCGAAACGCGACGATCACGGAGCACCCGATCACGGTAGCGACCTTGGTCACCCCCATCAGGTAGAACGGGATGACGTAGCCCAAGTCCCGCAACGCGGCCAGCGTCGCCTCGGCCCCTCCGATCAACGGGCCACTGCCGGCGCGGCCGACGCCCGTCCGGCCGCCGTACGTCAGATGCACCTCGCTGATGCCGTCGTGCTCGTTGAATTCGGCCACGGTCAGCGAGATCCGGGCCGTGTACCCGCTCCGCACCGGCGCGGGGGCGCGGGCCTCTTCCAAGATGACCGACGCATTGGGGAAGTAGAGGCTCGCCACTTGCACGGCGCTCTCCCGGACGGACTCCGGGTCCTGGTTGCGAATGGAGAGGACCACCGCATCCACCTCGCCGCTCTCAAGGTGGTTGATACCGACGTTCACCACGCCGGGAAGCGAACGCAGCTCGAGCTCGAAGTCCTCTTCGATCGTCGCCGTCATCGCAGAACGATGCCCTTCTTCTCGTAGAGGCGGGCGTCCGCAATGCGGTAGAGCTCGGCCGGATCGGTCGAGTCGCCCGGTGATGTTGCGGTGCCGACGGAGAAGTCCAGTTCGGGCAGCGACACGAGGAGGGCCCGCAGCCGTTCGGTGAAGGCCAGCACTTCGGTGCCCTCGGCGTTGGCCAAAATGATGGCGAACTCGTCGCCGCCCATGCGTGCCGTGGTGTCCCCGCTGCGCACGGAGCGTCGCAGGGCCCAGCCGAAGGAGCGCAACATGTCGTCGCCTACGACATGCCCCAACCGGTCGTTGACCGCCTTGAACCCATTCAGGTCGATCAGCACCAAGGTGAAGGCCCAGCCGTAGCGCGCGCTCTGCACGGCCGCGTTACGAAGAGCGGTATCGAAGTGTCGCCGGTTGGCGATGTTGGTGAGGGGGTCATGGTCAGCGCTGTGGCGCGCCAGGTGCAACGTCAGCGCAAGCTGGCACACGTTGCGCACGACGTCCCGCACGACGTAGGGCACGACATCGGGCTCGCAGAACACTCCCGGCGCGGTGGCCAAGTTGGCCGGTGAGTCGCTCATCAGGCTCTTCTGGCCGAGGCGGAAGGCTTGGGTGCCGAGCGCCTCATCGCGCAGGACCACGACGGCATCGGTCAGGCGGTAGCGCCGGGCCAACAGGTCCAGGACCGAATAGATGAATCCGATGTTGACTTCGTTCGTCGACATCTGGTCGAGCATGGTCAAGAAGACCCACGGCTCGTGGAGTTGCCCACTGCTGTCGATCTCCCCCGAGCCAGTGTCGGCCATGGTGGTCACAGGGACCTTTCCGACAGAGCGGGAGCCACCTTTCCAGCTGGACGGAATTTGGAGATCTCGATGGCCCCCGCACGCAGTACCGGTGCGAGCTCGTCCGGCGACATCGGCACCGACATGAGGTAGCCCTGGCCACGGTGGCAGCCCAATTCGAGCAGCTTGTCGATCGTGGCACTGCATTCGATGCCCTCCGCGATAACGCCCAGGTCGAGCGCACGCCCGAGTTGGATGATCGCTTCGACGATGGCCTTGTCGCTGGGATCGGAGTTGATGCCCTGCACGAAGGTCTGGTCGAGCTTCAAGAAGTTGACGGGAAGATGCTTCAACTCGGTGAACGAGGCATAGCCCGTCCCGAAGTCGTCGATTGCGACCTCCACCCCGAGGGCCTGGAAGCCCTGCAGGATGCGCGCCGTCTGCTCGGGCTCCTGCAGCACCGCATGCTCGGTCATTTCGATGCACAGGCGCTCGCCGGGAATGCGGTGCACCCGTAGACAGTTCTCGACGAACTCCACGAGACCGCTGATGACGAATTGCGCCGGCGACATGTTGACCCGGACGACGAGCGGCAAGTCCGGGTACTCCCGTCGCCAGGCGGCCAGCTGACGGCAGGCCTCGGCGAAGACCCAACGACCCATGTCGACCACGAGGCCCGTCTCTTCTGCCACCGTGATGAAGGCGGATGCCGGCAAAAGGCCTCGCGTCGGGTGCTGCCACCGCACGAGTGCCTCCACCGCGAGCAGCTTCCCCGTGCGCAGGTCGACTTCGGGTTGGTAGTGCAGGCGCAACCCGTCGCCCTCGATGGCCTCCCGCAACGTCAACTCCGTGCGTGAGCGCTCACTGACCGATTCCCGTAGGACCTCGTCGAACACAACCGCCTGGTTGCGTCCCTGCCGCTTGGCCGCGTACAGGGCAACGTCGGCCCATCCGAGCAATTCGATCCCGTTCTTCATCCCCGGCGTCGAAAGGACGATGCCGATGCTGGCGGTGTGGGTCACCTCTTGTCCGGCGAAGTCGATGGGCTCGCCGATCACGCCGAGCAACCGGTAGGCCGTTGCCGCCACTTCCATCTCGCTGCCGACGTCGCCAACCAGGATCACGAATTCGTCGCCACCGAGTCGGGCCGCGAAGTCGTTGGGCCGGATGCTGGTGCGAATCCGGTCGGCGATGGTCGTCAGCACCCGGTCACCGCTGGCGTGGCCCAAGAAGTCGTTCATCACCTTGAAGCGGTCGAGGTCGAAGAACAGGATCGCCGTCTCCCGGTGGGCGGCCAACCGCACCTCCAGCTCACGCAGCAGGGACCGACGGTTGGGCAGACCGGTCAGGTCGTCGTGCAGGGCGATGTACTCGGTGCGCTCCTCGGCGTCGATACGCGCCTGGAGCTGCACGAGCATGGAGGCGATGGCTTGCAGTGCGCTCAGTTCCTCCACGGTCCACTTGTGCAGTCCGAAGTGGAGGAATCCCAGGACGCCCCAGGTCGACTCCGACAGGAGGAGCGGTACGCAGGCGCCACCGACGAGTGGCACGCCTGAGCCCTTTTCCACCCGCTCGAGGTAATCGACCTCACCGTCGACGCCCGCCAGGTACGGCTTGCGGAGGTTCTTGGTGGCGGCGAACACGGGGTCGGCATCGAACGGCACTTCGCCGAGCGGATCAGGTCTGGGGATGTCACGTGGCGGCCATTCGGCCTCGAGGATGCTCAAGCCACGTTGGTGATCGTTGCGCCGCAGGAAGGCAACGTCGGCGCCGAGGAATTCGGCCAGCACGCGCGTCGTCCATGTCAACACGTCCTGACGGTTCCGCGAGGAGGCCGACATGAGTCGTTCCGCCACCATGCCTACGAGCTCGTCGAGACGGCGCTGATCCAGCAGTGCGCTCTCCCGGGAGGCCAGGGTGACGGTATGGCTCAGCAGACCACCGAAGGCCCGGGTCAGGGCGCGTTCCCGGCTCGACCACACCCGCCCTTGTCGCGCCACCACCAACGCACCGATGACCGCGCCGTCCTGGAGTGCGATGGGCTCCACCAGGACGCCCCACGCCACGCCGGAGACGACACAGGAGAAGGAGGAAATGGCGTTCTGGACTCCGAGGATGCCGACCACGCGCTTGCGAATGTGGACCAACGCATGCTCGGTGCCCGGTGCAGCCCACGATTCGGCATCGAATCCGGAAATGCTCTCGTCGAGGCTGGCGACGATTTCAACGATCTCCGCGCCGGGGACGACCTGCGTGATGGTCTCGATGACGAGACGCGTCTGCAAGCCCGCAACACCCGGGGTCATGTCGTTGATTTCTGTCATATGGGAACCCCCCCCTCGAGGGTTCGCTGGGTC
>OBLU010004996.1_pt1 | contig 11939 bp, 10 predicted proteins | sample 1518681 | NCBI WGS metagenome assembly OBLU01 (sample SAMEA3539304, study PRJEB22396) | soil metagenome | biome: tundra; feature: field; material: soil | place: USA | collected 2010-05 | depth 0.15 m | reverse complement strand
GCCGCCAGGTCTGGCTCTGGCGCTCGGTCCGGTGCTCGAACAGATCGCCACCATGACGGTGAAGATCCAGCAGTACGACCGTACCATCAAGCGACTCACCGAGACGGAGTACCCGGAGACCCAGGCACTGCTCCAGGTCTACGGTGTCGGCCAGCTCACAGCGTTGACCTATGTTCTGACGCTGGGAAGCAAAGAACGCTTCCAGCGAAGCCGGGATGTTGGCCGCTATCTCGGCCTGCGGCCCAGACGCAGCCAGTCCGGGGACCGCGACCCGCAGCTTGGCATCACCAAGGCTGGCAATATCTACCTCAGGTCTCTGCTGGTCGAGTGCGCCAACCGCATGGCATGACTGGGCAAAGGAAACTTCGATGAGCAGGCTTGATCCAGACTCTTGCTGCGGCTTGGTCCTAACTATGTTGCGCAATCTCGTCGTGCTCAAGCTTCTGGAACCGCCTCTGCCTGGTTCAGATACGAACTCTTCGGGCAAGAAGCCGAGAAGTCGGCGCCCGAAGGTCAATGGCCGCAAAGGGACTCCTTAATGTTCGACTTCTTGGAGACGGAGCGGCATTCTGGCAGCCGGTGCACTTCCCGCCAGAAGCGTTGTACTTCGCGACCCGACGTAGGTCCCGACGAGCCAGGAGGTAAAGCCACAGCTTTCCACCTCCGCCCTCACCAAGCCGGCAAGCTCAGTAAGTACCTGGGGCGCGTGATTCTGCAAATTTTCTTTTCAAGATAAGACCCGCCAAGACCAGCATCTGGGTATTTAACAGTAAGAGAAGTTACATGATCGTGGATCGTGCTGAGCATCAACCTACCCAAAAAGGGGTGTTCCCGTACGCCCACTCGAACACACGGCAAGAAGAAGGGAGATGGATAGAGAAGGAGACATGGTGCCTGCGGGGAAGGTGACATTACATCCGTCGGCAGCCGCACGTGCTTCATGATCGACACGGCCTCTGTCACCTTATTGCGGGGCAGAATCCCGGCAGAAAACACAGGGATTCACGAGACTCGACTTCGCTATCCCTCTTACAGAACGGCATTCTGCCCGCAGTCTGGGTGGCTTTCCGCTCACAATTTCAACCCTGAGGTCAAAATGCCAGACGTACTCGAAGACGCCCTCCCGCTGACGACCGGAGGAGACGTTAAACCATTTACTGAACTCGAAGTGGGCGAATGCCTTGCTCCGTTCATTCCCCAGATCTCGGTGTCCCCGGCGCCGGCCCTGAAACGCAAGCGGCCAACCTTCAAAGAACTACTTGATGAGACTTTCCGCCGTAACGGCTGGGACAGCCCAGACCCGACCGACCCTGCCCCGGAGACGGGGACTTCGACTTCCCCGGAAGCCGGAAGCACGGGTGATACCGACGCACCCGTGGCAGAGCCCGCCGAGATTCTCCCCACGCCGGACGAGGCACCACTGCTCCCGGCACCGCGGAGGGCCACGTTGCTCGAGATCTTCACGTGGCTTAAGCGGTGCCTCTTGGCGCAGACGCCCCTGCACAAAGAGGACGCGGAGCTGGTCGCCTTCTGGGTCGTCTCAACTTGGTTCCAGGACGCGCTGACCGTCCTTCCGTGCCTGGTAATCACCGGTCCTGCCCATTACGCAGGGGTCGTTCTACACGTCCTCGGCGACTTCTGTCGGGGGGCGAAACTGATAGCCGGATTCCGGCGGAGCCACCTAGAGGTACTCCGCCGGAGTTGTCAGACCAACTTGGTTTGGGAGCCTAATCTCGACAGGCGGACAGCCGACCTGCTGAGCAGTTTGACAGATCCGAGCTTCTCCGTCGTGGAAGGCGGTTATCTGAGGTGCCACTCCAAGTCCACGGCGATCTACGCCGGCGAGAATCCCGGGGCACACAAGATCCAGAACTCCATCCATATCCACATCACTCCTACGAACGCATCACCGCCAGCCCGTGCTCAAGGGCTGCAAGAGATGACTAAGCACATTCCCGTCCACCTGGGCCAGTATCGCGAGGCGAATATCGATCATGTACGGCACTGGAAGTGGGCTCCCACCGACCTGCCCTCCGAGACGGCGGCCATTGCGACGGGGCTCGGAAGTGGCATCGTGGATGCACCCCGGCTGCAGACCAAGGTGATCACCCTCCTGAAGTCCCGGGACAAGCAGCTTCTCTCTGAAATGTCAGACTCCCCCGAAGCCGTAGTTGTAGAAGCGACTCTGGCGCTCAGTCGCGACGGACGTGAACATGCCTATGTCCGGGAAATTGCGGCCGAGGTCAACCGTCGGCTGGAAGCCCGCGGTGAAACCGCAAAGCTCAGCCCCGAGAAGGTCGGCCACCGCCTGAAGAACCTCGGTCTGCGCACTCGCCCGCTATCGCAATCCGGCAACGGCTTGGTGTTCGACAAGGCCACCGTCGCTTTGATCCAGCAGCTCGCCGCCGTGTACGTGGTGGAGGATATGCTTGAGGGCGCTGACAACCTCCATGGCCCGCAAACGTCAGAAAACAAGTAGGTTGAGGAGGTTATGGAGGTTATGGAGGATTTTGAACCCAAACTTAGGGACGAGAAGCTGAAGCCAATACAAAGCATTTAGAATGAGCGACTTTACTTTTATGGTGTCACGAACTTCAGCCCAAACGTACAGAACTTCAGCCTTATGCGTAAACCCACATTGATCGCCGTGTTCGTCGGGGATCCGTCGATCGAGCCAATCAAGGTCATGCCCTGAGCGGTGATGTTCGCGGAATCTGGAAGGCTGTTTTCGAGCATCTGGTCGCTTGGACCGCCGGATCGGGCTGCTGTGATGGTGATGGATCTGGTGGAGTGCGGCATCTCCCAACGTTAGACAGTTTCCTGGTCGCGTCACAGATGCTTAAGGTACATCGTACCTTCGTGCTCTTTGGCATGCACTGTATTGCATGTTCTTCTGTGGTTGGAGAAATACCATGATGATCAAGGCCTGCCGCACATTTCCGGATTCCCGTGCAACAACCACCTCTACCCCGTCCGCAGAAGCCCCGCCGCGGCTGCTGTACTCGCGGAAGGAGACCGCCTACCTGCTTTCACTCAGCGTTCGCGCCATTGCATACCTGATCGCTTCTGGTGACCTCAGGACGAAGCGCCACGGTGGCCGGGTCATGATCACCCACGCCGAGCTCCTGCGCCAAGCGGCGCTGGACGACCGCGAGCCAATCGTGCCGAAGAAGGCCCGCCACAACGCAACTGTGACCGTCCTGACCCCCCTCCAAGGCCGCGTAGCGCCACTCAAAACAATCAGCTCACACGCAGCAAGAGGCCAGCCTGATTGGGCTGGCCTCTGTATTTCTCCCGGTGGGTTATAAGTACAAAAATATCCCTAAAGTATCCCCACTGAGTAAATCGATGTTTCGTGTCTCAAGGGATAAGTGCGAAATAACCAGTGTTTATAGGGTTTTTAGTGGTGGCCCGGGCCGGAGTCCAACCGGCGACCTTCGCGTTAGGAGTGCGCTGCTCTATGCAACTGAGCTACCGGGCCCTCCACCCAGTGTAACTGGTAAACTGAAGGCGGAGAACTTATGCCTCAGATACAGCGTAGACGCGCGGTTTCGGTGAAAGTTGGATCAGTTCGGGTGGGGTCGGACGCGCCCATTGTGGTGCAGTCGATGACCAACACGGACACCGCGGACGTCGAATCGACCGTGCAGCAGATTGCGGCGCTGGCGAGGGCCGGCTCGGAGATGGTGCGCGTCACCGTGAACAACGATGCCGCAGCCAGGGCGGTTCCGCATATCATCGACGGCATCCGGGCCAAGGGCTGGGAGACGCCCATCATCGGGGACTTCCACTACAACGGCCACCAACTGCTGCGAAACTATCCGGAGTGCGCCCGCACGCTGGCAAAGTATCGCATCAATCCCGGCAACGTTTCCATCGGCCGCAAGGACGACGACAACTTCCGCACCATGGTGGAGGTGGCGGTCGAATACCAGAAGCCGGTGCGCATCGGCGTGAACTGGGGTTCGCTGGACCAGGCCCTGCTGACCAAGATGATGGACGAGAATTCGAAGTCCGCCGATCCCCTGCCCGCACGCGATGTCATGATGGAGGCGATGGTGGTCTCCGCGCTCGACAATGCGGCTGCGGCGGAACGCTACGGTCTGCGTCGCGACCAGATCATCCTGAGCGCAAAAGTCTCGGGCGTACGCGATTTGCTCGATGTGTACACCGAACTGGCGCGCCGTTGCGACTACGCGCTGCACCTTGGCCTGACCGAAGCAGGCATGGGCATGAAGGGCGTGGTGGCCTCCACTGCAGGCCTCGCGCCGTTGCTGCTGGCCGGCATCGGCGACACGATTCGCGTCAGCCTGACGCCGACGCCCGGAGGCGATCGCAGTGAAGAGGTGCGCTGCGGACAGCAGATTCTGCAGTCGCTGGGCATTCGCAGTTTCATGCCGCAGGTCACCAGTTGCCCTGGCTGCGGGCGGACCACCTCCACCTATTTCCAGGAACTCGCGGAACGCATTCAGAGCTACCTGGTCGAGCAGATGCCGGAATGGAAGAAGCAGTACGCCGGCGTCGAGGAGTTGAAGCTTGCGGTGATGGGATGTGTCGTGAACGGCCCGGGCGAATCCAAGCACGCGAACATCGGCATCTCGCTGCCGGGAACATTCGAAGAGCCGAAGGCCCCCGTTTACGTGGATGGCAAGCTGTTCACCACGCTCAAGGGCGATCGCATCGTCGAGGAGTTTCAAGTGATTCTGGACGAGTATGTGGAGAAGCGGTACGGGCGCCAGTTAGTCGGAGCCTAGAGTCTGACGGCCGACACGCCTGCGCTGCCTTATCCCGCCGCCATATTCCGCACACCCAGCCACCCTATCCGCACACCCAAATCAGGGTGAGATCAGCTCGCAACTGGTTCCGCTTGGCCCGATCGCATGGCGTTGAGTCCCCGCATGTTCTTCGGAGCGGCGCGCAAACCCAGAATCTGGAAGTCCTTGAGCTTGTTCTTCAGCACGTAGATCAGCCAGTTATTCCCTTCCGGATCGATCGGGGACATGTAAAAGCCGGGTTGAACCACGTAATTGTGGTTGTTGCCGATCAATCCCTCGATCACTTCGCCATCATGGAAGGTCGCGCGCACCCACAGGCAATCCGGTGCCGGCAGGTGGTCATGGAAGCGCAGATCGTCGTGCCACTTCCCTTCGAACGACTTCACGAAAAAGATGGCCTTGACCCCGTCGAGCGGGATTTGCTCCATGGTGTCGGAGCCCAGACGCCGGAAGACCGGCGGCGCCACGTGGAAGTTCAGGTCCTCGGCCGGCGGCCACTGGCTTCGCTCGGCATACCCCTTCACCGTGCGGTCTCCGAACTGGATGACCAGCATGTCGAGTTCCGAGCAGTCAAGGGTCGTGCTGGCCTTCATGCCGACCTGGGACTCAGGTCGTACTGCTTGATCTTGTACAGCAGGGCCTTGTAACTGATCTGCAGATCGTTTGCGGCGGCCTTTCGATTCCATCCTGTCTCCTCTAGTACGCCGGCAATGACGGAGGATTCAGTTTCACCCTTCAGGCCCCGTACCAGCTTTTTGAGCCCACCAGCTTCCACGTGATCCTGCGCTTTCTCAGGCGACGAAGGCGTAGCCCTTGCTTGATCCAACTCGGCTATCACGGTCTTCTCGTCCTGCAGAATCAGGAATCGGTTGATGACGTTTTCGAGTTCGCGAAGATTTCCGGGCCAACTGTACTGGCCAAGCGCCTCAAGCAAGGCGGGGGAGATAGGGAGGGGTTGCAGGTCGTACTTCTTTGCCCCTTTCCGCATGAAATAGGCGGCCATGGCGGGAATCTCCTCGAGGCGTTCACGCAGTGGCGGCAGCACGAGTGAGAGGCCATTGAGGCGGTAGTAAAGATCCTCGCGAAACGTCTTGCGGGCCATCGCCTCTTTCATGTTGATGTTGGTAGCAGCGATGACGCGGACGTCAGTTTTCGTGGGTCCGCGGCTTCCAAGGCGGGAGAAGGTGCCGTCCTGAAGGACATGCAGCAACTTAGCCTGGAGCGCGGGCGGCATTTCGCCGATTTCATCGAGGAAGATGGTGCCCCCATCGCAGGTCTCGAACTTGCCTGGCTTGCTCTTGGTGGCCCCAGTAAAGGCGCCCTGCTCATATCCGAAGAGCTCACTTTCGAGCAGATCTGCCGGCATAGCCGCGCAATTAACCTTGAGGAACATGCGGCCGGCGCGGCGCGACATCTGATGGGTATACATCGCGACGATTTCTTTTCCGGTGCCGCTTTCGCCGAGAATCAGTACGGGAATGTCGGACCTCGCGACGAGCTGTGCCTGGGCTTCGACCTCGCGCATGCGCTTGCTTGAACGGATAAAGGAGTGGCCCCCCTCGAGGCGGATCTCCTTAGGCTCGCCTACTTCATCGTTCTGGACAAGCAGGTGCTTGGCCATGGCGACTTCGAGGGAGTCGTCGACAAAGGGCTTGAGCACGACACCGCTTGCTCCGAGGCGGGCAAACACTTCATAATCCGCCATTTCGGCGGTGGTGGCGAGGATGAGGACGGGAACCTCAGGCCGGATGGCCCGGACGCGGGAAAACAGGGACATGGACTGGGCGATGCCGTCCCAAGCCAGAAGGACAAGACTCGGCCTGAGCATGGCCTCCAGATCGTGCAGGAAGGGCTGGTCTTCGGAAAAGAGCCGAAGATCATAGAGTGTCGAGAAGGTGCGCTTCAGGTAATTGAGGACCCTGAGGTTCGACTCGAACACGAAGAGGCAGGGCCGGGAGACCGGGGCCTGTTTTGCTGGGGGGGAGGAAGGGTGAGCCGCCATAATTTGACTCCATTGCGCCGATACCGGTCATGCCGGTATCTGATATATGTGTGTGGCAGACGTTAGACCCGGGGCGGGACCCGCAGCGTTGTATCGTGCTGATAGGGTTAGTCCGCGGTTTTTACTGCTCGAGCGCCGGATTGACAGTCATCTACGCCGAAGAACCAAAACCTCAGAGCTTTTTCCTTAAAGTGGTAATAAACTTCCTACCATTGTGCAGAAAGTTTACATTAGGTTGGGAAAAAATATACATGAAATAGTGAATAAGTTTTATCCGGGGGCAGTTTGGAGGCCTGACTACCGCCCCGGGAGGGCTTGATTTGGTACCCAACGTGCTTAATCCTAAGGTACCCCAGGTGTAGTAGATTCGTTGCCCGGCGGATCGATTGCCCGGTTTCGGGAGACGACGCGAGCAATCGGCGACAGGAGAATATGACTACTGTACGTTTCTCAGAGCACGAAACACAGCTCGATCTCCCCCCTGTGGAAGTCATTTTTGGCCGCACAACCGAGATGCAGGTGATCCGGCGCAAGTTGGAAATGGTTGCGAAAACAAACGTTGCGGTTCTGGTCCAGGGTGAGAGCGGGACCGGCAAGGAATTGATCGCGCGCCTGATCCATGGAACCTCGGAGCGAGTTGCGGGGGAACTGGTGAAGGTGAGCTGCCCTGCCATCCCTCAAGGGCTGATTGAGACGGAGCTGTTTGGATACGAAAAGGGTGCCTTCACCGGGGCCCATTCGACCAAGCGGGGCCGGCTGGAGCAGGCCCATGGCGGGACCCTGTTCCTGGATGAGGTCGGCAGCCTGGATATTGGCGTTCAGTCGAAGTTGTTGCAGGTTTTGCAGGACGGCTCGTACATGCGGGTGGGCGGACACGAAACTCGCACGATCCAGACCCGGATTGTATCGGTGGCGAACCGCGACCTTCGCGAGCAGGTGGCAGACGGCACGTTTCGTCTGGATTTTCTGTACCGTATCAACGCGGTGACCATCCAACTGCCTCCTCTGCGGCGACGCACGGAGGATCTGCCGCAACTGGTGGACTATTTCATCGGCCAACATGCAAGCGCATTTCATTTAAATGCAGCGCCTTTGTCGCGCAATGTAGTGCGTTTGATGCAGCGGTACGATTGGCCCGGCAATATCCGGCAGTTGGACAACTTGATCCGGAGTTATGTCCTGATGGGCAGCGAAGACGCGCTGGTCGCGGAGTTGGTGGAGGAAGAGCGGCCTGCCTCCAGGGCTATGGCGGAGGTGGATGTAAGCCAGCCGATATCGTTGAAGATGGTGACCAAGAAGGCCACCCATGAGTTGGAGCGGCAGATCATTCTGAAGGTTCTGAAAGCTCACAATTGGAACCGCCAGAAGACCGCGAAGTGGCTGAAGATCAGCTACCGTTCGTTGCTGTACAAGCTGAATGACGTGGGTGCGGCGACAACGGCGGAGTTGAACGGCGGAAGCGTGCGCGCGAAGGCGCAGGCTAGAACAGGCATATCGACGGCAAACGAGCCTACCAACCTGATTCAATAAGCGGAGCTTGAGATGAGAGCAATCCTGCTCTCAGTGTGCCCGAACGAGCGCCCATGTCTACCACTTTACCGGCAAAGAACGGTATCAGCGCTCAGGCGCTAAGGCAGGGTCGCGCTATTGTGCCCCGCGGCGGCGCAGGATGGTCTTGATTGTCTCGAACATAATGAGCAGGTCCAGGCCCAGCGACATGTGCTTGATGTAGTACAGGTCGTATTCCAGTTTTTCCTTGGTTTCGGCGAGGGTGGAACCGTACCCATAACGGACCTGCGCCCATCCCGTAAGGCCAGGGCGGATGAGGGTGCGCAGATAGTAGAAGGGGAGTTCTTCGCTGAGCCACTTGACGAACTCGGGCCGCTCGGGACGGGGGCCGACGAAGCCCATATCGCCGCGTAGGACATTCCAGAGTTGCGGTATCTCATCGATCCGAGTTTTTCTCAGGAACATGCCCACTTTTGTGACACGCGGATCGTTCTTGGTGGCCCACTTGGCGCCACCGGATTCGGCGTCCGTGAACATGGTCCTGAACTTGATTACGTCGAAGTTGCGCCCGCCCATTCCGACACGCGTCTGGCGGAAGAAGAGTGGCCCTTTGGAGGACAGTTTCACTGCCAGAACGACCAACGGAAAGAAGGGCAGGAAGATCAGCAGTCCGAAGGCTGCGGCGCAGATGGAGACGATCTGGCGGGTGAATTGCTGCGACGCCCGGATGCGAAAGCCCTCGCTGTAAAGGAAGTTCGAGGGCCGTAGTCCGTCGAGTTGGATCTTGCCATAAAGGCGCTCGCGCAAAGTTCCGTCTTCTTCGACAGTGATGCCCTGGAAGCGCAGCGAGAGCAACTCCTGCACCGGCAGTTCGCCGCGTCGGCTTTCCATAGCGACGATGATGCGGTGGACGGGCAGTTTGTCCTCGCCGATCTTGTTGAGGGCTTCGATCCAGACTTTCTTGCGTTCGGAGGGCTCCATCTGAAGGTCCTCCCAGTCGACTACCTCCATTCCAAGATCGGGCCGCGAACCGATGGCCTCGACGATGGAGCGTGCGTAGTCGCCCGACCCTAGGACGAAAATGCGCTCACGGAAGATCTTGCGAGCGACCACCCACTCATAGGATCTGCGCAGGAGGATGAGGGCAGGCGCGAGCAGGGCGAAGCCCAGCACGTAGACGTAAGGGCCGATGGCGACTTCCGGTTCGATGAGAAGAAAGGCCGAGAGGATGAAACAGTCGAAGCCCAGCACGAGCAGAACGCGAAAGTAAATCTCCAGGCGGCCGGAGACGATGGAAGGTTCGTACAGGTCGAAGTAGTACGACAGCATCATGCTGACTACGGTGATGACGCCGATCTTGAGAAAACCATCGTGCAGTTGCAGCTCCAACAAGGCCTGATCACCAAGCATCAACCAGGTCGCGGCGAGAAAACATCCGCTGACGATGCACGCCTCGATGAGTAGGAGAACAACGGTCCGCGTGGGGTAGTAAACGTTCAAGAACCGGATCATCGCGTGTGTCGCCCCTGGTTATTCTTCTATCTTGTCGTAACCATCGTAACCATAGTAGCCTCCGGCGACGGGTGGGTTCTTGACGGCGTTGAGCACAAATCCAAGGACTTTTGAAGCCTTGAGCTCAGCGACGGCACGCTGGGCAACCTCGTACTTCGTGACTCCTCCGCGGGCGACGAGCAGAACGGCGTCGCAGGAGCGGGCGAGATTGACACCATCGGAGACCAGGTTCACGGGGGAAGAGTCGACAACGATCCAATCAAAGTATGGAACGGCGGCGGCAATAAGGCGATCGAAGCGGCGATTGCCAGAGAGGTCCGCGGCCTTATCATGTTCCGTACCGGCGGGAATAAAGGTAAGCGAGGCAAGACCGGCCGGCAGTGGATGGCCAGGCTCGTCGGGACTTGGGCGCTGCATGACCTGGGTGATGGAAGCCTCGCCGGCGAGATACTCGGTGAGGCCTGGGCCCTGCGGGGCACCGAGCGACTTGTGCAAGGTGGCGCGGCGCATGTCTCCATCGATGAGCAGAACCCGGCCAGCCTTATGGCGGGCAAAGGAGATGGCCAGGTTGGCGGCAATGAAGCTCTTACCCTCTTGCGGAAGTCCGCTGGAGACGAGAATTGACTTGAGAGCATTCAGGTCGCGAAACTCCTGCATACGCGAACGCAGGCTTCGGAACTGCTCAACCGCTGCACCTCGGTCTTCGAGCGAGGGAAGCTGAGAGAGCGAAGGGCTCCAGGTGACATGACGGATGGCTGCGAGAGCGATTGTTGAGGAGTCGGCGCCTTCCCCGACCTTGTCGAACGGCAAATCGGCGATGGGTGTCGCTAGCGCCTTCTCGCCAAGTGCGTTAGCAATGGGCGTGACCGTCTCTGTGGGCCTGATGGTGCTGGACAACGCGAGATCCTGCTCGCGATCGCCGAGGGCGTGCGCGATCGCGGATTGTTTTATCCCGTTATCCGTTTGAGTCGCACCGTTGTTGGTGCGGTCCTGTTCTGCCTGGCGTAATGCTTCGTATATCTTGCTCATCTCTCTTCCCTTCCTGGGTGCTTCTGCGATGGAAGCGTGGAGTTTGTTGAAAATCCGCTGTGAGTGGTCGAGACCATAAAGGGCTGCGGGTCGAGGTCGAGGTCACCGGCGACCGCATGGATCAAGGCCTCAGGCACCTGGTGGAGTTGTTCAACGTACGCCAGGATGAGAGCATGCTCACAGATAAGGTTGATGATGCGTGGAATGCCTCGGCTGGAACGGTGAACGGCTGCTACGGCCTCGTCGGAGAAGATTCTTTCGGAGGTGCCGGCGATCAGCAGACGCTGGGCGATGTAGTTGGCGGTTTGTTCGGCCGTGATTGCGTGAGTGCGGGCCCACAGGGCGATTCTCTGCCGCAATTGGCGAACATCGGGAGAGCGCAGCCTCTCTTCGAGCTCAGGTTGACCGGAGAGGACAATCTGTACGAGCTTCTCGGTGGTGGTTTCGAGATTGGTGAGGAGACGAATCTCTTCGAGCAACTCCCAATCGAGGTTCTGCGCCTCGTCGACGATGATGACGCAAGTTTCTTCGCGGCGGAATCGCTCGATGAGCCAGCGATTGAGCTGAATCAGCATTCCGGATTTCGTGCGATTCTGCGGCACAATCCCGAAGTCCGAAAGGATGAACTCAAGGAAGTCGAGCACATTGAGACGGGGGTTGAAGACGAACGAGCTGAAGACGCGGCTCTGGTCAAGCGATGCGAGCGCACGACGCAGCAGCGTAGTCTTTCCAGTGCCAACCTCGCCGGTAAGGACAATAAAGCCCTTGTGCGCGGAGATGCCGTACTCGAGCGTGGCTAGAGCCTCGCGCGTATGCGGCATCATGTAGAGGAACCGCGGGTCCGGACTGCCGGCGAACGGGTTGGACTGCAGATGGAAAAAGCTCTTATACATGGCTACCCCGGGGCATCGGCGAGCATATCCTTAGGCGGTTTGCGACTGAAGAGCCGTTTCAGGCGGCCAGGCTGCTTGGTTTCCGCCACGCCGCCGGACCATGCGATAACCGCCAGGGTGGGCAGTTTAGTAAACTCCCATACATCGCGTTCGGTGAGCATCGCGGTGTCCCTGTACTCCAACAGGCCAACGATGAGCAGTCCAAGGGCAATACCGCCC
>OBLU010004994.1_pt1 | contig 11942 bp, 8 predicted proteins | sample 1518681 | NCBI WGS metagenome assembly OBLU01 (sample SAMEA3539304, study PRJEB22396) | soil metagenome | biome: tundra; feature: field; material: soil | place: USA | collected 2010-05 | depth 0.15 m | reverse complement strand
CATCAATCTCGCCAGCCGGGCCGCGGCATCCGATGCCACCGTCCTGATCACCGGCGAGACGGGTACGGGCAAGGAATTGCTGGCCAAAGCGATTCACTTCCGGAGCCGCCGCAAGAGCCGTCCCATGGTTACCATCAACTGCGGCGCGATTCCACGGGAGCTGCTTGAGTCCGAACTGTTTGGCCACATGAAGGGATCCTTCACCGGGGCTCTGACTCATAAGCAGGGCCGGGTGGAAGCAGCCGATGGAGGCACGGTCTTCCTGGACGAAATCGGGGAGATGCCGTTTGAACTGCAGGTTCGCATCCTCCGCCTGATTCAGGAACGCGAGATCGACAAGATTGGTGCAAGGGCGCCGACCAAGGTGGACGTGCGGATCATCGCCGCGACTCATCGAAACATCGAGGCCATGGTGCAGGACGGATCTTTTCGGGAAGACCTGTATTACCGGCTGGCCGTGGTACCGATCGAGATCCCACCGTTGCGGGAGCGGCCGGGCGATGTTCTCGAGATGGTGCAGCACTTCTTCGAGAAGGGCAAAGAGAAGCACTCGCGGCCGAACCTCAGATTGCCGGCGGATTTGCTTCCGGCGTTTACCGCCTATCGCTGGCCGGGCAACGTCCGGCAGGTGGAGAACCTCATGGAGCGCCTCATCGTGCTTTGTGACGGGAACGAAATCACCGCAAACGATCTGCCGGCGCCGATGCGGGCCGAAGTGATTTCGGACGACCTGATTCGTATCGAGCTTCCACCACAGGGCTTGGACCTGGAGGCTGTCGAGAAGGAACTGATCACGAAGGCTCTCCACAAGTTCGGTGGAAACCAGACCCGCGCGGCGGCGTACCTGAACCTGAGCCGCAAAACTTTTTTGTATCGCCTGGAGAAATACGGCATCGTGAGCCGTGCCGGGGCAGGTGCGAGCGCCGTCAGTGAGGTCGTTGACGAGGCTACGTAGAACCGCCGCGCGCAAAGGGGATTTGCATTGTCATCACCCTCGGGCGGTTCGGAAACGGAGTCAATGACCAGGGGCGAACTCATTCGCCGCCATGATGACGCAGTCGCCAAGTGTGCCGCGCTGATGAAACACGAGGAAGACACCTCAAGAATCCTATTGACCGCCATTCACGACCTGAAGAATCCGATCAGCAGCATCATCGGCTCATGTGAGTACATGGCGGAATACTCCCGGGAAAACCTGGAGCCCGACCAACTGGAAATGATCGGCGGAATTGAGGCCTCGGCGCGGACCCTGCTGCAACTCACCGGCAAGCTCTTCCAATTGTGCAGCGTCAGCGTGCCCGCTACGATGGACGACGACGAAACGATTGCGAAGAATGGTCCAGATGCGGGCGCTTAGGGCCGACACCGGCTCGACTCGCGGTAAATAAAATGCGACGCGACCCGCTGCTGGAGAATCTGTCCGTCTGCCGATACTTCGGCCCATGAGAACGGCACTTGATGAAAACTCCCTACCGAATCCTCGCTCTGACTCTGCTGGTTTCAGTCTGCCTGTTGCCGCCGGCGTTTGCCGCTAAGGTGAAAACTCAGCTCGCAAAGGGCGTGAACATGGCCAACTACAAGACTTATTCTTGGTTGCCGCCCCGCATGCTGGTCAAGACCGGGATGGACGAGAACAACCCCGCCAATCCCATCCTGAAGGAAGTTGTCGGACTTCAGCTTACACAAGTAGGCTTGAAGGAAGTTGCCGACGGCGCGGATATTCAGATTCAAGCATACGTGTTCTCGGAATACGTACCCCAACTCGAAGCCGTGCTCATGGGTGAGGGTAATAATTTTGACTACGGAACGGTGATTGCGACGATGGGCCGCTACAACCGCGAGGGTACGCTGTACCTCAATCTGATCGATCGCAAGACGAAGAAATCCGCCTGGGCCGGGATGGTGACGGACAGCTTGAAGCGTGGCTACCTGTCGCCGGAAGAGATCCGCTCGAAGCTTGACAAGGCGGCGACGGAGATTTTCAAGAAATACCCGGGGAAGAAGTAGCGGACCGCGCGGGCGCTCACTCCCGATAGTGGAGCAAGGCGGAGACGAAGCGCTCGCCGCATCCGGAACAACGCTATCAGCATGTTACAGGAAGCGAGCAGGCCGACGGGGGCGTCGTCCCCAGAGGGGCCCCCAGGACCAGGGGGTCCGCCCAGGGGTCCGCCCCACCCGGGGACCCGATGCACTCCCCCGCGGGAGGGTTCCTACTCGACTTTCTGCCAGGTGCTGTCAGGATTGAACTGATCTATCGCGCGGGCGATTTTGGCGCTATCGGCACCCAGGTCTTTTTGATAGACAATCCCCTGCTGATTCACCAGGAACGTGGAGGTTCCCGTGACGCCGTACTCGGCGGGCCAGGCTACCAAGGCGAAGCCGGCGAGCATGCGGCCGTTCACCAGGTAACTTCGCGCACCACCTACGGCCGCGTCGCCTTGGGCAGTCAGGATCTTGAAGTAGTATCCGGACAGCGGAACGGCGGCGCCGGCAGGACCTGTCTCGGCCGCCGCCGCCTGGGCCACGAAGGGTCCAATCGGGCTCATGTCTTCGCCGTTCGCGTTGCTCCAGTAGAGGCCATCGAACTTTCCGGGGGTGCTGTTGATCTTCTGCGCGAATTGCAGATAGCCGTCTCCCTGACGATCCGACGAGAAGTATTCCAACTGCACGTCGCCATAGGTTTCGCAGGCCGCGATTGCTGCCAGTTCGTTCCTGCCAATTTCACGATCCTTGATTTCTTCCAGGCCCGCCGTGCCATCGAACTTCCACCCGGTGGATGTCTTGACCAGCGGAGCGGGGAAGGGCCACTCGTTCTCGCCCAGATAGGCAATCACCGTATTCGGGTCGTCCCCCTTTTTCTCCAGCTTCAGGATTCGGGAGCCATTCAAAAAGAACTCCCTGTCAATGTCGTTCTGCGCCTTGTCGCGGGTAGCCGTGAAGCCTTCCAACTCGGGGCCGAGGATTGCCATCACCTGATCCATCGCGCGGGCTTTTACAGCCGCGATGAGGGCTGCCATGGCCGCATTCGGAGTCGGGAACGTCTTCTGGACCGCCGCCCTCGCGAGGCTGGCTCCTGGCGCAAGCAGGAATGCTGCCAAGGTGACAATTGCTATGGCTTGGAAGCCGCTAACCGGATGTGTATGGTTTCTCATGGCGTTAGTCTCCTGATGGAATAACATCGTCATTTCCTGCGGCTGGCTTGCCCGCGCGCCGCTGCGGCCTGTTCCGATTTGCCATTTTGCACGCCGGAGAAAGTCCCGGAGCTCGCGGAACTTTGCGGCGTGTAGCCGCGCGCCTGATTGGCGTTCCCAGTGCTTGGATACGAACTCTTGTACGGGCTCTGAGCCGGAGCCTGGTACGCGCCCTTGTATGCATTCTGGTTGGCACTGGAAGATCCATAGGGCGTTGTGGTCTTACTCGGGTTTACATTTACGCTGTTAGAGCGGTTCACGTTCCCGGGGTTGTTGACGTTCGCGTTGGCATTTCGATTGACATTTGCGCTTCCATTGGCGCCGCTGACGTTTGTATTCTTGTTGACATTCACGTTTCCACCGTTGTTGTTCACGTTCACGTTCTTATTGACGGTCGTGTTTCCGTAAGTCTTGGTGACGTTTGCGTTCTTATTGACATTCACGTTACCGGTCGCCTGGTTTACGTTTACATTCTTGTTGACGTTCACGTTTCCGTAGTTACTATTGACATTCACATTGCGGTTCACGTTCACGTTGGTGCTGGTGCGAACGTAGGCGTGGGTGTTGGTGTAGGCGTACGGCTTGGCATAGAAGCCCCGGTTGTAGCCGCCCCAGGTGTGAATGTAGACGCCGTGGTTCGTCCAGGTCCGTCCCCATGCGCTGTTGTAGATGATGACCGTGTGGGAATGCCAGGCGAAACCGCTGCGATAACCCCAATAGCTGGTGCAGTATGACGGGGTCAGCGCCACAGCCAGGGCAAATCCGAGGGCGGCCGCGGCTACCATCGCGCCAGGCGGAGGCGGCGGAGGGTAAACATAGACCACCTGAGGATTGTAGACCGGCACGTAAATCACCGTCGGGCTGGGCGGTTGAATCTCGATCACCTGGGGGGAACTCTGCACCACCACAATCTGCGGCGTAGATTTAAGATTCCCCGTCTCGTAGGCCTTCAGTCGCATGCGCTGCACCGCGTCCATCACGTCGCCGCGCTGCACCAGGGAAGCATCCCCGAATTGTTGCGTCCACCCCAAGTCCCGGTTCATGAGATCCAGCACGGAGGGGAAGGCAAGCAAGGACTGGACGCTCGGGTCGAACCCCAGGTTGGCGCCCTCCATGGCCTGCACCAGGGCGTCGCCTTTCAGGTACTTGTGCTGCGCCGACCACTGAGCGGCGGCGGGAATCTGTTCGGAGAAAGTCGCGGCCGCCATCACCTGCGCCAGCAACGGATCCGGATACAGGGCCACGCGGCCCACCAGGAGGTCGAGCACGGCGGGATCGAGCCTCGCGGGTTGGGCCTCCGCCTGCTGCGCCGCCAGGGGCCGCGGAAGCAGAACGGCGCAGGGCCCGATGGTGAGGATGGCTAAGACGTTGGCGGAGCCACGAGCCGCCGGTTGACGGTGTCGAGAAAAATGCGCATGACTACTCCTTATGGAACGCGAGAGACGTCGCGGAGGAGCCGTAATGCCTCTGGCGCGTACCGATGAAGGGGCCGGCATCGCGGATGTATTATTTTTTGGGATGGGGCGAAGCTTGAGCGCCCGTGAGCCGGACATCGCCAGGGATGCTCCGGCCCGCAGTGGCTCATTGGTAATTCTTACTGACCGTAGGGTCTGTACGACTGGTCGGCTCGCGCGGCATCCTCGGCGCTGAGTTCGTGCTCGGCATCCAGGAACTCCCGCACCCGGTTCGCCCACTGATCGAGCGACTGCATCGCCTGGCTGAAGCGTGCCACCCGGGAGAAGTTTTCCGTGCCCACTTCGGCGCCCGCGCCCAGTTTCGCGTGGTCCACCATCGCCCCGATGCGCTCACCGGTGACAGAATCCACCAGTTCCATCTCCACGGCGACCTTTTCCAGCACGATCGCCTTCGGCAGTGGCTTGGCCGTAAGAGCGGGATCATCGAGCGGAGCAACATCTCCGCCCGCGTCCACGCCCACCAGAGCGGCGCGCAACCTCAACACCAGCGGTCCCGGCGTAGAGACAATCGGATACGCGCTGCCCACCGCATTCTCCAGCGCGTGCCGGAAGTAGATCGCCACCGTTTCGCGGGCCCGTTCCGGCACCATGGCTTCATCGACTTTGCTGTTGACGTAAATTTCGACGGGATCCACGATAATCGCCACGTAGCGTCGCAGATTCTTCTCGGCGTCGCTATTGACGTAGATCAGGGCCTCGCCGTCCAACTGCGGGATGGGTTTCAGGCTCGCGTAGTCCTTCAGGAAGCCTGAATTCTGCTGGCCTTCCGGCACGCGCTTCAAGGTTGATGATTTCGGGGCTACCGAGCAAGCGGAGGCGGCAATCAAACCGCAAAGAGCGGCCAGCGCCAAACACGAGCGTTTCGGGTTTCGTAACCATATCTTGCGCATAATGTCCGTCCTTTTTCCTTAATCCCCGCCCTTGGCGTTCTTGGTTTCGACCTGGAGCATATTGAAGACTTTGAACACACCCGGCACGCCATTCGCCTGAATGTTCGCCAGGTCTTTGTCCGTCTGACTGGAGACCAGGCCCAGCAGAATGACGTCGCCATTCTTGACGATGATCTTGATGGCCGAGCCGCTTCCCCAGAAATACCGGCTCAGGGTGCGCTGCAGTGCCCCGCGTACCGCCGCCCGCGACTGCATGTCCATCGTGCCCAGCGGAAGCACGTCGATGTTGTTCGTCACAGACTCCACGCCCGCCACGTTCTTCACAACGTTGAAGGCGGAGCTGCGGTTCGTCTCCCGAATCGTCCATCCGGTCAGGATCACTTTGCCGCCATCCAGCGTGAACGAAATAAAATCGTACTCGCTCATGTAGGGCAACATGGCCAGTTCATGGCGGACCTTTTCATATACCTTAGCCGAGTCACCAGTCGCTTTGAAATGCCGGACGTCCAGAAGTTTGTAGTCCGGCGACCCGGGCTTGATGGTTCCCGAAGCCACCGGAGAAACCTCCGACAGCTTGACGCTGGCGTCCTTGACTTTAACCTCCCCGGTAGCCGCGACGATTTGACTGATCAGAGGATCAATCATCTTGGTCTTGTTAACATCGAACACCGTGTTGTCGCTGAGCCGTACGATTACCGCGTTCGACCCCTGCTTGTGGGTGGTTTTCGAGCACTCGATCCGGGCGTCCGTGATCGGCCCGAGCATGAGGCGCGCACACAGGTCGGAATCCACGTATGCGTTGAAAGTGCTGACAGGCTTGTCCTTATCCGCACCGGGACTGTACTGCGCCGCGCAGGCGGCGAGCACGACTCCCATTACCGTTCGTGCCGGCCTTTTGCCGCACGAGAGCCACTGTGTCATCGTCATAGGCATTCCTTCTCAATCCGTGGAAACAAATCCAACGGGACCGCTGCGCCATGATGAAGGCGCCAGGCGTCCGACTCAGAATATTTGGCAGAAAGCAAAAAAATGCACCGATCGGGGCGCAGGGTCATCTGATCAACGCTTATGACGATCGCCAAACGCCTGATCGTGCTGGTAGCCGTTCCGCTGGTAGTGCTGATCGGCTTGGGGATCTTCATCAGGGTGCAGCTGACGGGGATCGAGACGCACACACGGTTCGTGGCGGAAACCCAGGTAGGCAGTCTCGCGGCACTGGCTAATATCTCCCGAACCTTTGCGGAACTGCGAGTCAGCTCTCGAGGCTATCTGCTGAGGGGCGACAAAGCGGAACAAGTTACGGCCCAGGCGTCATTTCATGCGCACAAAGCGACCTTCACCAAATTGGTGCGCCAATACGCGGATACTCTGGTCTCTGACGACAAGGACCGGCGATTGCTCGACGACTATCGGGATTTGAGTAACCAGTGGCTCGCCGGCGCCGAGAAGGTTATGTCGCTGGCCGATGCCGGACGCCGGGACGAGGCCCTCGCCCTGCTGATGGGTCCGCAGGCGGAACTCGGCGCTCGCCTCGGCACGGCGTCGAGCGAATGGATTGCGCATAATGAGCAGCTGGCGACAAAAGCCGGCATGTCTGCCGTCGAATCCATCGAAGGGGCGCGCTGGAGAATGCTCATCGCCGTTGTCCTTGCCCTGTCCCTCACTGCCATTCTCGGGTGGCTGACCTTCCACCGGATCGTCAGCCCGATTCGCGCACTTCAGGCTTCGGTGGAGTCCATCGCCAGCGGCGACTTCGTCATGGATGTGCCTTTCACCAGGGCGACCGATGAAACCGGCATGCTGGCGCGCTCCATCGACGTCCTCAAGCAGGGCGCCTCGGCGATGGAAGAACAACGCTGGATCAAGGCCAACGACGCGCAGCTCGCCAATCAGTTGCGGGGGGCGGACTCTCTGGCCGACTTCGGGCGGCGATTCGTTTCCAACCTTGTGCCCATGCTGGGCGGCGGCGTCGCCGGCTTCTACATTTTCGAGACCGGCGCGGAGCGCATCCGGCGAATTGCCGGTTATGGGCTGGCCGACGGCGGCGGCTCCGGGGACACGTTTGCGCTGGGCCAGGGTCTGGCCGGCCAGTGTGCGCGTGAACGCAAGCCGGTCCAGCTGAGCCATCTGCCGCCGGACTACCTCCACATCTCCTCGGGGCTGGGCGAAGCTGTGCCCACACACGCGGTTGCGTGGCCCTTGCTGTCTCACGACACCCTGCTCGCCGTGGTGGAATTCGCTTCGTTTCGCGAGGTCGGTCGCAAGGAACATGCGTTGGTCAAGGAACTGCTCCCCGTGATCGCCAAGAGCCTCGAAATCCTGCAGCGAAACCTCCGCACCCAGGAACTGCTCGCGCAGACAGTCGCGCAGCAGGAGTCGATCCGGGCCAGTGAGGAGCGCAACCGCCTGATTCTCGATTCCGCCGCCGAAGGCATTTTCGGCGTGGATACCGAAGGCCGGATCACCTTCATCAATCCCGCCTTCACCGAGATGCTGTACTTCTCCGCGGAGGAGTTGATCGGCCAGGGTTCCCACGGCATCATCCATCACCACCGTGCCGACGGCAGCGATTACCCCAGGGAAGAGTGCCCGATGTATGCCGCCTACACGCAGGGCAAGGCGAGCCGCATCGCCGACGAATTTCTCTGGCGCAAGGACGGCACCGGTCTGCCGGTGGAATATGGCGCCATGCCGATTCATAAGAACGGCACGATCCTGGGTGCGGTCATCAGCTTCACCGACATCACGGAACGCAAACGGGCGGAAACCGCACTGTTCGCGGAGAAGGAAAAGGCGGAGTCGGCCACCAAAGCCAAGTCCGACTTCCTGGCCAACATGAGCCACGAGATCCGCACGCCGATGAACGCCATCATCGGGCTCTCGCACCTGGCGCTCAAGACCGAGCTCACCGCCAAGCAGCGGGATTACGTCAGCAAGGTCCACAACGCCGGCACGTCGCTGTTGGGCATCATCAAAGATATCCTCGATTTTTCCAAGATCGAGGCGGGAAAGCTGGACATCGAAACCACCGGCTTCTCGCTGGACGAGGTGATCGCCAGCGTATCCACCGTGACCGCCCAAAAGGCTCACGACAAGGGGCTGGAGTTCCTGGTGGAGGTGGCGGACGGCGTTCCCCCGGCGCTGGTGGGCGACCCGCTGCGTATGAGCCAGATCATCACCAACCTGGTGAATAACGCGGTGAAGTTTACCGAGCGGGGAGAGATCCGGCTGAAGGCCGAGCTGCTGGAGCGCACCGGCGAAAAGGTCAAGCTCCAATTCTCCATCCACGACACGGGCATGGGCATGACGAAGGAACAGTCGGCCCGCCTGTTCCAGCCCTTCATGCAGGCCGACTCGTCCACCACGCGGAAACACGGCGGGACCGGTTTGGGGCTGACCATCTGCCGGCGCCTGGTGGAATTGATGGGCGGCCAGGTCTGGCTGGAGAGCGAGCCGGGCGTAGGCAGCACATTCCTCTTCACGGTGTGGCTGGGCGTCGGCACGCCCCACGGCAGGAACCGCATGGTGCCTGAGGGACTGCGGGATCTGCGCGTGCTGGTGGTGGATGACAATTCGGCGGCCCGCGAGGTGCTGGCCGAAGCGCTGCAAGGCGTCGCCAAACAGGTGGATGTGGTGAGTTCCGGCGCCGAGGCCGTCGCCGCCGTGAAACAGTGTGACACCAGCGACCCCTACGGGGTGGTGTTCATGGACTGGCGGATGCCGGGGATGGACGGCGCGCAAGCCGCCCGTCTCATCAAGGAGGACCGGCAACTGGGCCACACGCCGGCCGTCATCATGGTGACGGCGTTCGGCCGGGACGAGGTCCGCGAGCAGGCGGAGCAGGCGCAAGTGGACGGGTTCCTGGTGAAGCCTGTCACCAGGTCCATGCTGGTGGACAGCCTGGTGACCCTGTTTGCGCCGGCCGGCTCGGGCGGGGAAACCGTAGCCGCCAACACCGACGAGGACGGCGGACGGATTGCCGGCGCCCGCATCCTGCTGACGGAGGACAACGAGATCAACCAGCAGATTGCCGTCGAGTTGCTGGAGGGCGCGGGCGCTCAGGTGCAGGTCGCCAACAACGGGCGGGAGGCGGTCGAGAAGATCGCCCAGGCAACCTACGATCTGGTGCTCATGGACCTGCAAATGCCCGGGATGGATGGCTACCAGGCGACGGCCAAGATCCGCTCCGATGCGCGATTCGAACACGTGCCGATCATCGCCATGACCGCCCATGCCACGGTGGAGGAGCGTCAGCGGTGCCTGGATGCGGGCATGGCCGACCACATCTCCAAGCCGATTGATCCGGTGACGATGTTCGCGACCATCGCGCAGCACTACCATCCCGGCCCGGGGAGGAAGGTGGAAGCCGCCGCGCCGCGTTCGTCCGCTCCCGATGAGGATGTGCTGATGGACCTGCCGGGCCTCGACACGATCCTGGGCCTGAAATGCGTGGCCGGGAACCGGAAGCTCTACCTCAAGCTCCTGCGGGATTTCCACCGGGACTACCCTTCGGCGGTCCGGTCGATTCAGGCGGCCATCGAGGGGACACGGGACGAGGAAGCCCTGCGGCTGGCTCATACGCTGAAGGGCGTATCGGGAAGCCTGGGGGCAATGGATCTCTACGCCGCCGCCGGGGAGGGGGAGACCGCGCTTAAAGCGGGCGACGCGGGAAAGGCCACAGCGGGTCTGCCGGAGGTGGAGCAACGCTTGCGGACCGTCATTGAAGGACTGGCTGTGTTGGCGGAAACGGCTGCGAAGGTTCCGGCCGCCGGCCCCGCGAGGGAGGTGAATCGCGATGCCCTCGGTGTGGCGATGAAGACGCTGGCAGAGTTGCTCCGCAAGAACAACCCGGAGGCGGAGGTCGCGTTGGAGACGGTCACGGCGCTGTGCCTGGGCCAGTGGGCGGAGAGCATCCGGCGGCTCGGCCTGGCGGTGGATAATTTCGACTTCAAGGGCGCGATGAAAGCCCTGGAGGCGCTGGCCGGCGAAGCCGGCGTAGCTCTTTGACATGGTTGCGCGAGGTGAAACGGTGAACGAGAAGCCTAGGATTCTGATTGTGGACGACACTCCGGGGAACATCAAGGTGCTGCATAACCTGCTGCGCGAGGACTACGCCCTGAGCGTGGCGACCAGCGGGGCGGCGGCGCTGGAGATCGCCTTCTCCGACGACTGTCCCGACCTGGTGCTGCTCGACGTGATGATGCCGGAGATGGACGGCCACGAGGTGTGCCGGCGGCTCAAGGCCGACTCCCGCACGCGCGACGTGCCGGTCATCTTCGTGACCGCCATGAGCGAGGTGGAGGACGAGACCAAGGGCTTCGGGTTGGGCGCGGTGGACTATATCACGAAGCCCATCCGGCCGCCCATCGTGGAGGCGCGCGTGGCCACCCACCTGGAACTCGCCCGCACGCGGCAGGTGCTGGCCCGGCAGAACGCCGCCATGCGCGGCGACCTCGCCCTGGCGGCCAGAGTGCAGGAGAGCCTGCTGCCCAAGACGCTGCCGGCCTTCCCGGGTCTCGACCTCGCGTACTATATGTGCCCCTCGGACGCAGTAGGCGGCGACTACCTGGACCTCCTGTCGGACGTGGAGTTCGGCGGCCGGGGCTTGGGAGTGGTGGTCGGCGATATCTCCGGCCACGGTCCGGCGTCGGCGCTGCTGATGACCGCCGCCCGCGCCATTCTGCGGATTCGGGCGACCCAGCCGGGAAGCCTCGCGGAGATCGTCGCCGACCTGAACCGGCGTCTGGCCTCGGACGTCGGGGGCACTGGAAAATTCATGACATTCTTTCTCGCCCAGGTGGATGCCGGCGTCGTGACCTGGGTGCGGGCGGGCAATGAGCCAGGGCTGCTGCTGGATCCCGCCACTGGCGAAATTACCGAACTGGTTGGTGACGGGATGGTTCTAGGTATTATGCCGAACGAGGAGTTTGAGGAATTGTCGGTCCCGTTCTCGAGTCCGGGCAGCGTTCTTGCCGTGGTTACGGACGGCATCACCGAGGCGATGGACGCGAGCGACGACATGTTCGGCAGGGACCGGTTGGACACGAGCCTGCGGAAGTATTGTGGGTGTTCCGCCCAGGGAATCGTGGATGGCGTGCTGGCCGATGTCGCCGCCTTCCGCGGCGATGCGGCGCAGAATGACGACGTGACCCTGGCGATCGTGAAACGGACGTGAATCGTTAGGACGGAACATAATATGACGAATCGATTGAGGCTATGGAATCTCCCCTTGGCGGCCTGTTGCCTGCTGTTGCAGGCCACGTCGAGCATGGCGCAAGATTCCGGCTGGCCGCGAAAACAGGTCAAGAACGGGAGCACGCTGATCACCTATCAGCCCCAGGTGGAGATCGGAAGAGCGTCGTGTAGGGAAAGAGGGTAGATCTCGG
>OBLU010004991.1_pt1 | contig 11948 bp, 13 predicted proteins | sample 1518681 | NCBI WGS metagenome assembly OBLU01 (sample SAMEA3539304, study PRJEB22396) | soil metagenome | biome: tundra; feature: field; material: soil | place: USA | collected 2010-05 | depth 0.15 m | reverse complement strand
CTCCGAATGCGGGGGGCTGCGTCGCCGGACACGGCCAAGCAGCCGTTCCATTCGCGGATAGCTCAGACGGTTAGAGCGCTGCCCTGATAAGGAAGAGGTCAGAGGTTCAGCCGGGTGCCGCTCACCGGGAGAAGAGCAGCGGCACCTGGACCGACCGGAAGAAGCTGACCGGGGAGAGGATGCCGAGGCGGCGCCGAGTCGCCGGGGGCGCGCCTGCCTGGGGAGCCCAGACGTCCAACCCCTCTCAGTAGCCGCCAAGCTGACCCACTTGACCAGCCGCAACGAGAACAACCAAGCCCGCGCAGTAATCCCCGCTGCGTTGCAGTGCCAACTGCATGGGGTCGTCGCCATAAGCCAGAAATGGGACCCGCGATCGCTGCCAGGGGGAAGCGAGGTGATTGACCAGCCGCCTCAGCAGTGGCGGTCAAGCTGGCGGCGGTGGCGAGCCCCAAGCGACCTGGAGGAACCTGGGTTACCTCCGCTCATCACGGAAGGCCCGCTCGTCATCTGGCCAACGCTTCTACAGCCGTTGGGCCATCCCCTTAACGGCAGAGAAGGGACAGACGGGAGGCCAGGCGCCGGACCAAAGACTTGCTACCGAACCACTTACGCTGATGTAGGGCCCGCAAGAGGCAGGCCCTACATCACGCTTAACGGACGAGTCAGCGGACCCTACCAAAGAGGGCCCCGGGCCAGATCATTTCCATCCGGACCCGCGCGCCCGTATGCGGAGCGTCGATCATGTACCAGCCCCCAGCAAAGATCCCGACGTGGTATACCGAGTTCCCGGTGTGGAAGAAGACGAGGTCGCCCTGGCGCCTCGCACTCGCGGGGATGTGAATCGTGGCGTCGTACTGCTGCTGGGCGACGCGGGGGATGTACCGGCCTGCGCGGGCGTAGGACCACTGGGTCAGGCCGGAGCAGTCGAACCCGGTCCAATGGCTCTCTCCCCCGTATCGGTAGAGGACACCACGCTGAGTGGCGGCGACATGAAGGGCCGCCAGGGCGACGTTTGCGGGCACGGCCGCGTGGGCTTTCGTGGCCGACATCGGGTTCAGGGCCAGGGTGAGGCCTAACAGGGCCGCGATCAGCACAGCGGCAAAACGACGGGGCAGCGCAAGACTAGGAGTAGTAACAGACATGATTGACGCCAATCTTTCGAGCCGCCTGCGAAAGGTGACCTGTCGGGTTCGGGCCGAAAGTTGCCCGGCCGCAGTTGGCGGCTTCACCCCAAGGGACACCTGTGGTGTCCCGTCTTCGTGGGTCTTCCGTTCCCGACACCGTCTGGTGGGAGTTGCTTGCCATCTGCGCGGGTGACGGGATTCGGCGATCGCGCGGATCGCCCTGTCTGGCTGGCAGGGACTCATAGAAGCCTCGAGGGGCCGGGTCGTGAGGTTCACCCGGACAATCCGTCCTAGGGCGGGGGATGTGCGGGGCGTGGTTCTCTCTTCCCGTAATCACGCTAGGACGCCCGCGGAACGGGTGTCGGCGCTTCAGCGGGAGGTCATCCGAACGGGGGGGAGAGTTGTCCGAATGCGGGAGCGCAAACCGCTCGCCTGCCGACGACACGCGGTCCACCGCGGCCCCCACAGCCCGACCGCACGAAGAGTTCACCCCAGGAAACATCGTCCCGAGGTGGTACCACGCGAGCCGACCTTCGGTTATGTCCTCGAACCGTCCTTCCTGGGCGGTTGGCTTGGTCACAAAGGCGCCGGGGAAGATGGACCGCGGACACGGCTGGCCGGCTTGCCTCGTTGGTCAGCTCGGCGGCCCTGTCGACCTGGCTAGTGTCAGGGCGCGGTCGCGTCTGGGCTCGTCTACTGGGAAGGGACGCCGATCGGCGTGATGCTGCTCATGACGACCGGGGAAGTGTCGGGTTGCTCACCTGAGACCTCGCCCCGTACAGCCACCGATGGCAAAGGTCGCCAGTTCGAGCAGCATTTCGTATCATGTGCAGCAGAGAAGTCGATCGGTCCCGCTCGCGAAGTTTAACGTCGAGGAGTGCCAATGAGGCTTGGTCTGCATATCTCGGATTTCACCTGGGAAGGTGGCCCTAGCGCCCTTCGTGAGCGGCTGGCGGACGTAGCCCGCCTGGCCGAGCAGGCCGGCTTTGATCGGATCAGCGTGATGGATCACGTATGGCAGATCGGCCACCTTGGGCCGCCGGAGCACGAGATGCTCGAGGCCTACACCACGCTCGGGTATCTGGCCGGCAAAACCGAACGGGTCAAGCTGCTCACAGTGGTCACTGCCGTCGTGTACCGGGACCCTGGGCTGCTGGCCAAGGCGGTCACCACGCTGGACGTGCTTTCGGGTGGCCGGGCCATGTTGGGGATCGGCGCAGCATGGAACGAGGATGAGGCTCGCGGACTCGGCCTGTTCTTTCCCTCCACCGCCGAGCGGTTCGAGCGGCTCGAGGAAGCTCTGCAGATCTGCCAGCAGATGTGGAGTGAGGACGATGGACCGTATGACGGCAAGCATTACCGGCTGTCTCGCACCCTCAACTCGCCTCAGTCTCTGAGCCGGCCCCATCCACCGATCTTGATCGGCGGTGCAGGGGAGCGTAAGACGCTGCGGCTGGTGGCCCGGTATGCCGATGCCTGCAACATCTTCGACAGCCCCGAGCTCGCCCACAAGCTGGATGTGCTTCGGGAGCACTGTAGCCAGCAGGGTCGGGACTACTCCGAGATCGAAAAGACCGTTCAGACGAGGTTCGACCTGGGTGCGCACGGTGAGCGGGTCGAGGAAACGATCGAACATCTGCACGAACTCTCCGAACTGGGCATCCAGGTCGCACACGGCACTCTCGTCGACGCTGGTTCGCTGCAGCCGCTGACGCTGATGGCCGAACGGGTAATCCCGGCGGTGGCAGATCTATAGGGCCGACATGGGCTTAGGCCCTTGCCAGGGTGCGTGCCGTCGTACCGTTGGGCAGGCGGCGCAGCAGCAGACTGTAGGGGTAGCCCGCCAGGCTCGCTATGACCACGGCGAGCCCGACTGAGCCTTCCTCACTGTCAGCGCCACCTTGAGCGAGCAGACCTCACCTGGTCACCGCCGCAGAGACAGAACGCTGACAGCTGGTGAAGGCCGGCCCTTCGACCCAGGCCACCTTCAGAACGAATCCAACGTTGGCCTCGAGACGGCCGTCTCGGTGCACCTGAACACACCTCGCCTGAGGCGCACAACGCGGTATCCCGTGACCCACCAGGGGTTAAGGTTCGCTCCCGCCGGCTGGGTCGACGGGAGCCGGTGATTCTCCGGCGAGTGAGAGACATCAGCCTTTCACCAAGCCGACGGCCGGCCTCACACGGGTCGCGACTGGGCCGGTGATAACGCGAGCGCATACCGGCATGTGCTGTCAGAGGCATGATCCCACAGGTCGTACGTCCGCAAAAGCAGCGCGAGCAGCCAAGGTGAATCCAGCCCTGGCCCCTTAGTGATCGATCGCACCGTCCTTTGGTAGCCTCTGGGCGACCCCCGCGGCACCCGTCCAGCCCTGCCGAGCGCTGACTTGGCCCGCCGTGTCCTTCGACACGGCCCAAACTGACACACCCTCATCGGCCGCGGATCATCTGCTGCAACCCCGTATTCGCCGCGGCACCGCGACGTGATCGGGAGTTCGCAACTTGGCTGCACGTTGGACTACGTCGCGCCGAGATGGTCTCGGGCAGGAGCGGTAGCACCCCCATACCAGCGCTCTGGAATGATCGGGTCATGAGAGCACTCGTGAAGCCCACGGCAGGACCCGGACTCGAGCTGATGGAGCGTCCAGAACCCGTGGTCGGCCCCGTTGACGTCAAGATCCGCGTTCAGCGCGCCGGCCTGTGCGGCACGGACCTGCACCTCGAGCAGTGGGATGACTGGGCAGCATCCGTGGTCAAACCGCCCCTGGTGATCGGTCATGAGTTCTTCGGTGAGGTCGTTGAGATCGGCAAGGACGTGACCTCGGTACAGGTCGGGCAGAAGGCGTCAGGTGAGGGGCATGTCGTCTGTGGAACATGCCGCAACTGTCGGGCCGGGCGCCGTCATGTGTGCATCCGAACCTCCAGCGTAGGGGTCAACCGCGATGGGGCCTTCGCCGACTTTGTGGTCATCCCGGCCGGCAACGTGTGGGTGCAACCCGACGACATGGACCCGGATCTAGGCGCAGTGTTCGACCCCATGGGCAACGCGGTTCACACGACCTTGTCCTTCCCACTGGCAGGTGAGGACGTTGTGGTCACCGGGGCCGGCCCCATCGGAATCATGGCGGCCGCGATCGCGCGGCACGTGGGAGCACGGTACGTCGTGGTCACGGACGTCTCGGACTACCGGCTAGAGCTTGCGAAGGCGGCCGGCGCGGACCTGACAGTCAACGTCTCGCGCACAACATTGGCGAAGGCCCAGCACCAGCTCGGTATGCGTGAGGGTTTTGACATCGGACTGGAGATGTCCGGCAGTCCTTTGGCCATGGAGGAGATGATCAACAACCTCAATCACGGTGCCCGAGTGGCGATGCTCGGCCTTCCCAAGGACCGGTTCTCTATCGACTGGGGCAAAGTCATCACCCACATGATCACCATCAAGGGCATCTACGGCCGGGAGATGTACGACACGTGGTACGCCATGAGCGCGATGCTTGCCACCTCGGCGGTGCTGCGCGAGGCCGTGCGCTCGGTGATCACTCACCGCTTCCCTGCAGAGCAGTGGCAGGAGGCCTTTGCCGCAGCCCGATCCGGACAGTGCGGCAAGGTTGTCCTGGACTGGAGCTGAACCAGCGGCATTCGGAGCTCGCAAGAGCGCGACGCACGAACTCGAGACGCACGACTCACGAAGAGGGACACCTGATGTACGGAGCGTTTAAGGAACAGCTGGCCGCCACGCTGCAGGAGATCAGGTCGGCGGGCTTGTACAAGAGCGAGCGCGAGCTCACCTCCCCGCAGTCCGCCCACATCACCACCGCCAAAGTCGCGGCAGTCAACTTCTGTGCCAACAACTATCTGGGCTTGGCCAATCACCCGACAGTCGTTGCAGCTGCCTCCAAAGCATTGCAGGAGTGGGGTTTTGGCATGGCCAGTGTCCGTTTCATCTGTGGCACGCAGACGCTGCACGCCGAGCTCGAGACCAAGCTCTCGGCCTTTCTGGGCACCGACGCGACGATCTTGTACTCCTCATGCTTTGACGCCAACGGCGGCGTCTTCGAGACATTGTTCGGCGAGCAGGACGCGATCATCTCCGACGAGCTCAACCACGCCTCGCTCATTGACGGGATCCGTCTGTCCAAGTCCCAACGGCTGCGCTACAAGAATGCGGACATGGCCGATCTCAAGTCCCAGCTGGTATCGGCGGCTGATGCCCGCCGGCGGGTGATCGTCACCGACGGCGTGTTCTCCATGGACGGCTCCTTCGCGCCGCTGGACCAGATCTGTGACCTCGCCGAGCAGTATGACGCGCTGGTCATGGTGGACGACTCCCATGCGGTGGGGTTCGTCGGAAAAGGCGGTCGCGGGACCCCTGAGCTCTACAACGTCATGGACCGCGTCGACCTGCTCACCGGCACGTTGGGCAAGGCACTGGGCGGAGCGTCAGGTGGCTACGTCTCTGCTCACCAGGAGATCGTCGACCTGCTGCGCCAACGCTCTCGCCCCTACCTCTTCTCCAACGCGGTGGCCCCCAGTGTGGTGGCCGGTTCCATGGCTGCGCTGGACCTGGCTGCCAAGTCAAGCGACGGACGGAAGGCGTTGACCCGCAATACGACACTTTTTCGGACCTTGATGACCAGCGCCGGATTCGACCTGTTGCCGGGCACCCACCCCATCACTCCCGTGATGTTCCCTGGCGAGAACGGCGCACGCACGGCGACCGCTGTTGCCAACGCGATGCTGGATGACGGCATTTACGTCATCGCCTTCACCTACCCCGTTGTGCCACAGGGCAAAGCGCGCATCCGCGTTCAGCTGTCTGCGGCCCACAGCGAGGACGACGTACGCCGTTGTGTCGACGCTTTCGTCAAGGCCCGGGACACAGTCGGATAGCAGGCCGTCTCAAAGGTAGAGCCCGGTCCGTTCAACCTTTACCCGCGGCGCGGCTACCGCATGGATGTCACGCTCTCGCAACAAGACGTAGGCCTTGCTCTGCAGCTCGACCTCCGCGCGGTCCTCGGGGTCGTAGAGAACTCGATCACCGATCTCGACCTGCCGCACATTCCTCCCGATCGCCACCACGGCGGCCCAGGCCAGGCGCTTGCCGATACTGGCCGTCGCAGGGATCACCAAGCCCCCGCCGGTCTGACGTTCGCCGACCTCACCCTCGGTCGAGGCAAGCACGCGGTCGTGCAACATCTGGATGGGCAACCGCTCGTGGCCCGCGGTTGCGCTCTCAGCCACGGTGATGGCGACGGTGCAAGATGGCCAGCACCAGCAAAACGGCCGCGCCTGCCGCGGCCACCGCACTGAGGCGCTCCACCCGCAGGTCACCCCCGGGGGTGTGGGTGGACTCGACGAGCTTGGCCTTAACAGACTCTTTCTGTCGTCGCATGATCTCGCGCGGCCGGGTCCGGATAGTCAGCTCATCGATGGTGCTGGCCAGGTGGGCGCGCGTCTCAGCGATCTCGGCCTCGATCTCGTCCGGTGAGGGACTGGCCTGGTCTGGTGGGGGGCTGGTCTGCTCGGCCATTGCGGTGACTCCTTGCGCTCTGAGGTCTCTACAGGGACCATAACGCAGACTGGCATCACACATCTGGGCGGAGCACGCCCGTCGCAACTACCGGAAGGCCCTTCATGCCCCGCCTCGAAACCGGTCAGAAAGCTCCGGCATTCACCCTCGCCGACCACACCGGCAGGTCGGTATCGCTGAGCGACTACACCGGCCGCAACCTGATCATCTTTTTCTACCCTGCCGCGATGACCCCTGGATGCACTACGGAGGCTTGTGACTTCCGTGACTCGCTGGTCCGGTTGCGCCAGGCTGGGTATGACGTCGTCGGGATCAGCCCCGACAAGGCGGAGAGGCTGGCCAAGTTCGTGGAGAAGGAGTCCCTGACCTATCCCCTACTCTCAGATCCCGACAGGGTTGTCATGGATGCGTACGGGGCGTACGGGGAGAAGATGCTCTATGGCAAGAAGGTCACCGGAGTGATCCGTTCGACCATTGTCATCGGCCCGGACGGCACCGTCGCGCTGCCGAAATACAACGTCAAGGCCACCGGTCACGTCGCCTCCATGAGCAAAGCGCTTGGGCTCGACCAAAGCGGGAGCGACGCGACCATATGATTGCGGTTGAGCGGCCGTAGCCCAATTGGCAGGAGGCACAGGTTTTAGGTACCTGACAGTGTGAGTTCGAATCTCATCGGCCGCACCATAAAGTTGACCAATGGCAACGAACAGCTATGAGCCCGGTGGCGACCTGGTTCTCGCGCCCGGCCCGGGGTTCCGCTCCGGGTTCGTTGTCCCGGCCTCAGAGCTGCTCGAGCGGTTCTCACGCTCGTCCGGACCAGGCGGGCAGGGCGTCAACACCACTGACAGCCGAGTTGAGCTGCGCTGGCAGGTTCACGAATCCCCGGCACTGGCAAGGCTCTCGCCCTCGCAACGACGGCGGGTGGTGTCCGCGTTGGACGAGCGCCTGGTGTCCGGCGAACTCATCATCGTCGCATCGGAGCACCGGTCCCAGCGACAGAACCGCGTCGCCGCCCGCAACCGCCTGGCCGAGGCGCTGAGGCAGGCACTGCTGCCACCTCCCCCGCCACGCCGGGCGACCCGGCCAACTCGAGGCTCCCAGCGGCGCCGGCTTGAAGCCAAGAAACAGCGCGGCGCAACCAAGTCCGGCCGAGGCCAGGTCCGTGACCACGAGGGATAGGCAGCCGGGTCAGGTCAGTCGACGTTGACCGTGATCGTGTGCCAACCTGTGGCCCCGTCCGGCGGGGGCGGCGCCTGGGTCTGGGTCTGCACAACGCCCTCAGTATCGGTGGCCCGCACCGTGATCGTGTGGCTGCCCGTGACGGCCTGCCAGGGCAGTACCCACTGGCGCCATGAGTCAATCGACGGCTCGTCCGCCAGGCGAGCCGGCTGCCACGCACCGTCATCCACCCGCACCTCGACAGCCTTGATCCCGCGATGTTGCGCCCAGGCTATCCCCGCGACGGCGACCTTCCCGGCACTGACCCGAGCCCCGGCACTGGGGACGTCGATGCGGGACTCGGTCTTGACGGGACCGAACTGGGACCAACCACGCGGGGTCCAATAGCCTTGATCCTGGGCAAAGGTGGTCACCTTCAGGTCGGTCACCCACTTGGTCGCGGACACGTAGCCATACAGTCCCGGAACCACCAGCCGCACAGGGAACCCGTGCTCGAAGGGCAGAGGCTGGCCGTTCATGGCAATCGCCAGCACGGCGTTGCGATCATCGGTCAGCACCGACAGAGGGGTACCGGCCGTCCACCCGTCACTGCTGGTCGACAGCACCATGTCGGCGCCTGGTTTGGGCCCTGCCATCTTGAGCAGCTCACGCACCGGCCATCCGGTCCAGACGGCGTTGCCGGTCAGGTTGCCGCCCACCTCGTTCGAGACACACATCAAGGTGACAAGCGCGTCCTGCATCGGCTTGGTAAGCAGGGTCGCCCAGCTGAGGGTGACCTCCCGGTCGACCATCCCGTGGACCTTCAGCGACCAGGTGGTCGCGTCCAGCTGGGGCACAACCAGTGCCGTGTCGATGCGATAGAAGTCCGCGTTGGGCATGATGTATGGCGTGATTCCCTTGACAGGCAACTGCGCACCCGCGGGGATGACCACCGCTCTGACGGCCTTGGGCAGGCGGACGGTGGAACGAGACGCAGCTGCCTGGCGGGCTCCTTGTCCCAGCGACTGACCCAAAGTGGCAGCCGCGATCCCAGCGACTGTGATGCCTGCTCCACCCAACAGAAAACGCCGTCGGTCCAGCGTCGTGCCATGGGCCGCCTCGGCTGCCCGCTGCCACAAGATGGACAGGGCCCAGAGACCGGCGGCCGTGCCGATGGCAGTAGGCACAGGATCGAGAGTCGCTGCATGGGGACGGCTGAGGACCGCCAACATCCCGATGACGCCGAAGAGCGCGAAGGCCACCATCCCTGCCGTGTGCCGCCCCTGCCCCACGATGCCGATCACCGCACAGACCGCGACCAGGAACAGCGCCATCCCGACGATCAAAACAGCCTTGTCGTGAGTGCCGAAGGTCGTGATCGCAAAGTCTTTCAACCACGGTGGCGTGCGATCGACGAACGCGCCACCGACGGCGAACACCGGCGAGGGAGTTCCTCCCGCAAGGCCCATACCGGTCATCAGAGCTGCCAGCAGCGTGGCGACACCCACCGTGAGGACACCAGCCGCCACGCCGACAAAGGCCGACCACGATCGCTTCATCCGGCCAGCCTGACACGCCAACCTGTCTCTGCCGTGGATTTCATTGCTGCTAACTGTCGGCGAAGACCTTCCGAAGGTCGGCGGCGAGCGCCCGAAACGCCTTGCCGCGGTGAGAGATCGCGTTCTTCTCCTCGAAGGTCAGCTCGGCGGAGGTCCGAGAGTCACCCTCGACCACGAGAATCGGGTCATAACCGAAGCCGTTATCTCCGCGCGGCTCCCGGGCCAGAGTGCCCGGCATACGTCCTTCGCGAACCACAACAGTTCCCTGCGGCAACGCCAGTGCGGCAGCACACACAAACGCCGCTGCGCGGTGTTCGTCGGGGACGTCGTACAGCTGACCCAGCAGCAGCTCGAGGTTGGCACGGTCCTGGCCATGGGTTCCTGCCCAGCGCCCACTGAACACCCCGGGCGCACCGCCCAAGACGTCGACCGCAAGTCCCGAGTCATCGGCCACCGCAGGCAGCCCGGTCGCCTGGGCAGCCGCAACCGCCTTGAGCGTTGCGTTCTCGGCGAAAGTCACGCCTGTCTCGACCACCTCGGCGACGTCAGGGAACTCCCCCATACCAACGATCTCGAGATCGAGCTCTTCGATCAGGTCTGCAAGGAGCGTCCTGAGCTCGCGAACCTTGTGGCCATTGCGCGTCGCCAGCACGATCCGCCTCACGCGGTGCCCCCGGCCAGGGCTGCCAGCTGCAGCTTGGTGAGGTCGGCACAGCCGGTGGTGGCCAGGTCCAGGAGCGCATTGAGCTGGTCTCGGTCGAACGGATCAGCCTCAGCGGTGCCCTGGATCTCGACAAAAGCGCCCGTCCCGGTCAGCACCACGTTCATGTCCGTGTCAGCGGTGGAGTCCTCGGGATAATCCAGGTCCAGGACCGGTACACCCTTGACCACGCCGACGCTGACCGCCGCGACCGACCCCTTGAGCGGCTGGGCGTTCTTGCCGATGGCGCCATTGCGGCGGCCGGTCTCGATAGCGTCGGCGAGCGCCACGTAGGCACCGGTGATCGCGGCCGTTCTGGTTCCCCCGTCGGCTTGGAGAACGTCGCAGTCCAGAACGATGGTGTTCTCTCCCAGCGCCTTCGTGTCGATTACGGCACGCAGGCTGCGGCCGATCAGTCGCGAGATCTCATGGGTGCGACCACCGATCCGGCCCTTGACGGACTCGCGGTCGGAGCGGGTGTTGGTGGCCCTCGGCAGCATGGCGTACTCGGCCGTGACCCAGCCCTCGCCGGTGCCCTTGCGCCACCGCGGCACCCCCGGGGTGAACGAGGCGGCGCACAGCACGCGGGTTCTGCCGAACTCCACCAGAACGCTTCCCTCGGCGTGGTCGAGCCAGTGGCGGGTGATCACAATGTCGCGAAGTTGACTGGTTTCGCGGCCATCGTGACGAGCATCGTGTGAAGTCATGCGCCCAAGGCTAGGCGAACGGGCTCAGAGCTCGTATACGGCGTCTGGTTCGGCCAGCTCGACCTCGCCGGGCCACACTGCCTCAGCCTGGGCCCGGCAGAGGGCGGGGTCGTTCCACGGAGGCATGTGGGTGAGCATCAGCCGGCGCACTCCCCCGGCGTCCACAGCGGCCTGCGCCGCCCGGCTGCCAGATAGGTGAATCCCCTGGGCGTCATCGCGACCGTCAATGAATGCCGAGTCAGCAAGCGCGATGGACGCATCGCGGAACAGGAGGTTCAGACCGTCGCAGGTGTCCGTATCGCCAGTGTAGGCCAACACCTCGCCGTCGGCCTCGACCCGGATGCCGTAGGCCTCTGCCGGGTGGCGAACCACGTGCGGTGTGACGGTGAAGGGCCCGATTCGGACAGCCTGACGATCCGCGAGCTCACGAAAGTCGAACTCGTGGTGCATGCCATCTGGCGGGGTCATGTCATAGGCGCGAGCCATCCGTTCGTCCGCACCGTGTGGGCCATAGACCGGGATACGGGCACGGACGAGGACCGTGGGGCTGTACTTCTGTGCGACGTATAGGCCGCAGAGGTCCAGGCAGTGATCAGCGTGCAGATGGCTCAGCACCACGGCGTCGATATCCCTCGGGTCAAGGTGTCGCTGGAGCGCGCCAAGAGCCCCGTTTCCCAGATCGAGAACGAGGTTCCACATGCGGCCCCCCTGCTCGGCCTGGACCAGATAACAGGACGCAGGCGAGGCAGGCCCGGCCAGAGAGCCGGAGCAACCCACGATGATCAGCCTCATCGCGCGGCGGCCGGCTCAGGGTGCGCCCGCACGACCTCGGGGCCCAGGAACCGGCGCGCGAGACGCTCGAACTCCTGCGGGTCACCGGTGGTGACGAACTCGTGCACCGGAGCCGGCAGGTCATCGGGTCGAAGCATCCCCCGATCGGCGAGCACCCGGAATACGTCCTTGGCAGTCTCCTCAGCCGAGGACACCAGGGTGACGTCGTGGCCCATCACGTAGGAGATGACGCCGGTCAGCAGCGGATAGTGCGTGCAACCGAGGATGAGCGTGTCGACACCACGGGCCACGATGGGATCGAGATAGGAATGGGCGACTGCCAGCAGCTCGTCCCCCGAGGTGACACCGGACTCGACGAACTCGACGAACCGCGGGCAC
>OBLU010004990.1_pt1 | contig 11948 bp, 7 predicted proteins | sample 1518681 | NCBI WGS metagenome assembly OBLU01 (sample SAMEA3539304, study PRJEB22396) | soil metagenome | biome: tundra; feature: field; material: soil | place: USA | collected 2010-05 | depth 0.15 m | reverse complement strand
TTCGCGGCGAAGGCTCCATTCGATCTCGACCATTGGTATACCCCGGCACCGGTCGATATCGAACCTTTTGAGGTCGAGCGCCAAACGAAGACATCGGTCAGCCTGAGCAAAGAGTTCACTCTTACGAACTATTCGGGAACGAGATTCAATGTGCGTGTTGATCGTGAGGTGCACCTGCTGACCACCGAGCAGATATGGAGTGATCTGCATGTTGCGAAGATGCCTGGCGTGAAGCTGGTTGGATTCGAGTCAGAAAACAGACTGACCAACCTCGCTGCATCCAGCTGGAGCAAGTCGACTGGCCTGCTGTCCCTTTGGGTGTTGGGGCAGTTCAATGCATCTCCTTCGGCGCGCATTATCTTGCCGATCCGTGCGGGATCGACCGCGGAGCTTGGCATTCCGGTCACAAGTGACTATTTCGGCACAGTGCCTGCAGATCGCATTGCCGTCAAACCAAGCGTTATTATCTTCAAGGCTGACGCTCAATATAGAAGCAAGCTAGGTCTCAGCCCACTACGGGCGAAGGGAACTCTTGGCAGCTACGATCCGCAGAACCATCTGCTGACCATCGTGCAATACTCGCAGCCGACGCATGAGACCGAGTACGTTAACTCAGCCTGGAAGATACAGCAAGATCCGTTTAATGGAGACGTGGCCAATTGCTACAACGATGGGCCTCCTGCGCCGGGGAAGCCACAGATGGGGGATTTCTACGAGATGGAGTCTTCGTCGCCCGCCAAGGTTTTGGCATCGCACGCGTCCGTGGAGCATGTGCATCGCACCATTCACATTGTTGGCACCGAGAAACAATTAGACGTAATCGCACATGCTGCGCTTGGAGTTTCGTTGGATCAGGTGCAATTGCCCCAGCCATAGAAGCTGGGTCTCTTCACCGGGATATTGCAGCGGCCCTTCTATGGTCACCGGCGGCTGATGGTGCTGGCCAGGCGTGAAGCCTCGAGCAGAATCAACTAAAGATGAGACTTAACCTGCAGCGATGGTGAAGCGGTATGCCCAATCGCCTCCGGCCCACTGGGGATAGTTTGTCCCCCAGGCATTATTGAAGAGATTGATGTGAAAACCCTGCTGCAGATCTGGAAGCTCCGGGGAGAAGTCGAGCGGGGACCTACTTTCCACCGCGACTACAGGCGCATCGAGTGTGGTCAGCTGAAATGAGCCTCGGCCGTCCTGATACCGCACGTGATTGGTTACGGCGTGCATGCTGCGGGCACCGCCACGCACGACATCGAATGGGGAGACTTGCTGATCGACCTTGTCGAGAGTCCAGCCGTTTGGCTCTGGGGCGTTGGGCGTAAAGGAAAGCCACATCGATTCCGGCATACGATTGGGTGCTTTCCGGAATGACGAGAACGTGATGTGCGCGACTGGCTCGGCTTCGGGCAACAGGAGTTCCAAATACATCATCTCGGGCCATGCGACGCGTCCCAGGCTTTCGCTGGCCGGATCGTTGATTCTTAGCTGCGTCAGGATCCGCGTAGATCCCTTTGCAGAGCCGCTCCAGCAATCTATCAGCGTGGGATGCCAGTCGCGCGACTCCGCTCCAAAGCGATCGACCTCTGGCTTTCCGAAGTCTCGCGGGGCCCACGAAGCCTTGCTGACAATATAGTTGGCCAGGAACTTGGTGTAGTCGGCCTGCGATAGGGTTTGGTAGGTAAAGAGCGCCAATGGATGCTCCGGCGCGGCCCACTCATTGCCGCTTTTCTTATTACGCAGCTTCGTGATGGCTCCGGTTCTTGAATCAATTACGACTACAAAATGCGCAGTCTCCAATTCGCGGTCCAGAGAATGCGAATGAAGTCCTTGCCGGGAAGGCTCGACAGCATGCAGGCCATTGAGACGGCTGGAGGCCTGATGCTGCAATGCCGCGGGCAAGGTGGCGATTCCAGAATCAATATTGTCGCGTTTCTCTTGCCAACTCCGCTCCATCGTCTTGTATCCCGGTTGATCAAGAACAAGCTTTAGATCTTTTGCTTCGTAGTGGTCGTAATCGATGTAGCTCTTGGTATCTGTTCCCCAGGTGTGCTCCGCGGCGAGGGCGAGTGAACTCAGCAAACGACGGTCGGTTGCATCGCCAATTAAAAAATGCTCCTGCTGTATCCACTGTTTCCTGAGCCGCATGACCTCCCGGTACCTCGCAACTTTGACCGGATCGCTGGGAACGCCATAGATCCAGGTATCTCCGATCTCCTGCGTAACGACTGGAAGCTTGTCGCGAAATAGGTCCATGGCGTTCGCCACTTCGCTTAGGTTGTTAGCCGTGATGGTCGCGTTCGGAAACTGGCGTCGCAGATCGGCATAGATTGCCTTTATTTCATCTTCAGTGTGAGGGCCTTGGTTGTCCGAACGCATTTCGATGGCAATTGCCAAATCCGAGCCCGGAACCAGCACAACTCCACCATAAGTGTGGTGGTGGTAGAGCGTGATCAGAGAGCTTCCGTCCGGATCTCTCCAAATAAAGAGATCGGGAACGTCAGGCGGAGTGCTGGCCGGATTCACCCCAATATCCAGCAGCTTCACTCCAGCCGCTGCGAGGGGGCTTACAATCCCACGCGAATGACCTGGAACATCTGTCATCTTGGCGCCTGTTGTCTTGCGGCCAAATCGACGGTCCAGAGATGCGGATAGACCCAGACAACCCTCGATCATTGAGCGATCAAGCATCTCAGTCTGCCAACTGAATGGAATAGCGTGCCAAGCGATGTCGCCGGCGACTATTGCCTGTTCCATTCGCTGCCGATCCTGCGGGTTGGCTTGTTCGAGATACTCGTAGAGGAGCCACGATCCGGTCGTCCAGACATAACGATCCTGGCCTGCAGCGCGCAGAGAGGCGGCGGTTTTGATGGCCTGCGGAAAGTATTGGTCGAAATACTTGCGCACCACATTTGCCTGCGTATCGGTAAAACCCACGTCCAGGTGACATTTGAAGACTGTAAGAACCCGCTTGACGTGAGATGAATCTTCGCTCGGTGCGGCGAGCAGCTGTCTGGGCCATCCGCCAAAAGCGGCTGCTCCGGCAGTGATGATTGCCTGGCCTAAAAATTCGCGACGTTTCATTTGCTCTCCTGGATTGAAGCTGCGGTCAACATGGCTTCCGCTGTGCTGAGTCAGACTCGTGTTACCTCAATCCCAAGGTTCTGGAAAGGGGCGATCATTTCATCGGTTGCACCGAGATCGGTAATGATGGAATGTATTTCCGTGGCAGGGCAGAGAAGCCACTTGGCTACCCTGCCAATTTTGCTGTGGTCAGTGACCACTACTCTCCGCTTGGAATGATGGACTAAAGTGTGGAGTACTTCAGCCTCATTCGGATGCACGCATGTAAGCCCTTGTTTGGGATCAATGCCATCGACCCCGATGAACATGATGTCTGCAAACATCGTTTGAGCAGCATGGTTGGCGAGCGGGCCGACGAGGGTGAACCAGCTGCCGCGCAATTGTCCCCCGGTCACCACCACATCGATGCCTTTACATGAACTTAACTCCATCGCCACATTGACTGTGTTGGTGATGATCGTAATGCCGCTCAGCAATTTGAGATTTCGTGCGACTTCGGTCGTGGTGGTTCCGCCACTGAGAGCGATGGTATCTCCAATCTGCACGAGGTTGGCGGCAGAGCGCGCGATGCGACGCTTCTCTTCTGCAAAGCTCTCAACCATGTCCTGAAATGACGGGTCGTGCTTGAAGGGTTCATAGAACAGCGGTCCAATCGGGACCGCCCCTCCATGAGTCCTGCGCAGAAGAGATCGCTGTTCCAAATCATCCAGATCGCGGCGAATCGTTGCGACTGAGGCCTTCAGTGAGGTGCAGAGTTCATCAATTGTGACCTCTCCTCCGGCCTGGAGGCGGTGCAGGATGAATTCCTGGCGCATTTCGAGATTGTCTGTCTTACCAGCCATGCTTCCCTCAACTATTTATGGAATACCAGATAAGGCTATCTGGCTCAGTAACTTTGGGGCTGTCATTCTAACAGGCTACCATTATACCAATAAATCGCTCACAGTATGTGAGCGATTTATTGACATGGGATCACTAAAGAGGTACTGTGAACATCGTGGTCAAGGATGCACCTTGTTTTGACGACGGCTCCAAGATGATCACTTTCGGTCTGCGGGACGTCGATATCTTTAGCCAGCTAAATATATGGCCAATCAACGGAATTGAGGGTGGAATCTGATGAAGCGCCGCGAGGTTTTGAAGGGGTTGACGATTGCAGTTGGAGGCGCACTGTTGCCGAACACGACCTGGTCGATATTTGCGCAGCAACAGACTGCGGGGGCAGTTCCGCCGCTCGCTTTGCCGATTCGCGGACTGGTTAAGAGAGATGGCAAACTGCTGCAACCGATTCAGATCGCTCTCCATCACTCCGGGACCAGTGCGACCGCTGTCACAAAGTTGAATGGAGCGGAGGCAGACAGAAGAACCGTGTCCGCGGGCCCGAATACGTTTCAGGTGCTTACCGCGCCTGTCAGTGCGCCGCAAGATGTGACTGTGACTGTTGCGATTGGCGACGCAACAACTTCCGCGGTTGTGAAGCTGGTACCGGTCCGCAAAGTACTGGTCTACGTGCTGCCCCATTCCCACCACGATCTTGGCTATACCGATATTCAGGCGAACATCGAAGAAAAGCAGATGCGGAATATTTCGCTTGGGATAGATCTAGCCCGCAAGACCGCGAATTATCCCGAAGGTGCGCGTTTTATCTGGAACTTGGAGGTGCTGTGGGGCGCGGACCTGTTCATGAAGCGTAAGTCGCAGGCTGAAAAGGACGAGTTTATCGACGCGGTGAAGAAGGGCTGGGTCAGTTTGAACGGCATGTATGCGAACGAACTGACGGGATTATGCCGGCCTGAGGAACTCTTGCAACTGTTCCGTTATGGAGGGGAGTTGAGCAAGAAATGTGGAGTTTCGATTAATTCCGCGATGCTCAGTGATGTTCCGGGCTTCACTTGGGGCACGGTGACGGCGATGTCGCAGGCAGGCATCCGTTATTTTTCGGCCGCTCCCAACGGTTCCGACCGTATCGGGAGAATCAAGATGGTTTGGCAGGACAAGCCATTCTGGTTAGTCTCTCCATCGGGTAACGCGAAGGTTCTGGTCTGGATACCAGGTCATGGCTATGGCAGTTGGGGATCGATGAACCCTGACATGGTGGCGAATTGCCAAGAGCGTCTCGACAACGTGAATTTCCCGTATGAGATTTCCTGTATACGCTGGTCAGGCCATGGAGACAATGCGTTACCCGATCCACAGATTTGCGAATTCATTAAGTCATGGAATCAGGATTATGCGTGGCCAAAGTTTGTGATCTCTTCGACCGGAGAGGCGTTTACCGCTTTTGAAAAGAAGTATGGAAGCGAGATCCCACAGTTCAAGGGCGACCTGACTCCTTATTGGGAGGACGGGGCGGGGTCGACTGCTTTGGAGACCCGCATCAACCGCAATTCCGCCGACCGGCTGACGCAGGCGGGGGCGATGGCGGCCATGTTATCGACAGGCACCTATCGGGCTGCGGACTTCAATGAGGCATGGCGAAATATCCTTCTCTACTCCGAACACACCTGGGGCGCAGGGGCCAGCATCAGGAACTCTGAAGATCCCATGGTCGCCAAACAGTGGGCGGTGAAACGGCAATTTGCGCTGGACGGCGAAAAACAATCCAAAGAACTGCTTGGGGAAGCGCTGCGCTCGCATGGCAGAGGCAAGGATACCTCTGTAATCGACGTGCTTAACGCCACTTCGTGGCCCCGAACGGAAGTGGTTCTGCTGTCGAAGGAATTGTCGTCCGCAGGCGATCATGTGAAAGACGATCAGGGAAGATCGTTGCCGTCGCAGCGGCTATCCACAGGAGAGCTGGCATTTCTGGTGCACGATGTGCCGGCATTTGGAAGCGCGCGGTTCCACCTCTCTGCGGAAAAACCGCATGAACCGGCAATGCGTGTTTCAGTTAGGGAGGGCTTGCTGGAAAACGGAATCATCCGCGTCAGGGTCGATGCCGAGACGGGAAACCTGGTGGAGCTTGCCCTGCATGGGAAGCCGGCGAACCTGATCGACACCAAGAACGGCGAAGCCGCGAATGAATATGTATTCCTCGAAGGGAAGGATTTTCTTGAGACTCGGAAGAGTCAGAAGACTATGTTCCTCGATGGGAGCGATGTTGGGGATATCCAGAAAAGCGGTCCCGCCCGCATTCAGATTGAAGAAGCGGGTCCACTGGTCGCTTCGCTTCGCATCGAATCTTCCGCGCCTGGTTGCAACAGTCTGGTGCGCCGTGTGCGCCTGGTCGCTGGAGCGGACTGGCTTGAGATCTCGAATGTGGTGGACAAGAAGCGGGCGCCTATCAATCCCCATCCTGAAGACTCCGACTTCTCCAATGCGTGGGCGCAGTATGGCGGCAAAGAGAGTGTGCAATTTGCCTTTCCGTTCGCCGTCCCCGACGGCAAGATGCACATGGACATTCCCCTGGCAGAGATGCAACCGGAAATCGACGAGCTTCCCGGATCGAGCAAGAACTGGCTTCCGGTCGGGCGATGGATCGATGTCGCGAATGAGCGGCAGGGTGTTACCTGGGTAACTCTCGACGCGCCCCTGGTTGAAGTGGGAGAAATCAGCGCGACAATGCCAGGATCACAGCACAACGCCCTGCTCTGGAGGGAACACATTGCACCGACGCAAAAGTTCTATTCCTGGGTAATGAATACCTTCTGGGGAACAAACTATCGCGCATATCAGGAGGGGGTCGTGGAGTTCCGATATGCGCTGCGCGCGCATGGCGGATACGATCCGGCGGCGGCCAGCCGGCTTGCGATCGGTTTGTCGCAGCCGCTTATGCCTTCGGTTGCGAGCGCCAATCCTCCATCCCAGCCTCTATTGCAGATTGAACCGCCGGATGTACTTGCCTTGGCGCTCAAGCCCAGCGACGACGGCCACGCCTGGATTCTCAGGCTTTTTGGCGCGTCGGGAGAGCAGCGGAAGGCAAAACTGCGCTGGTCCGCGCCAAAGGCACCCCAGGTTTGGCTCAGCGATCTCAGCGAGAAGCCGCTTAAGGCGCTGGATGGCGAAATCACCGTCGCAGGCTGGGACTTGGTTACCGTGCGCGCGGATAGTGTTTGAGTGTTTGTTGCCTTGAGTTGACCATACGTATTTCTAGTCGCGCTACAGAGAAGAGGAACTAAGTGACGGGTACCGCATCCGGGCTGATATTGGTGACGGTGGCTGGAATAGCCAACGCGACGTTCGCCCTCCCCATGAAGTTCGCGCGGCGATGGGCCTGGGAAAATATCTGGCTCGCATGGACGCTTTTCGCGCTGGTGTTGCTACCCGTCGCTACAGCCATCGTGTCTATTCCCTCGCTTGGTGCGGTATATCGAGATGCTGGAGCGGGCGCGATTGCCGTGGTGATGCTATGCGGCGCAGGATGGGGTTTGGCCCAGTTGGCCTCTCGATTGACGCGATTGGAATCGGGCTCACATTTTCCATCGTATTGGGTGTATCTGCCGCAGTTGGAAGCCTGATTCCGCTCCTGCGGCTGCAACATGTCTCGGGGGGATTTTCCATGGCAGGGCCGATTATCCCGGGAATTGTCCTGGTACTGGCAGGCGTATTTGTGTGTGCTGTCGCAGGTCGAATGCGCGAAAAGGCGCAAGACGGCGGAGAGAAGAAACGTAAGTCATTTGGTGTGGGTCTGGCAATGGCTTTGTGCAGCGGACTGTGCGCAGCGTCTATGAACTTTGGTGTAGCGTTTGGAGAACCGCTTATGCGTAGCGCAGCTGCGCATGGTGCAGGGGCGCAGCAGGTGGTGAATGCGGTTTGGTTACCGCTGCTTCTGGCAGGTGCGATACCGAATGTAGCGTATTGCGTTTACTTGCTTAGCCGACAGCGTAGTTGGGAAAACTTTCGAAGCCAGAAAACTCCTGCATATCTTGCGCTGGCAGTGGTCATGGCGATTCTTTGGTTTTTCAGCACCGCCTTATATGGAGTCGCAACTACGCGGCTTGGCGAACTCGGCGTCGTTGTTGGCTGGCCTGTTTTTATGTCATTGATCGTGGTCACCGCCGGCATTTTAGGAATGTTCACGGGGGAGTGGAAGCATTCAGGGACGAGACCTATCGCCCTTCAGATGGTTGGCGTGCTTCTTCTCGTAATGGCGGTAGTGACTCTGTCACGCGCACAGAGACACGCCAGCGCGGTTTCCGCGCTCCATAGCACGCCTCGGCCTGCGCTGGAAATCGGGATTCACCCAAAGGAAGTAGTTCTATGAAAGTCCTTGCTGTCGATCTGGGTGGCACTCACGCGACCTGTGCTTTGGTAGAAGACCAGACATGCGTCGATTCGATTGTCCTCGATTACCGCGCCGCCGGTGGGTTGCAGCCATTGATGCCGGAAATTGTGACCGCATTGCGCGGCGTTTGTTCACGAGCGGCCGTCGCAAACCGCGATCTAGCGGGTATTGCAATGACCTTCTGCGGCCTGGTGGACAGAAGTGCTGGACGAATTCTGTCGACGAACGGCAAATTTCCTGATGCTACGACGCTTGATCTGCCGCACTGGGCAGACATAGAGTTGGGCCTGCCGCTTCGTGTGGAGAACGACGCTCGCATGGCATTGCTTGGGGAGCACTTCGCGGGAGCTGCGCGCGGAATCGATGACGTTGTCATGATCACCCTGGGTACAGGCATTGGGGGGGCTGCCATGATTGGCGGCCATTTGTTGCGTGGGCGTCACTTCCAGGCGGGCTGTCTCGGTGGTCATCTTTCTGTCAGGCTGGACGGGCGTACGTGCACCTGCGGCGCTCTCGGCTGTGCCGAATCTGAAGCTTCAGGATGGGCTCTCCCCATCGTTGTGAAGGACTGGCCCGGATTCGAGAGCAGCACGTTGAATGAGGGCGAGATTAACTTCAAGAGACTATTTGAGCAGGCCGCAGCCGGTGACACCGTTGCTCTGGAAGTGCGTGAGCATTGTTTGCGTGTGTGGTCTGCAAATGCGGTCGCGCTCATCCATGCGTACGACCCAGAGATTTTGGTCTATGGCGGCGGCGTGATGAAGAGTGCCTCGAGCATTCTTCCATCCATTCAGGAATACGTCGCGCGCTATGCATGGACACCATGGGGCAAGGTGCAGGTAAAGTGCGCTGAGCTAGGCAACAATGCGGGCATCATGGGCGCGGTGCCCCTCTTCAAGGAAGAGTATTCCTCGAGCCTACCCGATGTACGATAAGCATCCCTACGTCGAAGTCGCGCAAGCCGACGAATGCTTATGCGGTTGGGAAGCCATTGGGAATGCGCTGTGCGAGTCTTTCGGCAGCCAGCGGCGTGCCCTGTGCGTTGAGTGCTATCCAGGCGTCTTTGTGGAGGACGTGTCCCATTGGCTCACGGTCTTGCTCAAACCCTCCCTTGTGATTTCAACCGAGGACCTGCTGTTGCCGTCCGCAGAACTGGAGCGGCGTGTAGCTCCAATCCTGACCGATGATCCCGTTTTCGGCGTCATGAATGGATTCGAAATTGAAGACTTTTTCGATCCGGAGAAGTTGCGGTATGCCCGGCTGAAGCTTGAAGGAGCGGAGGGTCGGACTGCGCTGATTATCGGTGCTGGCGCCACTCTGATTGCTCCGCCTGACCATGTCCTCGTCTATGCTGATCTGGCGCGGTGGGAGATTCAGCAGCGGCAGCGGCGCGGCGAAATTGGCAATTTTGGGGCGGACAATGCCGGCGAGTTGGCATCGCAAAAATACAAGCGCGCCTTCTTTCTTGACTGGCGCGCCGCAGACAGATTGAAACGGCGCCTATTGCCGAAGATCGATTTTCTGCTCGATACCAATGTCCCAACCAAGCCAAAGATGATCTCGGGCGCTGCATTGCGTGAAGGTTTACGCATTGCGGTACAACGTCCCTTCCGCGTAGTGCCCTTCTTCGATCCCGGTCCCTGGGGAGGTCACTGGATGGAGGAGACTTTCAACCTGCCCACGGATGTCCCGAATCACGCATGGTGTTTTGATTGCGTTCCAGAGGAAAACAGCCTACTGCTCGGATTTGGAGATAAGCGCGTAGAAATTCCCTCCATCAATCTTGTCTTCGCACACCCACACGAGTTGCTTGGCGACTTTATCCATGAAAGCTTCGGTGCTGAATTTCCCATTCGGTTCGACTTACTCGATACGGTAGGAGGTGGCAACCTATCGCTTCAGGTTCACCCACTGACGAGGTATGTGCGCGAGCGCTTCGGACTTGCTTACACCCAGGACGAAAGCTATTACATACTCGATGCGGAGAAGGGCGCGAGCGTCTACCTTGGGTTGAAAGAAGGGATTGATCCGCATTCGATGTTGCGCGACCTAAACGCTGCGCAGAACGACGGTTCGGCGTTCGATGCGGATCGTTATGTGAATAGATGGCCGGCGAAGAAACATGATCATTTCTTGATTCCAGCGGGGACGGTCCATTGTTCCGGCGCGGGAAGCGTGGTACTTGAAATCAGCGCGACGCCATATATTTTCACTTTCAAGCTGTGGGACTGGGGCCGCGTGGGTCTGGATGGCCGGCCTCGACCGATCCATTTGCAGCGCGGAGTTGAAAACATCCAATGGAAACGTACGACTGCCTGGGTGAAAGAGTGTTTGATCAACCGGGTAGAGGATGTGGGGACAAGCAATGGCTGGCGGGAAGAACGTACTGGCCTGCACGAATTGGAATTCATTGAGGCCCGGCGACACTGGTTCACCGGGGTTGTGCCTCATGAGACAAAGGGGACCGTGAATGTCTTGAACCTTGTCGAGGGCGAAGAAGCAGTTGTAGAAAGTCCCGGCGGTGCGTTTCAACCATTCGTTGTGCACTTTGCGGAGACCTTCATCGTGCCTGCACAGGTGGGCTCCTACACGATTCGCCCTTATGGAAATGCCCGAGGCAAGCAGTGCGCGACGGTGAAAGCCTTTGTCCGGCAACAAAGACATTGAGTCAACGCACCAGATCGGATGGGGAAGGAAGCCGATCCTTGCGGACTGAGAATCCCCCGAACCGACCTTATCGAGTCCGTGACATTAATCAGGAGGGGGATTTGCTATCATTTCTCCTGCGCTCCAGTTCATCGCTGCAGCGATTTCCCGAAGCCGGCTTCGAAGAAGCATTGTCTCCGATAGGTTGTCCGATAGGTTGCAACCCTGCCAGTCGATCCAGACATACTCTAAGGCAAACTTACCCGCATAGTGCTGGCCATAGAGACCTGACATCATGCCTTCGAAATCGATGGTGTTGTCAGCGACGCTGGTTTGCAGGCGGCCGGGCGATCCACCGCGCACGTGAATATGGGAGGCGAATGGAAGCAGGGAATGCACCTTGCTGGATTCTTCTCCGACGCAGACGAAGTGTCCGTAGTCGAGGGTGAGCGTGAGCCCTTCGACTCGATCGAGGAAATGTTGCGTGGAGTCGACACTCGCGCAGATTGAGCCGATATGCGGCTCAATGGAGTACACAACACCAGCCTCATTACACACACGAACCCGCCAGACTGCTTCCTCGACCGCCAAAGCGAGGTCTGTCCCTTTATAGCCGTGGTCCACCCCGGGGAGGCCCGTCAAGTGATCACACTGAATTGCTGTGCAAAGCTCAAGAGCCTGTTTGAACACCTGGCGATTGCGAGCGCGTACGTTGGGATCTGGATCGTTTGCGGACGACTGCGCTGGTTCCGCGCCTATCTGCAGGAAGAGATCGGAGGGGCGTAATTGCGCACTTGCGAGGTCACGTTTGACGCCGTGGATGAAATCGCTTGGCGTGGACATTAGTTCGGAGGGCAAGTAGGAGGCGTTCCGCTCAAACAACCCAATATCGACGAACTTGAAATCAAGCAATCGGAGCAATTGCAGGGACTGCGTTCGAGAGAGCAGCGGAAATGTGTAATCTGCGCAAGAGAAGTCAGGCATGCTGCACCTTCCGCGTTAG
>OBLU010004989.1_pt1 | contig 11948 bp, 13 predicted proteins | sample 1518681 | NCBI WGS metagenome assembly OBLU01 (sample SAMEA3539304, study PRJEB22396) | soil metagenome | biome: tundra; feature: field; material: soil | place: USA | collected 2010-05 | depth 0.15 m | reverse complement strand
TTTTCAAGCAGAAGACGGCATACGAGATATTGGCGTGACTGGAGTTCAGACGTGTACTCTTCCGATCTATGACCAGCTACCGCTCAGCATCCCGCATCCGCAACGTCATACCGGCACCGTGCTGCCAGCAATTACGTAGAACCCGGCTAGTCGGCAATCTCCCTGAAGCTACAATAGCCATCCCTAAACGCGGTAGCTTTTTACTGACAACAAACACCTGCAAGACCGTGGCAGCGAACTGACAGCATGCGAACCGTCTATCTCGATACAGAGACCACTGGGCTAAGAGGCATCTACGCCGGCGGCCGGGACGAAATCGTCGAGGTGGCCATTCTCGACGACCGGGGCAAGCCCGTCATCAACCAGCTGGTACACCCTACCATCGCGGCCTGGTTGAGGCACCCCAAGACCTTCCGATTTGCCGTAGGCCCGAACCGAAATTCCTGCATTGCCTTTTCCTCGGCAGCAACGTCGCCCGCCGGGACCCCAATTCGCGTAAGCAGCGACACGACCTGTGCCCGGAACCGCGGCGCTACGTTCTTGAAGTCTCTTGCCGGCAAAACCACAACGAGCAGCGAGCGCTCGTTCATGCAGAGGGCGAGTTGCTGCGGGCGGGCGAAGATGAGATTGGCGTACCAATCGCCGAGCACCGTCGTAGGCGGCGTGGTTTCGGCTTTGCCGAAGTCCCCTGCACGGTCGAATAGTCTCCGCGTGCAGCGGAGCGTCACCACGTCTTGCCCCTGCTCGAGCGCCCTACTTCATCCATCCGGGCCACGATAGCCTCCCTGGCCGAGTTACACGAGCGGGCATTTTAGCGTGCAAAATCACTCAATGCGCAGGCCGACGAGACCATCGACAAAGCCGATATGCATTTGGAATCTATTAGGGAAATTACCGATGTTTGAATGGCGGTCGAAAACCGCGCAAATGCAATTGCACTCAAAGCCAACGGGCAAGGCGGATACGTAGGACGGTCGCGGTAGATGCGTCGAACGCTTCTGAAGTAGTGTGTTAGCTGCTAACATTGCGCTTCAGCGAACGAATCGCGCCGAAGTGGTAGCTCCGCGAACACACCCAAAAATCCCATCGAGTTGACAGTCACCGGCAAGTCGGTATATCGGGATAGCCAATGACCATCGAATATCGCTATCTTATTCCGTTAATGATGTGGACAGGCTGGGCACTGTACTGGGTAGCATTGTCATTCAACGTCAGGGTCGCGGCGAGGCGTGAGTCCCTGCCGTCTCGGCTCGTGCATGTCGGTCTGCTAGCGGTCGCGGTCCTTCTTCTCTGGGGCCCAAGAGTCTCTCTTCCAATACTCGGCGAAAGCTTTCTATCAACGGTGGCATGGCCGTTCTGGATTGGGTCTACCTTAACCGCCGCAGGTCTGCTCTTTGCGGTGTGGGCAAGGTCGTATCTTGGCCAAAACTGGAGCAGCACGGTGACCATTAAGGAGGGTCACGAGTTTGTTACAGGTGGACCTTACGCCCTTGTACGTCACCCCATCTACCTAGGCTTTCTAATTGCCTTTGTGGGTTCCGCGCTTGCACTTAGCGAGTGGCGAGATATGCTTGCCGTTGCTATCGCATTCTGGGCATTTTGGCGCAAGCTACGACTCGAGGAGCGTTGCATGCGCCAGCAGTTCGGAGAGACATATCAAACGTACTGTCGGCGTGTCGCAGCGCTGCTGCCTTTCGTTCTGTGAGCTTTTCGCCGTAGAGGCGGCACTCTTTGCAATCAGCAGGCCCGCAATACGTCGACCAGTCTGACACCAGCGCTTGCTATGCGCCTGCTGGTCTGATGCCAATCACGCGACGCAGAATCAGCTGCCACATTTGCGCGCATTTCCGGCACCATTCACACCGCTGGCGGAACCAGTGGGTTACACCGAATGGTTGCACCCCTATCAGAGACCACCTCTAAATCGGCCGCACTATTTTGTACGGCATCGGGGTCGGCAAGCGAATCACATGCAAAAATGGACACTGATGCTAAGCACCCTGCTTTTGCTCTGGATTACCCAGTCCGCGTAGTATCCTTATTGACGTATCCATAGAACCTCGTAGCTCCGACGGATGGTCTGGAGCCAACTTGGGGTTGGGGGGTGACACGTCGGGGCAGATGCAGACGCCGGTCTCCCGCCAGCGTCTCTATCCTCGGTTATTCGGTGGAGGGAAGATGAATGATTTGGAATGGAACGATGAATACTCGCTCGGCATACCCGAGATAGACATACAGCACAAGCGCATTTTCGACTGCTATAAAACCATGGCAGAAGAAGGATTGGCCAAGCAGGATAGATGGCTTGCCGATTCTTCCATTGACCAACTCCGCAGTCTCATCCAGGCACATTTTGCAATAGAGGAAACCGTGATGCGGATTCTCGGCTACCCTGAGCTTGAGCGGCACATTGAAGAACATCGGCAGCTCCATGCCGACGTGCACGATTTAGCGCAAACGTCACTCCGGACAAAGGGAAGCGTGTCGCGCGAGATGATTCATATCTCTAAAAAGCGGCTGCGGGAGCACATCATGACGAGCGACAGACATTACGCAGACTACTTTTCGGGCTTGGTGCAAAAAAGTGTGGGCAAGAAACTGGGTGCGAGGTAGCGGACAACCGCAATGGCGCAGGAATTGTTGGCCACCCTCGTCATGAGCCACCGCGCAAAGCAACGCGAAACCGGCTACCACATTTGTATTACGGTTTCGCCTCGACCGACCACGAGGACCTTCTCGACGTTCTCGGCGACCGACGATAGGACCGCCAAGTGAAAGCACGCCGGACCGCATTGGCCGCAATTGCCACCCATGCCCTAGCCCTGGCCGCATTCACGCTGCTTGCACCGAGCACCACCCACGCCAGGAAGAGCGCGGCAGAGCGCCTTGCCGACAGCGGCTACCCCGGTCAAACCACCGAAGTCTCTGTCAAGGTTCAAAGCGCCGGCGAGCTAGAGGTTGCCTTTTCCCCCAAGGGCGGAAGTACCGCTCTGGTCCTCAAGGTCATCCACTCCGCGAAAACCTCCATTCGAGTGCTAGCGTATTCCTTTACGTCAGCGCCAATCGCCAAAGCCCTCGTGGGCGCGCACAAGCGCGGCGTGGACGTGCAGGTAGTTGTCGACAAGAGTCAGCGGAGTGCGAAATACACGTCCGCTACGTTTATCGCGAATGCCGGCATCCCGACTCGAATTGATTCCAAGCACGCCATTGCGCACAACAAGGTCATCATCGTAGACGGGCGTACGGTGCAGCAGGGGAGCTTCAATTACACCAAGGCTGCTGAGGAAAGTAACGGGGAAAACGTTCTGGTGAACTGGAATAACACCAAGCTTGCCGAGGTCTATCTGAAGAACTGGAAGCGGCACTGGGACCACAGTGAGGCAGTGGCAGCGCGGTATTGAGCGGCGGTATCCAGCAAGTTCTGCTTCAGTGCGAGAGCGTCAAGCCTGCGTTCAGCGGCTTGGCAATTGCGCCCCTTCCACAAGCAAGTCGCCGAGCGTGCAAGGTCTAGGTCACAAGAGCGTACCTGCCTTCGCGAAACAACTTCAAACACGCGTCGGCGACCGCCGGTTCATATTGGATACCACGGCCACGCTCGATTTCCTGCAAGGCAGCGTCGATTCCTAAGGTAGGCCGGTAGGGCCGGTGCGACGCCATTGTTTCGACCACGTCCGCCACTGCTATGATTTTGGACTCCAAGAGAATGTCATCCCCTTTGAGTCCCTGCGGGTACCCAGAGCCATCGAGTCGCTCATGGTGTTGCCAAACAACGGTTGCGATAGGCCAGGGGAAGTCAATGTCCTTAAGAATCTCGTACCCCGCTTGGGCATGACCCTGAATCAGCATGAATTCGATAGGCGTTAGCTTCCCCGGCTTGGTAAGAATTTCAGCGGGAATGCTGATTTTTCCGAGGTCGTGGACGACACCGGCGAGGCGCAGCCCGTGAATCCGCTCCTCGGACAGACCCATTTCCCTCGCGAGCGCCATAGCCAGCTCTGCCACGTGTTTCTGATGGCCCGAGGTATACGGGTCGCGCATTTCCACGGCCTTGGCGATAGCCTGAATGCTGTCCTCGAGACTCTTACGTAGAATTGCCTCGTGGTGTTTATGTGCATACGCAATACGGTCGCGCTCCTCCCTCGTTCGCAATGTGGTAATTCCATAGGCGAGGTCATCAGCGAGTTCCTGTAACAGCAGCACTTCTGCATCATCAAACGCGTCGGCCTCCGATGCAAAAATACTCATTGCGCCGATGACTCTCTTCCCATCGAGCAATGGCAATGCGAGGTTGGAAACGAAGCCTGGCGTTGCCATCAACTCTTTTACAGATGCAAACGCGGGGTTGTCTCGAACATCTCGAGTAATTTCCGCTTTGCCGCTTCGAAGGGCTCTGGCAATGGGTCTTTGGCCTTGCTCGTTATCGGCCCACGTGTGCCCCACCGCCGCGAGATACCCATCCTCCACACCAGCCCAGGCCATCGGCACGATAGTTTTTTCCTGGCCATTCCGTGGATAACCCACCCATGCCATCCGATATCTCCCCTTGTCCATGATGACGCGGCACACTTTATGAAGAAGCTCGGATTCGCTGGTCGCATCCACCAGCGCTTTGTTAGCCGCCGACAGCGTCTTGAGTGCTCGGTTGGCTCGTTGCAGGGCCACTACATCCAGCTTGCGCTGCGTAATGTCCGCGAGCACACCGACGCCGCGCACCGGCTTGCCAGCCTCATCACAAATGACATTGCTATTCGATTCCAACCAATGGACCGTACCGTCCGGCCACAACACCCTGAACTCCATGTGCGCCGGCTGCGCGGTCTCCCGGTCTCGCTTCATCCCCTTTGCCAATGCCTCGCGGTCGTCCGGGTGTACGGTTTCCATCAGCGCCTCGGTGCTCCGGGGCCCCGCTCCCTTGGGCAAGCCGAATATCGGCCCCAATTCCTCCGATATGGAGTGCGTGCCGCTCTCCAAGTCCACGCTCCACGCCCCCATCTGCGCCGCGCCCATCGCGAGCCGCAGCCGCTCCTCGCCCTCCCTTATCTTGTCACCCGCTGTCTTCCTAACCGTGATGTCGCGCAGCGATACTGCAATGCCGTCGCCAACAGCTACCACCTGCTGCCTGAACCACTTCCTTTCCGCTCCTTGCACGTCAAACGGAAACTCCTCTTCCAAAGGCGTCCTGGTCGCAACGACATGAGCATATTTGTTGAAAAATCCTGCGGCTCTGTATGCCGGAGGCAGCTGAACGAATGTCTTGCCGATGACCTCGTCTTTCGCCAGGCCGATTTCGCGCGCTGCGCGGCCGTTCATATCTGTAACTTCAAAGTCGACAATATTGCCCGCCGCATCTCGCACGCTCTTCAGGACCAGAAGCGCGTCAAGGCTCGCTTCGGCAGCGGCACGGAATCGTTCCTCGCTGGTTTGCAGTGACACTTCCAGCTGAGTGCGCGCCGCGCGCGAGCGGACCGCGGCTATCCCGGACGAAAGCGCCGCCGCCAGTTCGGTGAGTAGCACAGCCTCCTGCTCACCAAACGACTCAGACTCTGCTGCATATATCATGAGCGCACCAATGACCGCGTCATCCACCTTGAGCGGAAGAGCGATTATCGAGTTGAACTGATGACGCAGCGCGTTTTCGCGCCACGGCGCAGTGTCAGGGTTTGTCATATAGTCGTTCACAATTACCGCGGTGCCACGACGAATCGCGGTACCGGCCGGGCCGCGACCGCGTGGGGAATCCGCCCAGGTAACTCCCAAGCTGGCAACGAACTGAGGGTCCATGCCCCACCACGCCACCGGCTCGACGGTCTTTGTCTCGTCGGACTTGGCAATGCCCACCCAGGCGCTCTGGTAACCGGCGGCCTCAACAATGGCCCGGCACATGTGTTCAATTAGCGATTTTTCATCGCGCAGTGTGAGGAGTGCCTGATTCCACGTCGAGAGCACCTTGACCGCGCGGTTGGCGAGGACGATATGTTGGTCCTTGGCCTCGAGCGAGCTCGCCATTTCGTCGAACGATTGTGCAAGCCTCCCCACTTCGTCACGAGCGTGTTCGAGCCCGGTACGGGCACTCAAATCGCCCTGACCCATTCGATGCGCTGCTGCCGATAGGACCGAGATGGGGCGCAGGAGCAGGCGTTCGCCTCCGGCCCACATCGCGGCAAATGTCACCAAAACGAGGCCCGCTGCGGCGAGGACAGTCCATACGAAGTCATGCTCCGCATCCGCAGTAACCGTCTTCGTCTCGAATCCGAGCCAAAGCGATATCGGCCCAGCCGCGGTCTCGGCAAAGCGCGCCAGCCCGTAGACACGCGGTACGCCGTCGAGTCCAAGTCCCTCAAACGCACCCTCGCCGCCGCGGGCCGCGACGGCCTTGAAGAATGAAGTGCCCGAGGCATCCTTCCCGACCCAGCCCTCGGTATCGGGGTACCTGGCAAGTACCTGTCCCTTGGCGTCGATTAAACCAAGCCTGGCATCCTTGGGGTACTTGGCGTTAGCGACCTCTCTTCCGAATCCGGACAGGTCAAGCGAAACCGCAAATACCGCAAGCGTGCGCCCGCTTGAGTCGCGGACAGCCTTAACAAACGGAAGGCTCCGTTTGCCGGTTATCCGACTCTCAATCGCTTCCCCGATAACCACGGCTGGCGACGCGAGCGCTTGCTGGAAATAGGGCCGGTCGGCAATATTGATAGGCCGAGCGGTCGGCATCGCACTGCAGACCACGCTTCCGTCAGGCAGCGCCACGAAGATATTGGCGATTCGAGGTTCTTCCTGAAGCCGCTGCGCGAGCGTGCGCTGGCAGTCCTCTGACAACATAGTCTGGCGCCCGGTCTGGGCCCTAATCAGGGACTCGAGAAACTGCTGCGCGTATTCGATGACACGGTTCTGCTGGGCCGCAATCAGCTTTGCCGTGTCTAGCAAGTGGCCTCGGACGAATTCCAGATGCATCTGGCGTTCAGCCGTCGCATGAAACCCCATTGTTCCAACGAAAACCGCAAACCCCAAGCCAACAAGCAGCAGAGCCCTGGTTCTTAGACTAAATAAGAAGTTACGCATATGCGCCATTTGTTCGTGTGCTCATGGAAGGACGTGTCCGAAACGCCTAGCGCCGAAGCTCAGCGCCTTGTTAAGTTTTGACATTACTTGTGACGCCACCGAATACGGAATCTGGTGACGATGTACCAAATGAGTCCGGCGAAGCACAGTAATCTCGGAAAGCCACTGGACAGCGGCGAATCGGGCTGACCGGCGCTGGCAAAGACCAAAATGAGGCCCACCTAAAAGCAAAGTGAAGCCATAAGTATCTGACCTTTGAGGCGCTTGCTAGTCTCCTGAACGGTTGTAAGAGTTGCGCCTGAAGCAACCGCCTCCCCACGACCGGCAATTGGTGCCCCGCACTTCGGACAAGTGGGTGCGCGGTCCGAGACCAGAGTGGGGCAATCTGGACAAGCGATGAGTGCCATTGCTTCCTCCCTGTCAGAAAAACCTAACAGTTATTCACCAGCCTCGGGCGGTCAGGACTATTGCAATTCTCAGAACATGCCGATGCTCAGTAACTGCTGATTCATTGTAGGCGCTCTGAGGTTGTCTGTCCGCATAGCCGCAGGCTATTAAGCAGTGGCATCCATGAAGTTCTGCTTCAGCTCGTGATGCTTGCAGCTACTATGAGTATTCGAAACGCGGTCGCTTTCCTGCTAGCTAATCGTGGCCAAGGCCTTCCTCGCGTACAGCCAGTAGATGCGTTCCTGCTCGAGCCGCAGGTACTTGCCTTTGTGGGCAGTGCAAAGCTTCAGGTATAGTGCTTTTTCAGCCTCTGTTAGGTGTGCTATGTCTGCAATCAACGTGGGTATTGGCTCATCTACGCAGAGCTCTCGATGCACGGCCAGGGTAGTTTCGTCCATGAGGAGCGACTTGATACTCGGAAACTGCTGGCGAACCCGAGACAGGATGGCAAAGCCGTGGGTGTCGATGTTGCCCCAATAGTAGAGCTTTGCCGCCGCCACCCACGGAACAGCGCCAAGCAGCGTTGCCGCATTGCCCAACTTCATAAAGCACACCGCGCCAGGCAAGCTCGGCATGGCCAGACCGGTTTCGAGATTTTCGACCACCAGGACGCGCGCGGGGGCGAGCGCCATCTGCGCGATTTCCTCAAGCGGTGCCTCGATGTCTTCGAGCCCTCCGAACCGAGCCCGCAAGTCCGGACACAGCAACCGCAGCCTTAACCGCGGAGGGGGCTTTTTCAGCCCGCAGGCGCCGAAGAAATCGGTATCAGGGGGCAGCGACAGGATTTCCCGCATGAGGTTGGTCACTAGCCACTTGCGGCGCTCCACCCATCTGGTGTCAATGCTCTCGAGCGGGAGCTGGCGCAAGTACAGCCCCGAATCCGGATTTCGTTCCAGCCACTTGAGGAGCGACAGCAGGCGAGCGTAGTCCTCCTCGCTGTAGTTGGCCAGGACGTCAAAGTTGCGAGAGAGCTCGGTGTCCTTGGCGAGCATGGGCCAGCGGGAGGTCATCTGGGCGTAGCGTTCGACTGCGCGGTCCCATTTTTTTCGCTGTCCTAGCGCGTCAGCTACCCGTTCAGCGGAGGCGAATGCGATGCTGTCTGGAATTCGCTGTTTCCCCATGCGAGACCACTGGCCGTCCTTCCAGGCTATCTCGCCAACGCTTTTCCAATCGGTCCAGGCACTGACCCATTCCCGTATTCCAGCGGCACCATTGGGAACGTCTCGCTCGGTCGGGGCCCCCAGCGAGACCAACAGGGGCCACGCCCCCTCCCCACGCAACCAGTTTTGATGCTCGTTGTCGAACCGGCGGGCGATGACTTTCAGGATATCAGAGGGAAACTGCAGCTTCTTGCGGCTCATGGGTGTGCGAAGACAAGTTTAGTCGGCGGCTGGTCGTATCATACTCAATCTGCATAGCTGTGTATTCGTACAGCAGTACGATTTCCGGACATTGGTAACAACTCGCGTAAGCGTACAGCGTACAGCCTGTGCGCGAGCTTTTCGGCGTAATGCATGCGGATAAAGCGAACGCGGCCATCTTCGTCAGTAGTGGCACCTACACATCAGATGCGGCGGAATTCGCCCAGGGCCGACCGATTCGGTTGATTGATGGCGAGGAACTCGCCGGCATGGTGGCCTCTATCCCGGAGGAACGGGTGATTGAGAGGCGATTGGCGAAAGTGTTAGCGCCCTCCCAAGTTACCTCACAAACCGCTCAAACCTGTCCGGTCTGCGGAAGTGGAATGGTTCGCCGCGTTGCAAAGCGGGGCCACAGCGCTGGCCAGTCCTTCTGGGGTTGCTCGCAGTATCCGCCATGCAAAGGTATGCGGCCAATGTAGGCGCAGCCCACTACAAATCTGAACGGCCGCAACAAGTCCTTCGTGTGCCGGGATATTGGAGTTGTTATACGACCCCTCCGCGAAACAACTTTTGCCATCAATTAATTGCAGGGACATAATCACTGCGTGGATATCAATTCATATCCAGACCCTGAGGCCTTGGTCAATAACTGTTAGGCCTAGAATTGGAGTCTCCGATGGCAACACTACCTACACCAGAGCAATGCGCGCGAGCGATTCTGGCCATCTTTGTCACGCACTTTGGTTTGCGTCCCGGTGAAGCTCTGCCGCGCAAGAATTTTCTGACGATTTGGCCGCAGAGAGGCTACAGCCCGAAGGATTTCAAGGTTGGTCTGCAATTTGCCGCTGAGAGCGGGTGGCTTGTGTTGCTGCCCGGTGGCAAATCGTATCGCTTAACCAAAAATGGTTTCAGCGACGGCTAGTTGCTATATGGCCGGTACTGACCTTGGGCCCTTTGTGGACACCGTGAACGTTTGGCATCGTACGAACCCATGAGTCCCGAGCTTCTTCCCGTTCAAAAATATCTTGCCGAGCTTGTGCGCCCCTGGAAACTGCTCAGTTTCGGGGTCGGAATGATTTGGCTGCTCTACGGTGCCCGTAACTATGGGATTTCTGACTGGGATGTTGGAATCAGCCTCATTATGGGAGGCCTTCCATGACGTTCTGCTTCAGCGCATAATGCCTGCAGCTACAGTAAGCATTCGAAAAGCTGCTGTAAGCGTAGACATGGAACGCAAGCGCAAAGAGGGCATTTTTGAGATTCTTGCAACGCTACCCTGGTGGATTAGCGTCGTTGTGGCCTTCCTTGTCTACGTCTTTCTGAGGTCGATACTCCCCACCCTAGTTGGCTCGAGCGCTATTCTCAAAGGCATTGCTCAAGGCCTGCAGCCAATCGCCTGGATATTCGCCTGCCTCTTCCTGATTTCAGCGCCTGTGGCGTTCTTCAACGCTTCGCGCCGACGCAAGCTACTTATTTCGCAAACGGGCATTGCGAGCATCCGGGCCATGTCATGGCAGAATTTCGAACTGCTTGTTGGCGAGGCTTTTCGCCGTCAGGACTACGGCGTCGAAGAGCGTGGCGGCAGCGCAGCTGATGGTAGCGTGGACCTGATGCTGCGCAAGGACGGCAAGAACACGGTGGTCCAATGCAAGCGCTGGCGGGAGGTTCAGGTCAGCGTACAGCCTGTACGTGAGCTTTTCGGGGTGATGCGTGCTGACCGAGCCGACGCTGCCATCTTCGTAAGTAGCGGCTCATACACTGCTGATGCAAAGCAATTCGCAGATGGCAAACCCATCCGGCTAATTGATGGCGAGGAACTGGCGCAGATGGTCGCCGCAATTCAGGAGGAGCGACGCGTGGAGCGAACCGCCGAGCGCGGCTTCACTCCATCCAAGCAGCGATTCGTTTTCGGGAAAGTCTGCCCTATCTGTGGAAACGCGATGGTAAAGCGGATTGCGAAGAGAAGGCCTAAGGCCGGCGGCTCGTTTTGGGGCTGCTCGCGCTTTCCGACGTGCCGAGGCACGCTTCCAGGGGTTAGCTTCGAAAGTCGCAGACTCTCACCTACACGCCACCCTGCGAAACGAATCCGGCCCACGGCCGGGGGAATCGTGGAAGCCCGCAGTTCACTCTCTCGTCGCCCGGGCGCGTGCCTCGCGACCAAGAGCGCTATGGCGCACGTCAGTGTATCCGGTAAACCGATGCCCCCGTCGCCCCGCCGCTTACCACGAACAACTCCTGGGCCAACTCGCGAGGCCGCCGGCAACCGGTGGGCGAATAAAGTCACTGAAGTGGTCCTCGAGCTCGGCGACAGATGAGAACCGCGGATTTTCGAGCTCATATGAAACCACAAACGCCGCCTCGTTGAGGCAACCCAGAACCTTTCGGTTTGTCACGGACGCGCTGGCGAAACATTTGTTCGAAGGCACCCGTAAAGGCTCCTTCGAGAGTCTTATGCATTATTAGTATCGGAAAACGTATGAACGACCCAAACCTGTTGATGGAGGTATCTGAATGAAGCATAAACGAAAAACTCGCGGAATGGCCAAGCACCTGACACATCTGCGGCCCGACGAGCAGTTCTGGCTGGAGCAACCGGCCAAGAAACATTTAGAGGCACTACGGAACCTAGGCTTCTCGATTCCCTTTGAGGTGGGTGAGCGACTGCTGCCTCCTGCCGATAGGGGGCCTGCCTGCCGACGTAACGCCAATGGCGATGTAATCGTCCACCGCGACCGGCCAATGGAGACGGCTTATCGGCAAGCCGAACGGCACTGGAAAGAGTCCCGTGGCCGCTACGGCACCGAAGACCACTCGAAAATCGTCGATGTTCCGTACAAGAGATATCCGCGTACCGAGGTCCCACCGTATTCAGTGGAGCTAAACATGCGTCGGGGCGACGACGGTGTGATGCGTGTCGTGGCTGGGCCATTTACCTCCAACAGGGCCGACGGCGAACGGGCAACAAACACGGCGAACGCGTTCATCGAGCTCTTCGGGGAGTGCAGCGGGCTTTAACGCAGCGGCGAAAGGCAGTATGATGAAATGTCCGAAACGGGTCGCAAGAGCCGCGCCATACGCGGTCTA
>OBLU010004988.1_pt1 | contig 11949 bp, 10 predicted proteins | sample 1518681 | NCBI WGS metagenome assembly OBLU01 (sample SAMEA3539304, study PRJEB22396) | soil metagenome | biome: tundra; feature: field; material: soil | place: USA | collected 2010-05 | depth 0.15 m | reverse complement strand
GACCCCCAGGCCAGCGGGGAATGGCCGCCAGGATGGTGCCGACCCGGACCCAGCACTTGGGGTCCGACTCCCCCGCTGGAGTGCCGGAACCGGCACGAAGGCTCCGTCCCAGGATCTGGCCCATGCCGCCTGAGCGGCTGCCAGCCGTGGCCGCCCGGACGAGATTGGGCACGATGACGGACGGAGTGGTCCCAAAGGAAATCGTTATGGACTGGCGGCGGTCCTCGGGGCGGCAGTGCAGACGACCGGGCCGCCGAACAGATGGGCTACGCTCCCATCGGGGATTGCTAGCAGTCGCACCCGCCCGCGAATCGCGACCGGACGACACCGGACCCCTAGTCGCTGCTGCACTCGCCTGCCTCAACGCGGCCGTCGACACGTGGACCGCCTCGAACGGGGCCATCGACCTACCGACCCTCCTCGACCAGGCTATAAGTGACCTGACCGACTAGACGCAGCAAGCGATTTGTTCAGACCCGAGGAGCACCCCTGGAACGTTGGACCGCCGCCCACATCAAGGACCAGTCCGGCCGCACCTTCATCGTCACCGGCGCCAACAGCGGTCTCGGATTCAAGACCGCCCGCCAGCTGGCCGCGCACGGCGGACGGGTGGTGCTGGCTACCCGCAGCGAGCGGAAGGGGCTGGACGCGGTCGCCCGGCTCAAGGCCGCGCAGCCGAACGCCGCCGTTGAGTTCCGGGCCCTGGACCTGGCCGACCTTGACTCGGTGCGGGCCTTCGCGGCCGCGATCCTGAACGATAGGATCGCGGTGGACGTGCTCGTCAACAACGCCGGAGTGATGTACCCGCCCCGGCGGCTGACCCGGCAGGGCTTCGAATCCCAGTTCGCGACTAACCATCTGGGCCACTTCGCACTGACCGGGCTGCTGTTCGACACCATCTGCCGCGGCCGGGACGCGCGGGTGGTCACGGTCAGTTCGGCCGAGCACAAGGGCCGATCGATCCACTTCGACGATCTGACCGGGGAGCGGTCCTACTCGCCGAGGGCCGTCTATCAGCAGTCCAAATTCGCCAACGTGCTGTTCGGCCTCGAGTTGGACCGTCGAGTGCGGGCGGCCGGGACCCCGGTCCGCTCGGTACTCGCCCACCCCGGGTACTCAAACACGAACCTCCAGAGCAGCGGTCCGACCGGCCTGACGAAGCAGCTAATGAAGGTCAGCAACCGTCTCTTCGCGCAAAGCGCCGAACGGGGCGCGCTCAACGAGCTGTACGCGGCCGTCGACCCGGGGGCCGAGAGCGGCCGGTTCTACGGCCCAGACGGCTTCGGCGAGATGCGCGGCTATCCGACCGAAGTGAAGCCGATCGCGTCGGCGAAGAACGAGGAGACGGCGCGGCGACTGTGGGAATTATCAGAGGAACTCACCGGCGTCGCCTGGCAACTTTCGGCGGCAACCGGTCGTGGCACCTGACGCCGAGTTAGGCTTGCGTATCCAAGGATTTCCTTGCGGACTGCTCTCTCGGTTGGCCTCGGCCCGGACGAGTGGCAGGGCGAGGCAAGCGGTCATACCGTGGGGATGACGCCCTTCCACCACAATACGAAAGTCTCTCACCTTTCGGGACACTAGGGGATGGGCCAACCAGCCAGATCGCAGGAGGATTCACATGGCAGAAGTCAGCTGTCCCTCGCCAGCAGGGCCGGTGCGTGGATATCTGGCCGTTCCACCAGGCAAGGGCCCCTGGCCGGGAGTGGTGGTAATCATGGATGTTTTCGGTATGAGCAGCGATTTGCGCCGGCAGTGCGAGCGGCTGGCCAGCCACGGTTACCTGGCTCTAGCGCCTGACCTGTACTCCTGGGGTTCCAAGGTCACCTGCATCCGGGCGACATTTGCCGCACTCCACCGCGGGAGCGGAAGGGCCTTCCAGGACATCGATGCTGCAAGGGCCTGGCTCGCGAGCCGGACCGACTGCACCGAACAGGTGGGCGTGATCGGCTTCTGCATGGGCGGCGGCTTTGCTCTCCTAGTTGCTCCCCGGTCCGAGTTTGCCGCGTCTAGTGTCAACTACGGCCAGGTGCCCGAAGACGCTGAGTGTCTGCTGCAGGGAAGCTGTCCCATCGTTGCTAGTTACGGTGGCCGGGATCGCACTCTCAAGCGACACGCCCAGCGTCTAGAGGGCGCCCTGCAGCGTCTAGGGGTAGAGCACGATGTCAGGGAGTACCCCCGCGCCGGACATGGGTTCATGAACCGTCATGGTGGACCCCTAGGGACAATGCTACGCGTCTTCGGCGTTGGCTATGACGCGGAGTCGGCGGAGGATTCGTGGCGCCGAATACTCTCGTTCTTTGAGCTACACCTGCGGACCGACCCCCAAGGTCCTTCAACTTCCCAGTCCGTGCGTCAAGTGGGTGAGTGAGGCACGCTCGGAGAGCGCTGAGAGGCACTCGCGCGCCCCCAACGAGTGAGACTCACGTCGTCAGGCTGACCAGCAGAGCACGTCTCCACCACCGTCCCGACCCCAGGCCCGAGCAGGGCGCGCGGATACCCGGTTCTGCTGGTCATCGCTCCATTGGCTCAAGCATCGGGTTCTGCAATCTCTATTGGTTGGTTCCTTGCGGCGTGTGGGGCACGGACCGTCTTGCGCAACGGCACCTCTTTGAGCAGCCACGTGATAGCGAAGGCGAGGACGGCGAAGGGCACCGCCCACAGAAACACGGGGTGCAAGGAAGCGGTGACCGCTTGGATGTAGCCAAAGTGGACTGCGGGGGGTAGCTTGGCCAGTGCGGCGGGGCTGGCTCCAGCTGCGCCGCTGAAGCCGGGGGGTAGCCGCATGCCAGCGAGGTAGCGAGCGAGGTTGCCGGTGAGCACATTGGCGAAGATCGCGCCGAAGATCGCGGTCCCGAAGGAGCCCCCGATCGAGCGGAAGAAGGTGGCCCCTGAGGTGGCGACGCCGAGCTCACTGTGTGGGACGGCGTTCTGCACGGCGATCACCAGGACCTGCATCACGCAACCGAGGCCTAACCCGAGCACGACCATGAAGATGGAAATGGTCAAAGTGCTCGTGGCCACCCCCAGAAGGGAGAAGAGGTAGAGGCCGATGGCCATGACCGCTGTGCCTAGGATCGGGAAGACCTTGTAGCGTCCCCACCGGCTGATCAGCACTCCTGAGCCAATGGACGTGACCAGCAGCCCGGCCATGAGGGGCAGGAGCTCGAGTCCCGAGCCGGTGGGGCTGGCGCCCCGGACGACCTGTAGGTACGTTGGCAAGTAGGTAATGGCCCCAAACATGGCGAAACCGACGATGAAGCCGACGGCGCTGGAGGCGGAGAACACCCGGTTGGCGAACAGGTGCAAGGGCAGGATGGGCTCGGCGGCGCGCCGTTCCACTAGGACGAAGCCGGCCAGCAGAATAACTCCAAGCGCGGCCAGGATCACGATCGGCGCTGAACCCCAAGGGTAGGTGGTGCCACCGAGCGTGGTCAGCAGGACCAAGCAGGTGACGCCTCCCGCTAGTACCACCGCGCCGAGGTAGTCGATGACGTGCTGCACTCGCCGCAAGGCGCTGGGCAGGGCGCCGGTGGTCACGACCAGTGCCACGACACCCACAGGCAGGTTGATGTAGAAGATCCAGTGCCAGGAAAGGTGCTGGACGAAGAAGCCACCGAGCAGTGGGCCGGCCACGCTGGCTAGTCCGAAGACTGCGCCGAAGATGCCCTGGTATTTGCCCCGATCACGGGGCGGCACCACATCGCCGATGATGGCCTGTGCGCCCAGCATCAGCCCGCCCGCTCCGAGGCCCTGCAAGGCTCGGAACATGATCAGTTCGATCATCGACGAGCTCAGGCCGGAAAGGGCAGAGCCGACCAGGAAGATGACGATGGCCGCTTGGAAAAAGATCTTCCGGCCATACATGTCGCCGAGCTTGCCCCACAGAGGTGTCGACACAGTGGCCGCAAGTAGATAACCAGTCACGACCCAGGAGAGATGTGACAGCCCGTGAAGATCGCCGGCGATGGTGGGGAGAGCCGTGGCCACGATGGTCTGGTCCAAGGCGCCCAAGAGCATGCCCAGCATCAGCGCCCCAATGACCAGCAGCACCCGCCGCTGGCTCAAGCTTGGCTCGTCAGCGGGGTCCAGCTGGCTGGCCGCATCGCGCTCGGCGGGCGCTTCTCCTCTCAACGCGCTATGCGTCCCTCCGGTGTAGAAGGTAACCAGCCCCTACCAAGGCGGCGGCGGCGTAGGCGCAGAACACCGCGAATCCGGCCCACGGCGAGAGCATGTGGGCCTGGGTGTGGACTTGGAAGATCGCCTGACCGGCGTTGCTGGGCAAGTACTTGTCGATCGCATTCGCCCAAGACGGTGGGAGCGCCGCCGCGAGGCCGGGCAGCACCAGAACGAGGCCGACAACGGCGGCGATGGCGCCCGCGGTGCTCCTCAGGAGAGCGCCGAGGCCAAGCGAGAGCAGCCCCAGAACGCCCAAGTAGAGCCCGGCGCCTACCACGGCACGCAAGACACCCGGACTTCCGATGGTGGTTTCCAAGTGGTGACCGCTGAGAATAGCCTGTCCGAGGAAGAAGGCACCGAAGCATGACGCGATGCCTATCACCAGGATGGTCGCGGTGAACACCAGCGCCTTGGCGGCGAAGAGAGTGCGGCGTTGGGGAACTGCCGTCAGAGTAGTGCGGATCATCCCAGTGCTGTACTCACTGCTGATCACCAGAACGCCAAGTACGGCGACGGCGAGTTGCGCCAGCATGATGCCACTGAGGCTGTAGCTGGTTGGATTGAAGGTCACCCGGTGGAAGGGAGACGGCTTACCGTAACGGGAGACGTAGATGGCGCAGAAGAGGGCCCCGAGTCCGATGGTGGCGACCGCCGCCACCAGCAGGGTCCAGTAGGTTGATGGTACCGAGCGCAGCTTGGTCCATTCCGACCGCAGCAGGTCGGGCAGCAGGCCGCGGCTGGTTCTGTTGAGGGAGGACGAACTCATCGCCACAGGGTTGACGGGCGGGCTGACGGTGGTCAACTCGGATCCCCCGCTCCAATGGCGCTCGCTGGCCCGGTAGCTGTGCTTCGGTAGTTCACCGAGCTCTCAGTCAGATCCATGAAGGCCTCCTCCAGGGAGGCCTTCTGAAGCGAGAGCTCGTGCAGGACTAGCCCGTGGGCGGCGCTGAGCTCGCCGACGGCGGCACAGTCGATGCCGCTAACGGCTGCGGCACCGTCCGCCTCGGGGCTGACCGTCGCGCCTTTCGCTCTCAACAGTTGCGTCAGCTCGGTGAGTTGGGGCGAGCGCACCCGGACATAACCGTGGGCATTCGCCTCGACCACTTGTTCCAACGGGGCATCGGCGAGCAGGCGACCCTGCCCAATCACGATGAGGTGGTCCGCGGTAAGTGCCATCTCGCTCATCAGATGGCTGGACACGAACACGGTCCGGCCCTCAGCGGCCAGAGACCGCGCCAGCTGGCGGAACCAGACGATTCCCTCCGGGTCAAGCCCGTTCACGGGCTCGTCGAAGAGCAGAGTTCCCGGGTCGCCAAGGAGGGCGGCAGCGATACCGATACGCTGGGTCATTCCCAGCGAGAAGCTGCCCATCCGCTGCTTTGCTACCGATGTCATTCCGACAATCTCCAAGACCGCATCCACCCGGCGCCTAGGTATCCCGTTGCTCTGGGCTAGACACAGCAGGTGGTTGTAGGCGGTGCGGCCACCGTGGACAGCGCCTGCGTCGAGCAGTGCACCCACCTCGTGCATGGGCCGGCGGTGCTCGGCATAGGGCCGGCCGTTCACTGTCACTGCCCCCGAGCTGGGCGCGTCGAGGCCGAGCACGAGGCGCAGCGTCGTGGACTTCCCCGCGCCGTTGGGGCCGAGGAAGCCGGTCACCCGGCCGGGCTCCACATCGAAGGACAGTCCGTCAACGGCCAGCGTCGAGCCATAGCGTTTGGTCAACTGCCGGGCCTGGATCATGCGACTCCCTGCTTGCTGGTTGTCGAGCGTGCTGGCCGGGATGCCCCGATGCAGGTGGAGGCGTTCGGCCGTCCCGGGGCTGCGCCGCGTCTGGCGGACCCCTCGGCCGCATCGGGTGCCGGGAGCCCGGCGGCGACCTGGGTGAAGGCGGCGTCGAGCAGCTTGGGCAGCGGCCGGGCTCCCTTGTTGGTACGCCACGAGGCCACTGCCGCGCGGAAGGCGCCCATGGCCACGGCCGTGGCCAGAGCCGGGTAGAGGTCACGGTCGGGATCAGTGCCAGTGCGGGAGCCGATCACTTCTACCAAGGCCCGCTCGTAGATGGCGAAGGAAGCCAACAAGCGCGGAAGCAGGGCCGGGGAGGCCCGGACGACCTCCATTCGCAGCGGCCACTCCTCGCTCCGCTCCACCATGGTCGACGCCAGCTCGCCCAGCACCGCCCGCAGGGCCGCCAGCGGCGGCTCCCCCGCTGGTCGTGCGGCTAGGGCCCCGCTCAGCTGGTCCACCCGCTCCGGGTCGAGGCCGACGATCGCGTCTTCCTTGGAAGGGAAGTGGTTGAAGAAGGTACGGACCGAGACGTCTGCCGCCTCAGCGATGTCCTCCACAGTCACTTCGTGCAAGCCCCGCTCGGCCACCAGCCGCAACGCCGCGGAGCGCAGCGTCTGGTGGGTCGCCAGCTTCTTGCGGTCACGCCGCCCGAGTTCGGTGGTTGCCATGGGCACAGCTTAACGGATCCCTGCACTTCATGCAAGCTTACATGATGTGCAGCACACGCAACTAACTCGATAGGGTGACCGTGGTCGATCACCTTCCTCGCCCTGGCAGGCATAGTCGCCCTCCTCAGCCTGAGGCCCAGTTCGGCCTCTACCAGAGCCTGGGACCCCCCCTCGGCGATCGGGATAGTCCTCATGCTCCTGGCTAGCCTGACCTTGCTGCCCGCTCTCCTGGCCATCTTTGGCAGGGCCGTGCTCTGGCCCACCAGGACCGCTCCGGAGGAACGTCCCGGAGGGGACCTACTTCCGGCCGGCGCCGAGGGTGGTGCGACGGCCGCTCGTGGTCCTGGTCCCCGGAGCTCGCTCGGATGTGCTGGTAGGACCGGCGGCGGCGGTGCTGCCCGGCGCCGGGGGCACTGCGACCGGGACGGGGGGAGCTGGGGCCTGGGGTTAGGGCTCTGCCCGGCGAGAGCCAGGTGGCGGACCACTCGGCGGGCGAGCTGGGCCTCGGGGGGCGGGTGTCACGGGTTCTTACGGTTTCCAGCCCCTTGAGACTTACCGTGCCATGTTCGTTCCCGCGGTTGCCGCACGGCGAGGCTACTTATGGGAGTGGAGGGAGCAACTGTCATTGTGAGCTTGCCCTTTACCTCGTAGCCGCGCCGGCGGTTGAGTTCCGATCGAGCCTGCACTTTTCGGCGACGCAGCTCCGCAGAGTTGTGGCATCCTACTACCGGGGGAGTGCGGCATTTGCCTTCGTTGGCGGCAACGCCGCCGAACTCCTTGGGCGGCCGCGACTTCTCCGATCCTCGCTGGTACTGGGCGCTGGCGTTCTGGTGAAAGTAGCAACTCTGATCGGGTCGTGGTCAACCCTGGCGGCGGTTCTATTTGTGGCGGGCGCGGCGGCGCTGGAGGTACAAATGGCCCCCACTGGTCAATTGAGGAGAGGCCTATGACTCCGCCTTTTCGGCTGGTCGTCAACGAGATAGAGAGAGAGGTGGAACTCCCATCCGACACCAGCCTGCTACAGGGGCTGCGAGACGGACTGGGCCTGACCGGGACCAAGTACGGCTGTGGCGAGGGAGTCTGCGGAGCCTGCACCGTTCTGGTCGAAGGTCAGCCGACGCGCTCGTGCGTCACTCCGCTGGGCGAGGTGATAGGCCGCCGGATAACCACCATCGAGGGACTGGCGAGGGAGGGGCAGCTCCATCCGGTGCAGCGAGCCTTTCTGGAGGAGGGCGCCCTGCAGTGCGGTTTCTGCACCCCAGGGATGGTGCTGGCCACCGCGGCTCTGCTGGAGCGCGAGCCCGACCCCGACGATGGGCAGATCGCGGTCGCCCTGGCCGGGAACATATGCCGGTGCGGCACGTATCCCCGCATTCGGCGTGCCGTTCAGCGCGCTCGCGATCTGGTTCGTGATCCTGGCAGCGGGGGGCCTGGGGGCGCGCTTCTCGAGCTTGATCTGCCCTCGACCCCGCCTGGGCCCAGGCACACCCCGTGGGACCTGACCGGGGCTCACGCCCGCGGATACTTCGATCTGCTCTCGGATGGCTTGGTGGCCGTGCTGCCCCCAGAGCGGGTCTCGGCGGACCGCTCCGGACCGCAGTGGGGCAACGGCGGAGCCTGGGTCCACGTCGGTGACAGTGGACGCGTGACCGCCTTCACCGGCAAGGTGGATGGTGGGCAGGGCAATCGCACAGCCCTGACTCAGCTGGTCGCAGAGGAACTCCGGGTGGCCGTGGATCAGGTGGCCCTGGTGATGGGGGACACCGACGTCTCTCCCTTCGACGTCGGGACCTTTGGGAGCCGATCTATGCCCGACGCCGGCGAGTACCTGCGCGCGGCGACCGCCGGAGCTCGCGTGGCCCTGGTGTTGGTGGCGGCCGACCGTTGGGATTGCAGCCCGGATGACCTGGTGGCGGAGTCGGGGACGGTACGCCTTCGGGATGGCAGCCGCCACATCCTCTATGGGGAGCTGTTGGCAGGACTGCGGCAGATCGAAGTCATCTCCACCTCCGCTCCGGTCACGCCGCCCGATCGGTGGCTGGTCGCCGGCCAGCCCACCCCGAAGTTGACCGCCCCCAGCGTCGTCACGGGGGCCAAGCGGTATCCATCCGATCTGGTCCGTCCAGGCATGCTCCACGGCAAGGTCCTGACCCCACCGTCCTTCGGAGCCACCCTGCGGACGCTGGACGTGTCCGGGGCTCGAGCGGTTTCGGGGGTCACTGTCATAGAAGAGGATGGCCTGGTCGGGGTGGTGGCCCCGGACCCGGCGGCGGCGCGTACCGCCATGGCGGCGATTCGTGCCTCTTGGGATGAGGGTCGACAGCCCTCAGAGTCCGAGCTGGTCGACTACCTGCGCACCCACCCGGTGAAGGTTGAGGGCTGGGGTGGCTCCTTTGACCATGAGGTCGGGGACGTTGACCACGCCTTCACGGCAGCTCCGGTGCAGCTCACCCAGACCTACACATTGGCTTACATCGCCCATGTTCCCCTGGAGACCCACGTGGCGCTGGCGGAGTGGCAGGGAGATGAACTCACGGTCTGGACCGGAACGCAGACTCCGTTCAACGTGCGGCGCCAGTTGGCCCAGGCCCTGGAGGTGCCCGAGGACCAGGTTCACGTCCTGGTGCCGGACTTTGGCGGTGGATTCGGCGGCAAGCACGCAGGGGAGTTGGCCATCTCAACCGCGCGACTGGCGCGAGCCTGCGGGGCACCGGTGCGGATCCAGTGGAGTCGCGAGGAGGAGTTCAGGCTGGGACACCTCCGGCCGGCGGCAGTGATTGACGTACGCAGCGGGACCGGCGCCCAAGGCGAACTGCTGGCCTGGGAGTTCACGAACATCAACTCCGGCCCCCAAGCCAGTCTCCCTCCCTATTGGATCCCCAGCCAACGAATCCGCTTCGAACCCGCCCGATCCCCCCTGGGCCAGGGGCCCTACCGAGCCCTGGCTGCGACCGCCAACCACTTCGCGCGTGAGTCGCACATCGACGAGATCGCGAACCAGCTCGGGATGGACCCCTTGGAGCTGCGCCTGCGCAACCTCCGAGACGAGCGCCTGGCGACCGTCTTTCGAGCCGTGGCGGAGCGAGCCGGATGGGACTGGCGTGCCGGTCACCCTGGAACTGGTCTCGGCATCGCCGGTGGCCTGGAGAAGGGTGGCCGAGTCGCCACCAGTGCGGAGGTACGGGTCGATCCCGACGGAAGGCTGGAGGTGGTCAGGATCGTGACCGGCTACGAATGCGGAGCGATCGTCAACCCCGACAACCTGGTCAACCAGATCGAGGGAGCGACGGTGATGGGGCTGGGAGGTGCGCTCTTCGAGGCGATCCATTTCGAGGCCGGCAGGATCATCAACAGCTCGATGTCCCAGTATCGGGTCCCCCACCTGGCAGACATCCCGCCCCTCGAGGTGATCTTGATCGACCGCAAGGATGTACCGTCTGCCGGTGCGGGCGAGACCCCGATTGTGGCGATCGCGCCGGCCATCGCCAACGCGGTTTTCGCGGCCACCGGGATCCGCATCCGTTCCATGCCGCTGGCGCCGGATGGGTTCATCAGGTGAACGAGCCGCGCTGACCTGTCGGACCCGGCGTCAGCGCGGGCGCCTGTCCGGGGCGATCACCGCGATGCAGGTCGGACGTTGTTGGCAGCCCGTTGCGCAGCATCATCAACCGGGTCGCAGCGGTTGAGTCGCAGGACCCATTGGGCTCGCCTGAGGACTGAGCGCGCATTCGCGGCTCGATGCGGTGCTGGGTTGTGCCTGCCCGCGGCGACCTGGCGGCTGCCTGGAGAACTCGTACAGAGCGTCGCGCGTTGGCTGCGACCGGCTTGAGGATCGGAGCGACTGTCGGTCAGCCTCGCGGACGCCAGCGCCAAGGGAAGGGACATTCCCGCCTCCTTCAATTCGGGCTGGCCAGAGCTTGGGCGCATAGATCCGCCTTCCCAGCGCGCCACGGACCTGAACACGCGCGGCGCTGCCCAGGAAATGTTCGAACGCCACCCTCCCGATGGTGGGTGATCGCCAAGGCGATCACCCACGTTTGAGGTCGGTGCCCTAATCGGCGAAGTCAAAGCTCTTCCTCGGGAAGAGGCGGGGCAGAACCAACCAAGAAAGCTGACCGCTGGCGGGTCCGATGTTCGTCCATTCGTCGACGTCGAGATCGATTCTTGCCAGCGCCCCGGTTGGTAGCCTCAGCGAACCCCCACCGATGAGGAACCCGGCAACCTCGGAACAGGTGGGCTCGTGGCCCACGACGAGGAGCACCTCGGTGACCGGCAACTCCGCGCGGATCTCTTCGATCACGGACCTGACATCACCGAAAAGCCCCTCGCGCCTTTGTACCGGGCAGTTCCAGCCGCCTGCTTCCATGGCCAAGCGCAGCGTCTCTGTCGCCCGCAACGCTGGGGACGTGATGGCGGCGTCAGGAACCTCACTAGCTAGGACAAGGAACCGTCCCATCGTTCGCGCAGTCTTCTGTCCGCGTCGCGACAGCGGCCGCATACGATCGTCACCAGCAGTGTCGGTCTGCCAGTCAGACTTGCCGTGTCGAAACATGATCACCGATCGCATCCACCCATTTTGACTACCGCCGCGGATCAGGTGCGTAGTGAGGCTGGCTCTTTCGGCCGGAGTGCGCTACACCATCGGGGATGGACCCCTCGAAGAGCGGCACAGCGGGGGCTGAGATCCGTCTCGGCGGCGGTCCGTTACAGGTGAGGCTGATCGAATCCAGCAACCTGACGCCACCCGGGGGCAGGTTGGCCTAGGACGTGATCATTCCTGCCCCAAAGCGGATCCTTTTTAGATGGCCGTTTACAGAAGGCGACCGAGGTGGTGGGGCTGTGCCTGTACTTGCCGGAGAAGGCGCTGGTGTTGTCCGTGGCTGAGAAGAGCCAGAGCCAAGCGCCGGACCGTACCCAGCCCCTTTTGCCCATGCGACCGGACCAAGTCGAGCGGTGCAGCCACGACTACGTCTGCCATGGGACCACCTCCCTCTTCGCGGCGTTGGATGTGGCCACCGGCGAGGTGACCGGGCGCTGCTACCCACGGCACCGGCACCAGGATTTCCGGTGTTTCCTGCCGCTGATGGCCCACACCTACCTCCGGGGCGTGATCCAGTGGGTGCTGGACAACTACAGCACCCACAAGCACCCGGACGGCGAGGAGCGGCTGCGGCACCGCCCGCGCTTCCACCTGCACCTCACCCCAGCCAGGGACAGCTGGATGAACCAGGGGGAGACCTGGGTCTCCCTACTGGAGCGCAAGGCAATGCGATCCGACGCTTCCTGGACGCCTGGAACGATGCAAGCACCCCTC
>OBLU010004986.1_pt1 | contig 11950 bp, 7 predicted proteins | sample 1518681 | NCBI WGS metagenome assembly OBLU01 (sample SAMEA3539304, study PRJEB22396) | soil metagenome | biome: tundra; feature: field; material: soil | place: USA | collected 2010-05 | depth 0.15 m | reverse complement strand
TGTCCCTTTCCAGGAATTTTGGCCACCAGAACGCCGCCACCGCCGGGTTGGACTACGCAGAGGGCGAGGCGGTGGTACTCATGGATGCCGACCTGCAGGATCCGCCGGAACTGATCCCAGAGATGCTGGCGCGGTATTGCGAAGGGTATGACGTGGTCTATGCACAACGCTATGCGCGGGAGGGTGAAGGACGCATTAAGAGAGCCACGGCGTGGGCGTTTTACCGTTTGATGCGGTTGTTCATCCACCGCGACCTGCCCGTGGACGTTGGAGACTACCGGCTGCTGTCACGGCCGTGTTTGGACGCGCTCCGCGAAATGCGCGAGACGCATCGGTTCTTACGGGGGATGGTGGCGTGGGTGGGCTTTCCACAAACGGCGGTGCGGTTTCGCCGGCCACAGCGAGCTGCCGGCAGCAGCAAATATACTTTTCGGAAAATGCTGTATTTCGCCTGGAGCGCGGCACTCTCATTTTCCGCTTTGCCGCTACGGGTCTTGTTTGCAGCCGGCCTCGTTCTGGCCACCGGAGGTTTCGGTTACGGCATATATGCGATCTATCGCGTGGTGATGGGTCTGTATATGGTCCCGGGTTGGACGTCATTGATGGTGGCGCAGTGCATTATAGGTGGCAGTATTTTGATGGGCTTGGGGATGGTCGGATCGTACGTCGCCAGGATCTTTGAAGAGGTCAAAGGCAGGCCGCTCTATGTTGTCGCAAGGTCGTTTAACTTCACCAGTGGGCGCGCTGCACCGCACCCTGCGATCGCGCCGCTTTTCAGGGAGGGCCGATGAATTTGCGCAAGCGAGCTGCCTCGCGAGAGTCCGATTCCGAGACCCTGGGAAGGGAAAGACAGTTCCACGATCAGTGGGCGCTGAACACGCCACTCGATGACGTCCCGGTGCTGGAGTGCTTCGAGGGCCCCGTCGCGTTGGAGAACCGGTTTATTGTGCGGCAACTCGGGTCGCTCACGGGGAAGAAGCTGCTGGATGTCGGCGTTGGGCTCGGCGAGTCGTCCGTATATTTCGCCAAGCAAGGCGCTGAGGTTACGGCCGTAGATCTGTCTCCGGAGATGGTGGACCTGACGGTGCGCCTCGGCCGGAGGCATGGTGTGGAGATCAAGGGCGTGATCGCCGGTGGCGAGGATTTGCCTGTGGACTCGGACTCTTACGATTTCGTCTACTCCTCGAATACGCTACATCACGTGACGGACCGGGACCGGTTTTTTCAGCAGATCCATCGCGTTCTCAAGCCGGGCGGGAGATTCTTCACAATAGATCCACTCGCCTATAACCCTTTGATCGCCGTCTACCGCCGTATGGCGACGAAGGTTCGGACGATTGACGAAGCCCCAGTCAGCTTTAGAACGTTACGCCTCGCGCGCAAATACTTTATCAATGTGAAACATCGCGAGTTTTGGATTACAACGCTGGCATTATTCCTGAAGTTTTATCTGATCGACGGAATCCACCCCAACGCCGACCGGTATTGGAAGCGCATATACCGGGAGCCCGCCAGATCGCTATGGTGGTGGTATCCACTCCGAAGCCTGGATACGGTGCTTTCACGAATTCCCGTGCTTAAGGCGCTGGCCTGGAACATGGTCATCTTCGGTGAAAAAGGAGCTGCGGATCTGTGAGCAGCGATCTTTACGGCGAAGAATACTACCGCTGCCATTGCGGGCCTATACCTCTCGACCGGACGCCGCCCTGGTTGGAGCGGGCCGGTGCGATCGCCGATCATCTCATCCGCAGTCTCAAGCCCCGCCGGGTCTTGGACGCGGGTTGCGCGACGGGGCTCCTGGTGGAATCGCTTTGGGACAGAGGCGTCGAGGCTGCCGGAATTGACATTTCGGCGTACGCCATTTCCAAAGTACGGGCGGATCTTCAGCACTGCTGTCATGTCGGGTCAATCTGCGATCCCGTACCGGGGCGGTTTGACATTGTCGCATGCATCGAAGTGCTCGAACACCTCGCGGAAGCCGACGCCCTGAAAGCCATTGAGAACCTGAGCGCGGGAACAGACACCATCTTATTCTCATCGGATCCGTATGATTTCGACGAGCCCACGCACGTCAACGTTCGGCCGCTGTTGTACTGGCTGCACGCGTTCGCGGCAGTTGGCTTCGACCCCGACCTGACGTACGATGCGGGCTTCGTTGCTCCACACGCCATGCTGTTTCGCAGGTCAGCCGATTCACCTTCTGGAAATGAAGATGTCTTACATGCCTACACGGAACTGATTCGGCACAAGATCATCCTGGCCAACACCGGCCGGCGCTGTGCGGAATTGGGGAAAACCGTCGAGACCCTGACGGCTGCACGGAATACGCTCGACGGCGAGTTGGAGGAAACACGCGCCCGTTTCAGTGCCGATCTCCGGCGTCTGGAAGCCGATTTGCGCCAACTCACGGAACATACTTCCAGGCAGGATGCGGCGTTCGGTGTCGCCTTGACTGAGCAGGCTGCCGATCTCACCGCATTCGCGCAGGTGCAACTTACGAAACAAGCTGCTGACCTCACCAGCCTTAAAGAAGGCCTTGATCGGCGGATCGGCGAGCTGACCGCACAAGCTGCTGGCCTTGATCGGCGGATCGGCGAGCTGACCGTCTTTGCGCAAGCCTACGTACATGACCATGCGGACCAATTGAGGACACTGGACCGCCGAGTTCAGGCTATTTACGACAGCCGCATCTGGCGTGCCCTTATGGCCGGCGGCAGGCTTCTCCTCTCCGCTGCGCACCCGTTTGCCAGACAGCCCAAAGGTTTGTGCCCACCCGTAAATGGGGTTCCGGCCAAAAAAGTGCACGAACAGTATCAGATCTGTTTTGACGAGCGCCTTTCCGGTTCCGTAATCTCCCGTCACGGAGCCACGTTGATCCACGGATGGGCCATCGCCGAAAGCGGCGTCCGTGCCCTTGAATTAACGGTCGATGAGACGATCAACGTCCCTACCGAATACGGGAGGCGGCGCCCGGACGTATTAGCGGCATATCCGACATACGCACATGCAGACAATTCTGGCTTCACCGCTACGCTCGATCCGGCCGGCTTGGGCGACGGCTCTCATTCAATGGTGCTTCGGATCCACACCACAACCGGCAATATCTTGAGCGAGCGTTATCAGTTTACTCTAAGTTCACAAAGTCCCTACGACATCTGGATTACACTCAATACTCTTTCCCCCGCGATGCGGGAAAGCATGAAGGAAGACGCCCTCACCTTTTCCCACCAGCCCCTCGTCAGCATAGTGACCCCGCTCTACAAAACACCCCTGAGTTTTCTGAACGCCTGCATTGAGTCGGTCTTCGACCAGGTGTACCAGAATTGGCAGCTTTGCCTTGTCGATGATGGATCGGGCGATCCCGCCCTCACCCGCAGGGCCGAAGATTTCCAGCGGCGCGATGGTCGTGTAGTGTTCCGAAGCCTGCCCTCGAACTCCGGCATAGCAGTTGCAACTAACGAATGTCTGAAACTCGCAACCGGCGAGTTCATTGCCTTCCTGGATCATGACGATGAACTATCGCCGGACGCGCTCTATGAGGTTGTGAAACGTCTGAATGTCGAGCCCGGCCTGGATGTCCTCTACTCCGACGAGGACAAGATCACGACCGACAACCGCCGGTACGACTACTTTTTTAAGCCGGACTGGTCGCCGGAACTGTTTCTCTCGACCAACTATATCTGCCACTTCCTGGTGGTTCGGCGGCGCCTGATTCAGGAAGCCGGCGGAATTCGCGGCGGCTTCGAAGGAAGCCAGGATTATGACTTGATGTTGCGTGTTACGGAGCTTACAGATAAAGTGCGCCGAATCCCGAAGGTGCTTTACCACTGGCGCAGCCACCCCCAATCTACCGCATCGGCAAGCGACCAGAAACCCACTGCGTCACTTGCGGGCTATAAGGCGCTCACGGAGCATTTCGAGCGGCGCCGAGAGGATGCGGAGGTAGTCGAACTTGGCCCGGGGCGCTACCGTGTGAAGTACCGGGTTCGCGGAACCCCGGAAATCGGTATTGTCATCCCGGCCGGCGGCAACCCCTTGGTCAGAGAGGCGGTACACTCGGTATTGGAAAAGAGCACATACAAGAACTTTTCCGTCGTGGTGGTCGACAACACCCGCGACGGTGCAGTACCGGCCCTCCTCGGTGAACGATTGAGGCGTAACCCGCGTGTAACCGTCCTGGACCGTGTCGGCGCGCCGTTTAATTTTAGCGCGCTTTGTAACGCCGGCGCGGCCGCTTCTACAGGCCGGTATCTGTTGTTCCTCAATGATGATACCGTGGTCATGAACCCAAACTGGCTTGAGGCTCTGTTGGAACATGCCCAACGGGATGAGATAGGCGCGGTTGGGGCATTGCTGCTGTTTCCCGATCTGCGAATCCAGCACGCAGGCGTGGTCCTCGGGGTTTACGGCGTCGCCGGGCACGCCTTCCGGCTCTTGGCCTCGGACCAGCACCACTACTTCATGTTTCCGGAGTTGACGCGCAATTGTTCCGCGGTAACGGGCGCGTGCCTTATGACAAGGCGCGACGTGTTTGACGCGGTGGGCGGGTTCGACGAAGAGAATCTTCCCACTTGCTTCCAGGACGTGGACTACTGCCTGAGGCTGGTTGAGAAACACTATCGGATCGTGTATACGCCATATGCGAAGCTGCTGCATTATGAGAGTGCCACGAAGACTTCGATTGCCAACCGCAGCGAGATTGAATACATGCGAAAGCGATGGGATCATTGCATCTCCAACGATTCATACTACAATCCTAATTTATCCCGGCGGCGGGAGGATTTCAGCGTGAATCTCGATGGGGCTGCCCAGTGAGCCCGCAGAGGTATTCCGAGGTTTAGAGAGCGGCGGCCAGGACCCGATGGCATGCAAATCGATTACCGAAAATCCTATTCCGAAGCCGTTCACCGCCTGATGGCCGCTTACCCGTCCGACCAAGCCATGCGGTTGGCGGTTGGCGGGGAGTTCAACGCTTTCGGCGCGGTAATGAGAGAAATCCTGATCCGCGCCGGCCTGCGGCCGGAATCTTATTTAATTGACGTCGGCTGTGGATCGGGTCGGCTCGCGTCGGCCCTGCCGTCCTATCTGACGGGCCGGTATCTAGGTATCGATATCGTGCCGGAGCTTCTGGCATATGCCAGATCGATTTGCGGAAGGCCGGATTGGCGGTTTGAAGAAGTGCACGAAATCGTGATCCCTGAAAACCGGGAGGCCGCCGATATGGTCTGCTTCTTTTCCGTGCTGACCCATCTTCTCCACGAGGACTGTTTCCGATACCTGATTGAAGCCAGCCGGGTCCTGAAGGCCAACGGTATCGTGGTCTTCTCCTTTCTCGATTTCCATATTGCCAGCCATTGGGTGGTGTTTGATGCCATGCTCACAGCACGGACCCGGGAGGAAGCCACCCACCACAATCAGTTTCTGAGCCGCGACATCATTCATGCCTGGGCCGGACGGCTGGGACTGGAGCTTCTCGCCATATACGACGGTGATGCGCCGCAGGTCCAGGTACCCGGCGACCTTCATCTCGACGACGGCCGGCCACTTCCGGAACAAGCCAGCTTGGGCCAGTCGGTCTGTATCCTGAGAAAGGTATGATGCGAGGAGTATCTCTCTCCAAGCGCCTGGTCGCCCCACTGGCTCAGACCGGGAAATACCGTCGAGACCTCCTCGATTCCCTTACCGCTCACTGGCGACTTCTCTCCGTAGCTGCGTCGCTCACGGCGGTGGTTATCGTCTATCTCTTGAACTCCTACTACACGCCCGAGATTCTCATCCCTGCCACCGGAACCGTCCAGACATTTCAGATCTATACATTCGTCAACTCATATACCGAGAGCAACTCTCAGTACTACACGGCTCGCATAGTTCGCGAGCCGGCCGGCACCACCTTGGAGTTCGCCTTCCCCGCGCAGCCGCGATTCCGGCTTGACTTCTTACGGGACGGCTCAGTCGCGTTTCCTGGGAGGCTTATTATTATCGCTCGCAGCGGCCTCCGGCAACTGGAGACCACATACGACTTTGATCCGGCGAAACTCCTGACCAATGCATGGCGCCCCAACCAAAAGGGTGGTTTTGACTTTACCTTCGCCGACGACCCATACATCGAGGTGCGCCTCGATAAGCTAAATCGCCAATCGGTCAAGACGATCTATTCCATCTGCCCGATACTCTATTTGCTCGGTCCGATCTGCATCGCCGCCTTCCTGTACCGTTCCAGGCAAGACTTGGCAGCCCATTCAGGCCTCATCTTGGGGATGTTGTCGGTCTGCGTTTCTCTCGGGCTCATTGCCGTAACGCTGCCCTATAATCATGGCCCGGACGAGGCAAGCCACATCTGGTCGGGTCAGTGGTACCTGACCCACGCCATACCCCCATCGATGGCGGCACCGATATACTATGATAACTATTGGGGCTGGAACTACCTGATCGGCGGCCCAGACCTCACGTACTGGCTAACATTCAAGCTGGCCCATTCGATCGATATGCTCGGCGCAATGGACCTCTACAGAGCGGCACGCGTCTCCCAAGTCATCCTGATCTTTGGCTGCTTTCTCCTGGTTTTACGCTTTACCAAGCCGCATGTGGCTTGGGCGTGTCTCCTCAGTGCCGCATTGATTCCGCAGATTGCCTACACGATGACTTATGTTAACGGCGATGCGCTATCCTATTTTCTGGCCTTGGCGGCCTTAGGGCTGCTGGTCGCACCCAGAGCGGTCGACAGCCGCATAGGGATACCGGTGGCCGTCTTCATCCTCTGTAACGTGAAGTTGAACTACATCGTTCTCATTCCCCTTGCGCTCTATTTCATCTATCGCCGTTACGGTCTGGCTCGGTGGCCGTATGTCGCTATTGGGTTTCTGCTCGGCTCATATAAACGGGTATTTGCGGTTTTGGATGGCCATACCGTTGGCCGTACGTTCCTGCAAAACGAACTTCTCCACTGCTCGCCGGCCGTTCGCGAACGCCTGCTTGGGGGCAGGCTTGAGTATGGGGTGCTGGCTAATGGCGATTTCTATAAGACTTCACTGAAGTCGCTCTACGCCGCCTTCGGTTATATGAATTATTGGTTCCCATGGTATTTCTATGTGCTTGGAACGTTTTTGATAGTATTCCTCCTGATCGCAAATAAGTGGGAAGAGCGGCTGTTGATTCTTGGGTGCTTTGCGGCGAACCTTGTGATGTCCTTATATTTCAGTATGAGTCTTGCATATCAGCCGCAGGGAAGGTACTTACTACCGACGTTAACCGTCTTATTCCTGTTAACCGCCGGACACGACAACGTGAAAAAGTATCTATGGTATGGAGTGGCGACGGCGACTGCAATTCTGAGCTTCTGGCTGCGTTCGCTTGCCGCAGGAGTGTAAGTGCCGGCCGTCGCTGGTTTTACTCAGGAGGCCTGTGGTGCGGCCGCACTGCTATGCAAATTGCCGATGTGCCACGTATCCAGCGCGGAAGTAAGAAATATTCTGCCCGGATCGCTGCGGCGATGAGCCGATGGAAACACGGCAGCCGGGGAGCGGTCAGGGAAATCCGCCGTTGCATGCCAAGAGAGCGTAGCAGCAGGGCGGGGGGGTATAAGAAGCGAAACACATATCCAAGCTCGATCGGGGTAAAGCCGGTCGCCATTACGGTAGCGCGAAGGCTCGCAAGATCATATCGGCGATAATGTCCGTAATACTCATCGTAGTTGGACCACACCTCCTGGCGGGCAGGCACTGTGATTAGAAGCGCGTCTGCCCGCTTGAAAGCCGCTAATAAGCGCTGTAAGTAACCCGGCGGGTCGGGTAAGTGCTCGATGACATCGCCCAGCACAAGGGTATCCACCGAGGCACGAAACGATTCAGAGAGACTCTCGGCCGTCACGCCGGCGAACAGACGGCCTTGGAGGCGATCGGGGACCGGGACTGGCGAGAGTTCCACACCATAGGCATCAATTCCCCTTGCGATCAGGTATTCCACTAGGATGCCACGCCCGCATCCGACGTCCAGCACCCGGTTGGCGGGGAGGGCACGTAGGTGGCTTTCCAGGATGCGATTGCGGGCCAGATGCCAGTATTGCTGTTCGATGCCTGGCGGATAAGCGTCGGAGAATTGATCCGCGCCAAACTGAGTGTTTATTTGCTTTTTCTTGTGGATAAACCACGATACCATGAGTGTGATACAATCACAAGGTGTTATTTGTTGACAAATGCGTTCGAATGATTTCGATGACATCAAGCCCGAGCGTGACTGGCAAATGGCCCCGGTATCCGAACCGAACGCAGTAGCCGGATGCGAGATCGCCGAGGCGATCGGCCGCTTATTCCGGCCCCGCCGCGTTGTCACGGTCTCCCGTCCAGCCGGATTTTTGCTGCACGCTCTTTGGGCCCGCGGCATCGAGGCGTCCGGGCTTGATATCGAACAACTTCTTGAACCGCAAAGAGATCTCGACGCTGGTCAGGATGCGGTCGATTTGGTGATCTGCACCGAAGGCCTCGGACTCCTTGCGGGCGACGATCTCGACACCGCAGTTGGGCGCTTAACGGGCTTCGCGAAAGCGCTACTCTTTTCTCCAGGCGAGTTTGACGACAGTAAGTGCCGCCCTCCTTCAAAGGCGCTGATCGCCTGGCTGGAGTTATTTCGGGCTCATAATTTTGAGCCCGACGTTCTTTTTGATGGTGCCTTTCTAGGGCCAGCCTGCATCCTCCTGCGTCCTGTCGCGCTGAACAGATCGGCCGACTTGGTGGCGCTTTATGCCGACCATATTGTCGGAAAGACCGCGTTGATGAGGCAACGTGGACACATAACCGCGTTAGAGTCCGAGCTGGAGGCGGCAAAGAGCCAGATAGGTCGGCTACGTGGGTCCTCTGACCAGTCCGCTCAGGACCTTTTGCGGAGGGCTGGCGAGGTTACGCGGTTAGAAGATGCCGTGAGAAGAGGAGAGGCTCGAGTCGTGCGCCTAGAAGAATGTTTGAATCAGATGGATGCGGAACTTCGAGGAGTGAAGGCGAACCTGGCTGACTTGACAAGGAAATCATCGGAGCAGCAAGCCAGTGTCGCCGAGTTGGTTCAAGAGGTTGACGCTCTTGGCACCGCCGTGAACCGCGTGTCCGGCGACGTGCGGGCGATTCTGCAAAGCCGGAGTTGGCGCAGTATCTGCTTCATGGGATCGTTGTTACTTCTGCCTTACAAGCTCTTGGCTCGCCTGTCCGGCGGATCGGATCGGTAGAAATTTGGTCCGCGGCAATAGGCGCGGGCGCTGTTGAAATTGCCTCATGATTCCCGGAACACGGATGTTCATGCGAGACCCCATTGGAGCCCTCCCGGGCATTTTCGTCTGTCTCGCAGTACCCATCGGCCTATTCTTCGCTACCTTGGTGCCGCCTCTTCAGGTGCCCGACGAAATGGCCCACCTCGTCCGCGCCTATTCGGTATCGAACGGCGTATGCGTACCACCGCCGATGGAGACACTCCCTGCTGCTATCATTGAGCTGAATGCTGCATTTCCGCCCCTGCTGGAAAGAAGGCATCCGTACCGCCTGTCTGATTATCGATACTTCACAAATAAGACGCGGGTCAACCAAGAGGTAATGGAGATCCGGAATCCCGCGGCCAACCTCTATCATTGCGCACCTTATTTAGCGGCGGCGGCGGGAGTCGAAGCCGCCAAGCTCAGTTCGCAGCCGCCGATCTTGTTGTTATATTGGGCGAGGCTTGGGAACCTTTTCTTTTTTGTTTCTGTAATCTATGTCGCTCTTCGAATCGTGCCGGTTTGCCGGCCGGTGTTATTCTGTCTGGCTTTGATGCCCATGACTCTTCATCAGGCCGCATCGGCTTCTGCGGATGGGCCGACCATTGCGAGCGCTTTCCTTTTGTTCGCCTACGTGTTATTTTTGGCGGTGCGGCCGGACATCACGTCGATATCGGCGCGACAGTTCATGTTGCTGTGTGGGATTTTGCTCTTTGCGACACTGTGTAAATTCAATGTCTGGATGGCGCTGCTGGTCCTATTGATTCCCTCTAGGAAGTTCCGAGGCATGGGGCGACAGATGCTTGCGGTCACCTTCTGCATTGCAGTCGTAGTCTCCGGATGGGTGATATGGCGAGTCCAGGATAGAAGCCACATGCTCTATCTGCCTGCGGCCAAGGCACAGCAGGGCGTCGATGTCGATCGGAATGTCAACTTCCTTTTGCATCATGCGGGTGAGTACGTGGCTGTTTTGGGACGAACCCTGCAAAGGACAAAGGCGGAGTATGCCACCGAATTCGTTGGCAAGCTGGGTTGGCTTTCCGTGGCGCTGCCGTTTTGGCTTGTGTGCACGTATCTGGCTACCCTGACGGCTCTCGCGTTGCGCTCAGAATGCACGCTCTGGGTCAGCGTGAGAAGCCGGTTCGTATGTTTAGCGGTCGTGGTGGGCAGTGTCGTCTCGATTTGCGTCTTGCTTTGGACTATGGAGATGCGCGAGGCGGCCTATTCGAAGCTTGCTGATGTGGTTCAACCGGGGGTTCAAGGCAGGTATTTCATTCCGCTCGCCCCGGCTTTTTATCTGCTGTTTGCTAATCGGCGGTTTCGCCTAAAGGACACTGTGACGGTTGCGGTATGCGTCATCTTGGTTCTGGTAGCGGACTATGCGGCGATAGCAGCCGTGCATCAAACCTACTATTGGACCCCCAGCAAGACCCTGGCGCAGGCCGGGGTCTACCGGCGTGGTGTGTGGGTGTTGGATGGTAACGATGCACGGAATCCAAGTAGTTACGGTCCTGCGGCGGTGTTCGGCCTACCCGATGATATTCCTGTCGCGGGAGATTGGGATGGCAGCGGTGTCATACGCATTGGTGTCTTCCGGCCGTCGAATGCAATGTGGTATCTCGACTTGAACAACAACGGGAAGTGGGACGGCGCTTCGGGCGATGCGGAATATCAGTTTGGGGCGCCGGGCGATGTGCCCGTCGTCGGGGACTGGAACGGGGCGGGTATTTCCAACATCGGCGTTTTCCGTAGGGGTGCGTGGTTTCTGGATACGAATGGGAATCATGTATTCGATGAGGGGGACCGGATCTTCGTCTATGGCAGGGCCGGTGATGTACCTGTCGTTTCGAATTGGAGTGGTGCGGGAAAGGCGGACCAAATTGGTGTTTTCCGGGATGGCCTCTGGTCCGTTGACAGCAACGGCGATGGCGTGTATCAGACTAGTGACAGCCAATATAGATACGGCATCGCAGGAGATCAGCCGCTGGTAGGGAATTGGGATGGCGCCGGCCGGAAGAGGATTGGCGTGTTTCGGAACGGCGCCTGGTTTCTCAATGTCTCCGGGTCGAACAGTTGGGTTCCGCAATCCGATGTCCTTGCGGTATTCGGCAGAGCCGGTGACCGCGCCGTGGTGGGACACTGGATGGTTCCACCAAACTAAGTCTACCGGCTCCGTGACAGAGCCACGACCGTGAGAAGTTGCAAGAGAAACGCCCGCAAGCGGGCGAAGCAGGCGAAACAGCCTGCTCCGCCAAAGCAAACACACGACTTGTCTTGGTGGCGCAGGCGGTTTCGCCGGCGGTTTCGCCTGCGAATCGCGGATTCTTCTACGGCTCTTAAGGAACTCCTTCCCCGAACCTTTCAATTCAGTCGGTTACGGTGCAGGTTTTTCTTCGATGGGTACCAGTTTGCCACGTTGCTGAGCCTGCCGTTTGAGCTTCGCTCCGAATCGTTTCTCACGCTCGGCGTCGCGCTGCGCCCAAAGCGACGCGTCGTATTCGACTTGCTTCTTCACCATCGTGTACTTCGGCGCGCGCCAGAAGTTACCCCACCTGTGCTTTCCAAAAATGACCCAGGCGGCCTGTAGCAGAGCGTCGGAGGGGCGGCGTCCGTCCAGGGCCCCGGCCCGTGCGCAAGGTCGTTTGGTTGATCCCGCCCTTCGGACACGCCTTCTACGGCGGCATCTACACCATCTTGCGGTTCGCCGACGGCTGGGCC
>OBLU010004985.1_pt1 | contig 11951 bp, 11 predicted proteins | sample 1518681 | NCBI WGS metagenome assembly OBLU01 (sample SAMEA3539304, study PRJEB22396) | soil metagenome | biome: tundra; feature: field; material: soil | place: USA | collected 2010-05 | depth 0.15 m | reverse complement strand
CGGGGACGGTTGTGGAGGCGGGCGAGGGAGTGACCGGCTTTGCCGCCGGCGACCGGGTGGTGGCGCTCAACTCCGCGCCCTGCGGCAAATGTTATTTCTGCTTGCGCGGCCAGGAGAACCTTTGCGACGACCTCCTCTTCAACAATGGCGCGTATGCCGAGTTCATCCGCATTCCCGAGCGGATCGTGGCCAACAACACATTGCATGTTCCCGACCACGTGCCATTGGAACACGCGGCGCTGACCGAGCCGCTGGCCTGCGCGGTGCATGGCTTTGAGGACTCGCACCCGCGATCCGGGGATACGGTAGCCGTGATCGGCGGCGGCCCGCTGGGATTGATGATTCTGCATGTGGCCGCATTGGCGGGATACGAGACCATCGCCCTGGTCAAGCACGATGGCCAGGTGGAAGCGGCGCGACAATTGGGCGCGACGCACGTGGTACAAGGCCCATCGATCCGCAAGGCTATCCAGGAGACGCGCGCGCTGACGCCGAAGAACCGGGGCGTTGACATTGCGATTGAAGCCGTCGGCATGCCCGACGCGTGGCAGGAGGCAGTCGAGCTGGTGCGCAAAGGCGGCACGGTGAACTTCTTTGGCGGTTGCGCCGTAGGAACGCATGTGACTCTGGATACCAATCGCATCCACTACAGCGACATCACTCTGCGCGCCACGTTCCACCACACCCCGGCGATTTGCCGCAAGGCGCTGGATCTGATTGCCGGCGGACGTTTCCAGGCTGGAGCCTTCATCACCGGCCACGCTCACCTCTACGAACTCAACCGCGTCTTTGAGAAGCTGATGAATCGGAGCAGCGAGATCAAGACCGCCATTGTGCCCTGAGGAGAAGCGATGCCCCTGGCAACCGGCCAACCGGACAAAAAAGCGAATGCGGTGGATAAGGAAACGTTGATAGAGCGTGGCTGGGCGTGGCTGCCTGAGAGCTATCGCATCCCCGCAGTTGCACCCACGCTCGACGAAGCCCGCGCATATTGCAAACGGCTGGCCGAGTCGCACTACGAGAACTTCCACGTGGCGACCTGGTTCCTGCCCAAGGCGCTGCGTCCGCACTTTCATGCCATCTACGCCTACTGCCGCATCTCCGACGATCTGGGCGACGAGGTGGGCGACACGGCGCAGGCGCTGGCGCTGCTGGAGCTTTGGGGCGGCGAGCTGGATGCATGCTACGAGGGCTCGGCGCGCCATCCGGTATTTGTCGCGCTGGCGGATACGATTCGCGAATGCTCGATTCCCAAGGAGCCGTTTGCGGACCTTCTGACGGCCTTTCGACAGGACCAGACGGTTACGCGGTACGCGTCCATGGAGGATGTGCTTGCTTACTGCCACTACTCGGCCAATCCGGTGGGCCGGCTGGTGCTTTATGCCTGCGGCGAGGCGAATGAGGAGAACTTCCGCCTCTCCGATGCAACTTGTTCGGCGCTGCAACTGGCCAACTTCTGGCAGGATGTACGCAGGGACTACGCCAAAGGCCGCATCTATATTCCGAAAAAGGATATGGATTTCTATCGCGTCAGCGAGAATTATATTGCCGAAAGCATCGTTACGCCGGAGTTTCGCAGACTGATGCATTGCGAGGTCGATTATGCGCAGACACTTTTCGAGCAGGGGCTGCCGCTGATCGGGATGGTGAACCGCAATCTGGCGCTGGACCTGGATCTGTTCAGCCGCGGCGGCCTTGAGATTTTGCGGGCTATCGAAGAGCGGGACTATGACGTGCTGAGCGCCCGGCCGGCCATATCGAAGAGCACCAAGGTCAAGCTCGCGCTGAAGGCCGTGAGCGCCAGGCTGCTGCCGTTTCTAAGCCTCGGCAGGGGCGGGCGACGCACAGAGAATGAGGCTTGAGGCAGGAGCCCACATTGGACAAACGGCCATTGGAAGCGGCCTACGCGGCGTGCCGGGCGATTGCCAGGCGCGAAGCGAAGAACTTCTACTACGCCTTTGTTGCGCTTCCCATGCCGCGGCGCAATGCCATCTGCGCTATCTATGCCTTCATGCGCCAGGCCGACGATCTGGCCGATGACGAAAGCCTTTCCCGCGAAGAGCCCCGAGTCCGGCTGGACGCGTGGCTGGCTGCATGGCGCGGCGTTTGCGAGGGTGGTGAGACTGGCGACCCGATTTTTCTGGCCGTGCGCGATGCGGCGGAGCGGTTCCGAATTCCACTCGGCCTGCTGGATGAGCTGGTAGCCGGCGTTACGATGGACCTGAAGCAGGACGCGAGCGATGCCGCGGGTGCCTATGCCACCTTTGCCGATCTCTACGGCTACTGCTACCTGGTGGCCTCGGTGGTGGGGCTGGTCTGCATCCGCATCTTCGGCTACACGGATAGCCGCGCGGAGAAGCTGGCGGAGGAGACGGGCATTGCGTTCCAGCTCACCAACATCTTGCGCGACGTTGCCGAGGATGCGGAGCGCAACCGCGTGTATCTGCCGCTTGAGGATTTAGCGGCCCACGGCGTTTCGTTGGATTCTCTGCTGCACAGGGAACCTGGCGCGCCGCCGACGGTCAACGAGCGCGCGCTGCTCGCGGAGATCGGACGGCGCGCGGAGGGCTATTACCAATCGGCTCAGGCGTTACTGCCGCTGATCGACCGGGAAAGCCGGCCTGCGCTTTGGGTGCTGGTTCGGATCTATCATGGGTTGCTTAAGCGGATCAGGCGCGCGGACTACGATGTGTTTTCGCGCCGGGCCAGCGTGCCGATGCCGCAAAAGCTTGGCATTTTAGTCGTTGGCCTTGCGCGCATGGGGTGGGCGCGGCTGTTCGTTTGAGAGGATAGTTCGTACGTTTTGAAAGGGCACTGCTTTAGCCGTGCCATCATGCCGGAAGTAAATCGTCGGGCTTTAGCCCCCGAGGGATTGTATTTTCAACCACGTGCATTCCCTCGGCGGCTAAAGCCGTGCCCTTTCAAGGCCGCTTTTTGAGAGTGAATTCGTTCCAAGGATCGATGATACATTGAACCATTTGCAGAAAAAGTCCGAGAGGACCGTCACCGTGGTGGGGGGCGGCGTGGCCGGGATGAGCGCGGCCTGCGCGCTGGCCGAGGCCGGTTTGCGCGTGCAGCTTGTGGAGCGGCGCGGCTACCTGGGCGGGCGAGCAAGCTCCTATCTGCATCCGGGCGTGGATGAGGTCATCGATAACTGCCAACACGTGCTGTTCGGCTGCTGTACGAATCTTCAAGGGTTCTACCGGCGCATTGGGGTTGCGGACCAGATCCACTGGACCAGCGAGATGACCATGATCGAACCCGGAGGAAGCCGCTCGCTGCTGGGGCCGTCCAGGCTTGGTCCGTTGGGGCTCCCCGCGCCGTTGCATAGCCTCCCAAAGCTGATGGCGGCCAAGGCGTTCACGTTTGCAGACAAGCTGGCGCTGGGGCGGGCTTTTTGTGGATTGATGCGGCCGGTGCGGAGCGATTCGACGGAGAACCTGGGCGCGTGGCTCAGGCGCAACGGACAAACGAAAGGCGCGCTCGACCGTTTCTGGCGGCTGGTGATCGCCAGCGCGCTCAACGCGGACATCGACTCCATCGCATTGTTTTACGCGGCCAAGGTGATCCGCGAGCTGTTCATGAACTCGGCACTTGCGGGCAGCATGGGAATGAGTACAGTGCCGCTGAGCGAGCTCTACGCGAGCGCGCAAAGATTTCTTGAGCAGAACCGTTCCTGCATCCACTTCAACACCAGCGTGGAAGCGGCGGAGTGGGATGAAGAGACTTCGCAATGGACGCTTGCTACACAGAGCGGCCCTTTGATGTCGGAGTTCCTGGTGCTGGCGTTGCCGTTTGAGGCCACGGCCAAACTGCTGCCGCATATGCCGCAGGCCGACAAGGCCGATGCGCTCGGCAGCCAGCTTGAACACCATGAGCACTGGCCCATCTGCAGCGTGCATCTGTGGTTTGACCGGGAGATTACGACCCTCGATCACGCCGTGCTGCTGGATCGCGAGATTCATTGGATGTACAACAAGAGCCGGCTGCAGCCGTGGCGCAAGGGTAATTATTTGGAACTGGTGGTGAGCGCCTCGCGCGGATTTGCTCAGCTAACCCGGGAGCAGGCCATCGCGCAGGCGGTGCGAGAGCTGGGCGAGTTCTTTCCGGAAGTTGCTTCGGCAAAGTTGGAAAAGGCTGCGCTGGTGAAGGAGATGCATGCTACCTTCGGCGTGCCGCCCGGGATCGATGCTGCGCGGCCAACGTCCGCCTCGCCGTGGGCGAACTGCTTTCTGGCCGGGGATTGGACGGCGACCGGCTGGCCGTCGACGATGGAGAGCGCGGCGCGGTCAGGACATCTAGCGGCAGAGGCTGTTTGTGCAAGCATCGGTGAGCCGCGGAGAATCCTCGATGCGGATTTGAAGCCGCGGGGGTTCATGCGATTTGTTCGGTGATGATGCGGACCGTCTAGGCTGATCCTGTTTCTCAATGCGCCAGGAGATAGACGCCGATGCAAACCAGGATGGCGGCGGTCCAGCGGCGGCGGTCGACATTTTCCCTGAGGAAGACCTTGCCGGAAATTGCATTGGTCACAAGCGTCAGTGAAGCCGATGCGGGCGCAACCAGGCTCAGGTTGAGGTGGTTCAAAGCGAAGAGCAGCGAGAAGAAGGCCAACGCCAGAAAGCATACGCCTGCGAAGAACAGCGGGCAGGTGAGGACGGCGCGAATGGCGCCTTTCATGCCGGAGTGGGCGCGAATCTCATCCAGGTCGCCGATGGACTTCATGGCCGCGGCGGTGAGCACTTCGCCGGCGGTGGACAAGAGCACGATGGCGGCGATCATGGTTGCGGCGGTCCAGAGTCCGGGCTGCGCGGCAGGGAAGGGAATTGTCATCGCGTCTGCTCCTTTCCAAGAGCCGGTTCCACTGCTTCGGCGAGAGCTGGCGGTTGAGTCGTCGACCTTTCGGTCAGCGACGGTCCTTGCGCGACAAAGCCCACTCCCAGCGTAATCAGCACAATCCCCGCCCAACGTTCAAGCGAGATCGCCTCGTGCAGCCAGAAGCGCGACAGCAACGCGACGATCACGTTGCCGAAGGCTGTTGCCGGAAGCACAAACGTGAGATCGGCCCATGAAAGCGCCGTGAGATAGCTGGCGAAGAAGCCGATGAGCAGCGCGACGCCCACTACAAACCAGGGCGTAAAGACCGCGGCGACGAGCGTAGCGGGATGGGCCAGCGAGATGGCCGGCAGGCTGGTCATGCCGCGCGAGAGGCAGGCGTCGCCGAGAGGGGCGGAGACGGCAACCAATCCCAGGATCATGTATTGGCGCGGCGAGAGTTTTGCGTGAGCCATCGGAGGCTTGAAGTTCCTCGGTTGAACGCCTAAAGAAATCGAGGGCGGACGCGATGGCGCCGCCCTCAGTGGAAGCTGTGCGAGCTGTGGTTACGCGCCGGCGCTTGCGGGGGCTGGCGGATCGGCTTGATGACTGCGGGCGACTTTCACCATCTTGTTGCGCTGTGCGCGGAGCTTGAGGAAGGCTTTGGCCTCGACGTAGAGCCGGGGCAGATCGCGATTCATAAAGGCTTTCCAGACCACGCGGAATGCGGCCTTGGGGCGGAAGTAGTACTCGTCGTAGAAGCGGTGGACCATTTCGAGGACGTAATCGGTGGGCAGGCCGGGGTACTCGATGTGCGCCATCTGGTGGCCGCCTTCGTCGCTCATCGCAGCGGAATTCACGATGAAACCGTTAGCCTTGGCGTAGTCGTAAAATTCAGTTCCTGGGTAGGCATGGGCGATGCTGACCTGGAGGGTTTCCACGTCCAGCGACTTGGCGAAGTTGATGGTGTTGCGGATCGACTCTTTGGTTTCGCCGGGCAGACCGAGGATGAAGTCGCCGTGAATGGTCAGGCCGAGGTCTTTGCAGTCCTTGGCGAAGGCGCGGGCGCGCTCGACGGTGGCGCCCTTCTTGATGTTCTTGAGGATTTGAGGGTCGCCGGACTCGAAGCCGACGATGAGCAGGCGGCAGCCGGCATCCTTCATGGCCTTGAGGGTCTCGCGATCGGTGGTGACGCGTGAGGTGCAGCTCCAGGTGAGGTTGAGCGGCTTGAGCTTTTCGCACAGCTCGACAGTGCGGGGCTTCTGGATGTTGAACGTGTCGTCGTCGAAGAAGAACTCCTTGACCTCAGGGAAGTTCTGCTTGGCCCAGGCCAGTTCGGCGGCCACATCATCGGTAGAACGCTTGCGCCATGCGTGGCCGCTGAGGGTCTGCGGCCAGAGGCAGAAGGTACACTGCGCCGGGCATCCGCGCGTGGAGTAGAGCGCGATGAAGGGATGGAGCAAGAAGGGTACGTTGTAGCGCGTGACGTCCATGTCGCGCTTATAGATTCTTGTGGCCCAGGGCATCGCGTCCAGGTCTTCGACCTGCGGGCGGTCGGGGTTGTGGACGATTTTGCCGTCGAGCTTGTAGCTGATGCCGAGAATCTCGTTGAGCGGCTTGCCCTGTGCAAACTCGACCACGGAGTAGTCGAACTCGCGGCGGCAGATGAAGTCCAGCACAGAGCACTCGTTGAGGGCGCGGTCCGGGTCGGTGGTCACCGGGGGGCCGACAAAGGCGATGCGGATGGAGGGATTGGCGGCCTTGATGGTCTCGGCGAGGCGCTGGTCGCCTTCCCAGCCAACCGTGGAGGTGAACAGGACCAGGAACTCATAATCCTTGCAGATCTTGATGGTTTCTTCGGCGGAGACGTGGTGCGGAGGGGCATCGAGCAGGCGTGAACCCTCCAGCAGACCGGCTGGGTAGGCCAGCCAAACCGGGTACCAGTAGGACTCAATCTCGCGCGTAGCCGGCCAGCGCGAACTCGCGCCACCGTCAAAGTTCTTGAACGAGGGCGGATTCAGCAAGAGCGTCTTCAGGGGCATAGTCATCCCTTCCATTCTAACATTCCGGCAGTTTTTCAGCCGCTTTCCGTGGGTTTCGGCCTACTTTGCGTGCAGTTCGTGCAGCCAGTCTTCCATGTGGCCGAGGGCGCGGAGGAGGCTGAGGCGGGCCTTGACGAGGTCGAGCCCGGCGTCCAGTGCATCCTGGTACTTTTGGCGCTCGTCGATTCGGGCCAACTGTTCGGCTTTGGGGGATAGTTGGGGCTGAGCGGCAGGACCGGTTTCGGCGCCGTTGCCCAGTTCGAGTTGGGCGAGCACGGTCTTGAGCTGCTCATCGGCGATCTGTTGCTTTAGACTCGCAACTTCGGCCAAGGCATCCAACTCACGCAGGTTTCCGGTGAGCGAGGCAATCTGAATATCGTTCTGCTGCCGGGCCTGTTCGGCCTCGACGGTGGCGCGCAAAGCGTCTGCTGCTGATTCCTTAGATTTGGCGCGATGGCCGAGGTCGAATAGCGGAATCTGAATCGAGAATCCTGAGCTGAAGTTGGTGGTCGGGATGTCGTGCTGGTAATAGAAATCGGCGTCATTCAGTAGCTTGGTGCTACGGAGGTATTGTGCGCCGAAGCTGATCTGAGGTAATAGCATGTACTCTGCGTCTCCCCGTGCCACCCGTTGTTTGGAACGCGCAAGCATCTGTGCCGATTCGATGCCGGAGGTTGTGCGCTGCGGCTCGTTGGCGTGGACCTGGGGTATCTCTGGAATGCTGTCGCGATCCGGCGTGATGGAGCCAACGGGCAGGCCGGTAAGCGTGTCGAGTTGCTTGGCCAGTGTGCCGGCGCGCGTCTCCAGGCGCAGGCGTCTGAGCCTCAGTTCGGCCGCCGTCAGCTGTGCCTGCAACAGATCGCTCAACGGGTCAACCCCGGCCTCGGTACGCTCCTGCTCGATCGCGACCAAACGGTCCGCAAAGCTTTCCTGCTGGTGCGCCGCATCCAGTTCACGGCTTACTGTATCGAGTTCGATGTAAGCCGTTGAGGCGTCCAACGCGACCTGTTCGCGGGCCTCCTTGAGGCTGAGGGAAGCGGCCTGCAAGCCGGCCCGTGCCGCTTTGATGTACTGGAACTGTGGCAGGCTGAATACCAGTGACTGTACGGTACCGTCCAATATCGATGGAACACCCCCGGTGAACCCGACCGAGGGTACCGCGGGAAGCCCCGAGCCCATCTCCATGCTCGGTATGAAAACATCCTTGGTCTGCGCCAGGGCCGCGTTTGCCTTTTGCACGTCGGCTTCGGCCAATTTGACCGTGCTCGAGTTGCGCTGGGCCAGGTCAACCACCGTGGCCAGCGAGACCTGTGCCGGCGCGAGAGCGGGTGCGGCGGCAAGCGCGATTCCAATGAGAATTGGCGCCCAGGCGCCGCGCGGATTGTGTGGGATCTTCATGCGTATTGTTCCCATCAATGTTTAGCATCCTGACCTGGCCTGAACTCATGCGCCAGAGCCAGCGCCGCTGCCTGTTCCTGGTTTGCGGCCGCGGGGTCGCCGAGCTTTTCCTTCAGCCGCGCCAACCGGCTGAGCGCTACAAACGCCGGCGCCTCCTCGGTTTTCGCGGAGCCGGCCAGATAATCCTGGAGCATTTTGGCCGCCAGCGCCGGGTCGCGGTTGGCACTGGTCAGCACAGAGGCTCCGTCATAGAGCGCAACCCCCGCGTGTTTATCCCGTTCGGCAGCGCTTACGCCGCTATGCACCGCAGACTCCATCTCTGCCCAACGCTCGCGCCGGCGATAGAAGCTGGCCAGTGTGACCCATTGGAAGGCGGGATGCGCGCCAGCCGCAATGGCCTCTTTGAATTCCCGCTCAGCCGTTCCGTAGTCCTTGCGCCCTTCGGCAATTCGGCCGCGCAGCTCATGGGCGCGCGCCGGATCAACTTTGTCCAGTTGCGCGGCGATTCCTTGCGCTTTTTCAATGCCGCCGCCCACCACTCCAGGGGCCTTAAAGTAAAACTCGCCCAGGTCGGCCAGCGCCTCGGCATTGCGGGGATTAAGCCTCACCGACTCTTCGAACTCCGCCCGCACCCGCTTGGCGAGGGAAAATGCGCTCAGGAAAGAGGCGCGGTCCGCTTTCTCGCCGAGTGCCCGGCCCAGCCACAGATGATAGCCGGAGTTCTGCCCGTCCAAACGCACCGCTTGCTTGCACTCGCCGGCGGCGGCATCCCACTGCTCCAGCGTGAACCGCACGCGGCATCCCAGGTTGTGGGCCTCGGCCAGGTTCGCGTCCGACGGGGGAAGGGACTGGAGCAGAGCCAGCGCCTTGTCCGCTTCGCCTGCCTGGAGCGCCGCGTTGGCCTGGGCCAGCGGCTGCCCTGGGGTTTGCGCGGTCGCCGAAATCGCCACGGCTGCCGCCAGCAACCCTGCCGGCACTCCCGTTACCGCAAAGCGCAACAGCCTCACCGCATAACCTTGATCGGAATGCCCTCCTGCAAGGGCTGTCCATTGGTTGTCCCCGTTGCCACCCAATCTCCCTCCTGGAGTCCGGAGAGGATGGCCACCTGGGTAAGGTTGATGGTCCCAATGGTCACAGGGGTTCGCGCCAGTCCGCCGCCGACCACTTTGTAGACGTAGGGCTTGCCGTTTTCAGAGTGCAGAGCCTCGCGAGGCACACTCAGAGCGTTCGGTTCGCTGGAGGTGGTTACGGTGACGGTCACGTTGGTATCGGGCAGCAGATCGGCGTTTGAATCGTCGATCTGCACGAGCACCTCCCCGACGTTGCGCGTACCGTAGATAATGACCGTCGATGGCGTGCGAACAATATGACCGTGCCACTCCTGACCCGGTTTGGCGTCCCACTTGATCTGTATCGGCTGGCCGACGGCCAGCTTGCCGATATCCGGCTCGTCAAAATAGGCCCGCACGCGCTCATGTTTGAGGTCTGCCAGTTGCAACAGCAGCTTGCCCTCTTCAACAAAATCCGTGCGCCCGGCATCGAGGCTATAGACCGTCCCGGCAACGGGGGCGTAGTACGATGATTGCGCCACCACCTCCCGTACTGCCTCAAGGCTGGCTTCCGCGTCGGCCAGAGCTGCCTGCGCCCGCGCTACCTCGGCCGGCGAGTAGCGGCTTTGTGCGCTCTGCTCGGATGCATGCAAGCCGGCTTCCGCCGTTTCCAGCCGCTGCCTGGCGGCGGCCACCTCGCTGGGCGAGGCTGCGCCGGTTGCGTTGAGCCTGGTCACCGCATCCAGAGCGCGGCGCGCCTGATCGCGCTCCAGCCGGTTGCGGGTTATATCGGCGGCGGCCAACTGGCGCTCCTCCTGGGTTCCGTTGTGGGTAGCCGCTTCTACCGCGGCCAGGGCTGCCTTGACCCCGCTCTCGGCGGTGGCCACCCGGGCCCGCGCCTGCACGTCGTCCAGTTGCATCAATAGCTTGCCGGCCGGAACCTGGTCTCCAGCCTGCACATAGACAGCTTTGACGGTGGTGGCAACGGGGCTGTGGTACTCGTAATTCGCCTCCGGCTCCACGTGGCCGTTGGTGGGTACCGTGTTGATCAATTCCTGGTGGCCCACCCGCACTTCACGCACCGGCAGCCGGTCCCGCATGAGGAACCGCGCAGTGAAGAAGACGATGATGATAAAGACGGCCGCGCCTATCCAAAGCCAAAGCCGGCCTGCTTGCTCTCTCTGTTCTGCCATTCACGTAACCAGAGTCAGTATATAGGACTCAAGAAGAAGCCCTTGGGAGCAAAAATTGTATCCGGGGGCGGGACTGGTCCGGCAATCTCCGGGCTCGTACAATAGGGGTATGGCTCTGGAACCACGCTATACCGGCGAACATGCCAAGGCCGGCCTCGATTTCGCGTTTCCCGCAATCGAGACCTGGCAGAACCAGTTTCCCGGTTATGAGATATTGATCGACGACCCGGAGCTGACCTCGGTCTGCCCCAGGACCGGTTTGCCCGACTTTGGCCTGCTGACCATCCGCTACATGCCCCGCGAACGGTGCCTGGAGCTGAAATCGCTGAAAGAGTACCTGTTCAGTTACCGGAATCTTGGGATATTCCAGGAAAACATCGTGAACCAGGTGCTGGAGGATGTGGTCAAGGCCTGCGATCCGGTGTGGGCTGTGGTGCGCGGCGAGTTCCGGCCCAGAGGCGGGATCGGGACAACAGTCGAGGCACGCTGGCCGCGCACGGCGGCTTGAGCTGGCTGCGGAAAGACTCGGCATGTTCCGTCTGCAGAGCCCTTGGACAACCTATTTGCAATGGCCCTTCTGCCGATCGTCCGAAGGGTCTGACTGATGTTTGAACGCCATGCTAGACTCCCTACAACAACGATCAACCGCCTTGATTCGCTCGGAATTTGAGACGAAAGGGGTTGCGTCGTATCCGGAAGGGCGTACATGAATCGAGAACTGGCACTAAAGATCGTATTGGCGGTTGTGGGAATCCTCTTTTTGGCATTAGCTTACCCCATGACAATCTTCATTCGACAAGACCCTGGAGTTTCGATGATGTTCAGCCTTTACGTCACGCTCGGGGTATTCCTGCTTCTGGCAATCCGCAACCCGTCGGCGAGTCGCAGCCTGATCGCCTTCACGGCATGGTCCAGTTTCGCTCACGCCGCAATTATGGGAACTCAAGCATGCCGCAACATGGTTGCACGTGGAGAACTGATAGGCGTGGCCGTTCTCGTGGTCATCGGCGTAGCCTTGATCGCGCTCGCACCAGCGAAGCAGCCTACGCAGCCTGCCTTATGAGGTAGTAGTCATCAACCATATCGACGGGTGTCGCGGTTTCCAAATGCGGGCCACTTGCTTGTCCGCTGACCGTTGCTCCTGAGTGACCGGCTATTCGGAAGTAATTACGCGCCAAATTAGTGCTTATGGGGGTTTCAACCCCGCATAATGTCGGCAATTCACCGCAGGCTTTAGCCCCGGAGGCATGCTTTTTGCAGGATTTCCCCGAAAGCTGGCCTTTTTCCGCAGCCTGGGCACCCGCTTGTGATATTCGTTGTACCTCTCGCTGTTCTTGGCGAGACCACAACCTCGTGTCCACCTCGCCCCAAGCTTTCCGCACGCGTATGAGCCCCGCCTTGGGGACGCTGCTGCTGCTCATCGGGCTGAACCTTTTCAACTACATCGACCGCTA
>OBLU010004983.1_pt1 | contig 11955 bp, 14 predicted proteins | sample 1518681 | NCBI WGS metagenome assembly OBLU01 (sample SAMEA3539304, study PRJEB22396) | soil metagenome | biome: tundra; feature: field; material: soil | place: USA | collected 2010-05 | depth 0.15 m | reverse complement strand
TGCACGACACCTACCGCCAGCGCGAAACCATCTTCGCCGCCACCATGGCCGACCGGACCGAGTGGGACCACGCCACCCGCGCCCAGCGCCACCTGGCCGTCGCCGCCGACGCCGAACTACGCCGCCGCCACCCCGGCCAGCCGTTCCCCCCGCTGCGCTCCGCCGAACCCGAGCCCGTCACCCAGGCGCAGCGCGACGAGCTCACCCCGACCGCGGAGAATCCAGACGCCAGCATGAGCCCGTGGGTCAAGGACCTGGCCGCTGCCCGCCGCACCTTCGCCGACCGGCTCGCGGACCGGCAGAGCCTGAAGCTCCCGTCCCAGGACCCCGGCTACGGCGACCTCGGCCCGGCGTTCCCCGCCTGGCCCGGCCCCGGCCACGACGCGATCTTGCAACCTCCCAAGCCCGAGATCCCGCCGTCCCCGCAGATCCTCCAGCGCGCCGCCGAACGCGACGCTGACTACGAGGCCGCCGATTGACAGCAGCCCGATGCGTGCCCGCACGGCCTCCCAGGGCCACGTCCGTAACATCGTCTTTACCGGCCTAACGACCGCGGCCTCAGCCCCTCCATAAGGCTCACGTCTCTTCCTCACGGACGCGGTGACGACAGCCACGCCTGGGGCTCTGTAGGTCAGTTTTAACGCCACTTATCGGTCAGTTGCGGATCCAGTTGTTGATCAAGAGGGTGCGTTTTGTCGGTGAGATCTGGCTCCGCTGCTCGCGGTCGGGCCATCCTCGGAGCCGCGAGGATGGCCGTCCTCCGTCGCGTATCAAGGTCGTTCGGCCACAGGTTTCGCCTGCGGGTTGGCGGTCTCCGAAATCGCAATCTGCTCATCAACGGCCGCCAGGAACTGCCCGGAGACGCCCGGCCCGATCACGGAATGTAACTCGGCACTGGATTTCGTCCGCTCCTGATCCGCCGATCTGCGCTCATTTCGCTTGTGTCGTCATAGTTCGGACTGTCACGCCGAACCGGTCATTCTGTCGCTGCCAACGAAGCCGCTCTGGCCGGGATGGACGACCAGGAGCCCATTCCGGTGGGAAGGGCTCACCCTCAGGCAGCTCTGGTCGTGGTATGGCGGCCGGGGACCCAGCCGGGGGCGCTCCTCGGCCGCCATACCGTCTTAACTTTCCGCCTCTTGGGCTTCAATTACCTCCTTGAGCCTTGCGTCAAGGTCGACCTGTGACGCGTATCTCTGGGCGGCCTCGGCCAGCTGCGTGCGGATGTAATCGTCGATGGCTGCGTACTCGGAATCGTCGCAGCTGGTCATGGTGAACGTCCGTCTATGAACGTGGTCTTCGGCGTCATAGGTCTCCCGTCGCCATCATCTCCTTCAGGGTTCTGCGGGCGTGCCTGAGATGCGACCGGACCGTGGCTTCCGATACGTCAAGCAGCTCGGCGATCTCGCCACATGGCGCGCCGTCATAGAACAAGGCAGTGACGGCGCGCTGCATGGGCGGTAGCGCCCGGAGCAGGCGCAGGACCTGTTGTTGTTCCGTGGCGAAGATGCTCAGGTCCGGATAGAGAACCGTGCTGCGGTCGGCATCCTCCAGCGGGACCGTCTTGAACCGCTGATTGTCGCCCTGCTTCGGCCATGTGCGAAACGCGACGGTGCGGAGCCAGGCGGTGGGCTCGCGAATGGATTGCCAATGCTGCCATGCCTGGATCATCGCCTCCTGCGTGGCATCTTCTGCGTCGGCTCGACTCGCTCCTGCGGAGATCAGCAGGACGACGGTCCTGCTGAAGCGCTCCTGGAAGAACGAGGCGAAGCCGTTCTCTGTCAACTACCGGTTGGGGCGGGCATTCATGGCTCCTTTCACCCGGGTCTCGGCTAGCGAGGCGGCAAGAGCGAGCTGCCGTTCGCGGCACCTCGCTCCCCCTCAAGCAAGGGCACCAGCCAAACCTGGGCAGCGCCCGGCCTCCCCTGGCTGAACCCCTTGCTAGCCGTTATCTCTTAGTGTCTCCTGCGCTCGCCAAGTGTGCAGCCGACGGCCAAAGTCCCGGCGCTTATCCCGAACTCGCAGCTTCGCTGCACGATAACGGCCGCGTTCGGCTACTCATTGACAAGACAGTCCAGCGGAAGGAACCCCCGTATGTTGCCTGCGCGCCGTGGGGAGCGGAATCTCTTCGAAATCCAGAAGATCTTCAATGCCGTCACAGTGACCGTCGGCGGCCTCTACCTCACCACGCATTCGGTCGCGGTAACCCTGATCGGAGCTGCTGCCGGTGCGGCCGTAACTGGCTGGACCACTGGACTTGAATACAATCGAACGCGGACGAGGGCTGGTTCAGGGACGCCAGTGCGTGAGGCAGGCGAGACCGCAGATACCGTGAGCGACGCGACTGGCGGTGCGCATGACGGGCAAGTAACTGCGCCGTACCCCCGATGAACCGCTAGGCCACTGACATGTGCGAGCCACCTTCAGAACGTTGGAGTCCGGGTGCTGGCATCAGCCCCCGCCAGCTGATACCGATGGCACATCCGCACCTGACCTTTGCAGGGGAGGCGCTAGCCGCAGTCGCCCCGATCCGGCACGGTCCGCTCGCACGCCTCGCCAGCGCGGTGTAGTCAGTGCTGATATCAGTGATCACGTAATGGATGATCTGCGCACAATCCCTGCTGTATTCAACAAGGTCACTGGTGTCAACGGAATCGGCGTTCGGCGCGAACCCGGCAGCGCTGCGAACAGGAAATCCGCTCACTTTCCGTAATGACCGCCGTCTCATCGCCGTGACCGCCAGTGGACAGATTCTGATTCTGATAGCCGCCGACATGCGGGCGCCCACCTTGACACACTCCTGCAGACGGCGGATTCGGCACCTGCGAGGAAGAGCCGGGTGTAGTTGTCAGCCAGTGGAGTCAGAACTCGCCGACACCGATTTCCCGCTGAAAACCGGTGGATCCAGAGCTGACCAACAAATGGAGTCATGACTCACGCACATAACCACGCCTGCGTCCGTTACCGTGATCGCATGTCGGCTGGCCCCCTCCGGTCCCTGCGCGGATGAACGATTCCCAGGACGTCCTCGAGCGGGCCTGCGCGATCGCCGGGATCGACGCCACGGGTGCACGGCTGCTGCGGGTCGGCTCCAACGCGGTCTACCGGCTCAAGGCACCCGTCATCGCCCGGGTGTCCCGCCCCGGCGCTGACACCGGTGATGTGCGCAGGACAGTGGCGGTCGCCCGGTGGCTGCAGTCCGTCGGCTATCCGGCGGTCCGCGTGGTGGACGTCGACCAGCCCGTCGTGACCGGCGGCCGCATCGTCACTTTCTGGGACGCTGTCTCCGACGACGGGGACCAGTACGCCAGCGTCGCCGAGGTCGCCGAGGTCCTGGTCCAGCTGCACCAGCTCACCGCCCCCGATGACCTGCACCTCCCCGCGCTGTCGCCGTTCGAGAACGCCCTGCACCGGATCGAGTCCAGCACCTGGCTGACCCCGCAGGACCGGGTCTTCCTCACAGCGATGCTGGCCCAGATGCGGGCGCTGTACGCCGGGCTCGAGTTCACCTTGCCGGCGGGCGTCATTCACGGCGATGCGAGCATCGGGAACGTCCTGCGCGATGACCGCGGTCACCCGGTGGTGATCGACCTGGACGGCTTCGCGGTCGGCCCGCGGGAGTGGGACCTGGCGCTGACCGCCATCTACTACGACAGCTTCGGCTGGCACACCCGCGAGGACTATCAGGACTTCGTCCGCGTGTACGGCTACGACATCATGACCTGGGCCGGCTACCCGGCCATGCGGGCCGTCCGCGAGTTCTTGAACGGCGTCCTGGGTGACCGGAGCCGGATCACCATCACGGCATGCTTCGCTCACGGCACACCAGGCTTCCTCATCATCGGCCACATCGCCGGGCCGCCCTCCGGAAGGTTAAACGGTGCGTCCGGCCGGAGCTCGTAGCCGTGGGCCAGGTACAGGTCCCGGCTGCGCGGCCCAGAGGCTTCCAGATAAGCGGGCAGACCCTCGTCGTCAAGCCACGCGTGGCCGGCGCGCAAGAGCGCGGTCCCGGTGCCCCGGCCTTGCACATCCGGGCGGACTGCGAGGATGGTCAGGTGGCAGTGCGCGACGCCGGCCGGGTGGTGCCGGTCCAGCGTGGCGTCGAAGGCCGCGAACCGGCCGGTCCAGGGACGTGTCACGGTAACCAGCCGCGTGTCATACCCGTCGGCCTGGCCTGCTTCATCTTCCCCGGCGTAAACCCACAGCGCGGCGGCGGTGCGGTCCGGGGTGGTGCAGACGATGCCGCTGGTCATGGCGTCCTCAAGGTACAGCCGGAAGTAGCCGGGAAAGATCTCGACCCGGTCGGCCGGGTCGGCGATCAGCCACCGGGACGGTGCCAGGTCGCAGAAAGCGTCCGCGATGACCCGGCTGAGGACATCCAGGTCAGCCGGATCCGCGCGGACCACGGCCGCGCCCGCGTGGCCGGCCGGCAGGCCGGGCCTAAAAGTCATGACGGCCTGCCAGGGGTGAGCTGCCCGGTGACGGCGTGGGCGCCCAGCCCGATGGTGGCGTACACCTGCGGCCGGCGGACCTTCAGGACCAGCCCCCAGCCGAGCCCGCCCGCCGCGACAACGGCGTAGCTGGCCGGCAGGGCCCAGGCAGCCGGGTTACCGGGAGGGACGCCGAGCAGGGTGTTGTAGTGCAGCACCGCCAGCACCACGAGGCCGGTCAGCAACACGGCGGCCAGGGCGGGGGCGATCAGCCGCGGCCAGGCACCCTCGCCACGGGGGTCTCGGCCGAAGAACGCGATCACCGCGACGGCGGTCACGGCCAGCAGGACCAAGATGCCGAACCCGCCGGAGCTGCCGAGCCAGAAGAACAGGTCGGTCATCGGCGGCCAGCCGCAGGCCGCGTACACGATGATGACGGCCAGGCCGGTCAGGCTCTGGGTCAGCGAGGCGGCTTTGGGGATGCTGTTGGGACCGGTGCGGCCCAGCGCGGCTGGCAGGACGCCTTCCCGGCCGAGGGCGAAAATATAACGCCAGACGCAGTTGTGGAAGGCCAGTGCCGCGGCGAACAGCGAGGTCAGGAACAGCAGCTGGGCGGTCTGGGACAGCCCGCTGCCGCCGAGCCCGAACAGCAGGCCGGGGCCCTGCGCGGCGGCCGCGGCGATGACCCGGTCCTGTCCGGCGTAGGCGGCCATCGCCCAGGCCGCTCCCGCGTAGACCACCGCGATCACGCCCAAGGCGAGGTAGGTGGCCACCGGGATCGTCCGCCGGGCGTGCCGGATTTCCTCGGCCAGCACCGGGGCCTGCTCGAACCCGACGAACCCCAGGACCGCGACCACGCCCAGCACCCCGAACGTGCCGAACCCCGCCGAGGTGAGGCCAGCGGGGGAGAGCGTGGCGAAGCTGAGGTGCCCGCCTGCCGGGCGGGCCAGCCCGCAGGCGGTCTCGGCGAGGACGACGATGATCTCGGCGGACAGCAGCACGCCCAGGATCTTGCCGGTGATGTCGACCCGGGCCAGGCCCAGCACGGTGACGACGGCCCAGGCGGCCAGCGCCCACACCCACCAGGCCGCGTGCAGGTCAAGGTGCGCGGCGGCCTGGCTGGCCGCGGCCGGCCCGAACGCCCCGTACAGCCCGACCTGCAGGAAGGTATAGGCCAGCAGCGCTACCAGCGCGGCGGCGACGCCGGGGACGCGGCCCAGGCCCCGGGCGATGAGCGCGTAGAAGGCGCCGGCGTTGGTGATGTGCCGGGTCATCGCGACGTACCCGGTCGCGAACAACGCCAGGATCACCGCCACGACCAAGAAGGCGGCCGGGATACCGGTCAGCCCGGTGGTCGCATAGGCGGTGGGAATGACCCCGGCCGCCACTGTCAGCGGCGCGACGCCGGCCAGGACGAAGAACAGGACGGTCGGCACGCCCAGCCGGTCACGGGCCAGCGCCCGTGACATGCTGCCGGGCTTCGTCCCGGCGGTGTGCGTTCGGTACATCAAGGGGGGCCTCCAAGGTTCTGGTTTCAGGTGGGGTTTCACAGGCGGTGGGCCAGCACGGCGCTGCCGATGGCCGCCTGGGTCTGGGCGATCAGCTCCCGCAGGCCGGGATCGAGCTGCCCGACGGCCTCCTGCGGGCTTCGGTCGGCCGGGGAGGCGTACTGGGCTAGGCGGAAGCTCAGCCCGCACGCGTCGGCCAGCCCGGTCAAGGCGGCCTGGCCGGCGGTGCAGGGCCGGGCAGGATCCAGCGCGGAGCGCGCCCGCAGCAACGGCGAGAACGCCCAGTCGGCGTCCACCGGAACCCAACGCCCGCGGTGCCTCCAGCCCCGCCCGCCGGACCGCCGCACGTACCCAGACCGTTCCAGCCGGCGGGCCACGTCCTCGGCGGCGGTCCGCGCCAGGTACACCAGCCAGTCCCGCACCGGATGCGGCTCGCGCTCGTCAGCTATCTGCCCTCGGACCTGACACGCGAGCATGTCACCGGGTGCGATAGTTCCGGGCACGACCGTGCCGTCTCGCCGCAGGCTGATGCCGCCGCCGAGCATCAGCTCGGCCAGCAGGGCGCCGGCCAGCCCGGTGCCCAGGGCTCGCGGCTGTACGTACGGCTTGCCGCTCACCTCGTGGTGGCCCATCAGGTACAGGTCATCGGCGACCAGCCCGGTCCCGCCCAGCCCCGCGCTCATCGTGCCCCGGCCCTGGCGAACCAGCCCGGCGCGCCAGCCTGATCATGTTCCGGAACGGGCACGGACAGGGCGCCCGCGGACAGAACCCGATGCAGCCAGGCCCAGGCGTCGCTGGCCGGCGCGCGCAGCGGCTGGCCGAAGTCGCACCACACAGCCTGCGCCCCGGCCAGGCGGAAGCTGCCCCACTGGGCGGTGACCGAGTCGATGAGCGCCAGGCCCCGGCCGCCTTCGTCCAGGCCGGGACCCTGGCGCAGCTGCGGCGTGCCGGATCCGCCGCCGTCGCAGACCACGATCCGCGCCCCGGCGGACCACAGGCAGTAGCCCGCCAGGACCCGGCCGCCTGCCGGGCCGTGCATCACGGCGTTGGCGTATAGCTCGCTGACGGCCAGCGCCGCGTCGGCCGGGTCGACGGGGCAGTGATGCCGGGTGACGGCGGACCGGATCCAGTCCCGGACCTGCCGGGCCTGGCCGGGGTCGGCGTCGGTGACCCGCCATCCGGGACCGCGCCATCCGCCGATGATCACTGCTGTCCTCCCTCCTGGGGCCGTCTGGGGCCGACTCGTCCGGAGCCGGGCTGTGACGGCCTGTCCCGGGCCGGCCACCTGCCGACCGCTCCAGCGATGAGTCATGCCAAGAGCAAAACGACAGTGATAACACCGGTACAAGTACTGACGGCAGCGGACACGACCCCAAATGACCTATTGCGCAGGCGAACCGGACCGTGGCACGCTGTTGTCGGCTGGTCATTGCGCGCCTGCATCTCCACGAGCGCGGCCAGCTCCCCGCCGGCGTCCAGCAATTCGTCAAGGCGAAGCGCTATATGCTCTGACGCGCGCTTGCGGCCGTGGCTGATGTTCGATAGGTAGCCCGCGCTGTACTGCACACGGCGCGCCACTTCGCGCAGCGACAATCCACGTGCCTCTATGAGAGAAGAGAGTTTCTCTCCGAAAGGCGTTGCTGCTCGCGGCCTGCGAAGCAGAACATGATTATCTTCTGGTGCTATGTGCTCACGGTCGGCAAGGTCAAGCAGGCACAGCACATCGGTCTCGTAAACCTTCGCCAGCATGCACAGTACCAAAACGGATGGCTTACGCCCGTTATCTGGCCACTTTTCGAATTCACACAATCGTGAACCGGTCAGGCTTGCGCCAACCTGCGCGCCCGCGTCTTCCTTAGCCGCCTGCGCATTGAATCGCATTGCCGCGTGGTCGAGGGACCACCCGTGGGCAAGCCGGTATGACTCACGCGGACGCACGCGATACCGGCGCGCCAGCTCTGCCGCGATTTCGTCATGGCCAAACCCTAGGCCGCACATGCGCTCACGCAGGTCGTCTATTTCGGCCTTGAACCCTTTATGCCCGACCGCCGCCGACACATCACCCGTGATCCCGTTAGCGCACGGTATAGCGTGGCCCGCTATTTGACCCAACCTGGGTATCGGCTCATTACTTCGACTCGCCATGGCTTCCTTCTTTGATAACGGCCAACTGCGGCGGGTCACTCCGCCGCGCGGTCCTGTCTGCCCCGCGCTCATGATTGGTTCTCCGGTAGTTCTTCGGGGTCATGAATCCTGAAAATCAGGCAACGTAGTAAGGTCCGTTGCCAGTGCCGAGCACTCCCAGCCGGGCCAAGAGGTTCTTGGCTCGCTTGTAGCTGCTGGGACTTGGGACGAAATCAAGCTCCCGTCCGAACTCGGCATTGGACGGCAGCGATGTTCCCCTTTCCCTGCCCCGTGCCCATATGGCAATGACCGCCGCTATCTGGTGATCCATGCGGTTGCTGGCCTGCCACTCGCTGACCTGCGCGTCGCTTGCGCTCGCCATCTGGCCGCCTCCTAAATGAGCGGTGAACTGAGGGGCAAGGACCGTCATGCACGGAGGCGAGACGGGCTAGGGCTAGACTGCCGCGTAGTGACCCAATTACGCTATGGGGCGTGGGGAAGCGCCCCAGAAATGCCACGACTGCCCCAGCGAGAGAGAGTGTGCCCCGATGCCGCCCCGAACACAGTCAAGGAGTTCCGAGACCAACGTCGGCGCTCTCCTGGGGGAGCACCTCAGGCGAGCCCGCGTTGCATCCGGGTACCGCAGCCAGGATGCCCTAGCCTCCGCTCTCGGGACCGACCGCTCTGTCGTCACCAAATGCGAGACAGGCGAGCGCCCGCCGAACGTCAGCGTGCTCACAGCATGGCTGGATGCCTGCGAGATCACCGGGCAGCTCCGGGCGGTCCTTGAAGGACTGTCGAAGCTCGCGCGGACCAGGGAAGGCCCGGTAAAGCAGTGGGTCGCGCCGTGGTTCGAGACTGAGGCCAAGGCCCATACACTCCGCTACTGGGCACCGGTGATCGTTCCTGGACTGGTCCAGACTCCGGCCTATGCTCGCGAGTTGTTCGCCGCGATGGGGCACGATGAGGGCAAGGTAAGCGAGCTAACCGAGGTCCGCATGGGTAGGCAAGCCATCCTCGACCGCCCCGATCTGCCGGACGTCACGATCGCGCTGTGGGAGCCGGTGCTACACCACCTGATCGGGTCCCCTGAGGTCATGAGGAACCAGCTAGCCCGCCTGGTCGAATTGTCCACACGGCCCCGGATCCTGATTCACATCCTGCCTGGCAAGCTGGGCGCGAACGCCGGCCTGGGCGGGGCGATCAATCTCGCGGCCACCGGGGACGCTGCTGAGCTGCTGCTGAGCGATGGGCTTGTGGAGGACCAGCTCACGAACGATCCGGCGCTGGTCCGCAAGGCGTCCACTACCTTTAATGGCGTTCGGTCGGATTCGCTGCCACGCTCGGACAGCCGTAACGTGATCATGGAGGCGATGGAAAGATGGAGCGATTGAACCCAGGCTGGCGGGAGTCCAGCTACAGCGGCAACGGCGGAGCGAACTGCGTCGAGACCGGGAGCGTGACCGGCGCGGTCCTGATCCGTGACACTAAGGATCGCGGGAACGGCCCCGTCCTGCGCGTGACCCCCGCCGCGTGGCGTCGGTTCACGGCGTCCATCAAGGGCTAGCCGACCTGCGCAGGTTCACGAGCGGTTACCCCGTTCGTGCGTTCTGCCATGCCCTGGCAGCCTACGGCCTGACCGGGGCCTTGCCTTGCCCGAAACATAGCTCGAACTGTCCCCGATCCTGAGCGGGGCAGGGTAACCCAGGGCTGGGAAGCCGGCGGGGGCCTTTGCGAAGTGGATGCGGAAGGCATCCCCAAACCCCCGCCGAGCCACCGCAACTCTACACTAGACCTCTAGTGATGTCTAGTGAGTCTCACTAGACGTAGCTAGGTGTTTGTGCAGGTCAAGTGTCATCTAGCATGATCAACATGTCGCTGGATGACCGATCTGACCGGATACGGCATGATTCGTCCGTACCCGTGGCTACCCAGGTCGCTCGGGACATCGAACGGGATATCGGGGCAGGCCGGCTCGCGCCGGATACGCGACTGCCAAGCGAAGCGGACCTGGCCCAGCAGTACGGCGTGGCCAGGATGACCGTACGTCGTGCTGTGGCACAGTTGCGAGACAAAGGACTAGTCATCACTGTTCACGGCCGTGGCTCTTTCGTCGCGCCCGGCGATGATCAGATGCGCTAGCAAGACCGCCACAATACCCCCGAAATTTCGACGGTGGGGGTTCACCCTTCGCTCACCGGAACTACTTTCACGATGCGCGACACGCTAGGCTGAGGGGGGATAAAATCGTCCCCGGTTATTCTAGTGATCTCTGACCATGAAAAATGGGAACCCAGCTGGTCTAGGTTTGCCGACTCACCGACAGCCAGGACAGCGGTACGGAAAGGCAACCCCGGCATAAGCTCAAGCAAAGATTCCGTAACCGAATGAGGAAGATTACTGATCAGCACGTCACAGGAAACCCTTTGGACTATCTCTAGGGCATCACCTCGCAGGACCTTCGCATGAGGTACGTTCTGCTGGAGGAACCCGATTAGCCTCTCATCAAGTTCGGCCACTGTGAGACTTCTGGATTGCGGAAGCTCTCGTGCCACGGTGCCGATCCCGGCGCCAACTTCCAAGACCTCATCGGTAGGGCGGATACCTGCTGCTGCGATCAGTTTTGACAGTTTCCCGGCGGATACCAAGAAGTACTGTTCAAGTTTCGGATCTGCATAGGCAGCCATTTCACGGTCACTTTTCACTAGACCGGAGCCTCATCTAGCGCCGCACTTAGCATGTTTGCCTGCTCCTCAAGGGTAGACGGAACCTTGTCATGTGCTGCTATCCGGCGAAGTGCGTTACGCAGGAGAACGACTGTGCGCGTTGAAGCTACTTCCCTCGCAAGCGGAAGCAGTTCCCGGATTGTCTGTTCCGCGGCACCCCAGGTTGTGTTATCAACTTGCGACTGCAAAAGGTACGCGCGATGGAGATACTGGCTCCGTACTTCAGTGGCTTGTGTCGCAACCACGGAATGCTCAAACTGGGTTATCGCGCGATTTCCCAGCCCTAGATCACGCTCAACCATGGCTTCATGCCATGCTAGCTCTCGCTCGTCAATCCACCAGGCCCACGCGGGATCGCCATCACTCAACCCATCCAGGAACAGGTTCCGGATCTCGGGAAGCAGGTGAAGGGCGCTCACGTCGCCGCTCTGGGCAAGCGCGCGGGCTTTCCGGGTCAGGAACAGTGCCTTAATCCGAGGGGATAGCCTGTAATCTCCCTCTAGAACTGAACGTGCGATCTGGAGCGCTTCCCTCGGTCGGCCCTGAGCCCCAGCGTGCATGCTCGAATTCTGGAGAGTCAGCAGTTCAATGCTCCTGTCGCCGGCCAGGCGGGCGAAATAGAGCGACTCCTGATTCATCCGGCGAACAAGATCATGTGCTTCCGCGTCGTAGGCTAGCCAGCCGACGACTTCCGCCAGTTCACCGGCAGCGGATTGCAAATCACGTTCCAGCTTAGGATCGTAGGTCCCCGCGCCGAGCTGGTCGTGAAGAGAACGGAAGAACCTGGTTGAGAGCCTGACGAGGTCCGCCCCGCCAAACCTGTTATCGAGTGCCACAATCTCGCGTATATGGCTATGGACTGACAGCAGATATTCAGAATCGGCAAACTCCGGTGTACTGGCGTCCAAGGATGCCCCGAGCAGGTCTGCGCCCGGGAGCCTGAAAGCTTCGACATGGCCTGCTCGATTGCCGTTTACAGACTCGCCCACCAGCATTGCAAACTGTGCCTTAGCCCGGTCCGATGCACGGTCAAGTGCCTTATCGAGAGCCTCCTGTACCGCTGCTCGAGGAGTCATCTCTGGGCACTTGCGCCAATTGGCGACAGTGCGAGCCGACACTTTCACGCATGCTGCGAATGATTCGTTGGTCATGCGCAGTGCTTCCCGG
>OBLU010004981.1_pt1 | contig 11961 bp, 9 predicted proteins | sample 1518681 | NCBI WGS metagenome assembly OBLU01 (sample SAMEA3539304, study PRJEB22396) | soil metagenome | biome: tundra; feature: field; material: soil | place: USA | collected 2010-05 | depth 0.15 m | reverse complement strand
CGCTTCGCGTCCATCAGCGACGGCTCGGGCCCTTCGGATGCCTTCGAGGGGCAGATCTGGTCCCCGGGGTTTCCCGATTTTCGCGCCGCGGCGGGGGGTGATTTCGTCGGTGCGTCCGGTCCGGTGCTGGCCCGCTGGTTCGCGCAGTCTGCCCGCTTCTATCTCGGCAACGCCCGAAACGTCCCTCTCTATCTGGCGCACGGCACGGCCGATACCAGCGTCCCCGATTCGACCGCGCTTTTCCCTTACCGCAACACGCACCACATCGCCGACACGCCGGGATTCAAGGATGCCCGGGGCTCCGTGCCGACCCTTTCCGAGCTCCGGCTCCAGGATTCCAGCGGCTACGTCTTCCAAACGTCCTATCCGGCGGGCGTCGACCACGTGGAAGAGCTCGTGCTCGTCCCGAAACCTCTTTTCGATTTCATGCAGGGCGAGATCCGAACGCATCATCCGGACCGGGTCGTGGCGACGACGTACGACGCGACAGAGAGGGGCTATTACTGGGCTCGGCTCGGAAGGATCGGCCCGCCGGACGGAACGCCCGCAGGACTCGACACCACCGTCGACCCCGCCGGGAACGCGCTTTCGATGAAGATCTTCGGAAGTCCGAGCGTCGATGTCCAAGTGGGGGATGCCGGGCTCGATCCCTCTCAGCCGTTGACGCTGCATGTTGCCGGCGGACTCGCGCTCTTGCGCCTTTCGGGACCGTTTCCGGCACGGCTTCGCGTCCTGCGCGACGGGGTCCTTCTGAGCGAAGGAGCGTCCTACAGCCGGATCGGCTCCGATATCCTCCTGTCGCCTTCCGACGGCTTTCAGGGAGAAGAGCTGAGGGTCGAAGCCGAGCCGCCAGGAGCGCTGTCCGAAAGCGACCTTCTCGTGCCGGCGCTCGTCGACGCGCCGGGTCTTTCGGGCGCGGCGTTCAGCACCGAGTTGACGCTGACGAATCTCTCCCCGCTCCCGCTCACGATCGAAGCGTTGCTGTTGGACGGGTCTCTCGCCACGACTTCCATCGAGATGTTTGCGTTCGAGACGCAATCTTTCACGTCGCTCTCTCTTTTCACGTCGTTCGGAAAGCCGGGTGGAGTTGCCCCCCTTCGGCTTCGGATCGTGGGCGGAACACCGGGTGTCCTTCTCGCTTCCTCGCGCGTCTTCAACACGGTCCCGGGCGGCGGAACCTACGGCCTGTCGTTTCCGGTCCTCTCCGCGAGCGAGTCCGTCCTGAATCCGGGCGACGAGGCCGATCTTTTCGGAACGACGGATGCCCACCCGGCGCGCATGAACGTTTCGCTCTTTGCCCCCTTCGAGGACGTGACGGCGTTCCTCGAGACGTTCGATCCGCTGGGTGCCGCGGTGTCGAGCCGCGCTCTCACCGTCCCGGCCGGATCCCGCATGCAGGAGAACGACGTGCTTTCCGGCGTGCCGAACCCGGGACGCGTCTCGGTGTCGATCCTGTCGGGCCGGGCGCAGGTCTACGGAACGGTGATCTCGAACGCGTCGACGAACGATCCTTTCCTGAGTCCTCCGCTTCTCAGAAGCAGGAGCTCGATGTTCTGGACGATTCCGGCCGTGGCCGCCGCACCCGGCCGAAACGGAGCTGTTTTCTCGAGCGACGTTTTTCTCGGAGCGCTGCCAGGCGTGCCGGACTCCGTCATCCCGGTCGACCTCACGTACCGGCCGAGCGACGGAGGTCCTCCCGTGACCGTGACGACCCCGATTCTGCCGGGCGCCACGCGCGTTCTGTCGGACGTTGTACGCAGCACCTTTCCGGCGTCGGCCCCGGGCGCGGGCGCACTCGAGGTTCGAAGCCCCATTGGCCTTCAGGTACTGGCCGTGACGCGGAGCGATTCGGACGCGGGCCCCGCGTCGCAGGACGTCGCGTCGATACGAGGGGGGGACGAGATCACGAACGTGTCTCCCGCCGCCTTCGTCGGAGTGGCCGAGTTCGAAGAGGCACGCTCGAATCTCGTGCTCGTGAACGAGGGACCCGGCACGACGGTCGACCTTCGGATGTTCTATGAAGGGGGAGTCCTTGGACGTGTTTCGGTCGATCTCGGTGCGGGCGAGATCATGCAGCTCGATTCGTTCGTGTTGTTTTTCGCGCCGACCCCCCAGGTTCTCGTGAAGTCCGGCGCGCTCCTCGTCATTCCCGCGCCAGGCGGGAAGGTCGTCGCGTCGGTCGCCCGCATCGACAACCGGACGAACGATCCCGCCGGGATCACGCCCGTCGCGATTCCGAAGGCGGCGACGCTTCCGTAGCGGTCCCCCGATGCGGCATGCTTTCCCGATGCCGCACGAGAGAAGATTGCAACAGTGAGAAGACGGATGCATTCGGGCTCGTTCGCGAAGCTCGCGATCCTCGCCGGCGCTCTCATGGCCGTCGGAGGATGCCGCGATGGAGCGGGGCCTCGTTTCGAGGACGTGACGGCGCGGGCCGGCATTACCTTTCGGTACAACTTCGGCGATTTCACGTACGACAACATCCTGGAGTCGAGTGGCTCGGGGGTCGCGGTCTTCGACTATGACGGCGACGGGAAGATGGACATTCTCTTCCTGAACGGCAGGTATATCGAAGGGGTGAGCGACCCGAAGGGCCGCGTCTTTTCGAACGCGAAAAACGCCCTCTACCGGAACAACGGGGACGGCACGTTCACCGACGTGACGGAGAAGGCCGGCCTCGGCGGGAGCCACTGGTCGATGGCGGCCACGATCGCCGATCTCGACGGCGACGGGCTCGAGGACATCTTCCTCTCGAACTACGGACCGAACACGTTCTTCCACAACAACGGGGACGGCACTTATTCGGATTGGACGGAGAAGGTGGGCCTCCAAGGCCCCGAGACGCTCAACGGATTCGTCAAGTGGAGCGTCGGCGCTGTGGCGTTCGACGCCGATGGGGACGGTAAGCCGGATCTTTTCGTCGGCAACTTCCTCGCCTTCGACCCCAGGTATCGGAGCCCCGGGTCGCCGGAGAGGATGCCCTCGCCGGCGGAGTACCGGGGCCAGCCGTCCATCCTCTACAAGAGAGGGGCCGACGGGCGATTCGTCGACGTGACGAAACAGGCTGGCCTGTACTTTCCCGAGAGCAAGGTCATGGGCCTGACGGTGTACGACTGCGACGGGGACGGCCTTCTCGACATCTTCCAGGCGAACGACCACCAGCCGAACTCCCTTTTCCGCAATCTCGGCGGGGGAACATTCAGGGACATCGCGGCGGAGGCGGGGGTGGCCGTCAACCTCGACGGCGTCGGAACCGGCCACATGCACGGCTCGCTCGGCGACGTGGACGGTGACGGGCTGCTCGACATTTTCGTGACGGACCTCAGCTACCAGAGCCTCTACCGCGCGATCGGCCCCGGCCGCTTCGAGGACATCGTCGAGCGGAGCGGGATTCGGAGACTCATGAATGGAGCCGAGTCCTGGGGAGCCGGGCTCTATGACTTCGACAACGATGGAGACCTCGACGTTTTCGCGGCGAACGGGGGAGCCGACACTCTCGTGGAGAAGCGCCCGACCCTGCTCGTGAACGACGGCACCGGGCACTTCACCGACGCCGCGGACTCTGGCGGGCCGTATTTCTTGGGGAAGCGGTCCGGCCGCGGAGCGGCTTTCGGGGATTTCGACAACGATGGCCGGATCGACATCGTCGTCTCGCACGTCGATCTGAAGGCGACGCCCGCGCTCCTCAGGAACGTCACCGCGAACGGGAACCACTGGCTGGGCGTCAGCCTCCAGCCGGGCAAGAACCGCGCGGAGCCCGTGGGCGCCGTCGTGCGCCTGACCGCGGGGGGAAAAACGCAGGTCCGCGTCTACCAGCGGTCGCAGTCGTACTTGTCGCAGAACGACCCCAGGCTCCACTTCGGGCTCGGGAAAGCGACGCGGGTCGACAAGCTGGAGGTCCGGTGGCCGGGCGGCGCCGTCGAAACGCTGACAGACCTGCCCGTCGACAGGTACATGGCGGTGAGGGGCGGCGGCGACTGAGAATCCACCAGTACTACTGAGAGGGCCGCCATGACATGAGGAGTCAGGGCCAGGGGGCCGGCCCCGCATTTCTCTCAGCGCGGCTCTCGCGGATCAGCCTTTTGCACCGCCACTGAAGGTAGTGCGCCATACACCAGAACCGCTTGAAGGCCGGGTTGCGCGTCTGGCCGTGGTGGTAGCGGTAGTAAATCTGCTGCGCGATGGCCGCGAGACGGAAGAGTCCGTAGACCTCGTAGAAGGTCGTGTCGCGCGGCGCGAGGCCGGCCTTCTCGAAGTAGCGCGCGACGACTTCACGGCGCGTGAGCATTCCCGGGAGGTGCGTGGGCTGGCGGCGCGTGGCCCGCGCTAGGAAGTCGTCGTCCGCCTGCACCCAGTACGCGAGGCTGTTGCCCAGGTCCATGAGCGGATCGCCGAGCGTAGCCATCTCCCAGTCCAGGATGCCGACGACGCGCGCCGGGTCGCTCGGGTCGACGACGACGTTGTCGAGGCGAAAGTCATTGTGGATGACGCAGGTCGCGACGTCGTCGGGCGTGTTCGCCTTCAGCCAGGCGATGACCTGCCGGAAACGCGGTACGTTCCACGTGCGCGCCTTGCCGTAGCGATCCGTCCAGCCCTCGATCTGCCGGCGCGCGTAGCCCGTGCCCTTGCCGAGGGCCTCGAGCCCCGCGGCTTTCGGATCGACGCGGTGCAGCTCGGCGAGCCGATCGATGACGCTCTCGCACATCTTTCGCGCCGTTTGTGGGTCGAGCTCGAAGCCCTCGGGCATGCGCGCGCGGGGGATGACGCCGGGGACGCGCCGCATGACGTAGAACGGGCTCCCGATCACGTCCTCCTCGTCGCAGAAGGCGATCATCTCGGGCACGAAAGGGTAGACCGGACGAAGCGCCTTCTGGACCTGGAATTCACGCCCCATGTCGTGGGCCGACTTCGCCTTCGTGCCGGCCGGCGGCCTCCGCAGGACGAGGTCGTCGTTTTCGTACTCCAGCCGGTACGTCCAGTTGGAGGCCCCGCCGGAGTATTGCGTCACGCGGGGCGTGCCCGTCAGTCGCGGCACGCGCTTTTTCAGCCACGTGTTCACGGAGGTCACATCAAGCGCTTCGCCCGGGCGGACGCCGCCGGCGGCGTCGATCGAGGGAGAGGACGTCAACGCGTGCTCATCCCGTAGCCCCGAAGGATGCGGCGCGCCACGGCCTCGAGGTGCACCTCATCGGCGCCATCGTAGATCCGCGCGGCACGCTCGTGGGCGTACCACCACGCGAGCGGCGTGTCGTCGGTCATCCCGAGGGCGCCGAGACCCTGGATCGCCCGGTCGAGGACTTTCTGCATCGTCCGCGCGACCGTGACCTTGATGAGGGAGATCTCCTCGCGCGCGGCTTCCGCGCCCTCCTTCTCGATCCGCCAGGCCGCGTGCAGAACCATCAGCCGCGCGGCGTGGATCTCGGCACGGCTCTCGGCAATGCCCTGCTGCACGATCTGCTTGGAGCCGAGCGGCTTGCCCGGAGCGAGCTCACGCGTCGCGGCGTGCCGGCAGAGAATGTCGAACGCCCTTTCGCAGACGCCGATCCAACGCATGCCGTGGTGGATGCGCCCCGGGCCGAGCCGTTCCTGTGCGAGGACGAATCCCGCACCCTCGACGCCGAGCAGATTCGCAGCCGGCACGCGCGCGTCCTGGTAGCTCACCTCTCCGTGACTCGCCCAGTCACCGCCGCGCTCTCCCATGACCGAGGCGTTTCCCAGCAACGTGAAGCCCGGCGTGTCCGTGGGGACGAGGATCATACTGGCCCGCCTGTAGACGTTGGCGGCCTCCGGGGAGGTCACCGCCATGCAGATGGCGAAGGCGGCTCCGTCGGCCGACGAGGCGAACCACTTGTGACCGCGCAGCACCCACTCGGCGCCTTCTCTCCGCGCCGTGGTCCCCATCCACACCGGATTCGAGCCCGCAAACTCGGGTTCGGTCATCGTAAAGCAGCTCCGGATGTCGCCACGAGCGAGCGGCAGCAGGAATCTCTCTTTCTGCTCCGGGGAGCCGTGCGCCATCAGGAGCTCCATGTTGCCCACGTCCGGCGCCTGCACGTTGAAGAGGTAGTGCCCGATCGGGCTCTTGCCGAGCTCCTCGCTCATGTGCGCGAATTCGGTCAGCGAGAGGCCGGCGCCGCCGAATTCTTCCGGCAGATGCGCGGCCCAGAGGCCGGTCTCGCGCGCCCGTTCCCGCTTCTCCTTCAGGACCGGCAAGAGAGCCTTGAAGCCCTGCTGCCGGAGCGCCGGCTCGAGCGGGTAGACCTCCTTCTCCATGAAATCGCGGACGATGCCGCGAACAGCCCTGACCTTCGGAGATTCGGAGAAGTCCATGTCGTTGAGATCCTCTCACTTCGCGGGCGGGCGGGTCGCCGCGGCGCCCGGCCCGTTCAGGGCGGTGAGCGCGGTTTCGAGGTTCGCGGCGGCGTAGGCGTAATCGGGTTTGAGACGCAGCGCCTCGCGAAAGTGCTCGACCGCTTCCGCGGCGTTCCCGCGCCGCATGAGCGCGACGCCGAGGCCGTTGTGCGCGAGGTAGTCGCCGGGCGATCCGATGCGCAACGCTTCCTCGTACGACGCGACGGCCTCGCCGAGCCGGCCCGCTTTCGTGCTCACCGTTCCCAGGTTGATCAGCGCCGTCGTGTCGGCGGCATCGTACCGAAGGGCGGCGTGCAGGCGGCGGGAAGCCGCGTCGAAGAGCCCGCCTTGCTCCTCGATCCGCGCGAGGTTCAGGAGGGTCGGGACGTTGTCGGGTTTGAGGCTCAACGACTTTTCGAGGTGCGCGACGGCCTCGGCGTCGCGGCCCTTCGTCATCAGCCAGTGTCCGTAGTTCGTGTGGCACATGAAGCAGTCGGGGCTCCTCTCGAGCGTGTCGCGCCAGAGGGTCTCCTCGTCGTGAAAGCTCCGGCTCTGACGGTACGTCTGCGTCGCGAGGACGGCGAGGGCTGCCACGGTGAGCCCCGCTGCCGCGCGTCGCGGCGCGCGGCCCCAAAGAACGACCCGCGACGACGCCCCGCACACGGCGCAGACGACGAAGACGGCGACGGCCTGATACGCGAAGTGGTCCGCGACCCACGAATAGCGCATCGCGTAGACGTTGAAGAACCCCATTGCCGGGAAGAGGACGCCGGCGAAGAGCGCCAGGCCCGCGACCGGCCCGCGCCCGAGACGTCGCCTGAGGAGCCAGGCGGCCGCCCCCGCCGCGAGAGCGCATGCGGCGGGAAGGTACTGCCAAAGCACGTGGGGATCGACGGTCCAACGTTCATAGATGAACGCGAGCCTCGAGGGAAAGGAGACCTTTCCAGTGTAAAACGCGAGGGTCTGGCCGGCGAGAGCCACCCGTCCGGCGAGGCCCAGCTCCCACTCCTTCCCCGCGGCCTGCACCATCGTGCGCTCGAGCCACGCGGTTTGAAAAGCGAGGCCGGCGCCGATCGCGAAGAACGGGAGGAGAGGCCGGACGTCTTTCGCCTCCACGCGCCCGTCCCGCCACCAGACGACGACGAGAAGGACGGCTGGGACCACGCAGGCCGTCGTCTTGGCGAGGAGGGCGAGCGTGAGACAGGACAACGCGACGACATACAGCGGCGCCGGCCGCCGAAACCAGGGCATTGCCGTCCGTGCCTTGCGCTTCTTCTTCGGTTCGGCGGTCTTCGTGCGGGCGTCGAGAAACGCGTACCAGGCGTGCACGGCGAGAAGCGAGAGGAAGAGCGAAAGCGTGTTCTTGCGTTCGGTGATCCAGGCGACGGACTCCACGCAGACCGGGTGCAGGGCGAACGCGGCGGCGGCAAACCATGCCCCCCGTAGGCCGAGACGGACAAGAAGCCACCAGAGCAGCAAAGCGGAGCCGGCGTGCAGCAGCACGTTGATGAGGTGATATCCGAACGGGTGGAGGGACCACAGCCGCTTCTCGATCCAGAACGACGTGAAGACCATCGGGTAGTACTGCTCGTTGGCCTTCGGCTCGGTCCAGATGAGGCGCAGCCCGTCGACGCCGTCGAGCGTAGGGTTTTCCGTGAGGTAGGTGTCGTCGTTCCAGACGAAGCCGGCCTCGAGGGCCGGGAGATACGCCGTGACGACGGCCGCCAGCAGCACCAAGGCGAGTCCGAGGAGAGCCTTCCTCCGCACGTGCGAACGATAAGCCACTTGCCGGACCGCTCGAGCGGCCCGGCCCCGGCGGCTGGATTCCGGTTCTCCCGGGCGCGAACTACGACGTCAGATGCAGTTCGACGAGGCCGTGCTGCTTGAACGCGCCGATGCGCGGCGTGAAGAGCCCGATGACGAACAGTACGAACGCGCCTCCGGCCACTGCCGAGAGCACGAGGAGCGGCGTGACGCGAGCGGCGCGGAGCTGCTCGATGTTATTCACGCGCACGGTCGCCTGGGTGACCACCCTGGGCCCCGCGTCCGTCGTGACCGTGAGGCGCTGGTCGGCGATCGCGTTCTGGAGCGGCACGTCGGCGACGAGCACCTCGAAGCGATCGGCCGTCGTCGAAAGCGGGAGCGCGAGATGGGCGGGCGTCCACGTTTGGTCAAGCGGCAGGCTCGTGACCCGCCAGAAGCCGACCATCGCGAGGGCGAGGACGACACCTCCCCCAAGGAGGGCAAAAAGGCGGAAGTGGCTCTTGGGCATGGCAGACCTCGCATTTCCGCGGCGGGGTAACCGCTCTTTCCAAGGACCCCCCAGTTACATAGGTGTGTGCCGAAACTCCGTCAAGGGATGCGTTTGTACCGGGGTCTTAAACGAGCCTCAGTCCAGATCTGCTAGCCTGCGCAGCAGAAGTGAAAAAGCTGCGGGTCGGAATCATCGATCTCGTCACGAAGGGGCCGACGAGCGCTCTGTACGCCCGCGTCATGAACGCGAACCTCGCGAGCATCATGCCGCAGGTCGTGGGGGTCTGGTGCGAGAAGCGGGGGCACGAGGTCACGTACGTCTGCTACACGGGCCTCGAGAACCTGGTCGACGAGCTGCCGGACAACGTCGATGTCGTCTTTATCTGCGCGTTCACGGAGGCGGCGTTCCTCGCGTATGCGCTGAGCAACCTCTTCCGGTCCCGGGGCGCCGTGACGGCCCTGGGCGGGCCGCACGCCCGCTGTTATCCGGAAGACGCGTGCAGGTATTTCGACTACGTTTTCGGTTTCACGGACGAGGCGCTGATCGAAGACGTCCTCCGGGATTGCCGCCGATACCGCCCGCTGGGTCTCCACCTCCAGGCCCCGCGCCAGCCGCTCGCGCTTCCCGGGGTTCGGGAGCGGTGGAAGTTCATCGAGCCAACCCTCCGGAAGGCGCCCCTGATCAAGATGATCCCGATTCTGGGCAGTCTGGGGTGCCCGTATACGTGCAGTTTCTGCATCGATTCCGTCGTGCCGTATCAGCCGCTCGACCTCGACGTTCTCCGGGAGGACCTTCGTTTCATCGTTCAGAACGTGAAGAAGCCTCTCGTCGGGTGGCACGATCCGAACTTCGGCGTCAGGTTCGACCAGTTCCTCGACGTGATCGAGGACGCGGTCCCGCCCGGGAGCATCACCTTCATCGCGGAGAGCAGTCTGTCGCTCCTGTCCGAACCTCACTTGAAGCGGCTCCAGCGGAACGGATTCAAGGCCGTGCTTCCGGGAGTCGAATCCTGGTACGACCTCGGCAACAAGTCGATGACAGGCCGGAAGACGGGCATGGAAAAGGTCAAGGAAGTTTCCGACCATGTCAACCTGATCCTGCGGTACCTGCCGTACGTCCAGACGAACTTCGTCCTCGGCCTCGACGGGGAATCGGGCGCGGAGCCCTTCGAGCTGACGAAGCGGTTCATCGATCTGACCCCGGGCGCGTTCCCCGGCTATTCGCTGCTCTCGGCGTTCGGTCGCGCGGCACCGCTCAACCTCGAGTACCAGCGCGCGAATCGGGTGCTCCCGTTCCCGTTTCACTTCCTCGACAACAATCACGCGATGAACGTACGGCCCGAAAACTACGCGTGGAAGGAGTTCTACGACCACGTGATCGACCTGACGAAGTACTCGTTCTCGTGGAGCGCGATTCTCAGGCGGTGTGTCGCCACGAAGGCCGCGATTCCGCGCTGGATGAACGTGGTGCGCGCGATCTCCTCGGAGGGCTCCGGCCGGATCGCGTATTACACGGAATTGCGCAGAAAGCTGGACGTCGACGCTCAGGTACAAGGCTATTTCGCTCAGGAGACGGACGCATTGCCGGATTTCTACGCGGATCAGGTGAGCCGGGATCTGGGGTCGCTGTGGCCGTGGCTGCCCGCAGGAAGCATGTCCCACGATCACCACGCCTACCTCGCGTCCGAGGAGCGGCCCCTCGAGGTTTCGCGCCACGAGGAGCGGGCGGCGGTCTGACATACTTCCTCCCGTGCGACCCGCTCCCGAGAATGCGCAACGGATCTACCTGAGGAGCGGCCGGGAAGGTGATCCGCTGACCTTCTCCCTCCGGTGGTTCGTCCCGGCGGGCTTCGAGGCGGGCGGAAACGCGGAGGTCGAGATCCACGCGACGAGTAAGGCCGAGCTGACGTCCTGCCTGGCTTTCCTCGGCGCGTCGGCCCTCGCTGTCATGGTCGGAGACGTCATGGACGGGACGCCGGTGTTCGACTTCAAGCCCTGCACGCCCGCGGAGGCCGCCGAGCATGTCTGCTGGGAGAGCCAGCGGGCGCGGTCCATCGCTTACTCTCAGACCGTGTACGTCGAGACGACGCCCGAGGAGCTTTACCGCCGCCTTTTCCTCTGGGAGAACGGGCGCCGGAGGTGGGGGGGATGATCGCGCCGTCCGTGCGCATCACGACGCACGCGCACTTCTCCGCGGCCCATCGCCTGCACAACGAGGCGAAGGACGCCGAGTGGAATCGCCGCGTCTTCGACAAGTGCAACAACCCGCACGGGCACGGGCACACGTACGCTCTCGACGTCACGGTGGAGGGGCCGGTCGATCCGCTCACGGGCTGGGTGATGGACTTCGGCGTCGTGAAGCGCGTCGTCCATGAGCGCGTCGTGAAGGCGTGTGACCGCAAGAACCTGAACGTAGACGTCCCCTTCCTCTCCGGCGTCAATCCGACCGCGGAGAACATCGCGATCCGCATCTGGGACGTTCTCGCACCCGCCGTCGGGCCTGGCCGGCTCGTGCGGATCGAGCTCCACGAGACCGAGCGAAACAAGGTCGTCTACACGGGGCCTTCGTGAGAGCGCTCGTCTCGAACGACGACGGCGTCCACAGCCCCGGCATCGCCGCGCTCGAGCGCGCCGCTCGCACGGCGGGGTTCGAAACGTACATCGTCGCGCCCGACCGTGAGCAGAGTGCTTCGGCGCATTCGCTCACGATGCATCGTCCTCTGCGCGTCCTCAAGACCGCCGAGAGGACCTGGGTCGTTGATGGCACGCCGACGGACTCGGTCAACATCGCGCTCTGTTCGGTCCTGAAATCCAGCCCGCCCGACTTCGTGTTCTCCGGCATCAACGCCGGCCCGAATCTCGGCGACGACGTGACGTATTCGGGAACGGTCGCCTGTGCGTTCGAAGGGACGCTCCTCGGCGTCCCGTCGATCGCGTTCTCCCTCGACTACGCGCGGGACGCGACCGGCGCGATCGACTACTCGGAGGCCGAGAAGGCGGCGGCGATGATCATCGCCTGGGCGAAGGACCATCCGCCCGCGCCCGATACGCTCTGGAACGTGAACGTTCCGGCGGGAAAGCCCCGGGGCTTTCGCGCCACGCGCATGGGACGGCGCCGTTATGGAGAGAACATCGTCGAGAAGATCGACCCGCGCGGACGCCCTTACTACTGGATCGGCGGGGCGTTCGTGGACACGAAGGCCGAGGGGACCGACCTCCTCGCGGTGGCCGAGGGCTGGGTGTCCGTGACGCCGCTCCACATGGACATGACCGACTATCACGCACTTGCCGATCTGGACGGCCTCGCGGAGAAGATCGCGCCGCTGGGCGCGGGCTAAAATCCGGACGTGGTGCCGT
>OBLU010004979.1_pt1 | contig 11963 bp, 9 predicted proteins | sample 1518681 | NCBI WGS metagenome assembly OBLU01 (sample SAMEA3539304, study PRJEB22396) | soil metagenome | biome: tundra; feature: field; material: soil | place: USA | collected 2010-05 | depth 0.15 m | reverse complement strand
GACCATCAAGGGGACGTGACTGGCGGGACCGGACCGCGAGTCGTCGTCGCCAACCCCGGCAGCTTCATCGACGGGCTGGCCCTCATCCTCTGCTTGACCGAGCCCGCCACCTTCGTGTCAGGGGATGAATTCGCCTCCCAGCGCATTGCCGGGCCCTTCCTGCGACGGCTCGGATGCGAGTTCGTTCACCGGTCGGGCCCACAGCTGATGGCAGCAGACGCCTCCCGGCTGAACGACATACTCCAAGAGGGGGGCGCGCTCGTGTACTTTCCCGAGGGATCCCTCGACTGGGCGGCCGGGATCCGTCCATTCAACCGGGATCCGTCCATTCAACTCGGGGGCGTTCGCCGCAGCCGTCGCCGCAGGGCCAAGCCCGGGCGCGCGTCTGGGCGGCGGAGCCACCGGTCGGCCCGATGATCTGGGACTTCGACTCCACCTTGGTCAATGATCGAGTTCCGGACCCGGATCGTGCAGATCATGGTGCTCCTCGGGCTTGTCCTCAGACCTCTGCCCCCCGACGTCGCCGCACGTATCGCACAGTTCGCCGCCGAGTTGGGAGTGGACGAAGGCATGCTCGACGTCGCCAGGCGGTTTGCTGATGGCAGTCTCGGATTGGCCGCCGTGGACTTCGAGCGAAATGGGTACACATCCACCTGGAAGCCAGAGGACGCCGCGGCGCTGCACTCCTCGCGGGAACTGGCCTCCGCCTGGGATGCCGCCGTCGATGACCCCACCCTCGCTGCCCGCTGGGAGGAGCTCGGACACCTCGCGTCGGACACGCTCGGCCGCCGCATGGCCGATTTCTACCGAGCCCGAGGTTTTGTCTATCCCGGTCGGCCCGGGTCCGCTCCTCCCTTGCTGGCCCAACACGACTGGGTCCACGTCGTCGCGGATTACGGCACCACGGTCGAATCCGAACTCGAGGTCTTCGCGTTCATTGCACGGGCCAACGACGACATGCGGGCCTTCTCTCTCCTGGCCATGGTCGTCGCACTCTTCGAGACGGGCTACCTGCGCACCGGCGCGGGACTGTTCGAATCCTCGCCGGGCCACTTATCCGACCACGGCATGGCCACCCGGGTAGCCGATGCCATGCGCCGCGGAGCGCTCTGCCGGGGAAGCCTCGACTTTCTCCGCACGGATTGGTTCACGCTGGCCGGCCTGACGATCCCCGAGGTCCGCGACCACTTCGGCGTCCCTCCCAAGTCCTCCGACGCCATCGCCGCAGGTTCGGTGGGACCGTGGGAGCGAGGAGGTATCAGCGCCTTTCAGGTCAGCGCCGGCACCGCTCTGGCACAGGCGCGCGGTGAGCCGTACGAATCATTCGGCGCGCTGGTTGGGAGTGGACCGTGAACAGCGCCGTACGCCCCGCGCCTCACCCCGCCTGAGAACCCGACCCCTGCAGTCCGATCGCCGACGCCAGGCGCCGCAGTTGCGCCGGATCCCAGGGTCGGGGAACCGGGATCAACGCCCGCTGGACGCCGACGTCCTCCAACGACGCCATGTAGTCACCGATCCCGCGCAGGGGGCCGATGTAGAGCGCGGCCGCAGGATCTTCACCCGGCAGATACACCTCCCGCTGGGCATAACGGGCCCGGGGAGCGGCGCGCACGGCGTCGGCTTTGCCCTCGATCTCCGGCGCGGTCTCGCAGAACTCGAGCCGTACGGTGGCGGTGATCTCCACCGTTCCCGATCGTGACGCGTTGGCCTCTTCCTCCCGGAGGAGTTGCACCCGCTCCTGCAAGAACCTCGGAGAACCCGTGGCGTTCCAGGTCCGGCCCCAGCGCGCCGCGATACGGACCGCGTGATCGGACGCACCAGCGACGAGGAGGGGCGCCGATCGCTGGACCGGCCGTGGCCGGAGTCGAGCTCCCTGGAGCGGAAAGTCGCCCTCCTTGTACACCGGATCCGTGCTCTCCCAGAGCGCCACGAGGGTGCGGCAGGCATCTTCGAGAAGCTCCAGGCGGCGAGGGGCCGGCGGGAAACGGCAGGCCGAACACCGCATGTTCGGAGGCCGACCACCCGGCACCCACCCCGAGCTCAGCCCGCCCTTCGCTGATGACATCGAGCGTCTGGATCGCCCGAGCCAGAACGACCGGGTGACGGGTCGTGATGGGCGAGACCATGGCGCCGAGCCGCAGCGTGGTGGTCACCGGGGCGAGCGCGAGCAGGAGGGAGACCGCGTCGAGCAGTCCGGCGTCCTCGTCGAACCCCGCCACCGCCATGAGATGATCCGCCGCGAAGAGGCTGTCAAAACCGAGCTCTTCGGCCAGGAGGGCTGCGTCGCGGATCTCCGGCCACGTCAGCCCTGTTGTTCCGCTCAGTGAGTAGCGCATGTGATCGGTGTCTCAGCGTGCCAGCTCGAGCGGGAACCGTTTCATCCCATTGAAGAAGTTGGAGGCGACCCGGACCGGTGGCGCACTCATCGTCAAGCGCGACAGCAGTGGGCGGAGCTCTTCGAAGACGACGCGGGCCTCCAGGCGGGCCAGGTGAGCACCCAGGCAATGGTGTGGACCACCCGCTCCGAGTGACACATGGGGATTGGGAGTGCGTCCGATGTCGAAGGCATCGGGCGCACTGAAGACATGTGGATCCCGGTTGGCCGACACGATCCACAGCGTCACCCGGTCGCCGGCGCCGATGCCGACCCCCCCGACCGACGCGTCCTGCGTCGCCCGCCTCGAATGATGCAGGACCGGGCTGACCCACCGCAGCATCTCTTCGACTGCGACGGCACCGGTGACGGTTCCGTCGATCAGGCGGCGGCATTGGTCCGGATGCTCGAGCAGCGCCAGGAGCCCGTGCGAAATGAGCTGGCGTGTGGTTTCCGTGCCGCCCACAATGAACGTGTCCAGAAAGTTCGCTACCTCCTCGTCGCTCAGCTCCCGGTCTCCCAGCCGTCCCTCGAACAGCGTCTGGGACAGGAACGGCCTCTCGCCGGTTCGCTGTGCCCGGGCCAACTCCACGCAGTACTCGCCCAACGCAACGCGGGAGGTCTCGGCCGTCGACTCGGTGGGGCGGTAGTCGGGATCCGCGTTCGGCATGACGCTGTTCGTCCATCCGACAATCAGGTCCTCGTCGTCGAACGGAACGCCGGTCAATGTCGCCATGACGCGGAAGGGAACGGCACAGGCGATTGCATTGACGAAATCCCCACCGCCCTCGGCGACGAATGATGCGATGGCCTCCCGGGCTATCCGACGCACCATGTCCTCCAGGCGGCCGATCGGGATCGGTGTGAACGGCGCCATCACCAGCCGGCGGTAGCGACCGTGCTCGGGCGGATCGAGCGCGGTGATGGGCTTCCACTTCGGCGCACCAGCGTCCGCCGGATCGACCACTCCGTCACTACTCGAGAAGCTCGTCCAGTCTCGGTTGCACTGTTCGACGAGCTCGTAGGACGTGACGACCCAACAGGCCATGGCCGGCGACCACCACACCGGTTCGTTCTCGCGCAACCAGCGCAGATCGTCGAACGGCACGCCGGTCGCGAACCTCTCCGGCCTGAGGTCGATAGAGGTCGCGTCGATCACGGGGGTCCCTGCCTGACGACCTTCGTGGCTCCGCTCTCGACGTCGTGCATTGCACGCGCACCGTACCGCATGGAAGCCGCCCATCACCTCTGCGCCATCACGGCTCGTCCCGGTTCATGCCACCCTCGGTGCTCTCCCCGCACCGGAAATGGACGGGGGACTCAGGGATGCACTCGGGGATCAGTTCGTTGAGGTGGACGAAGCCGTGAGGGACGCGGCGGCCTGGAGGAAGCTCTGGAACGTTCCCACCTCGCTGGCCGGCGGCGCCGTCACGTTGACGGTTGCCCCGTAGTCGGAGAAATCCATGGTGAGGCGTTGACGAGCTGACCGCTCACCGTTTCGGTGACGTTTTGAAGACCGTGGGCCGACGAGGTCGATGCATCTGGGTCGGCTCCGCCTGGGCACCATCGCGGATCGCCCCCTCGTCACGAGGGAGCGAGTAACCGACGGTTGAAGTCTCGAACATGGATACCACCGGTGGCATCACCTGAGGGTCGGCCAGCACCGGTGGCACAGGTGACTCGAATGGGCGGACTCCCGGGAAGCGGGCCTGTTCCGTCCAGGCTCTCCCGTCCCAGTAGCGCTCCGTATTCGGACGAGTCGTGTCGGGGTACCACCCACTCGGTGCGTTCACGCTGTCACTTCCTTTCCTCTCCGGCGGGTTCTCAGAACCCGCTCGCCCGGACGAGCATGGGCCGGTCGAGCCGGTCACCCTGGTCAAAGAGCAATTTCCCCAGTATTGATCAGGGAGGGCACCGACGACTTGGGCCCAAAGGCCTCAAATCATGTGGGTCGAAAGACCCAAATCGCGGCCTCGAGGGAAGGGGAGAGGACCACCGGTTCCGCCAAAGGAGGCGTTCGGGAAGATCAGGCCGGCCGGGAGTGCCTCAGCCGATTCAGAAAGAATGTCGCAGGCCCCTTGGCGGCGGGGATCCTGGAGCTATCGGCTGAGGCACACACTCCGGCTATGGCGATCAGGCGGAAGATCGCTAGAGCGAACTATTTCCATGCCTCCCGGATCTCAAACACCGGACCGAGAAATTTCTCTTCCCGGCCTCAGACGAGCGATTCGAGCTGGTCATCGGCCAACATTGCGGCCAGGAGGGAGCGGTCGCGTTCGTAGGTGAGCAACAGGCCGGCGCTCGCGATGTCCAGCCATCGAAGCTCGTCGACCTCCTCGTTGGGTTCGAACGAGCCTGCTTCGGCCGACATCACCCAGTACCCCACCACCTTTGGTCGACCCTTGCGGTCGATGTACTCGGTGTGCCCGATGAACCGCAGGAGTCGGCAGATAAACCCGGTCTCCTCGAAGACCTCCCGCTGTGCGGCCTCTTCAAAGGTTTCGCCTTCTTCGAGCTTTCCCTTGGGATACGACCAGTCCTGATGGATCGGGCGGTGCACCAGGGCGATCTGGATCTGTCCGGCTTGCCGGCGGACGAGCAGGCCGCCGGCCGCCTGGACGACCTCGGTGGAGTTGTCGAATTCCATAGTTGTAGTTCGGGAACCCACTGTAGGCACCCTACGCCGTGCGCAACGTTGCGCCGTGTATTCCCCGTTTCTCGGGTGCACCAGCAGTACCCTGGCCAGATGGGTCACGAAACGGACATCGTCGGGGTCCAATGGCAGTTCGACGCGCTCGACCTTCGCCCGGTTGAGCGCTGGTTGGCGGCGCTCCCCACGCTGTCCATCGGGCACGATGACGGGAGGACGCTGGCTGCGGAGGCCCAACCGTCGGTGCGTCTGATCGATACCTACCTCGACACCGGTGATTGGCGGATGGCGAGAGCTGGCTTCGTCGTTCGTGCCCGGCGGCACGGGCGGCACGACGAGATCACCCTCAAGACGGCGCGCCGGGCTGAAGCGCCCCACCTTCGAACGCTCGAAGCCTCCGAAGATCTCCCCGAGGGCGGCATCAGCGCGCTCGGTCCCGAAGGCCCGGTGGGTCGCCGGGTCCATGCCGTCGCCGGGCGCCGGCCCCTGCGCACGGTGCTCAATGTCCGCACGCGACGGATGCCATTTGTGCTCCGCGTCGATGGCGTCGAGGCTGCGGACATCGCGCTCGATGACACCGAGATCGTCGTCGGAAGCGGGCAGCGTCCCATGCAGATCCGGCGGGTGGAGGTCGAGGTCCTCCCCGAGTGGGCGGATGTGCTGGCGCCGCTCGTCCTGCAACTCCGCGAGGCGTGCGGATTGCGGCCCGCCACGCTCTCCAAATTCGAGGCTGGCCTCTTGGCGCGCGGCGTCGTCATCCCGAGCCCGCCCGATCTCGGACCGACCGAGATCGAACCCGAAGCGACCCTGGGTGATGTGGCCTACGCCGTCCTGCGTCGCCAGCTCGGCGTCCTGCGAGCAAAGGAGCCCGGTACCCGGCTGGGGGAAGACATCGAAGAGCTGCACGAGATGCGGGTGGCCACCCGGCGCTTGCGCGCCGCCCTGGACCTCTTCGCCGACGTCCTCCCGCTCCGTGCCCGCAACTTCCGGGACGAGTTGGGATGGCTCGCCGGCGTTCTCGGAGCGGTCCGCGATCTCGATGTCCAGTTGGAGGCGCAGGACGCCATGGTCGAGGCGGGGCAACGGGAGCTTTGGGCCGATCTGACCTCCCTTCTGCTGGCGGAACGCGAAGCATCACGGACCGAACTCCTGGCTGCACTCGACTCTGCCCGTTGGGAGCGGCTCAAGAACGGCTTGACCTCCATGGTCCAGCAGGGCCCGCACCGTCGCTCGACGGCGACGCGCCTCCCTGCCCTGGCGGCTGTGCCTGATCTCATCGTTTCCCGCCATGCCTCAGTCGTCAAGGCGGCGCGACGGGCGAAGCGATCCGGCGAGGCAGCGGAATTCCACCGGCTCCGCATCCGCTGCAAGCGCCTTCGCTACTCGCTCGAGTTCAGCGCCGAGCTCTATGGCGGGCGCACCAAGCAGTACACGCGGCAGCTGACGAAACTCCAGAATCAACTCGGCCTGCTCCAAGACGCAGAGGTGGCGGCCAACCGCCTGTCCCATCTCGCTCTGACCGCCGACCTCCCGCCCTCCACCGTCTTCGTCATGGGTGGCGTGGCCGAACAGCATCGGCGGGAACTCGTGCGCCTCCTCGAGCGATTGCCCCGCGAGGTTTCACGCGTACGCGGTCCCGAATGGGAAGAGGCGACAATGATGATGGAGAGGGGTCGAGACCAGGCACTCGCCCTGATGCCACTGGCGCGCCGGGCACTTCGTATCGTCCCGGTTTCAGATGCTGCCGCAGATCCAGCGGTGGAGAACACGGCTCCGACGGCCCCCTTCGTGCTGCCCGAGGTCGTCCGGAGCATGAGCGGCGGTGGGGAGAGTCCGGCCTGAATCAGGCCAGGGGAAACGGCCCGGGATCGCCCGTCACCACGTGGGGTTCCTCGGTCACCACGAAGTGCAACTGCTCGGTGTCGAGGAAGCGCTCGATGTCCTGCCACAGGGCGGAGAAGTCCGGTTCCGCCATATGCGCCCTGTAGGCATCCATGTTCTCGAACCACTGCACGGTCACTCCGTCGAACCCGGGATCGTCGTCCCCGCTGTAGTCGGAGAGCGGCCGCGGGTGCTGTTCGTAGCGCAGCACGTGGCGACCGCTCTGGCTCGCCGCAATGAGAGGGCCGTGGACCGTACGCCAATGCTCATGGAATTCGCGCGGGGTGAGGCCCGCTTTGCGCCGCAGAATGCATGTCAGTCTGACCACGTCACTCCTCCCCCGGTCGTGCGTTGTGCGTCGCGCCCTCGGTCGCGCCCTCGATCTCGGTCGTGCCCTGGGTCTCGAACAGTAGGCGATGCCCATGGCCCGCAGGTCGCCGGCCGGCACCAGAGGAGTCCGACCACCGCCCGGACAAGCGGGATTCTCGTCGTCCCGTACGCTTCACGCCCATGCCAGTGACGGTGTTGGGGACGACAGCACTGACCCCGTCGCACATCGTCTTTCTCCTCCTCGGAGGCCTCGGCGCCGGCATCGTCAACGGCGTGGCGGGAGGGGGAAGCCTCATTTCGTTCCCCCTCCTCCTGGCTCTTGGGTATCCCGCCCTGACGGCCAACATCACCAACACCGTGGGGATCTGGCCCGGCTACGCCGGGGGCGCGGCAGGCTTCCGCCACGAGATCAGCGGGCAAAGCGAGCGGCTCTTGCGCCTGAGCCCGGTTGCCGTCATCGGCGGCATCGCCGGCGCGATCCTGCTCCTCACCACCTCTGCGGCTGCCTTCAGGAGCCTGGCGCCATGGCTCGTGCTCGCGGCCTCTCTGCTCTTTGCCGCGCAGCCGCTCCTCAAGCGGGCCCTGGGCGGATCGTTGCATGCGCCGCCGCGCACCCGGCCCCTCCTTCTCAGTGGCGGCACCTTCATGGCCTCCGTCTACGGCGGCTACTTCGGTGCCGGTCTCGGCGTCATGTTGCTCGCCATTCTGGGACTGGCCCTGCCCGATTCCATCGTGCGCACGAGCGGCCTCCGCACGGCGCTGTCGATTCTGGTCAACGGAGTGGCTGCCGCCGTGTTCCTGATTCATGGTGGGCTGGCCTGGCGGGCCGTCGGGCTGCTGGCCGCCGGCAGCCTCGGGGGTGGGTGGATCGGGGCCCGGGTGGCGATGTCGATTCCCGCCGTGGCACTCCGCATCGTGGTGGTCGCCGTTGGGCTGGCCACGGTCGTGAAGCTTCTCGTGTGATCAGCGTGCGTCGTCTACCCGGCGACGAGAGGATAGCGGCCCACGACGGCCGCCTCCAGCTGACGACGCTGCTCCCGTCGCGCCGCGCGGGCCTGGTCATGATCAATCGGCACCAGGACCACGTTCGACCCGGGCGCACATTGGCCGAGCGCCCCGTGATCCACTGCGGCGACGACGGCCACGACCGGGTACCCACCAAGGGTGGCGTGGTCGGTCAGCAGGATCACGGGTTCACCGTCGGGTGGCACCTGCACGGCGCCGGTCACCATGCCCTGGGAGTCCAGTTCGACCGCCGGTCCGCGGGCCAATCTCACGGCGGGCGTGGACGGATCGCGACGGAGCCGCACCCCGATGCGATTGCTCTCCGCCTCGACAATGAAGCGCGTCGACGCAAGCGAGGCGAACGTGCCCGGGACAAAGCGTTCGGGGTGCGGTCCGGGTACGATGCGGAGGGTGATCGGCTCGCCCCCGATCGCTCCCGTCGAGACCCCGTCTGCCAAGTGGTCGCCCAACGGAGGCCGCATGGCGGCGGCCCACAACCGGTCGCCCCGTCCGATCGGGCCCGGGCCGAGCTTCGACAGCTGATCGCTGGCGCAGCTTTGGAACACGGCGGGGCCCACAAAGCCGCCCGCCACCGCGACGTACGAGCGAAAGCCGTCGCGCACCGGACCGACCACCAACTGCTGTCCCGCGGTGATCGGTACCACCCGTCCCGGCGACACCGGTTGTCCGTCCACGCGGAGGTCCGGCGCGGCGCCGACCACGGCCACGAAGGTCGACCTGAGACAGCGCAACGTCGGGCCACGCGCCGTGATCTCCAGCGCACCGGCATCAACCGGGTTGCCCACGAGCCGGTTGGCCAAGCGGAACGAGGAGGGATCCGCAGGGCTCGCCGCGGGCACACCGAGGGCAGCGACACCTCGCCGCCCTGCATCCTGCAGGATCGTCCGCACGCCGGGCTCTTCGACGGCGAAGACCGGGTGGGTCGTAACGTGATCGTCGGGAGACACCGCCACCTCGGTCGGCTTCTGCTGCGCCATGGCGACCCCCCGAGGCGCCCTGGCAAAGCGCACGCGATCACCGGCGGCGAGCCGGGCGAACGGGGCGACCAACGGTGTGAACAGGGGCACATCGGTATGGCCGATGAGCTGCCAGCCACCGGGCGACGCAGTGGGATAGACGGCCGCATACCCGTTGGCGAGCGCCACCGATCCGGACGGGACCAAAGGGCGCGGGCGGGGACGCCGCGGCACGCGGCGCAGTTCGTCGGGCAGGCCCGCGAGGTACGCGAACCCGGGGGCGAAACCCACCACGGCCACGGTGAGGAGGGAGTCGGTGACGACGTCGATAAGGGTCTCGGTCGACCACCCCGCGATCTCCGCCACTTCGGTCAGGTCCGGTCCGTCGAAGGTGCATGGGATGACGAGCGGGTCCCCCTCAGCGGACTCATCGCCCCCGGTGAGGGCCTCCGAACCGGACTGCCCGAGCGCGTGGTCGACCAACTTCCTCAGCGCCATTCCTTGCGACTCGGGGCCATCCGCCGAAGGGTCGAACGCCACCAGGACCGTGGCCAGGCCTCCCACCACCTCGGCCAGGTCGTTGAGCGCCGCTCCCTCTACCGCGCGTATCAGGCGCCGCGCCGACTCCGGATCCGTCACGCCAATGAGCACCGCGTCGTCGCCCAGGCGACGGATCTCTCCCACCGGTACCGACCGGGACGGGGTGCCGTCGCTCATTTCAGGGACGGCGTGCCGACGGCGCCCTTACCGCCACACCGGCCTCGGCCAGCGCACGGAGAACGGCATCGGCCATGGCGACGGCGTGCGGGGAGTCGCCGTGGATGCAAAGAGTGTCCACCGCTAACGAAAGGGTCATGCCTTCCTTGGTGATCACCTCTCCCTCGACAGCCAAGCCCAGCGCTTGGATCGCGGCCTGCGCCGGGTCGCTGTAGACAGAACCGGCCACCTGGCGCGCCACGAGCTCACCATTGGGGAGGTAGGCGCGGTCGGCAAAGCCTTCTTGGAGAACGTTGAGGCCCACCGCGTGCACCCGCGCCACTGCCGGCGCGCCGGCCGGGACGACGAGCCAGGTTTCCGGTCCGCAAAGCTCGAGTACGACGCCGAGCAGGGCATCACAGCTCGACGTCCCCAGCGCAACAGCGCCATAGAGCGCGCCATGCGGCTTGATGGACTGCACGGTTGCCTGCACCGACGTCGCGACTTCCACGAGCGCACCTATCTGCTCAGCTAACGCGGACGACAAGTCGCGGAGTGTCATCTTCATCGGCCGGCGGCCGAAGCCGTCCCGGTCGGGGTAGGACGGGTGGGCACCGACGCGCACGCCATTCTCCTGCGCGGCCAGGACCGTGTCCCGCATCGACGCTTCGTAGCCCGCGTGCGCGCCACACGCGATATGCGCCGAAGTGACCAGACCGAGAAGTGCACGCTCGACGGCGACACCGGCCGCGTCAGTCGCTTCGCCGACATCGGCGTTCAGGTCAATGGCGCGCCCTTCATCCGGCACGGAGATCGTCCACCACGACGCCATCGCGGAACGTCACGCGCTGGTTCCGTCGCGTGGGGACTCGCGTCCCACCCATGACCGAGCCTGTCACGTTGAGGGGATCGGCTCCCGCGACGACCAATTGTTCGCCGCTCGGCGACCGGCGATGCACCTTGAGAAGCTCCGCTGCCGCCTCGGGCAGCGCGTACTGCTCGCCCGAGAGACCAACGACGAACCGACCACCGAGAGCCAGCCCACGCGCTTCGAGCCGACGCAACGCCCACACCACTTCGCGCCACGGGACGTGGAAGGATTCGCGGCTCCAGACTTCCCACGCCACGACGCCCCAGCGAGCCAGAAGCTGCCACGCCACCGCCTCGGCCAGCTCCTCGTTGGCGGGCAACGTCGTCTCGATCGCCAGTTCTTGATCCACCGGAAGGAGCGACCAACGCCCCTCCCCGATGCCCGAACCGACGGGCGCCCGTCGGCGGGCCAGTCCGGGACGGGCCGGCCGTCCGGGGCCCGGTCGCCCGTTGGGGGTCCGGTAGACCCGCGTGCGCCAACGATCGCGGGCCGAGAGCAGTGACCGCACGGCCGAGAACGCGTCCGCCGTGACGATGCCCCGGGCCACCAGATCCCACAGCCCTTCGTCCACTTCGGCCGGGAGACGGCCGGCCAACGCGGCCAGCTCGGGCCGGAAGCAGGCACCGCGGGCACGCAGTGCGGCCAGGACGTCAGCGGGAGCACCGACGTCGGGTTCGGGTGCCGCCACTCCCGCCCGCACGGCGCGCAGCATCCACGGCAGGTCCTCGCGGACGACGAAGGCCAGCGGAGTCGCCGGCGACGGAGTCCCGCTGCGACCGGCGCGCTCGGCTCGCGGGCTCAGACGACCCCATACGACCTCACCGGAGAGGCAGAGCTCGTCCAACCATCGGCTGTCGTAGCCCTCGACCCTTGCCGGCAGGATGTGGGCCTCCCATTCGGCCGCTGGCGCCTCAATGCCTTGGAGCTGTTCGAGCACCGCGAGCAGGCCGGCACGCCCTTCAGCGCGGGTGCCCGGTGTGGCGTGCTGCCACCCGGCGAGAAAGCGGACGAAGTCTGCGACGGGAACGGGGTCAACGAGGCCGCGCCGGCGTTGCCGGCTGGCGCCATGGAGACGCACCAAGAGGTGACGCGCACACCAGCGGCCGTCCGGGAGCTCGATGGCCGAACCCTGTGCCTCGAGGCGGGCCAAGGCGGTGCGCGCCCGTGCCGGCGTCACCG